>Ga0302311_10000358_pt1 | contig 57789 bp, 57 predicted proteins | sample III_Palsa_N1_3_FD_200449 | JGI IMG/M metagenome (GOLD analysis project Ga0302311, IMG submission 200449) | Peat permafrost microbial communities from Stordalen Mire near Abisko, Sweden - III_Palsa_N1_3 | ecosystem: Environmental > Terrestrial > Soil > Palsa > Peat permafrost | place: Sweden... | reverse complement strand
GCTCGCGAAGATCCATCGAATAGGGTCTGGTCATGCCAGCTGGCCTCCCGCCCAGCAGACAGCTTGAATCAGACCTCAGCTGATTTGGGAATCCATCGATTCAAAGAAGGCTCAACCCGCTCTAGGGCGTGGACCCTCAAGCTGGGTTAACGTCCGCTTCCAAGACCTTCGCCCCTGACCACGCTTGGCCACTGGACCAACAATACGCCGCCACGGCTCGAATGGCGCCCATCATGGTCAATTGAATGCGGGGGTTCGCTCGCAGCTACCAGACAAGCGGCGCCAGCCGACGGCGTACGCGGCGGCGATAGTCGCCATAGCCGGCCAGGTTGACGGCCAGGAACGCCTCCTCGCGCATCAGCCGCCAGACCATGACTGGAAGCAGGAGTCCGGCCGGAATCAGTCCCCACCACGAGCCCAGCGCCAGAGGTATTCCGGCGATCATGACGAGGGCGCCGGCGTACATCGGGTGGCGTACGATCGCGTAAGGACCGCTGTCGATCACGCGCTGCCCTTCGGCGATCTCGATCGTGCCGGCAGTGAACGTATTCTCGCGGAACGTCAGGAACACGATCAGGAAGCCGATCGCGATCATCCCGTCGCCGACGAGCGAAACGGCGATGGGCATGGAGGACCAGCCGAGCCGCCGGTCGAGCCCCGGTGCGGCGAAGGTCGCCAGGAAGACGAGCCCCGCCAGGCCCTGGACGACGTTCTGGATCGGATCGGGCTCCGCGCCGGGCCCCGCCTTCACGCGCCGTTCCAGCAGCGCCTGGTCGCGGAACCAGAGCCAGGCGGTGATCGCCCCGGCGCAGCCAAAGAACACCGCCAGCGTCAGCCATGCGCGCCCGTCGCGCAGCGTCCCCGCCGCGCCGAAGAATACGCAGGCGATGACCGCGAACAGGAAGACGAATCCAGCCATGGCGCGCGCCAGCAGCATGGTGGGCCGTCTCAGTTCATCTGGTAGCGGATCGGCAGCGTCTTCGGTCCGCCCACGAAATTCGTCGTCGTCCGGCGTGGTTCGCCGGCCAGTTCGAGCCACTCCAGGCGGGGCAGCAGCTCCTCGAAGAAGATCGCCATCTCCATCCTCGCCAGATGCATGCCCAGGCATTGGTGCGGGCCATAGCCGAAGGCGACGTGACGGTTCGATTGTCGGTCGGCTCGGAACGCGAACGGGTCCTCAAAGGCGTCCTCGTCGCGATTGCCGGACGGAAAGCACAACGCCACCTGCTCGCCCTTGGCAACCCTCTGACCGCGCACCTCCGTGTCACGGCCGGCGACGCGCACGAACTGGTAGACCGGCGTGGTCCAGCGGATCGATTCCTCGACCAGACTTGGGATCATCGATGGATCGGCCCTGACTTTGGCCAGCTCAGCCGGCCGCTCGGCCAAGGCCCAGAGCCCGCCCGCCACCGATGAAGAGGTGGTGTCGTGGCCCGCGAAGGCGATGGTGATGTAGTAGCCGAGAGAGTCCGGTTCGGGCAGCAGTTCGCCCTCGATGCGGCCGTTGGCGATCACGCTGGCGAGGTCATCGGCCGGGTTGCGCCGGCGGTTGGCGGTGATGGCGCGGAAGTAGTCGCTGACCTCGGCGATGGTCTCCATCAGGCCGCGGGTAACCTCGTCCGGCGTCATGGCCCCGCGCCGGGCCATCTCGGCGTCATTGTTGCCGAAGTACTGTTGCGTCAGGCGCAGCATCATCGGCTCGTCCTCGGGCGGCACGCCCAACACCGACATCACCACCAGCAGCGGATAGTGGACGGCGATGTCCCGCACGAAGTCGACCTCGCCGCCGGCCTTGGCCATCAGGTCGACGTAGCGCCGGGCCGTGGCGCGCATGCTTTGCTCCAGCTTGCGGATGTTCTTTGGCGCCAGCCACGACTGGGTGAGCAGGCGATACTTGACGTGCTCGGGCGCATTCATGCCGACGACGCTGCGGAAACCCTGCGCCTGGCTTCCGACCCTGGCCGCCATCTCCGTCGTGGTCAGAGCGCCGAGACCGCTCAGGAAGACATCGTTCCGGCGGGCGACCGACTGAATGTCGTCGAACTTCGCGGCCACCCAGAACGGGGCGTAATCCGGCAGTTCGGAGCGAGCGAACGGATAGTCGCGGCGGATGACCTTGAATTGTTCGTGGAGGGCGTCGAGGTCGGCGTAGGCTCTGGGGTCGGCGACCGCTCGCGCCAGGTCATCGGGCAGACGGGCGGCGGTTCGGGTGATCTCGGGGGCGAGGCCAGGCATGAGGATCCTCCGCTAGGTTTGGGTCGGTTGCTGGCGGCGGCCGACCGCGGGTCCAGCCGGCGGCGTCGCCAGCACGCCGCTTCGGACCATGGTCATGAGCTGGTCGGCGATCTCGTCCGGTGTGCGGCCCTTGGGGTCGAACCACGAGATGGACCAGTTGAGCGCGCCGAAGCAAAGCAACCGCAGAAGCGTCCGGTCGACGCCCGGCGCCAGACGGCCCTGGTCGGCGATCTCATCGATGACGCTGGCGACAAACCCCGCGTAGGCCCGGTCTTGTTGGACATGCCGCTCGCGGATTTCGGGGGGCACCTGGTTCAGGATCTTCAGATTGGCGCTGGCGAAGTCTTGCTCGTCGTGCAGGAAGCGGGTGTGGGCGGAAAACACGGCCGCGAGTTTGTCCACCGGATCTGCGGCCGCGCCGAGCGCCGCCACCGCATCCTTCGACGCCGACATGGCGCCCTGGGTGCCAAGGGTGAGTATCTCCTCGACCAGGCTCTCCTTGGACTCGAAGTGATAGTAGAGGCTGCCGGTCTTCATGCCGACGACCTCGGCGATGTCGCGCAGCGACACGGCCGCGTAGCCGCGCTCACGAAACAGTCCGGCCGCGGCGTGCAGGATCGCCTGGCGTGTGACCTCCGACTTCGAAGGCGCCTTGATGGGCGCGGCGTCGTCAGCCATGTTCGGCCCCCGTGACCTCTAACCCTGCGGCGTGGCCCGATGGTGAGACGCCGAGAAATCGCCGTGCGGCGTCGCTCCAGATCGTCTCCGACACCCCAGGCAGAGCGGCGGACTCCGCGATGAAGCCGCGCGGATCGGGCTGCTGGATCAGGAACGGGTAATCGGTGCCCAGAAAGACCTGATCGGGTGCGATGTGGGCCGCGAGATGCTCCAGATAGGCCGCGTCATAGACCAGGCTGTCGTAGAAAAAGCGGCGCGCATAGGCCTTGGGCGACTGTGGCAGCCGACCCTCGAAGCCATCGGTCGAGCGCCAGCCGAACTCCATGCGGTGCAGCAGCGGGGCCAGCACGCCGCCGCCGTGGCTGAAGCCGATCCGTAGCCTCGGGAAGCGTTCCGGAACGCCGTCCATGATCAGGCTCGCTGCGCTGAGGGCCGTGTCGACCGTGAAGCCGGCGAACGGGACCAGCATCGGATGCCGCGCCAGGTCGCGCGCCTGCAGCGGGCGCAGCGAGTGGACGAAGATCGCCAGCCCCTCCGCCTCGCAGGCGGCGAAGAACGGGTCGAAGCGCGCGTCGCCGAGGTAGGCGCCGGCGACGTTGCTGCCGACCTCGACGCCGACGAGGCCGAAGCGGGCCCTGAGGTCCCGCGCCTCCCGGGCCGCCAGGTCGGGGTCCTGCAGCGGAACGGTCCCGAGGCCATAGAAGCGGTCCGGCCGCTCCGCCACCATGCCCGCGATGGTCCCATTGACGTGGCGCGTGACCTCGAGCGCGGGGCCGGCATCGAGCCAGTAGGAAAGCAACTCGGGCATCGGCGATAGCGCCTGGGCGGCGACCCCGTCGCGGTCCATGTCCTCGACCCGGCGCGACGGCGACCATGACCGATCGTCGATTTGCCGGAAGGGCCGCTGGCCCATGAAGACCTGCGCCTTGGTCCGGCACGCCTCACAGACCACCGACGGCCAGGCGGCGATCGCGCCGCCGGTGGGATCGGCCGGAAGTTCCTGTGGAACCACATGTGAATGGACGTCGATGAGGGCCGGCGGCGCCATCGTCAGCCCCCCTTCGCCGCCTGGGCGGGATCCCAGGCCCAGTAGCGGGCCAGCGCCCCCGCGTCGACGCGCAGGTCCGCACCGGTGATCATCGCCGCGTCGTCGGAGACCAGGAAGGCGGCCGCCAGGCCATAGTCGCTGGGCTTGGGAAGCCGCTGCATCGGGATCCCTCGCCGGAACGGCTCCATCAGCGCGGCGAGCGCGGCGGGGGAACGCGCCTCCCGGCCCCAGCGGGCGGCGCGCTCAAAGCTCTCGCTGGGATCGGTGGCCGTCGGTGTCAGGCTGTTGACGCGGATGTTGTGGCCCACGAGCTCCATCGCCGCCGAGCGGGTGAAGTTGAGCAGGCCGCACTTGGCGGTGCTGTAGGCGATGTTGCCGGGCTCGCCCTGGCGCCCCGCCGTGGAGATGATGTTGAGGATGCGACCGGCGACGCCGCGCTCGATCATCGACTGAGCGACGTATTTGGTCAGCAGGAAGGCGCCGGTCAGGATGACGTCGGTCTGTTTGCGCCACTCGGCCAGCGACATGTCGAGCACGCCCTTCTTGTTGAAGAAGGCGGCGTTGTTGACGAGGATGTCGATCCGGCCGAACGTCGACAGGCCGGCCTCGATGGTTCGTTTGACTTGCTCTTCGTCGCAGACGTCACACGTCAGACCGAGCGCCTTGCCGCCGGACGTCTCGATCGCCCGGGCGCAGTCCATGGCGTTGTCGGCGCGGGAGTCGACGGCGACGATCGCCGCCCCCTCGTGGGCCAGGGCCTCGGCGATCCCGCCGCCGATGTTCGGGCTGGACCCGGTCACCAGCGCGACCTTGCCGCTCAAGCGCATGCTTCTGCCTGGGCTCATGGCGGCGCGATCAGGAAGGCTTTGGACGAATTGAAGATCCAGGTGTCGATGAACTCGGTCGAGGCCGGCTTGCGGCCCAGCTCCTGCAGCGCCCCAGCCAGGCACATCCAGTTGAGCAGTTCCTGCTGGCCGCTCTCCTCGACGGCGGCGGCCGTGTGGCTGCGCCAGGTCTCGTAGTCGCCGCCGCGAAGCGCTTCGTACATGCGTCGGTCGGCGGGCGTGTCGGGATAGAGGAAGCGGTTTTTCTCGGTCAGGAAAGCGTGGGACCAGCCGGACGAGGCGAGCAGGGCCACCCGCCAGGGCGACGCCGATAGAACGCGGGCGGTGGCCGCGCCCATGTCGAACAGGCGGCGCGGCGTTGGTGCCGGCGGATCGAGGTCGGCCTCATCGACGGCGCGCTCGAAGTTGGGAAAGCCGCCGCGCTGGCTGATCACCTTGCGCCCGTAGCAATTGATGGCGATCGGAACGATCGGATAGGGAAAGCCGACGCGGTTGTAGTCGAGGTACAGCACGGCGTTGGCGAAGGCGTGGCCCAGGCTGTGGTGCAGCGGCTTGTAGGCATAGGCCGCGTCGAACCCGGCTTCGATCAGCCCGGAGGTCAGGTGCTTGGCGCCCGGCACGTGGCCCGGTGTTTCGAACAGCTCCCCAGGCGGCTCGCCCCAGACGTTACCTGGCGGCACGGTGATCTTGAAGCGCTCGTAGGCGCTGACGCAGTACGGGGGCACCACGTCTTCCTTGAAGTTTTCGTACTGGTCGTCGCCCCAGATGACGACGAAATCGGGATCGAATTCGTCCAACGCCGCCCGCGTCTTCATCAACGCCGCGACAAGGTCCGAGCGGTGCCGTCCCGCGGCGGCGACGCCCTCGTCGGCGCCCCACTCGGCCTGCATCCCTTCCGGCCAGCCGGCGGGCTCGCGCAGAGCGGCCGGGAGGTTCGGATTCTGCAGCATGCGCCGCAGGATGTAGGCCATGCGCTCGTCCGGCCCGGCCAGCGGCGGATAGTGGCTGACGCCCAGCGCCAGGATCTCGGCCATGGTTCGGTCCCTTTGAGCGTCAGAGCAGAATGCTGACCTTGCCCGGGTAGAGCAGGTCCATGTCGAGCATCACGCGCTTGGTGGTGATCCGCCACGGCGAGCCGGACACATCCAGCTCGTACAGGGCGTGGCCGAAGTAGGTGTCGACCTTGCCGTTCTTGGCTCGGTAGCAGACCAGATTGCAGGCGGCGCGCAGCTGACCCGCCGAAGCCGAAAGGATCCGCACGTTGCTGACCATGCGGCGCAGCCTCGAGCGTGGAAACTCCGCGTGCGCCTCGCGCTTGCCGAGCCGGGCGACCCGCTCCCTGAGGCGCACGTAGTCGTCGGCGATGTAGAACAGCGCCTTGGCCGAGTCGGCGTCATCCGGGGCGCCGGCGGTCGGGACCTCGTAGACCGAGCCCGGGGCGAAGAGGGCGAACCATTCGCTGAGACGCCACTCGTCGAGCAGTGCGGCTTCGGCGTAGAGGAAATCCTCGACGTCGGCGCGGGTCACGGGGGCGAGGCCCGGCTTGGCCATTGTGGCGGCGGCGCTCATGCGCCGGCGCTCGCGGCGAGGCGGCGGTCCCATTCGCGCCAGTAACAGCGCATCTGCTCCTCGTCGTCGGTGTTGGCGTCGGCCCCCCTGGGCATACCCTTGGAAATGTCGTTCCACTGCGCCTCGCGCTGATTGCGATAGCCGCGCTGGCACGACTCCAGCGCCTCGACGTCGTCCGGGGTGGCGAGACCTCCCGGTCCGAGGAACTCGAGGAAGTTGAACAGGCGCAGCGCCCGCAGGCGCTCGTCCTCGTCCTTGACACCCAGCGCCCAGGCGCTGACCGCCATCCTGTCCGGAGCCAGCGGCTGAAAGGTCCGCACCGTGATCGCCATGATGTCGTTGATGACCAGGTTGGGGAAGATGATCATGTTGCGGCTGAGCTCGGCCATCCGCAGGCCCCGCTTCTCGCCGAACTGTTGCACCAGGCGCGCGCGGCCCGCTTCGATCATCTCGCGCTTCTCGTCCCCCCAGGCCGGGGTCCAGCGCGCCACCGGACGGCCCCACGGCGAAGGATATTCGATCACCGCGTGACCGTTGCCGAGGTCGGTCACCTGCCGGAATGGATAGGGGAACTTGTCGGGCCGCAGGCCGCCGACATTGGTCAGGTAATCGAAATAGGTCTGGTGGGTCGGCAGGCCGTGGAAGCCGTCGACGCTGTTCTCGGCCAGCAGTTTCCAGTTGGCGTCGATGAAGTAGTTCTGACCGCCGCCGACGATCTCCATGCCCGCCTCGCCCTGGTCGGCGACGAGGTCGATGATTTCCTTGGCCCCGGCGAGATAGTCGGAGAGGTTGACGGCGTTGCGATCGAAGTTGACGAAGTAGAAGTCGCGATAGTGTTCGAGCCTTGGCACGCCGACGAGGTCGGCGCAGCCGCCGGAATAGTGTCCCTCGCCGTAGTTGCCCTCGGCGTAGCGCGAGGCGAAGCGGCCGTTCACGTTGAACGCCCAGCCATGGTAGAAACACTGGAACGACATGGCGTTGCCGCGTGGCTCGCGAACCAGTTGCGCGCCCCGGTGCGGGCAGGTGTTCAGGAAGGCGTGAACGGCGCCGCCGCGGTCACGGTTGAACACCAGCTCGCGGCCTCCCACAGACCTGGTGAGGAAATCGCAGTCCTGCGCGATCTCCGAGCCGTGGCCGAGATACAGCCAGCAACGGTCGAAGATGCGCCGCCGCTCTTCTTCGAGGATCGCCTCGTCGGTGAACGCCTTGCGCGCCACGCGGAACACGAAGCGATCGGGATCTTCCGCCACCATGCCCGTCTTGGGGGCGGCAGCGTCGCGCGCCGTGCGTTCGAGAAGGGTCATCGCGATCTCCTTCGGTTCAAGCCGGCTCACAGCAGGCCCGGGAACTGGCCGCCGTCGAGCAGCAGGTTCTGGCCGGTGATGAAGCCGGCGTGGGCGCTGCACAGGAAGGCGCAGGCGGCGCCGAACTCGCGCGGGTCGCCAAACCGCTGGGCGGGGATCTGGCGCATGAACTGGAGCCGGGCGTCCTCGAACTCGACCTTGCGCGCGGCGGCGAAGGCGCGATGGTTCGACCTGAGCCGGTCGGTGTCGAACTGGCCTGGCAGCACATTGTTCAACGTGACGCCGTGCTGCGCCACATCGCGGGCCAGGCCGCCCACGAACCCGGTCAGACCGGAGCGGGCGCCGTTGGAGAGCCCCAGCATGCCCACCGGCGCTTTCACCATGTGGCTGGTGATGTTGACGATGCGCCCGAACCGCCGCTCGATCATGCCGTCGATGGTCTGGCGGATCAGGTCGATGGCCGAGAGCATGTTGGCGTCGAGCGCCTTGATCCAGTCGGCGCGCGACCAGGTGCGAAAATCGCCCGGCGGCGGGCCGCCAGCGTTGTTGATCAGGATGTCGGGTTGCGGGCAGGCGGCCAGCAGCATCGTCCTCCCATCCTCGGTGCTGACGTCGGCCGAGAGCCATCGTGGCGTGTTGCCCGTCTCCTCGCCGATCGCCTTCGCGGCCGCCTCCAGGCGCGCCGGATCGCGGGCGGCGATCCACACCTCGACGCCGTCCGCGGCGAGGGCGGTCGCCACGCCGCGTCCAAGCCCAGCGCTGCCGCCGCAGACGATCGCCTTACGTCCGGAAATGCCAAGATCCATGCCTCAGGTCCTCGCGTCGGTGGGGCGCCCGGCCGCGTTCGCCTCGAGGCCGGCCAAAACCGCCGCCGTGTGCTCGCCGAGCCTGGCGACGAAGCCGCGGTCGGTCGGCGTGGGCGCGCCATCCAGGCGGAACGGCGGATTGAGCACTTTGAAGCTTCCCTGCGCGTCCTCGAGTTCGGCAAAGGCCCCGCGGGCCGCCAGGTGCGGATGGTCCAGCGCCTCGCTGGCGCTGGCGTAGGCGCCGCAGGCGACTCCGGCAGCGTTCAGCCGCCGCACGCACTCGGCGCTCGTCCGCTCGCGCGCCCAGTCCGCCAGCAGGTCCTCGACGTCGCGGCGACGTCTGGCGACGGCGCCTGGCGAGGTCATCATGCCTGCATCGGCCCAGTCGGGCCGCCCGATGACCGAGAACAAGGCTTGGAAGTTGCGGGCGCTTACCAGCGGGGCGATCACGTAGCCGTCGGCGGTGCGCACCGGCCGGAAGGCCGCCGAACGCAGCGGCGCCGGCGCCTGGGCCTCCTGCAGCTGGATCGCCACCAGGCTCAGCATCGATTCGATCAGGGAGACGTCGACGAAGCCGCCGACGCCGAACCGTTCGCGGCGCAGGAGCGCGCTCTGCACGGCGCCGAAGGCGTAGGATGCGGCCACCACGTCGGCGATCATCACGCTCGCCGCCCGCGGCGAAGCGTCGTCGCCCTCGCCCGACAGCACCGCCATGTCGAAGCCCGTCATGGCGTGCGCGACGGGGGCGTAGGCCGCCTCGCCGGCCAGCGGCCCGTCCTGGCCGAATCCCGAGATCGAGCAATAGACCAGCCGGGGATGGCGCGCGGCCTGGTCGGCGTAGCCCAGACCCAGGCGGTCCATCACGCCGGGGCGGAAGTTCTCCACCAGCACGTCGGCCTGGTCAATCAGCCGCCGCGCCGTCTCGATGCCGTCGGCCGACTTCAGGTCCAGCGCGACGCTTTTCTTGCCGCGATTGAACTGGGCGAACACCCGGCTCATGCCGTCAACGATCGGTGGCGCGTAGCGCAGCAGGTCGCCTTCGCCGACGGTCTCGACCTTGATCACCTCGGCGCCGCCATCGGCCATCAACCGCGTCGCCCAGGGTCCGGCGACCAGGGTGCTGAAGTCCACCACCCGCAAGCCGGACATCGGGCCTCTGGCGCGGGGATCGGCGCCCGTCATGCGGCCAGCTCGGCGCGGGCCAAGTCTATCACTCTGGCGCGGTGTTCGTGCGAGGCGCCGAACATCTCGGCGTTGGCGCGCGCCCGCTTCAGGTAGAGATGGTTCGGCATCTGCCAGGTGAAGCCGATCGCGCCGAAAATCTGGATGCTACGATGGGCGGCCTCGACAAAGGCGTCGCAGGCGTAGGCCTTGGCCATCGCCGCCGCGAGAGGGGCGCGGGCGTCCTCTGCGGCCAGCGCGCAGGCGGCGTAGAGCACCGCGGTGCTCGCCGCCTCAGCTTGGCCCATCATGTCGGCCAGCGCGTGCTTGATCGCCTGATAGGCGCCGATCGGTCGACCGAAGGCGACCCGCTCGCGGGCGTAAGCGGCGGTCACGTCCAGTACGTGGCGAACGCCGGCCGCGCTCTCGGCCGCCAGCACAAGCAGGGCGCGATCCCGAACCCATGGCCAAACATCGCCGCCGCCGAGCGGCTCGGCCTCCGCTCCAGCCAAGGTGACCGTGCAGACCTGCCGGGTGATGTCGCGCCACGGTTCGAGCGCCACCTCGACGCCCTCCTGACGCGCGTCGACCAGGAACAGCCGGCGCTCGCCTGCGGCCCGGGCCGCCACGACGATCACCTGCGCCGCCGCCGCGTCGATGACAAAGCACTTGTGGCCGCTGACGCGCCAACCGGCGCCATTCCGCTCGGCGACGGTCTCACGATCGGGACCATCCTCGCGGCCATCGGTCTCGGCCGCGGCCAGCGCCAGAGCGATCTCGCCGGCGGCGACCTGCGGGAGCAGGCGCGTCTTGAGCGCCCCATCGCCGCCTTTCAGCACCGCCAGCGTTCCCAGCAGCGTCCCAAAGAGCGGGCTGGGCGTCAGCGTGCGGCCAAGCTCCTCGACAATCATGGTCAAGTCGACGCAGCCCAGGCCGGCCCCCCCGAACTCTTCCGGGATCAGCAGGCCTGCCCAGCCCATCCGGCCGATCTTGGCCCAGTTCTCGGCATAGCCGGCGTCTCGCACCGTCGCGCCGGGAACCAACAGCGGTCTCAGGCTGATCTCGGCGTCGAGGAAGCTCTTGGCCGAGTCCCTGAGCAGACGGTGGTCGTCGCTGAGCGAGAAGTTCACGACGCTGTCTCCGCCGGCGACCGCGCCGGTTGGGGCGCCGCCGCGCCGCCCTGGCTCTGATTCCAAGGCGAGCGCGCCGAAGGATCGTACTCGCGCGGCAGGTCGAGCATGCGCTCGCCGACGACATTCTTGAGGATTTCCTGGGTGCCGACGCCCAGGGTCACCGCCGGGCTGAACCAGAAGGCGTAGTCCCAGTCATCGTACACGCCCCGCCGTCCGTCTTTGACCGGGAAGGCGCCTTCACCGGTGAGAAGCCCTCGCGGCCCCTGCACACGTTTGGCGAGGTCGACCACTCGCTGTCCATGAGGCGCTGCGAGCATCTTGCGGATCGCGCCCTCCGGCCCTGGGGCCTTGGCGTTCATGCGGTCGCTGAGCGAGCGATAGGCCAGGAGGCGCAGGATCTCCCCCTCGATGTAGAGCCGCGCCGCTTCGTCGCGCACCAGGGGATCATCCAAGGCGCCGATCGCGTCGAGGCCGGCGATCAGCTCCCGCGCCGAGGGGCCCGCCCCCCAGATCGCGCCGGGTTTGGAGAGGGCTACCCGCTCGGTTTGAAGTTGGCGCATGCTGAGCGCCCAGCCTTCGCCCTCCCGGCCGAGCAGCCGATCGGCCGGCACGATCACCTCGTCGAGGAAGACTTCGTTGTACTCGTTCTCATGTCCGGACATGTCGATGATCGGCCGCACCGTGATCCCCGGCGCGTCCATGTCGATTATAAACTGGGAAAGTCCGGCGTGCTTGGGCGCGGCGGGGTCGGTGCGGGCGACCAGCACGCCAACCTTCGATTTGTGAGCTAGCGAGGTCCAGATCTTCTGCCCGGTGACCACGAAGTGGTCGCCTTCGCGTTTCGCCGTGGTGCGCAGGGAGCCGAGGTCGGAACCGCCGGCCGGCTCGCTGAACAGCATGCACCAGATCTCCTCGCAGGCGAGGGCGGGCGGCAGGAAACGCTCGCGCTGGGCGTCGGTCCCGTGTGTCAGCAGCGACTGGGCGCAGTTGTTGATCGCCACGGGGTTGATCAGCGCCGGCGGCGTCACCTGGGCGCGCTTCATCTCCTCGTCGATAATCAGCTGGGTCTCGGCGTCCGCTCCAAGTCCCCAAGGGCGTGGCCAGTGCGGCGTTGCGTAACCGGCTTCGGCCAGCGCGCGGCCCGATGGTCGGGGTCGGGCCTCGAACCACGCCCTGACCTCGAGGCGGCGTGGGTCGTCCTCCTTCGGGAGTTCGAAATCCATGGCGTTTCCTCGACCGCTCGCTGCGGCTTTGGTCGCATCACGAACCCGGCGGCGGCGAGAGTCAATAAACAAACTAATGACCGTTAGAAAAATTGCCTGGCTCAGATCGATCGCCTGTGCGCCGAAGGCGGGCGGGCTTGCCTGGTGTCCGCTCGCCCACCCGCTCCCGTAAGGTCGCTTTGCGGTAGCGGCGCGTGGGTCGCTCTCGAGCCGAAGCAGGACTTGGGGCCCGATGCATCGCCGGCCGATGAAGGCCTAACAGGCGTTCTTGGACAATACCTGACCAACCCCGGCCTGTTGGCGCCAATTCATAGCGCCAGGGCGTGCTCCAGCCACGCGACAAGTTCATCCTCGACCTGGTCGCGACAGGTTTCGTTGAACATTTCGTGCCGCCCTCCCGGGTAGATTCGGTGGGCCAAGCCAGTCAGGCCGGCTTGTCGGTAGCTGTCGATGAGCGCCTGGACATAGGCCTGGTGGGGTCCGACGACAGGATCACGTTCACCCGAAATCACATAAATCGGCAGGTTCCGGCGCACATTCGCCAGGCGTGGATCGGCCCGCGCGCCTGCGCCCAGCTGAAACACCGACGCCATGGCCTCATCGGCGAGCGCGAAACCACAAAGTGGATCGGCTATGTAGGCGTCGACCTGGGTCTCGTCGCGCGACAGCCAATCAAAACTCGTGCGCCCTGGTTCGAATGCCGCGTTCAGGAGTTCGAGAGTGACCGGGCCGCCGCCGGCGAGCAGGGCGGCCAGCAGCCGGTCCAGAGCGGCGGTGCCGGCGAGCACCAGCGCCGCCAGTTCGTCGTGATGCTCAAGCAGGTAGAGCTGCGCTGCGAACGAGCCCATGCTGTGGCCGAAAAGCACAAATGGCGCGCCGGGGAATTCCGCCCTCGCCACGGCGGTCAGAGCGGCCATGTCATCGACCACCGCCTGGAAGCCCGAGGGGCCGAACGCTCCCAGGCCATGAGCGGCGATTGAACGACCGTGCCCGCGATGATCATTTCCGAACACGGCAAAGCCGGCCTGGTTCAACCGGCCGGTCAGATGGCTGTAGCGCAGGAAGTGCTCCGACATCCCGTGAGCGACCTGGACGACGCCCCGGATCCGACCGCTGGGCGCCGATCGATAGGCGGCGATCGACACGCCATCGGCGGCTGTCAGATTGAACGGCGTGATCTTGGCGGCTTCCAGGTTGGCCTCCAGAGTTCGGCGGGTGGTCAGGATGAGGTGTCGCCGGCGTCAGCGCAACGGTCGCTTTGCACCCGTCTCTGACATCACCCTGAGTCCGCTTGCGGCTCGCCCCGAGGGACGGCTTGCGCGCTTCATTTTAGTTGACTGACTAATCGCTCTCTTATATCACCGAAACAATAAGGACAGGATCCATGGCGCGGCCAAAGAGCGACGAAAGACGCATCGCGATCATGTCGGCGGCGACCCGGGTCATCGCCGCTCAAGGCCTGGGCGCGCCGACATCGCTGATCGCCAAGGAGGCCGGCGTCTCCAACGGCTCGCTGTTCACCTACTTCCAGACCAAAGCGGATTTGCTGAACGACCTCTACGTCGACCTGAAAACCGAGATGGCCGCCGCCTCCCTGGACGGACTCCCGACCGAGGCCGAAGTCCGCGAGCAGATGGCCCACATGTCGGCGCGTGGGCTCCAATGGGCGATAGCCTCACCAGAGAAGCGCCGCGCGCTGGCGCATCTCTCGGTTTCGGAAGAGGTCACGGCGGAAAGCCGGGAGATCGGTCATCGGGCGATGTCCGGCGTCGCCAGGCTGCTCGAGCGAAGCCGCGAGAACGGGCCGATGCGGGAAGCGCCGCTGGCCCTGATGGTCGGACTGATGAACGCCGTCGCGGACGCGACGGTCGACTGCGTGCTCAGGGATCCGGCTCATGCCGACGAACTCGGCAAAGCTGGGTTCGAGGCCATGTGGCGAATGCTCGCCTGATTTTTTGCCCTCAGAATGACTGACTGGACAGACATTAAACCGGAGATGCAAATGACGACGTCGACTGGCCTGAATTCCAGGGCCTACATCATCACCGGCCCGACCTCCGGTATTGGCCGGATCACGGCCTTCGAGCTCGCGAAGCATGGAACCGTGGTCCTGGTCGGCCGCGACCGCGGCAAGCTCGCGGTCGTGGAGAAAACCATCGCCCAAAAGGGCGGTCGCGCCGTGTCTGTCGTCTGCGATCTGGCGGATCCCGCCAGCGTGCGGCGCGCCGCCGCGGAGATTATTGCGCTCCAGCTCCCGATCGTCGGTCTGCTGAACAATGCCGGCATGCGCGAATCGCCGGCGACCAGGACGGCGCTCGGCTGGGACACCACCTTCGCCACCAACCACCTGGGGCCCTTCATCCTCACCGAAGCGCTGGCGCCGCATCTTCGCGACGGCGCGAACATCGTCTTCGTCGCCTCGGGCGTGGAGGATCCCGAGCGCAAGCTGGCCGCGAAGGTCGGGTTTCGGGGCGGCCGCTACATCTCGGCCGAGGCCAGCGCCAACGGCGAATGGCAGCCCGGCGGTTCGGCGCTGCCGGGCGGCGATTCCTATGCGACTTCGAAGCAATGCACGCTCGCCACGGCCCTCGAGTTCGCTCGCGAGACTCCGCGGCTCCGTTTCAACGCCTTCGAGCCGGGCTTTACGCCCAACACCGGCCTCGGGCGGGGAAGCGGCGTCTTCCTCGGCATCCTGATGAATTACGTCCTGCCGCTGATCGCGCCATTCCAAAAGTCTTGGAGCACGCCGAAGCGGGCGGGACGCATCGGCGCCAAGATCCTCACCGATGAGTCCGACCAGACCGGCGTCTACTATGACGACGGCGGCAAGCCGATGCGCGGCTCCGCGCTGGTCGAGGACCCCGCGTTCACCCGCCGCGTCGTCGCCGAGACCCGCAGCCTGCTGGCGACGACGTCGTCCTGAGATGGCTACCGCCCAGGTCGTATACCGGTCGACCATCGGACGGGGCGATGGAGCCAAATGGCCCGACGGGCGTTTACGGCCGATGGCTCGGCCCAAACCTCTGGACTCCCCGGCAGTCCTGATCGTGGAGAGCGAAGGGCTTGTGCGTCTCGAACTTGCTCGCGGCTTTCGTCAAATGGGACTGCTTGCGCTCGAGGCGCGGGACGCCGACGAGGCCATCGCGCTCCTGGCCGATCATCCGAAGATCAGACTCATCGTGACCGATATCAGAATGCCCGGCTCCATGGACGGCATCCGCTTGGCCCACCACGTGCGAAATCGCTGGCCGCCGGTGAAGATCATCGTCGCCTCGGGACGGCTCGAGACCGAGCTATCCGAATTGCCCAGCGGCAGTGTTTTCCTTGCCAAGCCCTTCGAGCACGGAACCCTCTGGCAGGCGGCGACGCAGCTTCTCAAGGGTGGCGGCGCCCGCTCAGCCGGCCATTGCGCCGCTTGATCCCTAGACGGCCTCCGCCTCGGGCTCTTCCTCCACGGCCGCGATCTGGGTGTGGATGACTGAAACCATCGTTCCCGGTCGCGCGTCGGTCACGTGGACGCGAGCGTGGAGTTGCCTGGCTAAAGCCTCGACGATGCTGGTGCCGAGACCCGGCGTAGCGCTGGCGAGATCGTCGGGCATGCCGACCCCGTCGTCCCCGACCGACAAGGTCCAGTTGGGTCCGTGGGAAAGATAGTCGACTTTTATCGTGCCGCCGCGACCGCCGGGAAAGGCGTGTTTCAAGGCGTTGATCACCAACTCGGTGACGATCAGCCCCAGGCTCACCGAGACATCGGCCAAGACGGCGCTGTCATCGGTGTGGACCTCGATCGATTGGCGATCATGATCGCGGATCATCGACGCGCCCAGGCTTTCGCATAGCTGGGTGAAATAGGGCCGAAGCTCCACATCGCCCAGGCGCGAGGCCGCGAGCTGTTTCTGCACCGTGGCGATCGACATCACGCGACTATGCGCGTCGTGCAGGTAGGTGCGGGTTTCTTCCGATTGAACGTTCCGAGCGCTCTGCATCAGCACGCTGGCGATAATCTGCAGGCTGTTGGCGACCCGATGCTGCACCTCCTGCAACAGGATGGCCTTCTCTCGCAGCAGATCATCCTTAAGCTTCTCGGCAATGCGGGCCTCGGTGACATCGGACACCGTCACCAGCAGGCGGACGTGTTCCGTATCGCCGAACTCAAGCTTATGGGCGGTGACCACCAGTTGCCGGGGCTCCCTGCCGTCTCTCGCGAGCCCCATTTCGTAGGCCGGCACGGCGGCCATTCCCGAGCCTACAGCCTTGAGCAGAGCACGCAGCTGGCGCACGTTCCATTCCCCCGAGCCAAGCTCGAAGACCGGCAGTCCGGAGGTTGCTGTCGGGTCGATCTCGAACGAACGACAGAAGGATTCGCTCGCCGCAATCACCACCAGATCCCCGTCGAGCAGCAGGACTGGGGCCTCGGATGCGGCGACCATCGCCAGGGCGAGGCTGTGGGCGACATCGGGAGCAATCGGTGGGACGGCGGCCATGGGCGGCCTTTCACGGGAGCCGGAGACTCGCGAATTGAGGGTCGTACCCGGCGCGGCGACAGAGAGGTCACGCCCCCTAACAGGTGGGCCTCGCACTCGACGGTAACTTTACCTTAACACACATCGGTGTTGGCCACGGTGTTTTGTTTCGCGCCCGCACCATTTCTGTGCGCGTTTTGATTGGAGCGACCTCGACCCGGGCGGCCGGCATGCGAACGAGGCCGGTCGAGGAGCGAACCGAGCTGGCGCTGACCTGATTGCAGGTCCTAGCCCGGCTCGCGCGCCGCGCCGAGGATGGCGCCGTCCGGCGCCTGCAGCAGGATAGCGATGCGCTCCCCGACGGGAATCGGCGCCGTTGTGCGCAGCGGCTTGCCGGACCAACTCCCCACCGGCCGGATCGAGCGGACGACGTTACTGTCGATGAGCGTGCGGCCGCCGTTCTCCCCACCGCCGATCTGGGTGGTATGGCGAATATCGAAACCGACCAGAATCACGCTCGCCGCGCCGGCGCCCGCGCCGACCTGAACCGTCACGCCGCCCTGACCTCGGGTGACGCTGACCTTGGGCCCGGCGCTTGCAGCGCGCTGCGCCGCCCCGATGGCCGCCTCGACCTCGCCCCGACGCGAGCCGATGTGGCCACTGCGGCCGTCGATGACGATCTCAGGGGTGTAGGAGCCGCCGCCAAGCCTGGCGGCGTAGGCGGCCTGCCGCTCGGTCGCGGCCGGCAGCGAGAAGGGATCCTTCCAGCCGAGGCCGTTCCAATAGGTGACATGGAAGGCGAGGGGCAGGACGTCGCGCCGATTCTGGGTCAGATCGGTCAGATAAGCGTCAGCCGGCGGACATGACGAGCAACTCTCGGAGGTGAAGAGCTCGACGACGACGGGCCGGGCCGGCGCGCAGCCGGGGAGCGCCGCGGCGATCAGGGCGGCGATCAGAGGGGCCTTGTGCATCTCGATCCTCCTTGCTGCGGCTCTTCGAATTCGAACGAAAGGGGCCGTTCGTTACAAACGGGAGCGGAGGCAAGCTGCGGAAGGACCTACTCCCCCTTGATGGGGGAGGTGTCTTGCGTAGCAAGACGGAGGGGGTGGTGCGGCCACCCCACCCGTCCCGACCTGCGGTCGGTCCGCCCATCAAGGGGAGGGAGACATCAAAGCAACCGTCCTTCTTAGCCGAGCGCGAACTCGACCGCCGCCTTGGCGTGCAGCGCCGTGGTGTCGAAGAGCGGGACGGCGCTGTCGTCGGGGCCGACCAGCAGCATGATCTCAGTGCAGCCGAGGATGATCCCTTGAGCGCCGCGGGCGATCAGGCGGGCGATGATCTCGCGATAGGCCGCGCGCGAGGCCGGTTCGACGATTCCCGCCACCAACTCCTCGTAAATGATGCGGTGAACGATCGCCCGGTCGTCGGCGTCCGGCGTCAGCACCTCCAGGCCGTGCGCCGCGGCCAGCCGGCCTTTGTAGAAGGCCTGCTCCATGGTGAAGGCTGTGCCGAGCAGGCCGATCCGGTCCAGGCCGGCGGCCCGGATCGCCTCGGCGGTCGGGTCGGCGATGTGCAGCAACGGGATCGACACCGCCGCCTGCGTCTTCTCAGCCATGCGGTGCATGGTGTTGCTGCAGATCAGCAGGACATCGGCCCCGGCGCCTTCGAGACGGCGCGCGGCGTCGGCCATAATCTGGGCCAGCTCAGTCCACTGCTCATCATGCTGCAGGCGCTCGATCTCGGAAAAGTCGAACGACCACATCACGATGCGCGCCGAGGCGGTCGGGCCCAGGCGATTGCGCACGGCCTGGTTGAGGATGCGGTAGTATTCGGCCGAGCTCTCCCAGCTCAGGCCGCCGATCAGGCCGATCGTCCTCACGCCGGCGTAGGTTCGCCGGCGAAGGCGTGGACAGCCTCGATCAGCGAGGCCGAGGCAAGCTTGACCAGTTCGCCGCCCTTCTCAGGCGTGGCCAGGCCGGGATCAGAGCCCATGCGTCCATCGGCGAAGCGGGCGCGGAAGTCGGCCGCTTCGCGGATCGGCCCGGTCGGGGCGATCTGTGGAGCGTAGTTGGCCGACTTGATGTGGTCCGGATAGGCCCACTGGGTGACGGCGATCTCCGACGGGGTGGCGTGGCTGCCGTGGCCGACCGGAAACTGCTGCTGGGCCAGCCTGAAGACGCCTTTGAGGTCCCACCAGTTGACGAGCTTGCAGGCGAAGCCCGCGCGCCGACCAGTGAAACTCGCCTCGGCGTAGAGTTCTGAAAAGGCCGCCTCGATGGTGGCGACGTTCCCGCCGTGGCCATTGAGATAGAAGATGCGGGTGAAACCGTGGTGGGCGAGCGAGCGCGTCCAGTCGCCGATGGCGGCCATGAACGTCGACGGACGCAGGGCGATGGTGCCCGGAAAGTTCAGGTGGTGCTGGGCCATGCCGATGTTGAAGGTCGGCGCCACCAGCAGGTCGGAGGTCTTCTCCGCCTCGCGGGCGATGATCTCGGGGCACAGCCAGTCGGTGCCGAGCAGGCCCGTCGGCCCATGCTGCTCGTTGGAGCCGATCGGCACGACGATGGCCGTCGAATGCTTCAGATAAGCCTCGATCTCGGGCCAGGTTGAGAGGTGCAGGAGCATGCCCCGATCCTTGGCCCGCGACAGCCGCCGCGTCCAGCCTTGACCGGGGTCTGCCGGAGATTGCATAATGCAATGCTGAGGTCTTTGAAATCGTGAACCTTGAAAAGCTGTCGGCGCTGCAAGGGCATTTTTCTATCCGCAGATTATGCGGATGACACAGATTGATGTCTGTGGGCGGCTGGCGATTCGGGGCCGCTGGCAGGTCTTAGCGCGCGCCTGCGGCGCGCAACCGAAGCCCTGACGCTGATGCTTCGGGTATGGCCATCCCCTAAATCAATCGGCGTCATCTGCGCGGTCTGCGGATAACCTCTTCTCGCGGTGCGCTGAAGCCATCGCAAATACGGAGAAATCGCCGCGCTACAGGTGAATCTACGGCTCGGACGACGAGGGGCGCCGGGACCGATAGATCGGTGAATTAACGGTGGCGCCCGCGGCCGCACCTGCTTGCGATCAAGGCCGGCCTTCGCTTATTCGCCGCAGGTGGCCGAAAAAGCCGCAAAGGGAGTCGCGCGCGATGGAAGATCAGGTGTTTCCCGTTCCGGCCGACTGGGCGGCGCGCGCGCAAATGACCGAAGCCGGCTACGCTGAGGCCTGGCGGCGCGTCGAGGCCGATCCCGAGGGGTTCTGGAGCGAGGTCGCCGGCCGACTCGACTGGATCCGGCCCTTCACCCGGGCCAAGGACGTCTCCTTCCACGCCGAAGACTTTCACATCCGCTGGTTCGAGGATGGCGTGCTCAACGCCTCGGCCAACTGCCTCGATCGGCACCTGGCGGCGCGCGGCGACGCCGTGGCGATCATCTGGGAGGGCGACGATCCGGCCGACAGCCGCAAGATCACTTACCGCGAGGCCCACGCCGCGGTCTGCCGCATGGCCAATGTGCTCAAGGCGCATGGGGTCAGGAAGGGCGACCGGGTCACCATCTACCTGCCGATGATCCCGGAGGCCGCCTTCGCCATGCTGGCCTGCGCGCGCATCGGCGCGGTTCACTCGGTGATCTTCGGCGGCTTCTCACCGGACTCGATCGCCGGCCGCATCCAGGATTGCCAGTCGACCATCGTCATCACCGCCGACGAGGGCCTGCGCGGCGGTCGGGCCGTGCCGCTCAAGGCCAACGTCGACCAGGCGCTGGAGCAGTGCCCGGCGGTCGACTGCGTGCTGGTGGTCAGGCGCACGGGCGCCGACATCGCCATGCGGCCGGGCCGCGATTTCGCCTACGAGGCCGAGGCCGCCAAGGTCGCCGGCGACTGCCCACCTGAGCCGATGGGCGCGGAAGACCCGCTTTTCATCCTCTACACCTCCGGGTCGACGGGTAAGCCCAAGGGTGTGCTGCACACCACCGGCGGCTATCTCACCTGGGCGTCGTGGACCCACGAACTGGTCTTCGACTACCGACCTGGCGAGATCTTCTGGTGCACGGCCGACGTCGGCTGGGTGACCGGCCACAGCTACATCGTCTACGGCCCGCTCGCCAACGGAGCCACGACGCTGATCTTCGAGGGCGTGCCGACCTGGCCCACCGTCAGCCGTTTCTGGGAGGTGATCGACAAGCACCAGGTCGAGATCTTCTACACCGCGCCCACCGCGCTGCGGGCCCTGATGCGCGAGGGCGACGCCCCGGTGACGCGGACCTCGCGCCAGTCCCTGCGGCTGCTCGGCTCAGTCGGCGAGCCGATCAATCCGGAGGCCTGGCTCTGGTACCACCGCGTGGTCGGCGAGGACCGCTGCCCGATTGTCGACACCTGGTGGCAGACCGAGACCGGCGGAACCCTGATCGCACCGCTGCCTGGGGCGACGGCGCTGAAACCCGGCTCGGCCACCAAGCCTTTGCCGGGCGTGAAGCTCGAGATCGTCGACGCCGAGGGCAAGGCGCTCGAGGGCGCGGTCAGCGGCAACCTGTGCATCACCGACAGTTGGCCCGGCCAGATGCGCACGGTCTACGGCGACCACGAGCGCTTTCTCCAGACCTATTTCTCGACCTATCCGGGCAAGTACTTCACCGGTGACGGCTGCCGCCGCGACGCGGATGGCTACTACTGGATCACCGGTCGCGTCGACGACGTGATCAACGTCTCCGGCCACCGCCTGGGCACGGCCGAGGTCGAGAGCGCGCTGGTCGCCCACCACGCCGTGGCCGAGGCGGCCGTGGTCGGCTATCCGCACGACATCAAGGGCCAGGGCATCTACGCCTATGTGACGCTCAAGGCCGACCGGACGCCGAGCGAGGCCCTGCGCGCCGAGCTGATCAAATGGGTCCGGGCCGAGATCGGACCCTTCGCCGCCCCGGACGTGATCCAGTGGGCCCCGGCCCTGCCCAAGACCCGCTCCGGCAAGATCATGCGCCGCATCCTGCGCAAGGTGGCCGAGGGCGACATCTCCAACCTCGGCGACACCTCAACCTTGGCCGATCCCTCGGCGGTCGACGACCTGGTGAGGAATCGGGTGACGGGGTGAGCGGCGGCCGGCGGTCTCCCGACGGCGTGTGGCTGTTCGACGGAGTCTGCAATCTCTGCTCGGGTTCGGTGCGGCTGGTCCTGGCCATGGAGCCGAACGCCGATATTCGTTTCACGCCGATCCAAAGTCCCTACGGCCGGTCCCTGGCCGCGATCGCTGGCATCGATCCTGACCAGCCCCTCAGTTTCGTGTTCTTTGACCAGGGCCGCGCCCTGCAGAAGTCAGCCGCCGTCCTGGCTCTTCTCGGCCGCTTGCACGCGCCTTGGCGCTGGCTGCGCCTCGCCCGTGTGATTCCAGAACCCTGGCGCGACCGCGCCTACGACTGGATCGCCACCCACCGCTACCAGTGGTTCGGCAAGCGGCGAGTCTGCACGGCTCCGTCGCTGGCTGTTCGGGCCCGCTTTATCCTCGAAGAGCCTGACGCATGACTGGTGCGTTGGCGCGGATCGTCGTGGTCGGCGCAACGGGTGTCTTCGGTCAACGCCTGGCGCGCCGGTTGTCGGCTTGGCCTGACGCGTCGCTTGTGCTCGCTGCGCGCGGCCGTGCGGCGCTGGAGAGTCTGGCTCATTCGCTGGAAGCGGGCGGCGCGGCCAACCCGGTCGAGATCGCGGTGTTGGACCGGCAGGCGCCAATGGCTCTGGCGGCGTTGCGTGCCTGGGTGGTGGTGGACTGCGCCGGGTCTTTCCAAGGCTCCGACTACGGTCTGGCCAAAGCCGCCCTCGAAGCCGGGGCGCATTACCTCGACCTCGCCGACGGACGCGCTTTCGTCGCCGGCTTCTCCGAAGCCATGGATGCGGCGGCGCGGCAGGCCGGACGGTGCGCCGTCACCGGCGCCAGCTCTTCGCCCGCTCTCAGCCACGCGGCGATCGCCCGGATCAGTCGGGGCTGGCGAGCGATCGACCGGATCGAGGTGGCAATAGCCCCCGGGGCCCGCGCGCCACGCGGCCCTTCGGTCGTTCGCGCCACCCTGTCCTGGGTCGGCCGGCCGGTGCGGGTGTTTGTCGACGGCCAGTGGCGGGCGCGGACCGGATGGGGCCTGCTGCGCCGTCGGGAGATGCCAGGCCTCGGAGGTCGCTGGCTCTCTCTGGCCGAGACGCCCGATCTTGACCTTCAGGTCGAACGCTTTGCGCCGCGCCGCGACGCCCTATTCCTCGCGGGCCTGGAAAATCCGGCCGAGCACCTCGGCCTGTGGCTGCTGGCCGGGCTCGTTCGGGTCGGCCTGGTCGCCAAGCACGAATGGCTGGCCGGCATCCTGCCGCGGCTTTCGGGCTGGATGACCCGGTTCGGATCGGACCGGGGCGGGATGATGGTCCGCGTCGATGGTTTCGACCGGCTCGGGGAGCCGGCCGTCGGATGTTGGTCGCTGTGCGCCGAAGCTGGCGTCGGGCCGGTCGTGCCCACGCTGCCGGCGGCTGCGGTCCTGCGGGCCTGGATGAACGGGCGGGAAACGTCCGGCGCCCACGTCTGCGCCGGTTTGGTCGACCTCGAGGCGATCGGCTGCGAGGCTGAGGGCCTGCCAATCCGCACGTCGCTTCGGTTCAGCGCGCCGCGCGATCGGTCGTTGAGCCGCCGGCTGCTGGGCGGAGCCTTCGACGATCTTCCTGAGGCGGTGAGGGCCGTGCACGGCGGCTTGTCGTCCAAGGTGTTCAAGGGCCGGGCGCAGGCCCGCGGCGGCGCGGGCGTGGCTGGATTGGCGCGGCGGATCGCCGGCATGCCCGGGCCGGGGCGCTACGATGATCTGGAAGTGGCGATCGAACCTCGCCCAGGCGGAGAGGTTTGGACTCGTCGGTTTGGCGACCGCCGCTTTCGGTCGCGGCTGCGCGATCTACCGAACCACCTCGGCGCGTTCGAGGAGCAGATCGGGCTGCTGGCGTTTCGATTTGAATCCACGCCAAGTGCGCGGGGCTTCGGCTGGCGGTTCGTCGGCTGGCGGCTTGGTCCCGCGCCGCTGCCTCGCTTCCTGGCGCCGCATATTTCCGCTCGCTGCTTCGAGCGGGCCGGCCGGTATCGTTTCAGCGTCGCCGTCGCCCATCCATTGCTGGGCCTTGTCCTGGCCTACGCCGGCAGCCTCGCCGTCGATGCCTAGAGCCTGATCACGCCGCCAGCGACAATCGCGGCGAAGAGGATCAGCCCCGCCCAGGTGTTGGAGTTGAAGAGCGCCAGCGCCGCGGCCGGCTCGGTCAGGCGCAGTTTCAACGCCTGCCGGATCAGCAAGGCGAGATAGACCGCGGCGACGGGCAGGAAGGGGAGGCCCAGGCCGGCTTCGCGCCAGGCGAAGAGGGCCAGCGCCGCGCTGGCGAGATAGATCAGCAGCACCGCCCGCGGCGCGGCGGCCCCAAGGCGCCGGGCCGACGACTTCACCCCGGCGAGGGCGTCGTCCTCCAGGTCCTGAACGGCGTAGATGGTGTCGTAGCCCAGCGTCCAAAGGACCAGCGAGGCATAGAGCAGCCAGGCGCTGGCCGGCAGGGGCGGCGTGTAGAGCGCGAGGTTCACGCCGCTGCTCCAGGCCCGGATGGCGAGACCCAGGGTCTGCAGGCCGGGCGGCCCGGGCTGGGCGGCCGCGTAGCCGAGCAGCGCGCCCCAGTTGAAGGTCAGGCCGAGCCAGGCCTGCGGCCACCAGGTGATCCGCTTCATGAACGGGTAGGCGGCGACCAGCGCCAGGGAGCAGACACCGAGGAACAGGCTGAGCAGGTTGAGCGTCAGCAGGATGAGGAGACCCGTCAGAGAGCAGGCGATCACGAACATCCAGGCGGCGCCGACGCCGATCTGGCCGCTGGCCACCGGCCGGCCGGCCGTGCGGGCCACCCGGGCGTCGATGTCGCGATCAACGATGTCGTTGAAGGCGCAGCCGGCGGCCCTCATCAGCGCCGCGCCGAGGGCGAAGAGGGCGAGCAACCGCAGGTTCGGCCAGGCGCCCGCCTCGGCGTCCCACAGCGCGATTCCCTGCCAGCCGGGCAGCATGAGCAGCCAGATCCCGGTCGGTCGGTCGAAACGGCCGAGCTTCAGCCACGGCCGCCAGGCCGCCGGCGCATACCGATCCACCCAGTTGGCCGGAGCGGCGTCGGGCAGTGGCTGGCCGGGTGTCATGGGCCGGATAAACACGCGGCCGGCGCGCCGTGGCAAGCCTGCAACTTTCCGGCCACGCTGTGCCGCAATCGTCGACTCCGCCCTCCCGCCCAACCGTTGCTGGGACTATTTGAGCGCGGGGCCATGGAACAGTACGAAGACGACGAGGCCACCCGATCCCGGGTGCTGTCCAACGCCAAGGTCTTGGCGTTCATCGCCGGCTACTGGCGCCGGCGGCCGTGGCTGTTTGCCGGCACGGTGGCGTTCGTCCTGGCGGCGATCGGTTTCGAGCTGTTCATGCCTTCCGCCAGCAAGGCGATGATCGACGCCGCGGCGGCCGGCCATGGCCACGTGGGAGAGGCTTGGCGCGCCTTCGGCCTGTTCGTCGGCGTCTTCCTCGCAGCGTCGTTGTCGCGCAACGTCGCCGCGCGTTTTTGGATCCGCCTGGCGGTGTTGGTCATGGAGACGATCACCAACGACGGCTTCGCCCGCGTGCAGTCCTTCTCCGCCGACTGGCACGGCGACACCTTCGCCGGGGCCACGGTGCGGCGTCTGTCGCGCGCCATGTGGGGTTACGACACGGTCGCCGACTCCCTGGTTTTCTCCATCGCGCCAGCGCTGCTGGTGCTGGTCGGCCTGTCCGTCCAGATGATCCTGCGCTGGCCTCTGGTTGGGGTGTTCTCTCTGGCCATGGTGACGGTCTATGTGGTCTCCAACGTGGTCGCCAATGCGGTGGTGGTGCGCAAGGCCAACCTGCGCTCGGTGGCGATGGACTCGCGCATCGGTGGGGCGCTGGCGGACTCGATCTCGTCCAACCCAACCGTCAGGGCTTTCGGCGCCGAGCGGCGCGAGGAGGCGCGCATCGGCCTCGTCACCGCCGACTGGCGCCGGGCGGCCAATTTCACCTGGAACCGCTACACCGACGTGTGGCTGTTCCAGAACGGGCTGCTGGCGATCCTGCAAGGCGGCCTGACCGGCCTCGTCATCCTGCGTTGGGCGGCTGGTCACGCCGGCGCGGGCGACGTCGCCTTCATCGTCACCGCCTTCCTGTTGATGAACGGCTATCTGAGGGACCTCGGCGAAAGTATCCGCATGCTGCAGCGAGGCCTGGCCGACATCGAGGACGTGGCCCGCTACGCCACCCTGTCGCCCCAGGTGGCCGACGCGCCGGGCGCGCCGGACATTCATCCCCTCGAAGGCGAGATCGTCTTCGATCACGTCACCTTCGCCTACAAATCCTCGCCCGCGCCGATCTACCAGGACTTTTCCTTGCGCATCGCGCCGGGCGAGCGGCTGGCGCTCGTCGGTCCGACCGGCTCTGGCAAGTCGACCTTCGTCAAGCTGATCCAGCGACTTTACGACCTGCAGGGCGGCCGCATTCTGCTCGACGGGGCCGACATCGCCACGGTGACGCAAGGCAGCCTGCGCCAGTCGGTCGCCGTGGTGCCGCAAGACCCGTCTCTCTTCCATCGTACGATCGCCGAGAACATTGCCTACGCCCGCCCCGACGCCACGACTGACGAGATCGAACTCGCCGCCCGGCGGGCGCGGGCCCACGACTTCATCGCCGCCCTGCCCAAGGGCTACGACACCCTGGTGGGCGAACGCGGCGTCAAGCTCTCCGGCGGCGAGCGCCAACGCGTGGCGATCGCCCGCGCCTTCCTGGCCGACGCCCCGATCCTGGTGCTGGACGAAGCCACCTCCTCGCTCGACGTCGAGACCGAGCAGCAGGTGCAGGCGGCGACCGAGGAGCTCATGGCCGGCCGGACGACGATCATCATCGCCCATCGCCTCTCCACCGTGCGTCGGGCCGACCGCATCCTGGTGTTCGAGGACGGCCGGGTTGTCGAGGAAGGCCGCCACGCCGATCTGGTGGCCAGGGGCGGCGCCTACGCCCGCCTGCATGCGGTGACGCTGGGGGCGTGAGCGAGCGGCGCAGCCGCCTCTATACTGCGTCATCCCGCACGCAGGACGCTGTCAGGCGTCCGGAGATGCGGGACCCAGGGGCCGTGAGCGCCGTGCCCGCCGCCCCTGGGTCCCCGCTCTCGGGCTCCGCCCTCGGCCGGGATGACGCACTTAGTTTGCGGGCGCGGGCACCTTGTCGAAGAAGCCGATCACGGCGTCGACGCGGCCGTCCTTGAGGGTCAGCACATCGCTGCCCTCGATCGGCGGTTCTTCGCCGGCCGGGCCGAGCGACCACGACAGGCGCACGTGGTCGCCGAAACCACCCGGTTCGCCTCGCAGTGCGAAGCGATAGCCGGGAAAGCGCTCATGTACGCCGGCGATGAAGGCGCTCATCTCCACCGGTCCGACGGCCTTGGCCAGGGGATCGATGAAGTTGGCGTCCGCGGTCCACTGGTTCACGAGTCGGCGCTTGCGCGCCGCGTCGTCGGTCTCGTTCCAGAGCGCGATGTAGTCGCTGGCGATGGTCTTGGGATCCGACATTGGGGTCTCCTTGTTCGAGGTTGACCCCCGGATCGTCAGGCCTCCGCATCCTCCAGTCGATTACGCGCGAGGTAATCCTCGCTCCATTCGCGGCCCGGTTCGGGGAACAGGGTCATCTGGGTCTGGGTGACGAAGGCCACCACCCGGCCCTGACCGGTCTCCACGCGGGTTTGCACCACCTGAGTGCGCCGGCCGCGGTGCAGCACGTTGGCCACGCCCACCAGGCTCGAGCCCGCCGGCGCGGCGGCGATGAAGTTGGTCTTGCTCTCGAGCGTCGTGGTGCCCTTGGCGCCGTCCGGCAGGTTGAGGAAGGCTGTCGCCCCGCCCAGGCTGTCGGCAAAGGCCATGATCACCCCGCCGTGCACGGCGTCGCCGACCGTGCGGTGCTCGGGTCCGGTCTGCATCCAGGCGGTGACCTGGTCGCATTCGGCCTCGAGGAACTCGACGCCGAGATGTTCGGCCATCGGCATCGGGTTGGATAGAATTCGATCGAGGAGATTCATTGCGCCACGCTCCCGTACTCCTAATTGATAGATGGGTATTCGGGGGCCAAAGGTCCATTACCTGCGAGGTCATCGCAGGACCGCTTGTGGCGCGCTATCGTCCTGGCATGACCGCAATCGAAGCCGTCACCCGCCATCACGCCCCACACGCCGGGGACCACATCCGCCTCTGGCGCCAGCGCCGGCGGATGAGCCAGCTCGATCTGGCGCTGGAGGCCGAGATCTCCACCCGCCACCTGTCGTTCGTGGAGACCGGCCGCGCCCAGCCGAGCCGCCGGATGATCCTTGCCCTCGCCGACCACCTGGAGATCCCGATGCGCGAACGCAACGTGGTGTTGGCGGCCGGCGGCTTCGCGCCGATGTATCCCGAGCGCGACCTGGACGCGCCGGAGATGCGCGGCGTCTGGGAGGTGATCGATCTGGTGCTGAAGGGGCATCTTCCGTACCCGGCCTTCGCCGTCGACCGGCGCTGGAACATCCTTGCCTCCAACCGCTCCCTGCCGCGGATGTACGATGGCGTGGCCGAAGAGCTCCTGACGTCGCCGGTCAACGCCCTGCGCCTCACCCTGCACCCCAAGGGGTTGGGGCCGCGCATCCTCAATCTGGAGGAATGGCGCGCCCACGTCCTTTCGCGCGTGCGCGCCCAGATCGCCGCCACGGCCGACGAGGCCCTGAGCGAGCTCTACGCCGAGCTGAAGTCCTACGGCGGCGAGGAGGGTCCGGCGGTCGTCGAGGGTCGCCCGCTCATTCCCTTCCGCCTGATGAGCGAGGCCGGACCGCTCAGCTTCCTCACCACCACCATGGTCTTCGACTCACCGCTGGACGTCACGCTCTCGGAGCTGATCATCGAGTGCTTCTTCCCCGCTGACCAGGAGACGCGCGAGCGGGTGGCGACGATGGCGGCGGAACGCGTGGACTAGGCTTGGCGCAAGGCCTGCGCCAAGGCGCCGTGGCCGTGGACTTCCACTTCCGGCAGCCCAAGCCAACCCGCCATCAGGCGCAGCTCCGCCGCCAGCGGGCCGGTCACGTGCGCGACATCCGCGTGCGGCTCGAGGTGGGCGGACTGCACGCGGAGCGCGCCAGCGGCGCGATCGGCCTTGAGGTCGCAGCGCGCGGTGATCGCCTCGCCCTGCAGGAACGGCAACACGTAGTAGCCGTGCTGGCGCTTCTCCGCCGGCGTGTAGATCTCGATCCGAATGCGCACGCCGAACAGGCGCTCGGCCCGCTCGCGCCGCCAGATCAGGTTGTCGAACGGCGAGAGCAAGGCCATCGCGCCATCAGGTCTGGCCGCCCTGGCGCCGGGGTCCAGATAGGCTTGCTGGCTCCAGCCTTGGACCTTCACGGGCTGGAGTTCTCCGGCCTCGACCAGCTCGGCGATGCGCGCCTTGAAGCCGTCCACGGGCATGCGGAAATAGTCCCGCAGGTCGCCTTCGGTGGCGACGCCCAGGGCCCGGGCGGCCCGGCGGATCAGTTCGCGATGGGCCTCGGCTTCGCTCGGGGTCGCAACGTTCAGCACCTTCGCCGGGATCACCCGCTCGGTCAGGTCGTAGACCCGCTCAAAACCGCGTCGAGTTTTTGTGGTGATCAGGCCGGCCCAGAACAGCCACTCCAGGGCCTGCTTGCCGTGGCTCCACTCCCACCATCCCGTTTGGCGCTTCTCATTGGCGAAGTCGCCGCCGGTGAGCGGCCCCTCGCGCTCGATGCGCTTCAGAACCTCGTCGATGTAGTCGGCCCGCTCGCGGCCGAAGCGCGCGAGGCCCGTCCAGGTCTCGCCGGCCCGGGCCCGCTCCATGCGCCAGCGGAACAAGGGCTGAGTTTCAATCGGCAGCAGGGAGCATTCGTGGCCCCAATATTCGAACAGCGAGGGCTTCTTGCCCCAGGCCTCGGACTCCAAGGCCTCACGCGGATAGGCGCCCAGACGCGCGAAGGCCGGCAGGTAGTGAGTGCGGGTAAGCACGTTCACCGAGTCGATCTGAATGACTCCGAGATCGGCGGCCAGGCGCTTCAGATGCCGCGCGCCGGGTTCGGCATGGCGGCGGGGGCGAGCCAGGCCCTGCGCGTGCACGGCGATGCGGCGCGCCTGACGCGCGGAAAGATCAGGCATGGGTGGCGAAGCGGTGGAAGTCAGCCAGGAGGTCGTCCCAGGCCACGGTCATGTCCGGCGTCCAGGCCTCGCCCGCGGTCTCGCGCAGGGTCTCGGCGACGACCTCGAAGAACAGCGGGAAGATGTCCGGCGGCACGCCGTAGCCGTCGTGCGTAACCACCTCGTTGCGGATGATTCCCTGGGCGTAGGCGCCCTCGCCGACGTAGTCGAGCACCATCTCGAACACCCGGGCCAGCATCTCGCCACGCACCGCGCCGGTGGTGTCGCGGACGAACTGCGCCTCCGTCTCCGGATGGCGGGCGAAAAGGCGGGCGTAGACGGCCGGCGCGAGATCGCCGCCGCGCTCGGCCGCAATCTCCAGGCTGCGCTCGATGGTGTCGGCGTCTGGCCTCATACGTGATCCAGGACCGGCTTGGGCTGATAGGCCGCCTCCAGCGCGGCTGTCTCCTCGTCGGTGAGCTTGACCGCCAGCGCGGCGACGGCGTCGGCGATGTGATGGGCTTTGGAAGCGCCGATGATCGGGGCAGTGATTGCGGCCTTCGACAGCACCCAGGCCAGGGCCACCTGCATGTTGGGCAGGCCGCGGTCCGTGGCGATCTTGGTCAAGGCGTCCACCACGGCGTGGTCGGCGTCGCGGTAATACAGCCGGGGCGAGAATTCGTCGCTGCGGGCCCGCTCGGTGTTGCCCTCCTTTGGCGCCGCGCGGCCGCCGGCCAGGAACCCGCGCGCCAGCGGCGACCAGGGGATGACGCCGATGCCCAGCTCGCGGCACAGCGGCAGCATCTCGCGCTCCTCCTCGCGATAGACGAGGTTGTACTGCGGCTGCATGGAGACGAACGATGTCCAGCCACGGGCCTTGGACACGTTGAGCATGTTCATGAACTGCCACGCGTACATCGAGCTCGCGCCGATGTAGCGGGCCTTGCCGGCGCGGACGACGTCGTTGAGCGCCTCCAAGGTCTCCTCGATCGGGGTCTCCGGATCGAAGCGGTGAATCTGGTAGAGGTCGACGCAATCGACGCCGAGCCGGGTCAGGCTGCGGTCGATGGCGTCCATGATGTGCTTGCGCGAGAGGCCGCGGTCGTTCGGGCCCGATCCCATGGGGCTGAACACCTTGGTTGCGATCACCACCTCGTGGCGCTTGGCGTATTCCTTGAGCGCCTTGCCGGTGACCCGCTCGCTCTCACCCTGCGAATAGACGTCGGCGGTGTCGAAGAAGTTGATCCCGGCCTCGATCGCCGCCTTGAAGAAGGGGAGGGACTGTTCCTCGTCGAGCACCCAGGGCCGCCACTTCGGCGAGCCGTAGGTCATGCAGCCCAGGCACAGCCTTGAGACCTTCAGGCCCGTCGATCCCAGTCGGACGTAATCCATTCCCTGCTCCTCGCGTCTTCGGCGTCTCACTTCGCGCCGCGTGTGACGGCAATCAAGCCAGGACTTCTTCAACCCCCTCCCCCGCAAGCGGGGGCGAGGGAGCGTAGCGCTCGCTAGTGCTAAGCAGCCGCTGTTGGCAGTTCGAGGAAATCTGCGATCCGCGCGGCGGCCGCGATGGGGTCGAGCGCGCCGGTATCCACCGTGAGCTCGGCCGGCAGGGGCGGGAAGGCGTTCGATCCCAGGGCTCGAAGCTCGCGGGCCAGCGCCAGCGAATTCACCTTGCCCCAGCCAGCCCGCGAGGGCGCCTCGATGCGGCCTTCGCGGACCGCCTCGTCGCAGGTGAGGGCCACAAACCGCACGCCGCCGCCGTGGCGCTCGACCGTCGCCAGGGCTTCGGCCGGGAAGTTCTCCGGAACGCTGGTCTCAGGCGCAAACGTGAAGATCAGCGAGCGGCCGGCCTCGGCGGCGGCGTCGAACATCGCCAGCCACCACTCATGCCGCAGACGAACGAACTGCGGGCTGCCGAACGGGAACACCGACAGCGCCGCGTCGACCACCAGATGATTGTGGAAGAGGGGCAGGCCCGTCCTCGCCGCGAGCGCCTGGCCCACCGTCAGCTTGCCGACCGCGCCCGGGCCGTGAAGGAAGATCAGCTGCACGAGCGCCCTATTTCTCGAGCCGGCCATCGGTCAGGGCGCTCTTGTCGAAGGCGAACAGCACGCCGGGTTCCGGCGGCTCGAAGTCGTCGCGGATGTCTTTCGGGGCCAGGGCGTGCAGCATGAAGCGGATAACGTTGAGCCTGGCGGGCTTCTTGTGGTTGGCGCGGACGCAGGTCCAGGGCGCGTGGGTCGTGTTCGTTGCCTCAAGCATCTCGTCGCGGGCCTCGGAGTAGGCATTCCACCTGGTCTGAGCGACGCGGTCGAGGTCGCTGTTCTTGAGGCGCTTCAGCGGATCGGTCTCGCGGGCGTCGAGGCGCGCGGCCTGCTCGTCCTTGGAGATGTCGAGCCAGATCTTCAGCACCCGGACGCCGGCGTGCTCAAGCATCCGCTCCATGTGCGGCGCCTCTTGCAGGAAGAGCCGGTGCTCCTCCGGCGTGCAGAAGCCCATCACCGGCTCGACCCCGGCGCGATTGTACCAGGAGCGGTTGAAGAGCACGATCTCACCGTGGGCCGGCAGGTGGCGCACATAGCGCTGGAAATACCACTCCGAACGGTCGCGCTCCGAAGGCTTGGGCAGGGAGACGACGCGGGTGTTGCGGGGGGCGAGATGGGCGGTGACGCGGGCGATGGTGCCGTCCTTGCCGGCGCCGTCGCGACCCTCAACGATCACCAGGGCCTTGCCGCCGGTCTTGATGGCCCATTGCTGGTAGCGCACCAGACCGATCTGGAGCTGGCGCAGATTCTTCTTGTAGGAATGGTCTTCGGCCATGTCGCTCCTCTGGAGACTCGCCCGTGATCCGCCTCTATGTCGAAGACGACCTGCGCGAGGGCGGAGAACTCGCGATCGGTCCCGACCAGACTCATTACCTCGCAAACGTCATGCGGCTCAAAGCCGGCGACGAACTGCGGCTGTTCAACGGCCGCGACGGCGAGTGGCGCGCCCGGCTGGTCAGTGTCGGCAAGCGTGCGGCGGCATTGGCCCTCATCATGCAGGAACGCCCCCAGACGCAGCCGCCCGACCTCGATCTGATCGTTGCAGTGGTCAAGCGCGCCCGGCTGGAAACCATAGCCGAGAAGGCCGCCGAGCTCGGGGCCCGTCGCGTCCTGCCCGTGACCACCTCGCGCACCAACGCTGGCCGGGCCAACATCGCGCGTCTATCCGCCATCGCCGTGGAAGGCGCCGAGCAGACCGGCCGGCTGGACGTCCCGGAGATCCTATCCGAAGCGCGGCTGGCCGACGTCCTCGCCGCCTGGCCGGCCGCCCGCCGGCTGATGTTCTGCGACGAGGCTGGCGACGCCAGACCGGTGCTCGAGGCCCTGGCGGGCCAGCCGGCGGGCCCCTGGGCGATCCTCGTCGGCCCCGAGGGCGGCTTCAGTCCTGAGGAGCGATCGGCCGTACGCGCCGTCCCGGGCGCCGTTCCGGTCAATCTCGGTCCGCGCATCCTGCGCGCCGATTCCGCCGCGATCGCGGCCTTGACGCTATGGCAAGCGAGTGTGGGGGATTGGACCGGCGTCCGGTCGTCAGTGACCGATCAGCCGCATTGAGACGGCCAGCCAGCCCGGGCTGTGCAGCAGCGTCCGGGCGGTGAGTTGCAGCCCGACCATCCAGATCGCGCCGGCGATATAGACCGGGTGCAGGCGGTGGCGCGTGGCCAGGTCATAGACCCCGAGGCCCAATACCAGCAGGTCGCTGCCGAGATAGAGCTGCGCCAGCTCACCCCAGAACCCATCGCCGAGGGGCGCGGCGAATAGGGGGTTCAGGAACCGGGCGAACCCGGCGTCGCTGATGTAGATCAGCCCGAGCAGCATCAGCCGCTTGTGCGCCGAGGGCGTCCCGCGGAGCAGCAACCCGGTTCCGGTCAGCCCGGCGAAGGCCAGGATGTCGGTCAGCTGGACAGCCAGGAACTCCGGCGTCCTGCCCTTGGCGACGAACCGCGCGGCGTCGACCGTCACGGCCGTGGCCGGACCCAGCGCCAGCATCACGGCCGCAAGCGCCGCGCCAGCCATGCCCAGCCGTCGGTGCAGGTCGGGCCGCCCATTGCGGATCAGCGCCACCTGCGTGGTGAACAACGTCAGCCAGCTGACGAAGACCACGGCGTGAAAGTGGACGATGAGCGGATAGTCCAACCCGTGCTTGCGCACATGGTCGAAGCTGTCCGTCCCGAACCCCGACAGCACGCCGGCCCAGACCAACAAGGTCAGGAACAGGAATGCGTTGCGATCTGCATTCGGCCGGGCCGGAAAGCCGCCGATAGCGATCGATGTCATGCCGAGGCCCCCGCCTAGTTCCAAAGGTTAAGCTAGATCGGGTCTGCGACCAAGCCCCGCCATCATTCCGACATTGCCACTGCAGAGCTTTCGGCATCTCCGGGGAAATCGAGTGGCCGCTACCGAGCTAAGACGCCCACGCGCGCAAGCTCGACGGTGGACTCTGGGCGTTGTGGTCTCGGTGGCGGCGAACACCGGGTTCCTGGCCATCCTGGCGCTCAGCGGTCGCATTCAGAGTGACTATGAGCCAGGTCGCGCGATCGAGGTCCAGTTGACGCTTCCGACGATGCCGGTGGCCCGACGCAATCGGCCCTCCGCAACCCAAACCGGACCCAAGCGCGGACTTTCCAGGCCGGCGCCGCGCCCCGCAGCGACGGCGACCCAACCGATTGAACCAACCCTGCCGGCGGCGCCTGCGACGCCGGCGGCGAACGCGGATCTCGCTGCGGCCCTGCGGCGCGGCCTCGGTTGTGACCACGCCGATTTCATGGCGCTCACGCCGGCTGAGCGGGAGCACTGTCGCGATCGGCTGGCGGCCGCCACAGAGCGTGCGTCGGAGACGGCAAGTCTCGGCGTCGAGCCCGGAAAGCGCGCCATCTTCGAGGCGGCCGCCGAGCGTGACCGTTTCCTCCAGCACCCGTTTCTCGCCGAAAAGCCCAAAAAAGGCTGCCGCCCGCGAGTCGCGGCCGACAACCCCGCGAGCAGTGCTCCGGGTCCGCAGGGAGTGACATTCGGGGTTTCGTGCGGCGTCCAGTTTTGATGGCGCCGGGCGCTGTCGTCATTGTTGCGCTGGGAGCAAGATCGTGGCCGGTTAGGCGCGCCCGTTTACGAAGACGCTGGCCTCTGTCGCCCGGGAGGATCCTCGATGAAGGTGGTCGTCGCCTGTGCGTTTCTCGCTCTGACCGCCGGGGCCGCCTTGGCCGCCGATACTCCGTCTCCCATCGCGGCCGCCATCGCCGACGCCTCACGGCCCAAGGCGGAGGTTGCGAACGACACCCTGCGCGACCCGGTCGAAACGCTGGCCTTCGCCGGCGTCAAACCCGGCATGAAGGTGGCCGAACTGGCGCCCGAGGGCGGCTACTACACCCGCCTGCTGATCGACGTCGTCGGCCCCAAAGGCGCGGTCTGGAGTATCGAGAACGCCGGCTGGAAGGATGACGTCGCCGCCGACCAGAAAGTTGTCGCCGAGCTCAATCGACCCAACCTGACCTTCAGCGCCCAACCCTGGGGTCAGCTCGCGCTGCCAGGGCGCGCGGACCTCGTCTGGACCACCCAGAACTATCACGACCTTCACATCGAAAAGTACGGCCACGTCGACATGGCGGTCTTCAACAAGGCCGTGTTCGCCGCCCTGAAGCCTGGCGGCGTCTACTTCATCCTCGACCACGAGGCGAAGCCAGGGACGACCACGGACGAGATCGCCACCCTGCACCGCATCTCCAAGGCGCAGGTGATCGCTGAGGTGGAGGCGGCCGGCTTCAAGCTGGTCGGCGAGGGCAAGTTCCTCGAGCGACCCGCCGATGATCTCTCCAAGCCGGTCTTCGATCCCGCCATCCGCGGCCACAGCAGCCAGTTCGCCCTCAAGTTCGTGCGGCCATAGACCGAGATACCGTCGAGCCCGGCCCGCGCAGACGGGCGTCAAATCCTAGGAGGAAGCATGAAAGATCTGGTGGGCAAGACAGCCTTCATCACCGGCGCGGCGTCGGGCATCGGCTTGGGGGTGGCCACGCGCCTGGCCCAAGCCGGGGTCAAGGTGATGATGTGCGATATTGAGCGGCAGGCGCTCGACAAGGCGGTGGCCGAGCTCAAGCGCACGAATGCCGATGTCGACGCCGTGGTGGCGGATGTTTCGCTCAAGTCCGAACTGCGGGCGGCGGCGGACGCCACTGTGGCGCGGTACGGCGAGGTCCACATCCTGCACAACAATGCCGGCGTGACCGGCGGCGGCGGCTATGGCGCCTGGACCGACGCCGCCTGGAATTGGACGATCGGCGTCAATCTGATGGCGGTGATCTGGGGCGTCGAGATCTTCGGCCCCCTGATCGAGCGTCACGGCCAGGGCGGTCACATCGTCAACACCGCCTCGATCGCCGGGCTGATCTCCGGCGGCGGCAACCCCTACAACGTGACCAAATATGGCGTCGTGGCGCTGTCGGAGGGGCTGCGCGTCGAACTGGCGCCGCGGGGCATCGGCGTTTCGGTGCTGTGCCCGGGCTTCATCCGGACTCAGATCATCGACTCGGTTCGAAACCTGCCCGAGCGGTTCTCGGGCGCCCTGCCCGCCGCAGATGGGGCGCCATCGGCTGAGGTCGCCACATGGCTGGGCAATGTTCGCGATCGCGTCGCCGGCGGCATCGACCCGCTCTACGTCGGCGAGCTGGTTCGCGAGGGGATCGAGGAAGACTGGCCGTATATCTTCACCGACAATGAGTTCGAGCCGTTCATCGAGGCGCGGTTCAGTTCCGTCAAGGCCGGTTTCGACCGGATCCGCGGGCGCGTTCCACCACACTGATTGGCCAACCCGGCGATTCCGCCGCGTTGACGTTTTGGCAAGCGAATCTCGCGGATTGCCGGGCTGCTTGAGCTTTGCTCGCCGGGCGCCTACTTGCGCTTAAGGCGGGAAGGGCGCGCCACCATTGGGGGACCGTATGGCCGGGACGATTACCGACGACCGCCCGCTGGCGTTCGCCGACCTCGCCGGCTGGTTCGCCCAGGGATCCAAAGACCCTGAGACGTTCCGCGTTGGGGCCGAGCACGAGAAGTTCGTCTTTCGCCGCGGGGCCGATGCGCCCGTACCCTATGACGGTCCGGACGGTATCCGCGCCCTGATGGAAGGCCTGATGCGCTTCGGCTGGTCGCCGACCACCGAGCACAACGACGCCGGCGGCGAGACCCTCATCGGCCTCTCGCGTGGCGCCGCCAACGTCAGCCTCGAGCCCGGCGGCCAATTCGAGCTCTCCGGCGCGCCGCTCGACTCGATGCACGAGATCTGCGCCGAGACCAGCCGCCACCTGGAGGAGGTCAAGGCTGTCGCCGCGGACCTCAATCTGGGATTCCTCGGCCTCGGTTTTTCGCCTACCTGGCGGCGCGACGATGTCCCGCGCATGCCCAAGGGCCGCTACAAGATCATGCGCGACTACATGCCCAAGGTCGGCTCCCTCGGCCTCGACATGATGTTCCGCACCTGCACGGTGCAGGCCAACCTCGACTTCGCCAGCGAAGCCGACATGGTCGCCAAGTTCCGGGTCAGCCTGGCGCTGCAGCCGATCGCCACGGCGATGTTCGCCAATTCGCCATTCACGGAAGGCAAGCCCAACGGCTTTCTCTCGGCCCGCGCCAACATCTGGACCGACACCGACGCCGACCGCACCGGCCTGCTCGAGTTCGTGTTCGAGGACGGCTTCGGCTTCGAGGCCTATGCCCGCTACGCCCTGGGTGTGCCGATGTACTTCGTCAAGCGCGAGGGCCGCTACATCGACGTCGCCGGCCGCTCGTTCCGCGATTTCATGGCCGGGAACTTGCCGGAGCTGCCGGGCGAGAAGCCGACGCTCTCCGATTGGGCCGACCACGCCAGCACCATCTTCCCGGAGGTGCGGCTGAAGCAGTACCTGGAGATGCGCGGGGCCGACGCCGGCTCGTGGAGCCGGCTCTGCGCCCTGCCGGCGTTGTGGGCCGGCGTGCTCTACGATCCGGCGGCGCAGGCCGCCGCCTGGGATCTCTGCAAGACCTGGACAAGCGAGGATCGCGCCCGCCTGCGCGTCGACGCCGCCCGCGTGGGGCTGAAGGCCGAGATCGCCGGACGCACGGCGCAGGACGTCGCCAAGGACATGCTGGCCATCGCCCACGGCGGGCTGAAGCGCCGCGAGCGCCTGTCAGCCGGCATGGTCGACGAGACCGTCTATCTTTCCGAGATCGAGGACATCGCCGAGAGCGGGGTCACGGCCGCCGAGCGCCTGCTGGAACTCTACCGCGGCCCTTGGGGCGGCGACGTCAGCCACGTCTTCGAAGAGTGCGCTTACTGAGCCCGCAGCGCCGGCGCCCCGCCCCACAGCTTGCGGCGATGTCTCCGCCAGCCTAGGCTTCGGCCGTCCCGTGGAGCCAGCCCAAGTGCCCGCCGCGACTTATGCCGTCAGATCCTCCGGGCAGCGCGCGCCCGGACCGACGCCCGCCATGCGGCGCATCCCGCGCATCACACCCGCCCGTCCGATCGGCAATCAGGCTCTCCTGCGCCGCACGCCGTGCGACAGCTGCCCGGCGGGCACGGCCATCGCCGGCGATCCCGAACAGTTCGGCAAGGACATGGACGTCGTTGAAGCCGCCCGCGGGGCCGCGCAGAAAGCCGCGCCGCCCAGCAGCGCAGCGGCCAAGCTGGGCGCGCGCAACGGCGAGCGCGCCACAAATTTCGAGAACATTCTCAAGGCTCACGGGGTCCCACTCGGGGCCGAAATGGCCGGGTTCTTCGTCAATTCGTCAATGTCGACGGCCGACGGCGAGGGAGGCGCCACCGATCACTGTTCGGACTTCCCAGGCGGGGCGCCGGCCGGCGCGGCGGCGACCAAGTTCTGCACCCAGCTGCCGCCCGAAACCGTCGACGGAGCCAAGACGCTGGACGGCAAGAGCCCTCTCAGCGAAGCGGAGAAGGCGCAGGTGGCGGAAATCCTGCGGGTCGGCGTGCATGAGATGGCGCACGCCAAGTTCGACAAGGTGCAGACCGACCCGGACAAGGCGAAGCGCACGATCAAGGATCAGACCGATTGCGCGCTCGACACCAAGATCGGCGACTCCTCGGTCGAGGGCCTGCTCAGCGAGATCGTCGCCGAGACCTCGGAATTCCCCGTCTTCTTCCAGAACATCGCAAAGCAGAAGGCGCGAACCACGGCGCTGATCGGCGAGGAACGCTTCATGGCCTTCACGGGCTCCGAAAGCATCCTGGGCGCGATCAAGAAGCTGCGCTGCAACTGCCCCTGCGCCAGCGTCGAGACGCTGGTCGTCAACACCGTCAACGAGGTGACGAAGGGTTGGCCGCCAGATCAGTTGCTCGCCTTCTTGCAGGCGATGACGCGAATCTTGCCAAGCTATTGGCCCAAGACCCTGCAGCGCAAGGAATGAGCCCGGCGGCGCCCGGAGCGACGAAGCCGGCTGCGTCTTCGAGGCGCCCGGCCATTCATCCATAATGCAATTTCTGCTTGATTTTTGGGACTATAAATACGACAGTATGCAATGTTTCGGGGCGTGAGAGTGGCATGGGCGCTTTCAATCACGCGCGTTTCGAGGCGCTCGCCAAGGGCGTCGCGGCTGGGGCGTCCGTTCGGGCCGCGGGGATCGCCGCCGGCTGGGGCCGCAACACCCGCACTTATTATCGATATGCCAAACGGCCGGACTTCGCCGCCGAGGTCGAGCGCTGGAAGCTGGAGCTGAGGCGCGGCGGCTCCAGCGATCTCGGCCCGGTGATCACCGACCTGATGGGGGCGCGCAGCAGGCCATGGCGCTCGGCTCCGGGGCCGGGATGGCGGCGGCCTGCAAGATGCTGGCCGAGGCTGCCCGCCTCAAGCGGCTCCTGGTCAATGTCGAGCGCAGGAACGAAGAGCGAGAATGGCTGGAGAAATGGGGGCCAGAAGACCGAGCCCGCTCAGGCCGCCTCACGCACCTCGACGATGTTCGGATAGAAGGCCAGGTGTTCGCGGATCGTTTCCATGCCCGGGTGCGGCGTCTCATAAGTCCACACGGCGTTCTCGGCCACGTCCTCGCCGGCCTCGAGGCTGAAGTAGGAGGCGTGGCCCTTGTACGGGCAATAGGTGTCGTGGTCGGTCCGCCTCAGGAGGCTCATCTCCACGTCGGCGCGCGGGAAGTAGGCCACGACGTGATAGCTGGCCTCCTTGAGCCAGATGACGTGGTCACTGGCGGCGATTACCTGGCCGGCGAAGCTGGCTTCCACGCGTCCCCCTGCCTCGGTGAGCGTAATGGGGTGGTCCGGTCCCGGAAGCTTGACGACGTCCATGTCCGTGCTCCGCATGGGGTGGTGGCGGTCTATAGAATGGTGCGGCCCCCCGCCTTGTGAAACCCCTTGCCGCGTGGTGATCTCCGCGCCGGCGAAACATCCTGCAGAGCGCGGCCCCTTTTGAACATCGTCATCGCCCTTGGGGTCGTCCTCACGCTCGTCACCGGCATTCCGGTGATGCTGCAGATCGCCAGGGACCATCCGCGGGGCCTGTTCGTCCTGTTCTTCGCCGAGATGTGGGAGCGATTCTCCTACTATGGCATGCGCGGCCTGTTGATCTACTTCCTCACCCAGCACTTCCTGTTCGACGACTCCACGGCCTCGACCACCACCGGCTCCTACCTGACGCTCGTCTACGCAGTGCCGCTCGTCGGTGGGGTGGTCGCCGACCGCTGGCTGGGCGCGCGCAAGGCGGTGGCGCTGGGGGCCCTGCTGCTGGTGGCCGGCCACTCGGCCATGGCCATTGAGGGGCCGCCCGCCCAGCAGGTGCTCGCCTGGCATGGCGCCAACTACGCCTTCGAAACCCATGGCCAGGGCGAAGGCCGGGTGGCGAAGATCATCGTGGCCGGCCAGGCCTATGACTTCGACGAGGACGCCGCCGGAACCTTCAAGATCAAGGGCCTTCCGGCCGGCGCGCCGCTGCCGGCGGCCCTGCCGAACGGCGCCTATAAGCTCGCCGTCGTCGGTCGCGACCAGAGGTTCGTCGATGTCCTCTACCTCGCCCTGGCGCTGATCATCATGGGCGTCGGCTTTCTGAAGTCGAACATCTCGGCCATCGTCGGCAAGCTCTACGTCGAGCGCGATCCCAGGCGCGATCCCGGCTTTACCCTCTACTACTTCGGCATCAACCTCGGCGCGTTCTGGGCCGCCATCCTGTGCGGCTACCTGGGCGAGAACTTCGGCTGGTCGTGGGGGTTCGGCGCGGCCGGCGTCGGCATGGCGGCCGGCTGGCTGACCTTCCAGCTCGGCCGCTCCTGGCTCGAGGGCAAGGGGGAGCCGCCCGATCCGGCGAAGCTGACGCGGCCGATCGTCGGCCCCCTCAACCTCGAGTGGCTGATCTATCTGGCCGCCGTCGCCGGCGTCGCCGTCATCTGGCTGCTGGTGCAGCACGGCCAGATCGTCGGCTGGTCGCTGCTGGCCGGCTGGGTCCTCGGGCTCGGCTACATCATCTGGCTGATGGTCACACAGCTCGACAAGGTGCAGCGCGAGCGGATCTTCCTCGCCTTCGTGCTGATGGTCGGCTGCATCGTCTTCTTCACCCTGTTCGAGCAGGCGGCGACCTCGCTCAGCCTGTTCGCCGAGCGCAACACGCGCCTGGCGCTGATCGACGCGCCGCACACGGTGAGCCTGCTCGGCCAGCGCGTCTTCTTCGGCGATCGGGCCATGTGGCAGGCGGCGGGCGCGCCGACCGGGGCCGTCTGGATCGACATGAGCTTCAACGCCGCCCAGACCCAGACATTCAACGCCGCCTTCATCCTTCTCTTCGCTCCAGCCTTCGCCGCGCTGTGGGCCTTCCTTGGTCGCCGCGGGCGCGATCCCAACCCGATGATCAAGTTCGGCCTCGGCCTCGCCCAGGTGGGTCTCGGGTTCCTGGTCATCGTCTGGAGCGCCGGCCTCGCCGACGCCTCCTGGCGTCTGCCGCTGTTCGTCCTGGCCGCCGCCTATCTGCTGCACACCACCGGCGAGATGTGCCTCTCGCCGGTCGGACTCTCCGAGATCACCAAGCTGGCGCCGGCGCTGCTGGTCTCGACCCTGATGTCACTGTGGTTCCTGGCCACATCGGCGGCCGAGTTCATCGGCGGCCAGATTGCGCGCCTCGCCGGCTCCAGCACGGCCGGCGGCAAGGTGCTCGATCCTCACGCCGCCCTGACGGCATCCCTCAACGTCTTCCAGACCATCGGCTGGGTTGGGGTCGGCTTCGGCGCGCTGTTCCTCCTGGGTTCGCCGCTGGCGCGCCTGTGGTCGCACGGCGTCAACGACCCGCTGCCAGAGCCATTGCCGGCCGAATAGGCCCTTCGGACGCTTGTCCGGCCAGCCGCAAAGCGAGTGAAACTGAGCGAGGGCTAAGCGCTCCGCGCTCGGCCGCCGCTTGTCGGCGACACTAAAAACAGACTATCCGTTTTGTTTATGTCGTGATAGGCAGACCCCTAGCGGTGCGCTGACACCGGGCGGGAGGGATGTGCATGACCCGGATCATCTGCGCGCTGACGGGCGGCGTCGCGCTGACGGCGATGGCCCACGCAGCCTGGGCCCAGGCAAGCGCGCCGGCGGCGGGAGGGGCGGTGACCGTCAACGAGATCGTGGTCACCGCGACCAAGCGGACCGAGCGCATGCAGCGCGTTCCTTTGTCGGTCAGCGTGGTCGATTCCGTCCAGCTTGCGCGGCAGAACATCACCAATGTCGCCGATCTAACGGTCAGCGTTCCGGGATTGAATTCCGCCGGGCCGTACGGCGCCCTCAGCATCCGCGGCATCGGCAGCGAGAGTTTCTCGCGCTCGTCGGAAGGCAGCGTCGGCGTCGTGGTCGACGGCGTCGCGCTGGCGGGCACATCCGCTAACCCACCCCAGATGTTCGACGTCGCCCGTGTGGAGGTGCTCGAGGGTCCACAGGGCACCTTGTTCGGCAGCACCTCCTCGGCAGGGGTCATCAACATCGTCACCAACGCCCCCGATCCGGCGAGGTTCGAGGCCATTGGACACGCCGACATCGGCACGCTGAACGACTACACCGTCCATGGCGTGGTCAACATTCCGGTCGCCGGCAATGCGGCGCTGCGCATTTCGGGCGCCTTCGACGAGGCGCCGGACATTCTCCACAACAACTATGACGACGTTTGGCAGAGGAACTATGACGCTGGCGGCCGCGCTCGCTTCCTTTGGGAGCCGACGCCGAACATCACGGTCAATGAAATTGCCGATTTCAGCCAGCACACCCAGACCGGCGGGGCGCCCTGGTCGATCTTCTATTCGACACCGGACAGCGTCCTCTCGACGGGGCTCGCCGTCTGCGGCATGATCGTCGGTCCCACGAACGACGCCGGCTGCAACCTGAGTGACGCCAGGGAGACAGTGTCGACCTACGGCTATTCCAGCCAAGTCGACGTCAAGCTCGGCCAATATATGCTGACCTCGATCAGCGCCTATCGCGGGCTGTTTCTCAACGATCACTCGAGCTCGGTCGCCGACCTGCCGATCGACCTGCTGAATCAGGGCCAGTATCAGCGCGTCAACAACGTCAGCCAGGAGCTGCGGCTGGCTTCGCCCACCGGCGGCCGGGTCGACTATGTCGTCGGGCTCTATTATTTCGACAGCGAACTGAAGGGCGCCACCACCCAGTTCGGTCCGGCTGAAAGCCTATACGGTGTCCCCTTCGATCTCGGTCAGACCCTGAGCACGCGCGCTTCCACGGCCGACTATGCCGTCTTTGGCCAGGGCGCGATCCACATCACCCACGCGCTTCGGATCAGTCTCGGCGCTCGCCTCGGCAGCGATCTCGTCAGCGCGCGAACCCAAGGCGTCCTGGCCCCCGGCGCCGTCGCCCCGATCGCCAGCATCGACGGCATCGCCGGCAAAGCCGTCGACAAGTACTTTTCCTACCGTGTGGGCGTCGAGTACGACCTGACCCGGGACGTGATGGCCTACGCCACCTATGCCAAGGGCTTCAAAGGTTCAGCGGTCAACGATCAGGCTGCAGGGCCCGGTGTGCCCGTGCTGGTCAAGCCGGAAATACCCCATTCCGGTGAAATCGGGCTCAAAAGCACTCTGTTCGAAGGGCGTTTGGGCGCGAACTTGGCCTGGTTTTACACCAAGACCGACAACTTCCAGGCCCAGTTCTTCGACCCGACATTGGCGGAGTTCGTATTCGGCAATGCCCCCTCGCTGACCAGCAAGGGCGTGGAGGTCAACCTGTTTGGTCGTCCTGTCGCCGGGCTGACGCTCAATGTCGGAGCCATCTACGACAACGCCAAATACGGCGCCGGCTACGAGGTTAGCTGCTCCCAGCTTCAGACCGCCGCCGAGGGTTGCACGCCGGTGTTCAACGCCGCTGGCGTCATCGTCGGCGCGGCCACGGACGCCGGCGGAAACCGCCTGGTCGGCGCGCCGGAATGGAAGGTGACCGCGAGCGGCGAATACGCCAAGCATATTGTCGACAACCTGACGGGTTTCCTCCAGGTCGACTTGGTCTACACCTCGGAGATCAAGTGGGACGCGGCCTACGACCCGATCGACACCAGCGCGCCGGCGACAATCGTTGGAGGCCGGATCGGGGTCAGGACCGACGACCGGCGCTACGGAGTGTCGTTGTTCGTGCGCAACTTGTTCGACGTCTATCGCCCCATCGCCCGCTTCGCGACCCCGCTGGCGGCGGAGGAACTGGACCCGCAATCCTACTCACAGATCGCCGGCCCGGAGTCGCGGCGCGTGGTCGGGGTGTCCCTGGACGCCCGGTTCTAGGCTGGCGCGATGACGGATCGATCCCCTCCTGACGTGCGCGTTGAGAGCCGGCGCTCCCTGGCGCGGATCGACACGGCGGCTAGACTGGTCGACGTGGACACGCCGTCACATCCCGCACCCCGACGGCCACGCCGGTCACAGGCCGAACGCAGCGCCGACACCCGGGGCCGCCTGATCGAAGCAGCGATCTCCTGCCTTCACCGACTTGGCTACGGCGGGACGACCGTCACGCTCGTGGCTCAGGAGGCGGGTGTCAGTCGTGGTGCGATGACCCATCAGTTCGCAGCCAAGACCGATCTGATGCTCGCCGTGGTCCGGGCCGTGTTCGAAAAGGACGGACGGCTCTACGCGCGTTTCATCGCCGCCCTCTCGCCGCGGGAGTTCCTGCGCACCCTGCCGGCGACAATGTGGGAGGTGATCAGCCAGCCATCCGGCGTCGCCGTGATCGAGATCATGCTCGCCGCCAGGTCCGACCCAGAGCTTGCCGAGCAATTCCGGCTGCTGGAGCGCGACATGGCCGCCGAGGCCCACGACTGGCTCGTCGAGCGGCTCGCGGCCGCCGAACTCGATGAGCGGGCCGACAGCCGGGCGTTGCATCGGCTGTTTGTCGCCGCGGTGCGCGGTCTGGCGCTGGAGGCGGTATTCATGCGCAATCGCCAAGAGGTCGAAGAGTCCATCAAGGTGCTCGGGGAGACGCTACGCTGCCTCTATCCCGCGCTGGCCGACCAGCAGGAGTCCCGCCCGTGACGCCGATCGACACCCGGCCCGCGCCGGAAGGATTCCTCTGGGGCACGGCGATCTCCGCTCACCAAAGTGAGGGCGGCAACGTAAGTTCCGACGCCTGGCTATGCGAGAACGTCGCCGGCAGCCTCTACCGTGAGCCGTCCAGGGACGCGTGCGACAGCTACAATCGCTATGCCGAGGACGTGGCGATCGCCGCCGACCTCGGTTTCAACTGCTATCGCTTTGGCGTCGAGTGGGCGCGGATCGAGCCGGAGCCCGGTCTGTTCTCAACCGCCGAGCTCGACCGCTATCTTCGGATTCTGGAGGCCTGCCACGCCCGCGGCCTGGCGCCGATGGTCACCTACAGCCACTTCACCGTGCCACGCTGGTTCGCGGCCCGCGGCGGCTTCGAGGTCGCCGACGCGGCCGACCTGTTCGCCAGGTTCTGCGAGCGCACTACCGCCCGGCTGGGCGACCTCATCGCCTACGCTTCAACCTTCAACGAGGCCAATATTCAGCGCCTGGTGGCCCAGCTCTTCCGCAGCCCCAGGGCCCAGCCGGCCATCGACGCCATGCTGGCGGCCTGCGCCAAAGCCTGCGGTTCGGATCGGTTCTCCACGCTGCTGTTCGCGCCAGTCGCGACCTCCGAGCCGGTGATGCTCGAGGCCCACGCCAAGGGGACCGCGGCGATGAAGGCGGGGCCGGGGTCGTTCCCCGTCGGTCTCACTCTGACCATGCAGGATGTCCAGGCGGTCGGGGAGGGGAGCCAGGCCGAGGCGGTGATCGCCGACCTTTACGGTCCGTGGCTCGAGGCGGCGCGCGCAGCCGACTTCATCGGCGTGCAGACCTACACCCGCGTGCGGGTCGGGCCCGAGGGTCGGCTGCCGCCGCCGGAGGGGGCCGAGATGACAGCGGCCGGCTACGAGTTCTATCCCCAGGCCCTGGGCGGCACGATCCGCTTTGCCGCCGAACGCATCGGTCGGCCGATCTTCGTCACCGAAAACGGCATCGCCACCGATGATGATGACCGCCGCATCGCCTACATCGACCAGGCGCTGGCCGAAGTCCGCCAGTGCCTCGACGACGGCATTGCGGTAAAGAGCTATCTCTACTGGTCGCTGCTCGACAATTTCGAGTGGACCCGCGGCTATGGCGAGCGCTTCGGCCTCGTCCACGTCGATTACGACAGCTTCGTGCGCACGCCCAAGCCCAGCGCCCGACACCTGGGCGCCATCGCCCGGTCGGGGCGGATCTGATGGACAGGCCGTCTGCAACACCCGAAACGGTCGGCCTGTCCACGGCCGGGCTCGCCTGCATCGACGAGATGCTCGCCAGCCTGATCGCCGAGGGGCAGCTGCCCGGCGCCGCGGTTCTGGTGGCGCGCGGCGGTCAGATCGTCCACCGCTCGATCCAAGGATCGAAGAACCTGGCCCGCGGCGAACCGCTCGCCCTCGACACCATCTACGCCATCTTCTCGATGACCAAGCCGGTCACGGCCGTCGCGATGATGATCCTCTACGACCAGGGACGCTGGGGGCCGGACGATCCCATCACCAGGCATCTGCCCGAGTTCGCCGACCTGCGGGTCCTTGGCGGGGCGGCGCCCGACCATCCGCCGACGATGCTGGAGCTGATGACCCATACGGCCGGATTCGGCTACGGCATCGGCCTGGGACCTCACGACGAGGCCGATCAGGCCCTGATCGACGCCGGTGTCTGGAAAGCCGCCGATCTGGCCGAATTCGTCAGGCGCGTGGCCTCCGTCCCGCTCGCCTATCAGCCGGGCGCGAAGCTGCGCTATTCGCTCAGCATGGACTTGCAGGGCGCGATCGTCGAGCGCCTGAGCGGTCAGGCCCTGCCGGACTTCATGCGTACACGGATTTTCCAGCCGCTCGGCATGGTCGATACCGACTTCTATGTGCCGGGCGACAAGCAGAGCCGCCTGGCTACGCTCTACCACATGTACGGAAGCACCGAGCTGACCGTCCTCGATCATCCCGCGTGGCGGCGCGACGGGTTGGCCATACCGGCCCTGCCGCTGGGCGGCGCCGGCCTTTATTCCACTTTGGACGACTATGCCCGCTTCGGTCTGATGCTGCTCGGCGGCGGCGAGCTCGACGGTGTTCGCGTGATCAGCGCCGACGCGGCGCGCCTGATGATGAGCAACCACTTGTCGGACGCACTCCTGGCGGCCAGATTCGTCGCCGGCGTGCACAGGTTCCGTCCCGGATACGGCTACGGGTTCAACGGTGCGGTGTTCGACGATCCGGGCCTGGCTGGATCGCCGGCCGGCCGGGGAACCTATCAATGGGACGGCGCGTCGGGCGTCTGGTTCTGGGTCGATCCGGAGAATCAGATCGTCTTCGTGGGCATGATCCAGCGCATGCTTCAGGAAGGGATGGCGCCCTTGCAGGCGATGACCCAGGCATTGGTGGCGGAGGCCTTCGTTGACTGAGGCGCCTGTGGGAACGCAGGTTGAAATGGGCACGGATCCCGTCCCGCCGGCATGGGCGCTCGGTCCGTTCTCGAGACCGGTGCGAATTCTCGAGGATCGGCCGGAGGTCACCTTCAACTGTCCTGTGGCCGGCGCACGGGTGGCCTGGGCCGCCAAGGACCTGTTCAACCCGGGCGCCGTCGTTCACGACGGCAAGGTCTCACTGCTGGTGCGGGCCGAGGACCACGTCGGTCGCTACGCCGGCATCTCGCGCATCGGCCTGGCGACCAGCGCCGATGGTGTCAATTTCGATCTCGAGCCCGAACCCGTGCTCGCCCCCGGCGACGACCGCTGGCAGGCTTGGGAGTGGCCGGGCGGCTGCGAAGACCCGCGGGTGGTCGAAGCGCCCGATGGCGGCTTCGTCTGCGCCTACACCGCCTTCGACGGCAAGGTCGCCAGCCTGTTCGTCGCCACTTCCAGCGACCTGCGGCAATGGACCAAGCATGGTCCCGCCTTCGCCGGCACCGGCTATGTGCGGATCCCCAGCAAATCGGGCGCCATCGTCACCGAGCTCAAGGACGGCCGCCTTGTCGCCGCGCGGGTCGATGGCAAGTTTTGGATGTACTGGGGCGAGGGGACGATCTACGCCGCCACCTCCGACGACCTCGTCCGCTGGACGCCGGTCGAGATCGAAACCGCTCCCGATCGCTATCTGACCTTCCAGCCGACGAAGAGCGCCGGGAGCTGGAAGATCGAGCGCGTGCCGGGGGCTCTGGGACTGCGGCCGATCGCCGGACCCCGCCGTCACCGGTTCGATTCCCTCCTGACCGAGCCGGGGCCGCCTGCTCTGCTCACCCCGGCGGGCGTTGTGCTGATCTATAATGGCGCCAACCACTTCGAGGGCGGAGACCCAGGGTCGCCGCCTATGGCCTACCAGCCGTGCCAGATGCTGCTCGACGGGGCCGACCCAACCGCGGTTATCGCTCGCGAGACCTCGCCGTTCCTGCGGATCGACCCGACCGAGTCCGACGGCCAGGTCGGCAACGTCTGCTTCGCCCAGGGCCTCGTCGCCTTCGAGGGCGCCTGGCGTCTCTACGTCGGCCTCGCCGACTCGCGGCTCGGGGTCTGCACCGCCCCGATGCAGGGTTAGCGCATTCGTCGGGTGAGATGAGACATGATTTGATCTCCCCCCGTACAACGGGGGGAGTACCGGCGAAGTCGGGGAGGGGGGCAGGGGCCGTGTGTCAGCGCTCTGTCACCCGCCCCCTCCACCCCTTTGGGGTCCCCTCCCCCGCTTCGCAGGGGAGGATCATAAGGTTCAACCCGCTTGGCGAATGCGCCCTAAACGCTCGTCCCGCCGACCGTCAGGCCGGTGATCTTGAGCGACGGTTGTCCGACGCCCACGGGCACACCCTGGCCGGACTTGCCGCAGACGCCGATGCCGGGATCGAAGTCGAAGTCGTCGCCGATCATGGTCACCCGCGTCAGCGCCGAGGGGCCGTCGCCGATCAGGGTGGCGCCCTTGACCGGCGCGCCGATCTTGCCGTCCTCGACCAGGTAGGCCTCGGTGCACTGAAAGACGAACTTGCCGTTGGTGATGTCCACCTGGCCACCGCCGAAGTTGGCGCAATAGAGCCCGCGCTTCAGGCTGGCGATCATCTCGGCCGGGGGCGTTGAGCCGGCCAGCATGCCGGTGTTGGTCATCCGTGGCATCGGCAGGTGGGCGTAGGACTGGCGCCGGCCGTTGCCGGTCGCCGTCATGCCCATCAGCCGGGCGCTCTGGCGGTCGTGCATATAGCCGCGCAGGATGCCGTCCTCGATCAGGACCGTCCGCTCGGTCGGCGTGCCCTCGTCGTCCACGGTCAGCGAGCCGCGCCGGCCGGGGATCGTACCGTCGTCGAACACCGTCACGCCCGGCGCCGCCACCCGCTCGCCGATGCGCCCGGAAAAGGCGCTGACGCCCTTGCGGTTGAAGTCGCCCTCAAGCCCGTGGCCGACCGCTTCGTGCAGCAGCACGCCGTTCCAGCCTGGGCCCAGCACCACGTCCATCTCTCCGGCCGGGCAGGGGATGGAATCCAGGTTGACCAGGGCCTGGCGCAGCGCCTCCTCGACCTGCTCGCGCCAGCGTTCGGGGGTGATCCAGGCCTCGAAGCCGGCCCGGCCGCCGGCCCCGGAAGAGCCGTTCTCGCGCCGGCCGTCCTTCTCGACAGTGACCTGCACGTTCAGGCGGCAGAGCGGACGGATGTCGCGGATCAGCCGCCCGTCGGCGCGCAGGATCTCCACCACCCGCCGCTCGCCGGCCAGGCTGACCATCACCTGGGCGACGCGCGGATCGCGGGCGCGGGCGAAGCCGTCGATCTCCTGCAGGAGCGAGATTTTGTCGGCGAAGCCTGGCGAGGCGAGGGGGTCTTCATCGCCATAGAGCTTTTCGTTGGTCGGCCGCGGGCCCTCCGCGGAGACGCCGGCGTAGCCGCGCTTAGCCAGGGCTGCTGATTCGCCCGCACGCCGCAGCGACGCCTCGCTGATCTCGCTCGAATGGGCATAGCCGGCCGTCTCGCCGGCCACGACGCGCAAGCCGAAGCCCTCGGTCGAGTCGTAGGAGGCCGACTTCAGGCGGTTGTCGTCATAGAGGAACGCCTCGCTGTGCGAGCGCTCCAGGAAGATCTCGCCATCGTCGGCGTCGGCGATCGCATCGCCCAGGATGGCGGCCGCGCGGGCCGGATCGACGCCGGAGGCTTCGAGGATCGAGGGAGCGAGGACGGGGGCGTTCATCGGAGATTCCATGCCGGAAGGTATCTCGACAGATAGTCGTCCGCGCGCCGTTTCGGAACCGCCGATTGCGTGAGGGCCTCTCTCCCCCCTCTGGGGGGAGCACCGGCGAAGCCGGGGAGGGGGCTGAACACAGGCGCTCTACGCGCCGCGCCCCCTCCACCGCTTCGCGGTCCCCCTCCCCAGCGGGGGAGGAGAGCGTATGACCTGTTGACCACATGTAACCTGTGCGTTACATGTCACCTCGAGGTTACATAGAGGTTGTCATGTCTTCGAGCCAGATTGTCGAATCCGCCCACCGATTCTCCCGCAAGCGCGCCATCCTGTGGGTGTTGTTGGGCGCCACGTTGCTGTTTCTGGCGGCGATCAACCTCCTGCGCATCTGGACTGGGGAGGGTGTCGACCCCGATCACCTTGATTTCTGGGGCCGGCGATTCGCCTGGTTCGCCGACGTCGGCTTGGCCATGCTCATTCTGGCGACCGGCGGCGGGTTTCGTATCTCGCGACGCGTGCGCGCCCTGATGAACGACGAGATCACATCGCGGAATCGCTCTTTGGCGCTGGCGGTCGGATTCTGGGTGGCGATGCTGCTGTGCCTGGCGCTGGCGGCTGTCGACTCATTCCGGCTCCTGGTCGCCGGCCGCGCCATCATGGCGATCGTCACCTGCTCACTGGGGGCCAGCTTGATCGCCTTCGGCGTCTTCGAGCTTCGCACCTATCGCGATGCATGAGCGTCTCGAAAATCGCCTGCGAGACGAGCGGACGCGAAGGGGACTGACGCAAGCCGAACTCGCCGCCATGGCGGAGGTGTCTCGCAAGACGATCAACACGGTGGAGAACGGGATCTTCATCCCCTCCACGGTCCTGGCCTTGCGTCTGGCGCGCGCGCTCGGCGTGAACGTGGAAACGCTGTTCCAATTGCCAGCGTCGGATCGTCTCTGACGACAGCGTCGCTCAGTTCGGCTGGCGAATGTTCTGAAGCGCGTATTGCAGCGCCTCGGGGCCGACGCTGACCGGCCCGGTGAACGGATGATCGATCTCGATCGCCACGTAGAGTGCCATGAAGATCAGCGTCGCTAGCATGCCGGTCATGATGACCTGGGTGCCGAGGCTCTTCAGCCCGAAGAAGAAGGTGAAGGTCAGAGTTACAACGGCGCCAGCGAACAGCACCGACCACAGCACACCTGGCACCACACCGGTCGATAGCAGCAGCCGGGTCCGCCGGGCCTCCGTCAGGCTGTCGAGGCGGTAGAGCATTTCGCTAAAGATGGCGGCGCCGCGCGGCGTCGTCGGCGCGTCCGTCAACACCGCGTCGTAGAGGTTGTTCAGGGCGCGCGTCGGCGCCGTGTTGATCTCCGCTTTGGCCATAGCCGGCCAATCGTCGGCGATCGTCAGCTCGGCATAGTTGGTCAGCCGCTGGCGGACGGAGGCCCCGGCGGCGGCGTCAATGCCCTGCGACAGGCGGTCGAGAGCGATGACGGCGGAGGCTTCCTGCGCGACAGCCGCCTCGGCGTCGCGGAACTTCTCCCACACCACGATCACAGCAAAGCCCAGCAGCACGGCGTAGGTGACGCCGACCACGGCGAACTTGAATCCGGCGACTTCATTGTTGGTGGTCAGACGCTCGAGCGAAAACACCCGGCGCACGACCACCAAGCCCGACGTGAAGACGATGGTCGGAAGGATCACGACCAGCAGGAATGAGAGCCACAAGGGCAAGGATGACAGGAAGATCGACACGAGCGTTCCGTCCCCGACGCAGTTCGCATTGCGAGCGTATCGCTATGCGGCGGCGCTGTGAATTGCCGTGAAGGGCTTGGCCCGGCTATGTCAATGTCACAGTTGTTGCGGCAGGGCCGATGAGCGACTTCGTCAACACGCTATTGCTCGCCTACGCGGCGCTGTTTCCGGTCGTCAATCCGGTTGGCAGCGCGCCTCTGTTCTTGGGCATGACCGAGGGCTGCTCGGACATGGAGCGGAGAACACTCGCCCGCCAGGTCGCGCTGAACAGCCTCTTCCTGCTGGTGGGGTCGTTGTTCATCGGCTCGCACGTGCTGGGATTCTTCGGCATCAGTCTGCCGGTGGTGCGAGTCGCCGGCGGCCTGGTGGTCGCCGCATTCGGCTGGAAGCTGCTCAATTCAGAGCCGTCGCCGGACACCAAGAGCGCCACGGAGAGCGCAACGACGGCGAAGATCCCCGACTCCTTCTACCCGTTGACCCTGCCCCTCACCGTGGGACCGGGCTCGATCTCGGTCGCCATCACCCTCGGCAGTCAAAGACCGAGAGTGGTCAGCCTCGAACATCTGGCGGTGATCGGCTCGGCCGCAGTCGCCGGCATCCTGCTCATCGTCCTCAGCATCTATCTTTGCTACCGCTTCGCTCAGCGTCTGGTTTCGATGCTGGGACATGGCGGCACGAGCGTGGTCGTCCGGCTGTCGGCGTTCATCATGGTGTGTATCGGAATCCACATCCTCTGGAGCGGCTGGAGCGAGCTCAACAGCATTCACCACTAACGCGCAGATCAACCCGCGAACGGCCACGGAAGGTCGCTGTGGGAGCCGGCGTCCCTGCGCTTGGCAAGGCGGCTTCTGACGAGTATGCACCCCTCGCAGGCTCGAACGGCCGAGGCGCGGCGAGGCGACGCTATGTCGGCGCGCGGCCGGCGGCGTTTTGGGTTGCGATCGCGGGTGTCGCCGGGGCGGCGCCCCAGTCAGACTAGGCCGCGAGGGACATGACTTTCAGCATTTCGGGGATTTCGCGGCTGACGGCCCGGGCCGGAGCGGCCCTTGCCGGCCTTGCAGCGGCGACGGGAGCCATGGCCGCGGACATCCCCGGTCAGCCGGTGGACAAGGCGATCGACTTCCAGCCGGGCGTCACCCAGATCCGGGCTGACCAGATCTTCTTCTACAACTGGATTCTCTCGCCGATCATCATCGCGGTCGCCGGCTTCATCCTCCTCCTGCTGGCGATCGTCATCTTGCGCTTCAACAAGCGCGCCAACCCCGAGCCGGCGCGCTTCAGCCACAACACGCCCATCGAGATCCTCTGGACCGTCGTGCCGGTCCTGATCCTGATGTTCATTTCCATCTTCTCGTTCCGCCTCCTCTTCGAGGAGCACAACATGCCCAGGCCCTACATGACCGTGAAGGTCACCGGTCGGCAGTGGAACTGGGACTATGAGTATCCCGACCAGAAGATCAGCGCCTACACCTCCACGCCGATGGATGAGGGCGTCGCCAAGGCCCAGAACCTGCCCTACCTGCTCGAAACCAATGCGCCGATGATCGTGCCGGTGAACCAGGTGGTGCGCGTGCAGGTGACGGCCGAGGACGTCATCCACTCCTGGTCGGTCCCCGCCTTCGGGGTGAAGATCGACGCCGTGCCGGGCCGCCTCAATCAGGTCTGGTTCAAGGCCGAAAAGACCGGTGTCTTCTACGGCCAGTGCTCGCAGCTCTGCGGTGCCAACCACTCCTACATGCCGATCGAGGTGAAGGTGGTGAGCCAACCTGAGTTCGACGCCTGGGTAGCCAGCAAGCAACCAAAGACGGCCTCCGTGGCCGCCGCCGCGCCGGCGCCCGGCGCCGCTACGACCTCCGCGCGTTAGTTCGAGGGAGCCTTCTAGGAACGTCATGGCCGACATTACCCACGAACGAGTCGCCCCCGCTGAGGCCCACGGCTACGGCGCCCATTCCGACAAGCCCGGGTTCATCACCCGCTGGCTGATGTCGACCAATCACAAGGACATCGGCACCCTCTACATTCTCTTCGCGATCATGGCAGGCGTCATCGGGATGCTGTTCTCCGGCCTGATCCGCTGGGAGCTGGCCGAACCCGGCCTGCAGATCTTCACGCCCAACTCGCCGATCCACCTGCTGGGCCTCGTGGAGCAGTCCAAGCACGGCTACTATACGGTCGCCACGGCCCACGGCCTGATCATGATCTTCTTCATGGTCATGCCGGCGATGATCGGCGGCTTCGGCAACTGGTTCGTGCCGCTGATGATCGGCGCGCCGGACATGGCCTTCCCGCGCATGAACAACATCAGCTTCTGGCTACTGGTGGCCTCCTTCGCCCTGCTGGTCACCTCGATGTTCGTCGACGGCGGCCCGGGCCGCGGCTTCGGCGGCGGCTGGACGCTCTATCCGCCGCTCTCCACCACCGGCCACACCGGCCCGGCCATGGATTGCGCCATCTTGTCGATCCACCTCGCCGGGGCCAGCTCGATCCTGGGCGCGATCAACTTCATCACCACCATCTTCAACATGCGCGCGCCGGGCATGACCCTGCACCGCATGCCGTTGTTCGTGTGGTCGATCCTGGTCACCGTGTTCCTGCTGCTGCTGGCGCTGCCCGTGCTGGCCGGCGCCATCACCATGCTGCTCACCGACCGCAATTTCGGCACCCACTTCTTCGATCCGGCCGGCGGCGGCGATCCGATCATGTTCCAGCACCTGTTCTGGTTCTTCGGTCACCCCGAGGTCTACATCCTGATCCTGCCGGGCTTCGGCATCGTCAGCCACATCGTCTCGACCTTCTCGCGCAAGCCAGTGTTCGGCTATCTGGCCATGGCCTACGCCATGGTCGCCATCGGCTTCCTCGGCTTCATCGTCTGGGCCCACCACATGTTCACCGTCGGTATGCCGGTGGACCTGCAAGCCTATTTCGTGGCCGCCACCATGGTCATCGCCGTGCCAACGGGCGTGAAGGTGTTCTCATGGATCGCCACGATGTGGGGCGGTTCGCTCGACTTCAAGACGCCGATGCTCTGGGCCATCGGCTTCATCTTCCTGTTCACCGTCGGCGGCGTGACCGGCGTGGTGCTGGCCAACGCCGGCATCGACTACGCCCTGCACGATTCCTACTACGTGATCGCCCACTTCCACTACGTGCTCAGCCTGGGCGCCGTCTTCGCGATCTTCGGCGGCTTCTACTACTGGTTCGAGAAGATGTGGGGCGTGCGCTACAACGAGGCGCTCGGCGCGATCCATTTCTGGATCACCTTCGTGGGCGTGAACCTGATCTTCTTCCCGCAGCACTTCCTGGGGCTGCAAGGGATGCCGCGCCGTTCGATCGACTATCCTGTGGCCTTCACCTTCTGGAACCAGGTGTCGTCGTTCGGCTACGCCATCACCCTGGTGGGCCTGGTGGTCTTCTTCGTGATGCTGATCGAGGCGGCCGTCCGCCGCCGGCCGGCCCGGGCCAATCCCTGGGGCGCGGGCGCGACGACGCTGGAATGGACCCTGCCGTCGCCGCCGCCGTTCCACCAGTTCAACGACCTGCCGGTGTTCGAAGCCGAGCATCACTGATGCGTAGCTCTCGTCCGAGGGGGGCATGACGCCCGCGGCCGCCCCTCGGACCGCGCCCAAGGCTGTCTTCGCCAGCTGGCGCGACTTCCTGACCCTGATGAAGCCCAGGGTCATGTCCCTGGTGGTGCTGACGGCGGTGACCGGGCTGGTCTGCGCCCGCGCGCCGATCAACCCGGTGCTGGCGGCGATCGCCATCCTCTGCATCACGCTCGGAGCCGGCGGCTCGGCGGCACTCAATATGGGCTACGACGCCGACATCGACGCCCTGATGCGGCGCACCCGCGGCCGGCCGGTGCCCGCCGGTCGGGTGCAGCGGGCGGACGCCATGGCGCTGGGCGTTGTCCTGTCGATCTTCTCGGTCGGGATGATGGCGCTGGCCGCCAACCTGCTGGCCGCCGTGCTGCTGGCCTTCACCATCGCCTTCTACGCCGTGGTCTACACCCGCTGGCTCAAGCGCCGCACGCCGCAGAACATCGTCATCGGCGGCCTGGCCGGGGCCCTGCCGCCGGTGGTGGGCTGGGCGGCGGCCAGCGGCGCGGCGCCGCCGCAGGCCTGGCTGCTGGTGGCGATCATCTTCATGTGGACGCCGCCGCACTTCTGGGCTCTGTCGCTCTACACCAGCGGCGATTACGCCAAGGCCGGCGTGCCGATGATGCCGGTGACTGCCGGCCCGGCCTCCACGCGGCGCCAGATCCTGATCTACAGCCTGCTGCTCGCCCCCCTGGCCGTGGCCCCGGCTTTCGTCGGTCTGGGCGGAATCGCCTACCTCGCGGTTTCGGCGCTCGGTGGGTTCGTCTTCATCCTCCTGGCGGCGAGGCTGGCGTTAAGCCGCGCCGGCGACGCCGACGAAGGCCCCTCGCGTGCGGGCGAGCTGTATGACGTCAAAGCCGGCGCCAAGTCCGCGCGCAACCTCTTCGCCTTCTCGATCCTCTATCTCTTCGCCCTGTTCGCTACGCTGCTCGCCGAGCACATCGCCGGCGTAGCGCCTTTCAAGGCTCTGGTGCTGTGAGCGACCCCTACGGCGAGGGTCCCGAGGCGGCCCGCGCCCGCCGGGCGCGCAATATCGCCATCGCCGTCGCCCTAGCGGCCTTCGTGGTCATCGTCTTCGCCGTCACCCTGATCAAGATGGGCCACCACTGATGCGCAGCAACGGGCGCCTGGCGCTCGTCTGCGGCGGCGTGGTCGTCGCCATGGTCGGCCTCGCCTTCGCCTCGGTGCCCTTCTATCGCGCCTTCTGCCAGGCCACCGGCTTCAACGGCGCCGTGCGCCGCGCCAGCTTCGTTCCGGGCCAGGTTTCCAACCACACCGTGACCGTCAGCTTCGACACCAACGTCCGCAATCTGTCATGGCGCTTCACCCCCGAGCAGCGCAGCCAGGACGTCAGGCTCGGTGAACAGAAGCTGGCCTTCTTCCGGGCCACCAACACCGGACCCACCGCCGTCACCGGCCGGGCGCTCTACAACGTCACGCCAGAGGCGGCCGGCCCCTACTTCTCCAAGCTCGAGTGCTTCTGTTTCAAGAACCAGACCATCAAGCCCGGCGAGACGGTGGAGTTCCCCGTCGTCTATTTCGTCGATCCGCGCTACGCAGCCGACCATGACGCGGTGGCGGCCGGGCCGATCACGCTCTCCTACACCTTTTATCCGGCGGTGGTCGGGCCGAGGGTGGCGGTGGAACCGACGAGGTTACCCGGCCGAGCAAGCTGAAAGTCACAAGACGCCCGCCCGCATCGGCCGGTCGCAAGAAGCCATAGGGACGGCATGAATGCCCTCTCTCACCCTGCGGCGGCGCCCGTCAGCTCAACGGCGCGGTCGCCCAAATACGATCCGCGGGAAGGCAGCAATACGCAATCCATCTCTTCCGAGATGAGGTTCTTTGCGGCCACCTTATTCTCTATTGGTAGAAATTTCTGTCTTAAATACGACTCTTACGTCGGAGCCCACTTGAATCCTGTGTAACGCGCGCTCCCACATATTCATACGTCTCAAATGCGAAATTATATCGCCCGGTATTTTTTCTTTACCTAGCGCATCAATCACAATTTCTTCAAGTTCAACAGATGAATCACGATCCTCTCCTTCCACCACTGAAAACTCATCTACATATGGGATCTTAACGTAAAGCACTTCGCCGTCATTACTTGCCGT
>Ga0302311_10000356_pt1 | contig 57984 bp, 50 predicted proteins | sample III_Palsa_N1_3_FD_200449 | JGI IMG/M metagenome (GOLD analysis project Ga0302311, IMG submission 200449) | Peat permafrost microbial communities from Stordalen Mire near Abisko, Sweden - III_Palsa_N1_3 | ecosystem: Environmental > Terrestrial > Soil > Palsa > Peat permafrost | place: Sweden... | reverse complement strand
ACGCCAGACAAGAGCTCACTGCCACGCCGGCACGAGGTATCACGTGCCGGCAGGACTGGCTGCTCGCCGTAGCGTGGGCAATCGCGACTTCGCTTCAACCGAAGCTCAACACCACCACACAGCGAGTTGCTGAGGTGTTGGCCTCTCGCATGAACCGGCAGGGTCACATGCCGTACTGCCTTGACTCTGTGGTGGCCTCAACTGGCCTGTCCCGCCGCTGCGTTGCCTATCACGTCCGCTACCTTCGGGAATCCGGATTGCTCGCATGGGCGGAGCACGGAACGCGACGTAACATTCTCGACAGGCAACCCAGACAGGCCGCTGATGGGTCACAGCGCCGGTATGCCGGCACCGCAACGATCTATGCAGCATGCGTACCTCGCCCTTATGACGATCACGTTGGGCGGGTCGTACGGGGCAACGGCTACCAGGCCAGGGTCTCGGCGGTCAACGAAGACGGGCGTCGACACGAGATCGCGCTGGCCAAGGCGAGGACCCAGCACATCCGCCTCAGCCGCAGAGCTTCAGCTGCAGACCACCACCGGGGAAGTCACCGCAGGCCCGGAAGCACTGGTCCCTCGGACAGCACAACGACGCTGCCGACACCTGTGGATAACTCCGAGCAGGAGAAGGGGCTTTGCACCCCTTCTCGTCGTGGTTCCGGTAGGCGCAATGGATCAGGTATCAACGGGGGGAAAGACACGCTGGGGCGTGTGGAAAGCCGGTCATCTCACGTCAGCCACAAGCGGGAAGTGGCCGGGACTACCGGGATGGCGGTCCAGCACCTGCGCGACTCAATCCGTTTCGCCGAGCAAGTCCGCGACGCCCTTCCGGGACTCAGGTACGAGTGCCTGCGTCGGGTCGCCTTCGTCCTCCGACCCTGGTACCTGGAGGGCATGGGCGCTCTGGAAGCAATCTGCTGGCTCCAAGGCGCAGCAGGGGGTGCGCTGACAGTTCGTGGCCGGGCTGGTGACCCGATCGGTTTGATCAAAGCTCAGGTTGCCCGACGAGGCCGCACCACGGGTGGTTTGGCGGAGATGCTCCTCTGGCAGAACATCCGTCCCGCCCCCGCGGTGGGACTTTCCGCCAGGGCAGCACATCAGGCTCGCCTGAGTCGCCGTGAGGCGCAAGCACAGGATGCCCGCGAGGCAGTGCAACGGGCTCGTGAGCAACTCGCCGAGACTCGGCGGGCACTGCGCAACGGCCTGACTCCCGCCCAGGTCAAGATCCGCGAGATCAAGGCTGAACGAGAAGCTGCACGCCGGGAGCACTTCATCTCACCAGCGAAGCCTGTCCTCGACGGCGCTGCCCTACTCAAGGAAATGTGCCGTATCACTGAGGTTGAGAGGGCTAGGGATCACGATGATCGCTTCCGTCGAAAGGACTGGTAGGACGCCATGCCGCCTCGGCACGTTCTCGAGCACCACCAACGCGCCCTCGTGCAGGTGCCGACCCACGGTTCGGCCAGCGGCCAGCACTTGGAGGTTCACCCGCTCGAAGATTCGCAGACACCATCCCTCCGCTTGCGGCCACCATCTACGGTAGTCTTCGCCGCCGCGTTCGTGGTCGCCTGCTACCTCTCCGGCGCCCGCCCGGGGGAGATTCTCAACCTGCGCCCCGGCTGCCGGGACATCGACGAGGCCACCGGAGAGCTGCAGATCGTCGGACGGCGCGGCAAGGGCCCCGGGCGAGGGGCACTTCCCGACGGACCGACCCCGAAGGACCAGCGGCCCTGGGTAGTGGTCACCCCGGTCCACACGGCAATCGCCCTGCTCGAAGGCTTCGGAGACTACCCGTTCCTGTTCCCCTCCAGCCTGGTCATGCAGCAGGCATGCCGGCCGAACACACAGTTCGCCCGGCAGGCCCCCATGATGAACAGGGACCTCGAAGCCCTCCTGGCCTGGGTCAACGCCACCTTCCGCGGGCCCGGCCAGGAACCGCCGATCCCACAGGACCCCACCAAGCACCTGCACGGCTCCCGGTTCCGGCGCACCCTGGCCTACTTCATCGTGCGCCGGCCCCGCGGCCTGGTCGCAGCCGCGATCCAGTACGCACACGTTCATACGAAAGTAACCATGAACTACGCGGGCCGCTCGGACTCGACCTGGATGGACGACGTGTACATCGAGACCCTGGAGATGGTCCTCGACCAGAACGAGCACGACGCCCGGCTGCTGGACCAGGGCGAGCACGTCTCGGGCCCCTCGGCCGAGGAGCACCGGCGCCGGGTGCGGCAGCGGGCGCACTTCTCGGGCCGGGTGGTCACCGCCCCCGGCAGCGTGAGCAGGCTGCTGGACAAGGTCAACCCGAACATCCACCACGGGCAGGGCATGACCTGCGTGTGGCGCGCCGAGACCGCCGCGTGCCGCCTGGCGAAGATCGCGCTGGGCCTGCCGGCCGACGACGGCCCGGACGAGTCCGAGTGCCGCTCGACCTGCGTGAACCTCGCCTTCACCGACCGGAACATCGCCGAGAAGCGCGTCCAGCTGGCGATCTGGGACGTCTCGGCGCGCGACCCGTTGTCGCCCGGGCCGATGCGGGACCGCGCCGAGGTCATCGCCGACGGCCTGCGCCGCGAGATCACGGCGCACGAGGCGTCCACCCCGACGTCGACTACCTCCAGGAGCCAGTGATGGGACGCCGCCCCCGCGACCGCGACGATGACCGCGCCGCAATCACCTCCGCCTGCGGGCGGCTCCTCGCCGGCACCCCGCTGCGCTCGCCGTCCGGCAAGCTCACCGTCTCCGAACTGATCACCGAGAGCGGACTGCGGCGCGATGTCGTCTACGAGCACGCCGACCTGGTCCAGGACTTCCAGGCCCGTGCGAAGGCCCAGAACTCCACCCCTACCGCGATGCAGGACCTCGCCGAGGCCAACCACCGGCTGAAGGAGGAACTGCTGGAGGTGCGGGCGGCACTGGCCAAGGAACAGCGAACGGGCAAGGTGATGCGAAGGATCATCGCCGAGCTTTCGCTGGAGTTGGAGCAGGCCACCGCAGAGGCAACGGCCGCACGAGGGGTGACTCGGCTGCCCGACCGCGACCCGGGCAGGACCGTCGGGCCGAGCCGGCGCAGATGAACGGTCACGGGATCTCGATCTCGGATCGTTGTAGCCCTTCTCGGGGGACGGCCGCTGTGGGGCTCTCTCCCGCGCCGACGCAGGGCTCCGCCGAGCACCCGGCCGCGGGAGCACCGGCACGCCGTACCGGCAGCCCCGCAGCAGCACGACCTACCCGTAGAACCCGGTACTGGTAAATCACGCAATCCAGCCCTTCGGAGTCGTCGGCGACCGTAGGTTGCCGACAGACGATCCGTACCACCCGAGGGGGACACATGGGCAACGCAGACTTGGACTTCGTGGTGCCGGCGGGATGGGACGACGCCAGCCACCCCTCCGGCGGCAACATTTACGACCAGTTCCTGACTGCCGAAATGGAACAGCTCGGCTGGGACGTGCGCATGCGCCCCGTGTCCGGCCCGTGGCCGCGCCCCGCGCACCAGGGGCTGCGCGAACTGGCCACCACCCTGGAGTCGGTACCCGACGGCGGCCGTGTGCTGCTCGACGGGCTGGTCGCCTGCGGAGTACCCGAGGTCCTCGCGGCCCACCACCAGCGGCTGCGGCTGACGGTCCTGGTCCACCTGCCGCTGAGCGCGGAGAGCGGCCTGGACCCGCAGACAGCCAAGGACCTGGACCAGGCAGAGCGGGAAGCCCTCGGCTACGCCCGCATGGTGGTCGCGACCAGCCGCTGGACCGCCGATCACCTGACCAGCCGTCACGGCGTGCCCGGTGACCGGGTGCACATCGCGGTCCCAGGCGTCCGCCCCGGCGCCGTCGGCACGGGGAGCCCCTCCACCAACCGGCACCTGCTGTGCGCGGCCAGCCTCACCCCGCGCAAGGGCCACGAGACCCTGGTGCGCGCGCTGGCCGCAGTGCCGCGCGAACTGCCGTGGGAACTGCACATCGCCGGCGCGCAGCCGGACCCCGCCTACCGCGACCGGCTGCTCGCGCTCATCGCCGAGTCGGACCTCGGCGACCGGATCACGCTGCTTGGCCCACTGGACCGAACCGCGATGACGAGCGACTACCGATGGGCCGACCTGCTGGTGCTCGCCTCTGAACAGGAGGCATACGGCATGTGCGTCACCGAGGCACTGGCGCACGGAGTCCCGGTCTACGCCAGCGACACCGGAGGGATAGGGGAAGCGCTCGGCTACTCATCCTTCCTCGAGTCGGTCGAGCCCGAACGTCCCGGCCGACTCCTCCCGGTGGGCGACGCCACGGCGTGGGCCTCAGCGCTGCTGGAGTGGATGACGCAACTGCAGCTGCGCGACCGGCTGCTGACCCTGGCCGAGGAACGCCAGCGCACCCTTCCCACCTGGCGCGCGACCGCCCTGGACGTGTGCGCCGCCGTCCGCGGCTACCACCCCCGACCCACCACCGCAGACACCGTCCACGCCCGCGAGATTCCAGCCTGAACAGCGGCCGTCCCCCGAGAGGAGCTCTACACCCATCTCGGATTCACTCGTCCCAGGCATCGGTCTGGAGAGGGGTTGGCGCGTGTTGGCGTCCCGGATCGGGCAGGCAGCGTCCGAGCGCTCCGGGAATGTGGATGACGTAGCCCGGCAGCCAGCGCGCGAGCAGGTCATGTCGTTGGGCACTGGCTGGCAGGCCGGCGGGTGAGCGCGAGCGAGAGAGAGGTGCGAGTGCTGGTGTACCTGTTGGTGGGGCTGACCGGGTCCGGGAAGACCACGTACGCGCAGCAGCGTCTGGTCCCGGAGGGAGCTGTGAGGCTGTCGGTGGACGAAGTCGTGTACGAGCGGCACGGCCGTTACGGCGTGGACTACCCGGAGGGCACGTACTTCGAGAAGGAGGCTCCGGTCGTCGCCGAGCTCCACGAGCGGCTGGCCGAACTGGTCCGGGCGGGCCGGGACGTCGTGTGGGACCACGGGCTGTGGCCGCGCAGGGACCGCGATGCGATGAAGGAGCTGGTGGAGTCGGCAGGCGGCCGGTGGCGGCTGCTGTACTTCCCGATCGGCCGGGCCGAGCTGCTGCGCAGGTTGCAGGAGCGCAACCGGCGGGGTGACGCCAACGCGCTGATCGTCACCCCTCGGGCACTGGACGACTTCTTCGCCAGGCTCGAGCCGCCCCAGGGCGAGGGCGAGGAGGTCGTCACGCCGGGCTGGCAGCAACCGGTGTGAGGCCCGGGCGCTGTCGAGGACGAAGCGCCGGACATTGTCAGTGGGCGATGCTGCAATAGACACCGGCAGGCGCAGCCGGCTACCTGCCACTTGGAGGAGGACGTCTATGGGCGGGGACTTGGAAAGCTTATGGGAATGGCTCGCCAAGTGGGTGATCATCCTGGCGGTCGCGGAGACCGTGCTCAACGACTGGTCCAGCTGGGCTGACCAGCATCTCCTGGTCACCATTCCGGCGGGCATTCTGCTGGCCGCGGCAGGGGCCATGTTCGGACCGGCGATCTCCCGCTACCTCCGCCGCCGCCCGGTCCACACACTGCCACAGGTCACCGAGCAGGCGAAGCCGACCCCGGTGACGGCCGTCACCTACCCGCCCGAACACCTGGCCGCCATCACCGCCACAGGCTTCGAAGAAGCCTGCTGCGAACTGCTACGACGTGACGGCTACAAGGGCACCAAGCGAGTCGGCGGCCCCCGCGACGAAGGTGCCGACGTCTACTCCTGGACGCCGGACGGCCGCAAGATCGTCGTCCAGTGCAAGCAGTACACCAAGCCGGTGGGCCCCGAGGACGTGCGAGCCTTCAACGGCTGCGCCCGCCCCACTCATCACGCGGACCTCCCCGTGATGATCGCACTCAACGGCTTCACCGCCCAGGCCACCGCCGCCGCGGGCGAGTACGCCATCCACCTGCTTCAGCGCGACACCCTGGTGCGGTGGGCCGCCGGTGAGCACCTTCAGGCGCTCCTTCCCGCCTTGTCGGCCAGCCGCCCCACCGATCTGGCGGTGAGCCAGTGACCGCGAGCCCGGCTCCTGAAACCCAGAACCGTCCGGCGAGAAAGGCTGATCCCGAGCAGTGCGCCGCAGACCCGGCCGTCGAGCCAGCACAGGTGTATGTGATGCACCATCCCGAGAAGGGCGCCGTCAAGATCGGCTACTGCGCGGTGGACTCCGTCCGCGTGGTCGACCACGAGCGCCGGGGCTGGATCCTGACGGGGGCTGTGGCCGCAGAATCCAGCGATGCGGCCTTGCAGATCGAGCAGTCGGTCCTCGGCCAGCTCCAGAGGCCGCCGTTCCGGCTGAGGCCCTTCGTGCCGGCCAGCCAGATGCCCCAGGGCGGCTGGACCGAGACCTTCGACGCCTCCCTGATGACTCCGGCGCTCCTGCTGCGACTGATCAAGGACGCGCCAGCCCGTATGAAGACGCAGGCCCGTGAGGACCGGCAAGCGGCCCAACGTTGGGCTCAGGAAAGGGAACTGCGAGTGCGTGAGGCCGCCTTGGAGGCGGCCAGCGCCCTACCCCCGGGTGAATGGGATGTCCTGAACCGAGGACAGCTCTACGCCTTCTTCGGCCGCCCCGGAGCCCTCTGGGCCCTGAACAGCCTCACCGCGCGCTATACGGAAGGTGAGGTACGGGTGCGAAACGGAACGGTGATGCTCGGGGCAATCGAAGTCGACTCCGCCACCCTGACCGTCACCGGCCCGTACCGAGTGTGGCTCTACAAGATCAGTAACCGCAGCAGCAAGTACGCCGAGGTTGTACTGGAGCCCGGTGTTCTGCCGACGAACCCGATCGCCGAACGCGAGCGCCGACTGCCACCCCCAAGGCCGCGCCCCAGCTGCTAGAGGAACACCGCCACCTGCTGCCCCGCCGACCACAGCAGGAGCTCGGGCACGTCAGGCACAGCCGACCACTCAACCGGAGGGGAACGCCCCATGCAGCCGCACCTCATCAGCCGATCCCGACCAGAGCGCCGGTCCGGTCCACCCGAACAGCGAACGGGAGTCCGAGGCCGGCTGTCGGCGCTGGGACGACCGGAGACCTGGCGCCAGCACCGCTGGTGTCGCGCGCTGCAGACCACCGTCCTGCGACGAAGGCGTTCGTCAGACCCGGTGCCGCCCAAACGCCGGGGGACCGTCGATCGGCCCCGCTACGTTCGAATGGTGACCTGGCGGGCGCTGTACCGCGCACCCGAGTGGTGCGGCGTGATTCTGATGCTGTTCACGATCATCCTGCTCACCGGCCGGTGGACGGGCTGGTGGCCTTCTCCCTACCGGTTGGCCGTCGACTGCCTGGGCCCGGTGGGCTTCGCGATCTACGCGTACTTCGGGGCCCGCAGCAACAACCGAGCCGACTGGGACACCCGGCGAGCGGCACAGCCGCCGCTCCTGATGACGCTCGACCAGCTGACGGCCCTGAGCCCTCTGCAATTCGAAATCGCCGTGCGCGACCTGCTGCGCCGGGACGGCCTGCGCGCGCAGCAGGTGGGCGGGACCAACGACGGTGCGGTCGACGTCCGAGCCAGGGACCTGGACGGTCGGGACTGGATCGTGCAGTGCAAGCACCGGCGGGATGGGCAGGCCGGTCCTACGACCGGCGTCAGCGTGATCCGTGAGCTGAAGGGCACGGCCACCGACATCCATCGAGCCACGTTCGCGCTGGTGGTCACGAACGGACGGTTCACGGCCAAGGCCATCGAGACCGCCGCGGTCCTCAACGTGCGCCTGGTGGACGGCGTCCGGCTCGGCGAGTGGGCCGCGCAGCCGCGTCCGCTGTGGGAGCTGCTCGAACGGGTGCCGGCGCCGCTGCGACACCCCGCAGACCTGGCAGCCCCGTGGAAGAGCTGATCGGACCTGCGGGGGCCGCCGACCAGGCAGGGTTGCAGCACTCGCGACTGTCTGCCGACAAATTGGCAGGGTGCCGACGGCGGAATCCGGCCGCATGACGCTGTTCTGCCAAATCCGTCAGCGGCGGCGGGTAGCCTCACGGACGGCCCCAACGGTGCAGCGGCGAGGGGACTTGAGGGATCGTCGCACAGCCGAGCTCAGGGGCCCCATCCAGCAGCGGTTGGCCCGACACGGGCGCCGAGCAGCGACCGAACGGAATGCGCGTGAGCAACAAGGCCGCGCGGAGGACGGCGAGCGGCCAGGGCAGACGCCGACGGCCGGAGCCTTCCGATGACCACCTGTCAATGGTCCGCGCGACAGTGAGAGCTGAGCGGCGTCACAGGGGGGCCGATGGGGTTCACCGGCGCCTTCGATGAGCGAGACGTGGAAACCGCCCAACGGACCTACCCTGGCCGCCGGGTGCTGCTCAACCACGACGCTGGAATCGAGGTCCACCCCGCCGGCACCGGACATCCGCGGCCCCTGGTGGACGCTCCGCTTGGCCGGTCGCGTTCGCCGGGGCTGGCGAGCAGGGTGCTATCCCTTGATCGCCGATGTGATGGTATACCGTCGCCCGCTCCACAGCCTCGCCAACGCCGCTGGCAGAATCTCGTCGAGAGCTAGGTCAGGCCGCACTCCACCGGCGAGGCCTTGCCCGCCACCAATCGGCTACTCGGCGTCCCCTCTCCAGGATCCAGCAGAATGGTCCTCGGGACGCTGGCATCGGCGGGCTCATCAACCGGCTTGCCTCGTTCGCCTGTTCGCGCATGATCATGCGGCGCGCTGCCGCGGGGGTCAGCTCCCGCACCCATCTCATGTGGTGATCGCGGCGGCGCCGGGGCCGGTGACCGAAGCAGTAGTACATGATCCTGATCGTCCCCGCGGCTGTGGTCTCGGCCCTCACCAGCGGTATCGCGGAACATCGTCGGTGCTTCCAGGGGCGACGCGAGCGGGCGTGACGGCTCGCCGCGAGGTGGGGAAGGTGCCTGGCCGGCACGCCCCCGTCCTGGGCGCAGCCCGTGCACCGCAGCAGGTGGTTGACTGCGGCGGCGTTCACGGGTGGCCGGGCGCCGGGTCGCACCAGCCGCCCCTGTCCTTCGCTGACATTGCATCCGGCGCACAACGGGCCCCGCACCAGGCCGTGGTCGTGGCAGTGGTCCCACACGGTCGCCCGGGAGTCGCCGCAGACCGAGCACAGGTAGGCGTCGGGGCGTGTGCGTCGGCCCTGTGCTCCCTTGTACTGCTGTCCGTCCAGGCTGCCGTCGTACGGGGGGAAGGTGGCATGCGCGCAGGGCGGGCATATCGTCTCATAGCCTGTCGAGGTGGCCTGACGCCATCGCCACTGGCTTCGCGGCTCGCTCCGGCCGCACACGGTGCACACACCGGCGTCCTTTGTGAGGGTGGTGCGGTTGGACTGCCAGATGTCCAGCGCGTCGGCCCATCGGAGCGGGAGGTGCCAGCACCCTTCGGTGAAGTCCATGAGCTTCAGGATCGGAATGCCGGCGATGTTCGTGAGCGCAGTGCTGGCCGGCTGGCCGGCGGCCGTGAGCGGAGGACCAGCTTCGGGTACCGAGACCCTGCCCCGGTGCAGTGTTCGAAAGGCTCGCTCTGCGTCCATGCGCTGCTGGATCAGATCCACCACGGACGCGGGCGCGTTGTCGCAGCCCACGAAGGAGGCTGCGGTCGGCAAGCCAGGATCGTTCACCGCCTCACTGAAGATCATCTTCGCCGCCGTTCGGCGCCAGTTCGGCTGGCGTGCGTCGAGTCCCTGGTCGCGTGAGGCCAGGTCGGCCCAGGGAAGGAGGACGGGAACCATGGGGCCCGGGTCGCGGTGGATCTCGTTGAGTCGGGTACATGCCTCCCGCAGCTCATCGGCTTGGTCGTGTCCCGTGGAGTGGTGTAGCCGATCATGCTGGTAAAAGCGCAGTTCACGAGTGGAATCCCGGCGTCCCTGTGCCACCCGTGGACTGACGGCACGCCAGCCAGCGCTTCCCGCGGGAGTCGGCCTCGCGATCACAAGGCGGACGAGTGACGGTGAAGATCACCTCCAAGATCGGCTACACCACTCGGCGGGACACCATCATCGGCTTCGAGGTGCCAACGGTTGCGGTCCTTCCGGCAGCGGACTGCGGTGGGGCCCAGGTGCAGGTGCTGGTCGTCGCGCCAGCGGGTGGGGCTCCTGGCCTGTGCGAGCGCGCTGTCCAGCAGCGCGGCGTCGAGCTCCTGCTCAAGGAGCTGACGGGCTTGGGCCAACGGGATCTGCATGGATCCACGGTGCCAGGCACCACTGACACAGCGGACGCGGTGTGCCGTCACGCGCTCCGCGACGGTGCCGGTCCCGCCGCCGGAGCCTCATCGGGGGCCTTCGTCAGGCCCAGCGCCTCCATGATCTGGTCGACGCTCTCCTCCAAGGTGCTGTCCGCCGGGATGACCTGTTCAAGGCCGCCCGGCAGCAGGTCCCCCGGCCGGTACCAGTCGCGCATCACGGACTCGCCGAACTCGTCTGCCTGGGGCTTGGTCGCGTGGCGCCGGAGCGTCTCGGGGAAGTCCACGTCGAGGTAGAAGAAGCAGGACCGGCCCCGGTGGTCGCGGGCCAGGGCCTCGAGCATGCTGCCATACCGATCGGCATACATGATCCCCTCGACGACGACGTGGTACCCGTGGTCCAGCGAGTACCGGGCCACGGTCTCGATCAGGCCGATGTTCGCCCCGCCGGGAACGTCGCGCTCACGCAGCACGGTGCGACGCAGGTTGTCCTGTCCGACCAGCGCGATGCCCCGCCCGTACCGATGGCGGATCTCGGCGGCGATGGAGGACTTGCCGGAGGCGGAGTTGCCCCTCAGCACGCACAGGCGCGTCGTCGTCGATCCGATGCTCACCGCAGCATGGTACCGGCGCCATCTCCCGGAGGGGTCAACGCAGCGCCGGGCAGGCTGAGTTCAGTTGGATAGGGTTGACGTCCTGCGCGGCAGCCCAGCTCCAGGTCTGCGGCCCACTGGTCCCACCCGGGCTGCGGCATCGCATCGACGCACTCGTTCAGCGCTGGCAGCTGGCCGCTTCGCCGGAATCACTCCGGTCGGGACTCGTCGGTCGGCAACAGGAAGTGGCCCTGTTCCCCGTACAGGGCCGCCAACAGCACCGCAGCGGCAGCGAAGTCCGCCAGCTTCGAGTCGTCGCCGTCCGGCAGCATGAGCCAGTCGAGGAGTTCCCCGGTGACACGCCCCCACGGACTGGACTGGCGGTCGTTGAACGCGACGGTCCGCAGCGCTTCCATGACCTGTTTGTGGCCGATCTCCACGATCTCGCTGAGCAGAGGTCCCGAGATGCGCGCGGACCACTCCTCGGGGACGTAGATCTTCTTGGTGTCGCCGCGGGACTGCGCCTCGGACTTCAGTTCCAGAAGAAGCGCGTAGGAGGAGAACTCGTCGCCGTCGCTCAGGAACGGGAGCAGCGGCAGTGCGCGCTCCACCAGCCCACTGGTCTCCGCTTCGTCAATCCACACTGCTGTTGCCCTTCTCCAGTACTTCCCGGGTTTTCTGGTCCCGAAGTGCCTGCTGGGAGCTGTGTAGTTCCTTGCTCCGGGAGGCGTTGGCGCGATGGTCGATGTGGCATGCCGTGCAGGGGCCGTCGACGCCGTCGACGATGCGGTAGCGGCGAGCGCGGGAGTCGCACTGGCCGCACCAGTCCATGTACCGGCCCAGGACCGTTCCGCTGTCCATCTCCGTGCCGTCCGGGGCGATCAAGGAGTAGTCGCCGGGGAGCTGGCGCAGGTCGCGAGGGTTGTTCGGATTCTCTTCGTCCATCACGACGGGTGAGGAGGTTCCGTCGGAGTAGACGTTCCAGCCCACGACGTCCTCGGCCGAGGTGTGGTAGCTCCGCGGGTCGTCCCATCCGTCGTACTGGCGCGCCCTCCAGCCCTGCGCTGGCAGCGCGGCCACGATCGTCCCCACGTACTGGAGGCCGGCGAAGGCCAGCCCTCCCAGCTGGGTTGGCAGCATCGCGTTGATGGTGTGGACGCGGACTCCTCCCACCAGCACCAGGGGATGACCCTCGTCGCTGAAGCCCACGACGGGCCAGGTCCGATCATGGTCCCCGGGGTCTGGGCCGGTGAAGCGGGCGACGTAACCCGTCGCGTTAGGGGTGGCCATGCACATCCTCTGCAATCGTGAGCGCGGACATGACCAGTCTCTCCTTCAGTGCTGTGCTGTCTGACGATGTTCAGGAAATTGATGCCCGCGCCCGGCCGTCCACGGGCGTCGGGCAGGACCGATGCCGCCGCGCCGGGGCTGCCGCCCACGGGCTCCGTTACCCGCGGGACCTGAACGCGATGCGCCGCAGCTGCGGATAGCGGGCCAGGAGTCGGGCGCTCGCGCCGGTCCACGCGCCGGGGACACCGCGGCGGGTCAGCCGGTCGCGCCAGAAGGTCTCGATGCTTCGCCGGGCGTGCTCGAACGGGGGGACGACCGGCTGAGTCTCGTCCTCGTCCGGAAGGTGGCGGCCGTACACGGGCACGACCGGGACCCCGGCGGCGCGCAGTGCGCAGAGCCGGTGCTGACCGTTGGTCAGCTGTTCGTCGTCGCTGTCCCACCACAGGTGGTCTTTGAGCCACTCGGTGGCCCACTTTTCGTCCCGGGGGCTCAGAGCGGACATCGCCGCGCGGGCTCGGGCGGCGCGGGCCTTGTCCCCGTCGGCCTGCGCCTGGTGGAAGGCCAGCACCAACGCGCTGATCGCCGGCCAATCGCCCTGGTGGTACGGGCACGCCGCGAACCCGTCGGGGTGGAGCTGGGTGAACAGCTCGGCGTGGGCGGCCTGCTCGCCCTCGACGGTGTAGGCGCGGATGAGCTGACGTGCGCGTCCGGCGTAGGCACACTTGAAGAGATGGTGCGGCCAGGGCAGCAGAGCCGTGGACACCGGGCGCACCGCGCTGATCCCGTCCCGCGCCAGGGCGCGCTGACGCGGATCCTCGTACAGGCTGGGGTAGCGGCCGACTTCGTCGGGAGCCGGAGCGGGCCGCAGGGAGGCGTCGACGCGCCGCTGTGCCGCCCGGTCGGGTTTGATGACGTGGGCGAAGTCGAAGGTGGGTGCCTCAACCCATGGGTCGAGCTCGTCCTTGAGGCGGCGTTCGGGGTTCGGGTGGGCCAGGACGTTCACCGATGACTGGGGCAGCAGCAGCATGCCGGGAAGGCCGCAGACGTTGGCCAGCGTGAGCGTTCCGGCCGCCCAGGCCGGGTCCCGCAGGAGGGCCGACAGTGCCGGTCCGCGCAGGTGCCCGACCCACTCGACGTGGTGGAACCCCTCGTCGGTGTCCATGTCGGACTCGGGGAACCGCGCTGCGTGTATCTGCACGTAGTCGCCGGTCATCAGCGAGTCCGCAGGCTTGGCGAAGACCGTGCCCGGCAGCCCGGCCGGCCCTGGGATGCCGGTGACCGGCAGCTCCAGCGTGCGGGTGGCAGCAGCGCGGTGGCGCAGTGCTTCGGGCACGGTGCTGTCGGCGAAGACCGGCGGGTGCTCAACCGGCCACCAGGGCTGCTGCTCGTCCGCCTGGACCCGGTCCGCGCCGACCGCTCCGCCGTAGGGCTGGTCGCCGGGACGCAGCAGGACGGGCCCGGGAAGGCCCTGGCAGAAGACCGCCACGATGATCCGCGCGGCGCGGCGGTTGTGGGCGGAGGCGGAGTCGGGATCCAGGAAGGCGGGTGCGTTGATGTGCTCGACGTGCTCGATGCGGGCATAGTCCTCCCCGGGACGGATGCCGCGCGCCGATATGCGGCCAGCCGCGACGCGGAGATAGTCCCCGGGGCGCAGGGCACGACCGTTCTGAAGTCGGGGCATGGCGGCTCCTCCTGGCTGCAAGCGCTGATCGGACAGAGGGGACGACCGTGAGGTTCGGCACGATGCCCGTTGTGGCCTGGCGGCCCTTTGAGGATGACCGAGACTCGCTGGACGCGGTAGATCACCGGGCAGGCTGTGCCAAGGGGCGCACGGAGAGCTGGGAGTGGTGCTTCGTGGGTGCCGGGCTATGCCCACCCGAAGGTGCTGAATGCTCGCTCGTCCCGGACGGCGGCCAGCCCGGCGGCCGGGTAGGGGACCATGTTCGCGGGGAGCTGGTCGAGCGGAAACCAGCCGATGTCGTCGCACCGGTCGGGTTCGCAGTTGACCGGCTCGCCCTGCCAGCGATCGGCCTGGAAGAAGAAGCCGACCCGGCCGCTGCCCTCGCTGCGCTGGTGCATCACGTGGACACACCGCAGGTCCATGGCCTCGATGGTGATGCCGATCTCCTCCTTCGCTTCGCGGATCACCCCGTCGATGACGGACTCCCCGTCTTCGAGGTGGCCGGACACACAGTGGTACAGGCCGTCGGCGTAGCCGGTGTTGTACCTGCGGCTCAGGAGGGTCTCGCCGTTGCGAACCAGGACAAGGTGCAGGTCAACGATGCTGCGGTAGCGCTCACTCATAGCGGATTCCTCGCAGGCTCGGTGGATTGGAGCGGTTCAGACTAGAGGCTGCGTCTGCTCGCCGGGAGCTGAATGGGACACGATCGCTCGTTCGAGGGGATCCATCAGACGCGGGCCCGGGTCAGCCTGGAGAGCTCCAGGTCGCCCGTTTGGGGAAGATCATTCGCATTACCATCCGGACGGCCCATCGAGCTGGGTTCGCGTGTCCGTGCCCCTCGCTACCCTCCCCGGCGTGAACATCAACTTCAGCGGGCCGGCGCAGCCGCCGAGCCTGGACCACCCCCTCCTCGACCAGCTGCAGCGGGACTGGGTCGACTCCGCCTCGATCGAGGACCTGGTGACCGCCTACCTGTGGATGCGCGAGGCCAGGTTCATCGCGGACCTGCGCGGCCAGTGGGTCGAGCACCTCGACGACATCGTGACGCACATCGGCCGCTGCGAGCGCCGGAAGGAGGCCGCCCCCGAGGGACGAGCCCACTTGGGGAGGCGGCCGGCCAACGAGAGCCCGAGCGCCTGCTGGTCCTCCGCCGCGGCCTTCGAGGACGAGCTCTGGAAGGAACGGGTGGACGCCGAGAACGCGGAGTGGGAACTGGACGAAGCCTGGGACGAGGTGGGCGAACTCCTGGCGGCCAGGCTCCGCGAACAGGTCGAACCGGGGCGTCCCCGTGTCCCGTCGCCGCTGGTCGACCTGGTGCCGATCTTGGAAGGGCTGTCGGCGTCACAGGATCGGCTGCGCGCAGCCGTGGAGCGGGACCGGGAGGTCTGCCACGAACTGGCGAAGAGCGACGCCTGGCTGATGGTCTTCGAGCGGTCGAGCTCGAGCGTGTCCCTGGCGGAGATCGACGCCCTGAGCCCGCAGGCTTTCGAGGCGCTGGTGGCCGAGCTCATGGAGTGGGACGACATGACCCTTGAGCGGCGACGCGGCGGCGCGGGAGACCTGGGGGCGGACGCCATCGGCGTCACCGCCGATGCGCTTCGGGTCGTCGCGCAGGTCAAGCACGTCCGCCGACGGCACGCCACAATCGACTCAGGGGTGATCCAGACCGTCAACGGAACGGCACGCCCAGTGCACCGGGCGGACATCGTCGTCGTGGTGACCAACGGGACGTTCACCAGGCCAGCCCGCGACCTCGCCAAGAGCCAGGGCATCTTTCTGGTGGACTGGAAGGCCCTGCGGCGGTGGGCGACCTTGGGTGAGCCCCTGCTCGACGTCATCGGCTACGGCTACGCACCCGCAGTGGAACAGGATGCGACCGACCGAAGTCATCCGCCGGGCCAGTGCGCGTAGCCGCCCGGAGGGCCGCGACCCGCGTGCGGGAAGCCCGGTACACGGGAGTGGGTCTGTCGGGGCGCGCCGCCGTAACCGCCCGGCTTCGCGGACGTACTCACGGCGCCCGGAGCGAGCTGCCATATTCACGACAACTACTCACGCCTGCCAGGCTCCTGCGATCTCCGCAGCTCAACGCCCTCAGCCACCCACACCTCGCAAATCCGACGAAGGCCGCTATCGAAGCGGCCACTCGACGAGCACGCCTCCTCTCAGCTGGTCAGAGCTGTCCTGCGGCCGAAGCGACGGCTCAACACGCAGACGGTGCGCCTACGGTGCCGCTGGCTGGTTCCCAGCTCTGCGCGGCCACTGGCGATGATGATCCGTCAGAAATTGTCGGAGGCTGCTGCTCCAATGAAGTCGGGACAGGGCGCATCGGGCGTCCTGCCGCTTGGAGGGGGAAGTCAATGCCCGAGCCTGGGTTCCACACTGTCCGCAGCCACGTACGGCGCAACCCGGGGTCCCGCCGGAAGAAGACCAGCGGCTGGGTGATCGCAGCCGTCGCGGTGGCGGGCCTGTGGGCCGTCACCCACCTGGGGGGAACAGCCGCCGGCAGCACGACCACCCCCCACTCTTCCCCTTCCGTATCGGCCTCCGCTGCGGCGGGACACTGATGGCACGGCGTGGGCGCCGCTGGCGCAAACCCCGGGGCGCCGGTGAGCTGATCGCCGCCGCAGTGATCGCGCTGGCCCTGCTGCTGTGGCTCATCCAGGCAGCCGCCGTCCTGGGACGCCTGATCGTTGCCGGCTGGCCGTACCTGGCCGCGCTGGCGGCCAGCGCACTGGTCGTGGCGGCGCTGCTGTTCCGACGCCGGATCGCGGCCGACCGCCGACGTGCCGAACACCTGGCGCGACTGCGACTCACGCTCACCGAGATCGACGCGATGGGAGACCAGCAGTTCGAATTCGCTCTCCGTGACCTGATGATCCGCGACGGCTGCACCGCCCGACAGGTCGGCCAGCAGGGCGACCAGGCCGCCGACGTCATCGCCGAAGACCCGCGCCGGGGCCGGATCGTCCTGCAGGCCAAGCACACCAAGGTCGCTGGCAAAGTCGGCTCCCAGGTCATGTACCAGGTCAACGGAACCGCAGGACCCGTCCACGGCGCCAGGTTTGCCGTTGTGGTCACCAACGGCTCCTTCACCCGCGACGCCAAGGCATGGGGGGACAAGCACCACGTCCACTGGGTCGACCGAGACCGGCTGCGCCTGTGGGCCGAGCACGGCACACCGCTACCCGACCTTCTCCGGCTTCCTGCCGCTGCCCGCCGGCGGCCCCTTGGCCGCAAGGCTTCCTGAGAGGCGCAGCGAACGGTACCGAGCTGGCCAGGTCCCGCCACCACGACCATCTCAGTGCCCGCATCAAGCCTGTTCCGCGAGGTGACCCGGTCCCCGGGCGGCAACGAGGAACTCGTCCGGAGTCTCGGCCAGTGCGCTCACCCCCAGAGCTGGCGCAGTTCCTCCTCGCTCGGCTGGTAGTCGTGCGGGTATGTGCGCTGCGCCTGTGCTCCGGCTGCGGCTTCAGCTTCATCGACCAGGCGCCGCAGCCTCGGGAGCAGGACATGAGCCGACTCCGCAGTGAACGCCCCGAAGATCCGGACGGTGCGGGAGGGGTCCCAGGCCACCACGGAGGACGCCGTGCGGATCAGCCGGGCCGCGTCGGCCGCTTTCAGAGTGAACGGGTCGTCGCCGAGCACGCCCGCTTGCTGCAACTCCTGCTGGATCCGACGTCCGTGTTCCCAGCCGGTCCAGACACTGATGTCTGACGGGTTCTCGCTGCCCGGCACGATCTCGGTCGTCAGTGGCGGGTACGCGACGATCAGGGCGGTCACCGCGAGCCAGTCACGCGCAGGCGCGGTCAGTTGCGCCCGGCTGGTCAATCGGAATCGCAAGCTATCGACGTCGCGGCTCCGATTCCGCGCTCGCTCGCGCTGTTCGTCGCAGTCGGGGCAGAGCTTGTTGTACGGCGGCTGCCAGGAGCGGCTGGTCCGCCGCAGGTCCTTGTCGCAGCCCGCGCAGGGGATCCCGGAGGGGGAACTGCCCAGGACGTTCAGCATCTGCTGGTGGTAGTCGAAGCCGGCGGCAGTGGAGATCGCGTGAGCGTTGATCCCGGGCTGCTGCCAGTACAGGTGGCGAAGCACCCCGAGAAGAGCCGGCGCGTAGGGTGTGTCCAGCTTCGCGCGGAGGTCCGAGACCTGGGCGAGGACCTGCTTCCCAGCCCCGTCGAAGTGACGCTTGGCCGCGTCAAGTTGTGCCTCTGCTCCGGTGAAGTCGGCGATCACCGCCTGGATCGCATCCAGATCGTCGGGGCTGACCTCTTGCGCCATCGTTCTCCTCCATCACGCCACGTTTGCCGCATTCACAGTGTGACGGGTGATGGCGGTCGGTCGTGGCCGTGATCGGTGGGGAAGCTGACGACCCGTGTGGTCCAGGAGCTGGCACAAGACGACGAAGGCGCTCAGGTAGTCCTCAGCGCTGCTGGCGCCAGGTGCGCCACACTGCTCCGCGCCTCGAACAGGCGGTCCAGTACCTCCGGCCTCGCCAGTTCACCGCCCTCGGAGAGCAGTTGGCCCGACAAGGCCGTGGCGAACCCGCCCTGCCGGCCGGTCGTCACTACGCTGATCAGGCGGCCCACACCGAGGACTCGGGGAGACGATGGCACCCAGCACTGACCGCATCCACCGGATGCTGAACGACGGCGTCCGCGACCTGGTGTACCCCGGCGCCGTCTGGGCCCTCGGCGACGCCGCGGGCACACGCGCGAGCGGCACCGTTGGTCTACTCGACCCCGCTCGGCGCGCTGATCCGATGCGGCCGGACACCCTCTTCGACGTCGCCAGCCTCACCAAGATCCTTGCCGTCTGGTCCACCATCGGCACCCTCTGGCAGGACGGGCGCCTCCCGCTCGACGAGCCGCTCCGCGGCCTGTGGCCCGAGGTCACCGGGCACCCGCTCGGCCAGGCCACCGCCCGCCAGCTCCTCACCCACTCCGCGGGCGTCCCCCTGCGCGCCCAGCTGAAGAACCTCTACGGCACCGACCCGGCCGCCATCCGCACTGGCGTTCTTCGCGAAGCGCTGCACCGGCCTCCCGGCCAGGCCGTCGAGTACACCGACCGCGCCGCCCTCATCCTCGGCTACCTCGCCGAGTACCTCTCCGGCCAGAGCCTGGACCAGCTCGCCCGCGAGCGCGTCTGGGCACCGCTGGGCATGCGCGCCACCCGCTTCGGCCCCCTGCCCGCGGACCTCGCGGCACGATGCGCTCCCACCGAACTCGACCCGGACACCGGAGCCCACCTGCAGGGCACCGCCCACGACTTCTCCGCCCGCCTCCTGGGAGGCGTCTGCGGCATCGCCGGCACCTTCTCCGCCCTGGACGACCTCGCCCTCTTCCTGCGCTACCTCCTCGACCCCGCCACCGCCGCGGCGCGTCCGGGCTTCGGGTCCGAGTGGACCGAGGAGTCCCTGACCGTGCACACCGGCTCCCTGGAGCCCGTCCGCGGACTGTTCTGGCACCCCGCCCCCGGGGCCGACCCGGCCGACCAGACCTGGGTGCACTACGGCTTCACCGGCACCGGCATGTGGATCTCACCCAAACAGGGGACCTGGGCCGTCCTGCTGACCAACAAGCTCTACTTCACCCGCGACCGCGAGCCGATCACGGGCATCCGTGACCGCTTCCGCGAACTCGCCTTCGGATAAGCACCAAAGCGCAGGGTCCGACGGCGGAATCCGGCTGCATGACGCTGTTCTGCCAAATCTGTCAGCGGCGGCAGGTAGCCTCACGGACGGCCCCAGCATTGGGGCCGGCGGGAGGATTTGATGGATCATCACACAAGGGCGTCGTCGAGCAGCTCGGGATGCGCGCAGGCGGTGGTCGACCTGCCGGCGCTGACACCACATCACCGCCACGGAATCCATCGACTTCGGCCTCCGACTCGGACGCCGAGCAGCGACCGAACGGACTGCGCGTGAGCAACAAGGCCATCAAGTACGTCATGGGCCTGCAGATCCCCGACGTCGACTCCAAGCGGGTGTTCATGGTCCTGGCCGGGCTCACGGTCCCGTCGACCAGGGACTCCCCGGTCATGGGGCTGGAGCTGCCGGACGCGGACATTCCCGCGCTCGCGGCGCGCGCCGGCCTGGACGCCGAGGAGTTCCGGCGAATCCTGCGGACCCTGAAGAAGACCGTCCCCATGGACGTCCTCGAACACGACGACTGCTGGGAGATCGTCTACGGGCCCTCCTACACGGACCAAGCCCAGCCCGCCCAGCCCGCGCCGACGGCGGCGCCGAGAGTGCCGGCCCCAGCCGCACCGCGCGGCGGCCCGACAACCGGGGCGATCACACAGCCCAGGTACTGGCTGGTCCACACCCTGCCCTGGCCGGCGGGTCCGGGCCCGGTGCGCGAGTGCGCGCTGGCGCACGCGCCCTCCCTGGTGCCTCGTCGGATGCTTCCATCGGACGCGGCAGCGGTGTTGCTGGTCGCCGACGCCTACCAGCAGCAGACCGGGCTTCGGACGGTGTTCTTCAGCGACCTGACCCGCTGGCTGGGCCAGCAGGGACGCAGCTGGGGCGATGTGAACGGAGCGGACTGGGAACGGGGCCTGGCCGAGTTGCAGCAGACGCCCACCCTCGCGCTCTACCTGGGGCTGAGCCACTACCACCACATGCTCGTAGGCGATCCCTCCCTGGAGAAGCTGGTCATCTACAGTCCGGGAGAACGGCCCTACGAGGTGACCGCGGAGGACCGGCAGAAGACTCGGGACTTCGTCCAGGGCCTCCTGCTCCGGGACTGGTCGAGCTACGCGCAGGAGATGATCGACTCCGGGAAGATCCGGACCAGTTGAGGGCCCGGCGACGCAGACGCCCGTGCGGGGCCGATAGTCGCGGGGCCGTCCGCGCCCCAGCAGTGCCCACTGGCCATGGGCGTTCCGGCGCGTCGAGGGTTGGCCCGTGGCGTTGAAGGTCTCCTACTCCCGCGGCGCCAGTGGGTGGCGTGCGCGCGTCGCGCGGAGCCGGGAGTCGTCGTTCCGGTACTCCGAGGGCGATGACGAATCCGTGGTGGCACCGGGCTGGTCGTAGGCGGCCAGGGCGCTGGCGTGATGTTCGCGCATCGCCGCACGCAGATCGGGTGGCTCCTCGATGACGACGTCAGCGCCGAAGCTGGCGATCAGGGGCACCAGCCACTGCCATTTGTCGACATACAGCACGATGCGCATGGTGCCGTCCGGATCGTCGTGGACCTCGGAGTCGGGCTTGAGGCCCAGGCGGAGCATCTCCTCGCGGGCGGCGGGAAGGACGCGCAGGACGGCCTTGTTGGGTCCGCGGCCGAAGTCCTCCAGGGCCTGGTGCCACCAGCGTTGGAGGTCGAACTCAGTGCCGGGGTGGGTGAACCGCAGGTCGGTGGGGACGAGCCGGTCGATGTTGTTCAGCTGGTAGCGCTGGGGCTCCTCGCGGGGCTGGGCGGCGATGAGCCACCACTCGCCGCCTTTCCAGACCAGGCCGTAGGGCTTGAGGAGAAGGTCGGTGGACTCGGCGGAGAGCTTGGAACGGAAGGTGACGTCGATGGCGGTACTGGTCAGCAGGGCGTCGCGCAGGATGGTGAGGTGACCGGAGCCCTCGTCGCGCCAGTACCAGTCGGAGGTGTCGAAGTAGATCCGGCTGGCGAGGCGCTGCAAGGCGTCGCGGGCGAAGGTGCTGACGGCGAGGTCGGGGCGCGGTTCGAGGTCGGTGGAGCGGCTGTCGCGTTCCAGCAGGCCCATGATGTAGAGGCGGAGCGCGTCGTCGCTGTTGACGACCAGCGGGTCGACGGGGATGTCGGTGGCCAGACGGAAGCCGCCGGCGCGGCCGGTGACCGAGTTGATGGGGATGCCGTGGGAGATCAGCTCCTCTATGTCGCGGTAGATGGTGCGCTGACTCACTCCGAACCTGCTGGCCAGCGAGGAGGCGGAGACCCACGAGCGTGACCGCAGCAGGTGCACGATCGTGGTGTGCCGGGCGTGGCGCTGATTCGGCAAGGGCGGCATGCCCTCAAGCCTGGCGGCTGGCGCGGCGGTAGAGCGCCAGGAGGTCGGGGCCGATGGTCTCGGGTGAGTACCGCTCCAGCAGCGACCGGACGGCGCCGGGCGGGGCCGGGGCGGCGGAGCTGATGGCGATGATGCCCTTGGCTAGGGCCTCGTCGTCGCGCGGGTCGACGTACTGGGCGAGGTCGCCGGTGACCTCCCGTAGCACCGGCAGGTCCGAGCACAGCAGCGGCCGACCGGCGGCGAGGGCTTCCTGGGCGGGGATCCCGAAGCCCTCGAAGAGGGTGGGGAACACGAACGCGGCGGCCTGACCGTACAGGGCGGCCAGTTCGGTGTCGTCGATGTGCCCGAGGACGGTGACGGCGGGGTCCTGGGCCGAGGGCAGGGCGCGTTCCCAGCCGCGCCGCCCGGCCAGCAGCAGCCGGGCCGGAACGCTCCCGGGTGCGAGGGTGCGGGCGCGGCGGAAGGCCCGGACCAGGCCGGGCACGTTCTTGGAGGGCATGTAGACGCCGACGCCGAGCAGGAACGGCTCCTGGCCGGCCGGGGCGCGGTGGTCGGCGGCGAGCAGCCGGGCGAAGTCGCGGGAGACGAAGTTGGGGACCACTTCGAGCGGCTTGGGCAGGTCGCCCAGGACCCGGGTGATGTCGCGGCGGCTGGCCTCGGAGACGGTGATGACGGACCTCAGCAGCGGGTCGGCCAGGTGCGCCGTCAGGCGCCCGTTCTGGACGTCGCGCACGGCGGCGACCATCTGCTCGGGGAACAGGTAGCGGCCGGCGTCGTGCAGGGTGAACACCGACGGGTGGGTCAGGCGCGCGGGCAGGTCGAAGGGGAAGTGGACGACGTCCGGGGACAGGGCGTCCAGGGCGCGGCCCAGGGACGCGCCGCGCTTGTCCGGCACGGTCACGGTGCGGACCCGCAGGCCCGGCCGGCTGCCCGCGCGGAAGGCGGGTGCCTCGCGCTCTGCCAGGACGAGGCCGACCTCCAGCGGGTCGGCCCCGGCTGCGGCGAGGGCTTCCAGGAGCAGGTGGATGTAGCGTTCGACGCCGGTCTGGATGGAGCCGCGCCAGTACCGGGCGTCGATGGCTATCCGTGGCTGCGGGTCAGGCACGGGCGCCGGACCGAACCCCGACGGTGGTCCCGAGCTCGGCGACCCAGACCTCGGTGTCGGTGGTCAGGAAGTCGAGAACGGTCTCGCCCAGGTCGCCCCACCGCTCGGTGATGAACGCGGTGACGCGCTCCGGGTCGGGCTTGGGGTCGTCGAGGTAGAGGCGGCCGATGACGTCCACGACGTAGGTGTCGACGTGGGCGGTGCCGCCGCTGCCGTAGGCGAGGTTGGTGGCCAGGTTCGCGGTGTACGGGCCCACCCCCTTGATGCCGAGCAGTTGCGGGATGACGTCGACCGGCGGCCGGGCGCCCCACTCGTGCCAGCTGTAGCCCTGTTCGGCGAGGTAGGTGGCCGCCGCCGCCAGGCCCTTGGCGCGGAAGCCGACCTTGCAGGCCCGCAGTTCCTCGTCGCTGGCCTGGGCCATGCGGGCGGGGGTGGGGAACGCGTAGACGGTGGTGCCGTCCACGGTCTCCTCGGTGGGCTCGCCGAACGTCTCGGCGAGGTTGCGCATCATCGTGTAGATGCGGGCGAAGGAGGTGCGTTGGGCGCACACCACCCCGCACAGCGCTTCGAACAGGTCCGGGTAGAGCTTGCCGCGGCCCAGGCCGCGGTGCTTGACGGCCGCGGCCAGCACCGGGTCGCCCTTGGCGAGCTGCTCGACGGCGTCGTAGGGGTAGTCGAGCTGAAGGCAGCGGGCCAGCGCGGTGTGCACGGCCTTGACGGTGCCGGGGCTCAGGTCCGGGCCGGTGACGTGGGCGTGCAGGCGCTGCGGGCCTTCCTGGCGGATGCGGGCGACCGAGACGGTCTTGTCGTCGGGGCCGGTGCGCAGCGGCCGGACCAGGCTGTCGCCGTCGCGGACCCACGGGTAGATGACGTAGGTCTCCAGGGCGTGGGCGAAGTCGACGTGGCTGTTCACGTCGAGGGTGATGGTGCGGGTGGTCACAGGGTCACCAGGTCCTCGAGGTAGTGCAGGGCGGGGGTGCTCGCGGCGAGGTCGAGCTCGACGCGCAGGCCGATCGGCAGCGGGAACTTGCGTTCGGTGTGCCCGAACTCGGCGTTCGTCACGACGGGGCAGCGGCCCTGGACGCAGCGCAGGATCAGCTCGTCCCAGCCGGCGTCCGGCGCGTCGTCGGGGGCGCAGTCGATCGGGACGCCGACCACCAGGGCGGCGATGCGGTCGAAGACGCCGGCCAGCCGCAGGTGGGTCAGGGCCGCGTCGACCTGGACCCAGGGGACGAAGACCTCTTCGAGGACCAGGACCGCCCCGTCCAGGTCGGGCATCCACGCGGTGCCGGTCAGGGCGCGGACCGTGCCCAGGTGCCCGCCCACGACCGGCCCGGCGACGGTGGTCCCCGCGCCGCGCAGGACGCGCCAGTCGGGTCCGGGCACCGTGGTGCCGGTGACCGGGGCGGAGGCGATGCGCCAGAAGCCGTCCTCGGTGTAGGTGTTGACCTGCGGGCGGGAGAAGTCGTAGCCGGTGGGTCCGTGGAGCGTCGCCAGGCCCGCGCGGGTGGTGATGGCGTTGGCGATGATCGAGGGGTCGGACAGGCCGGAGAACACCTTCGGGTTCGCGGCGATGACCTGGTAGTCCAGCAGGGGCAGCAGGTGGGCGCCGCCCTTGCCGCCGGTCGCGGGCATGATCAGGGCGATGTCGGGGTCGGTGAACGCCGCCATGAGGTCGGCGGCCCGGTCGGCGGCGGTGCCCGCGAGGTAGCCGGTGGACGCGGCGGTGTGGGGCATGACCTTGACCTGGTGTCCGCGTTTGGCGAAGTAGGCGACGAGCCGCTCCAGGTCGTCGGCGGGCACCGGGGAGGAGGTGGAGACGATCGCGATCCCGCTGTCGGGGGTCACCGCCGGGGGCTTGGCCAGGGGCCGGGTCACTGGTGCTCTCCTGAAGGTGTCGTGGGGTGGTCGTCGGGGCCGGCGTCGCGCACGACGCGGAAGCCGACCAGGTGGCCGCAGCGCTCGGCGGCCTCCAGCGGGCGGACGGTGGTGCGCAGGAAGTACGCGTTGGAGTTGACGTCGCCTCCCCGGTAGGCCGGATGGTCGCGGTAGGTGTCCGCGCACCATTGCCACACATGTCCAGTAACGCTGGTCAGGCCGAAAGGTGACTGCCCGTCCGTGGACTCGTCGATCGTAGACAGGCCGCTGCCGCGGGCCAAGCAGTGCGGGGGCAGGGGCAGTTGCGGGCCCCAGGGGAACCAGCGGCTGTCGGTGCCGCGAGCGCTGTACTCCCACTCGGCCTCGGTGGGCAGGCGCCCTCCCGCCCACCGCGCGTAGCGGTCGGCCCAGACGAAGGGGACCACCGCCGGTTCGCTCGGGCGCTCGCAGCCTGCCGGTTCGCCGAGGGGGAAGCCCTCGCCGGCGCTGGCGGCGGCGTCCTTGGCGTCGCCCGGGTCGAGCGAGTCCAGGAAGGAGGCGAACTGCTTCCGGGTCGTGGGATGGGCGCTCACCCACAGGGCGCCCAGCTCGGTGGGTTGCTGGCCGCGTTCACCGATCGGGTCGATCCCGAAGATCGCGCGGACCACGTCGGCGTCCTGGTCGCTCAGGCCGGGAGTGAACCGCGCGGGAGGAAGCAGGACCTCCAGTGCGTGGTCGCGCTCGCGGTGGCGCCGGGCCGGCGGCCGGCGATCGGTCACGGCCGGGCGGTTGGACAGGTAGCCGGCCATCACGGTGAGCAGGTCGCGCGGGGCCTCGCCGTCGCGGGTGGCGGTGGGGCCGGTGAAAGCGCGGCCGTCACCGGCGGCGGGTCGCTCGACGGCCCAGCCGGTGTCGGCGAACCAGGCGGCGTAGGCGTCGTTGCGGCCGTTCGGCAGCCAGCGAGCGGACATGCCGGCCGCGCCGTGGGCCCGGGCGGTGGAGCGGGCCAGGTCCAGCATCCGCTGCTGGCTGCCGGCCCACAGCAGGCGGCAGCTGGCGAGGAAGGAGTCCAGGCGGCACTCCTGGCCGGGCGGGTACTCGATCTCCGCCACCCCGACGATCTCAGGGGCGAGGGTCGTCTGCTGGTAGTCGACGGTGAACGCCAGGACGTGCCAGGCGGGATCGGCCGCGAGCCGGCGCAGGTCCTCGGCGCTGCGGCGGGGCGTGGTCATGTTGAACTGGTTGGTTCGCCCGTGCAGCTGGGCCAGCCGGTCCAGGACGGCCGGATCGGTGGGGTCGACCAGGCAGCTGATCTCGGGGATCAGCTCGCCGGACGACTTGGCCGCGTAGAACGCGGCGCGGCCGGTGTCCGAGCCGGTGACCGGACCGGCGGTCTCGGGAGGGAGCTGGGCGAGCAGGTCCGCGATCAGCAGCGGAGGCCCGGCGGCGGCGGGGACGGTGACGGTGGGCCAGGCGCGGCGCATGCGCTCCTGCTGGCCGGGGTCGTCGTCGACGAAGACGGTGGTAGCCGGGTCGATGCCGTCCAGGAACTCCAGGACGCTGCTGTACGCGGCGGCCTTGTCGATCTGCTTCGCGGCCCACAACCCGGCCAGGGTGAGGTCCCCGGCATGGGCGTCCAGGGCCTGGTGGGCCAGCCCGGGAGCATTCTTGGACACGGCGGCGACCAGCGTCCCCCGGCGGGCCCGCTCGGCGAGCGCGGTGCGCCAGGTGCGGTGCGCGAGCGCAGCGAGCGGCCCCATGCTCCGGGCCGCCTGCTCGATCCCGTCCTCGCTGAGGGTTCCCGGCCACATGACCCCGTCCAGGTCGGTGGCGATCGCTTTGGGGCCCGGCAGCCGGGTCGCGCTGATCGCGTGCCAGTGCGCCCAGCCCAGGTCCACGATCCGGGCCCACAGGCCGGCGGCCCGCTCGGTGCGGCCCAGGCGGCGCAGATTCTCGGCGACGGTCCGGTAGTCGGCGGCGGCCAGCAGCACGTCAAGGGACGCGACCCGGTGCACCGGCACCAGGCGGCTGCCGGGAAGGTCGCGGACCTGGCCGGCGAGCGCGGCGTTGGCCTGCTCGACCGCGGTGTCGATCTTGTCGTCGCCCACGAAGGGCAGCGTCTGCACCAGCAGGCCCGGATGCTCCGCGGCTATCGCAGCCACGGCGCCGGACAGTGCCGCTGCCGCGCCTTCGGCGTCCGCGTAGAGGTCCTGGGCCTGCGGCAGGGCGCAGGTCACCAGGACCGCCAGCGGCGCCCCGGCCAGTGCTCCGGGCGGGGCGAGCCTGTCGGCGACGGCGCCGACGATGCGCTGGAGGGTCGCCATGGGCGTCGACTCGGGCAGGAACAGCAGGTCCACGCCGGCGCCGGGCAGCGCCGGGCAGCGCTGCGGGTCCTCCAGGGCCGCCAACCAGCCCAGGTAGTCGGTCGTCATGACGGCTCCGATCCGAACGCGGGCGAGGTGGGGACGTCGGCGGCCAGCGGCAGCACCTGTCCGGAGAGGTAGGCCCAGGCCGGGTCGGCGGCGAGGTGGGTGACGGCCTCGGCGACCTCCGCCAGGTCCAGCGCCCGCCCCCAGGGCAGCGTGCGGTAGTGGGCCTGCGGATCGGTGACGCCCTTGAGGGCGAGGATCCGCTCGGCCTGCGCGGAGGCGATCAACGACGGTGCGACCACGTTGACGCGCACGCCGTGCCGGGCCTCCTCCTTGGCCAAGGTGAGCGCGAACGCCTCCAATGCGGCCTTGGACGCGCTGTAGGGGCCGTTGCCCGCGCCGAGCGCCCGGGTGGCCTGCGAACCGACGGCCACCACCCGGGCGGATGCCGAACGGGCGGCCGGGGCCACAGCGCGCCACAGGGCGACCAGGCCGAGCGCGTTGACGGTGAACAGGTCCGCCGCCTCTTCCACGGGACTGTCCGCCAGGCGGCGCTTGCTGGAGGGAGACCCGATCGCGTAGACGACCGCGGACAGCGGCAGTCCGGTGGAGCGCACGGCGTCGGCCACCGCATCGGCGGTGGCGGCCCGGCGGGCGTCGAACCGCACCCAGGTCATCCCCGGCACCGTGGCCCCAACCGGCTCGGTGGCGCAGAACGTGGCGACGACGTGGAAGCCGCGCTCGGTCAGGCAGCGTGCGACAGCGGCCCCGAGGGCGCCACTGGCTCCGGCGACGACCGCCGCCGACACGGGCAGGTTCACGGCCGGCTCCCCTCTGCACCCGCTGGGGCGGGCTGTGCGTCGGGGTGGTCGGTGGTGAACATCTCCAGGAACCGCATCTGCCGGCGCGGGATGCCGAAGAGCTCGCCGACCTGCTGGGCGCGCTCAGCGCCCGCGGCGTCGTCGCGGGCGATCTGCAGGACGCACCGCGGGAAGACCACGATCATCGTGGTGTCGTCGAGCAGATGGGCGTAGAACCGCTCGGGCACGATCGCCCGCGCCAGCTGCAGGGCGACCTCGGCGACGCGCGCCGGGGCGACGGTGAACTCGATGACCTCCACCGGCACCTTGCGGTCCAGCAGATGGGGGTACCGGCGCACGACCATGGCCGGGAAGGGCAGCGGGAGGCTGCCGCCGACCAGGCTCTCCTTGAGGACGATCCCGCGCATCGCCGTCACTTCCCCGCGCCGGGCTGCTTGACCAGCCGGGTGTGGGCCCGGGCGCGCTCGACCATGCCCGCGCTGGTCCAGGGGGTCTGGCTGTCGTAGTAGTCGAAGTCCGCCCAGCCCTCCAGCGTGTCCGGGGCCTTGAAGCCGCGCTGGACGGCCTCCTCGAACAGCGGCGTGCCGGGGAACGGCCCGAACAGGTGCACCCGGGTCTCCGGCCTCGGCGTCAGAGCGCTGATCTCCTCGATCAGCGCGTACGTCTCCTCGATCTCCGCGTCGCTCTCGTCGGGGAACCCGACGATGAAGGTGTAGGCGCCCAGAATGCCGTGAGCGGCGATGTCGGTGGCCACGTCCAGGGCCTGGGCCCGGGTGATCTCCTTGCGGACCACCTCGCGCAGCACCCGGTCCGACCCCGACTCGATCCCCATCAGCAGCCGCCGGCAGCGGCTGGCGGCGATCGAACCGAGCAGGTCGATCTTCTGCCGCCGGGCCCGCAGCACGTCGTTGGGGTTGATGGAGGCGGCCCAGGCCAGGTCCAGGCCGCGGCCGGCCATCTCCTGGCAGAAGTCGGTGGCGCGGCGCACGTTGACGAACCAGTCGGCGTCGTAGAACTTCACCCCGTTGATGCCGTACCGCCCCGCCAGGTCGGCCAGGTCGTCGACCATGTGGTCGGCCTGCATCGCGCTGTACTTGTGCTGGTACGTCAACTCGTAGCAGAACTGGCACTTGTAGACGCAGCCCTGCGAGGACACGTAGTTCAAGGTCCGCGGCGCCACCGTCGGGTCGTCGCGGATGTACTCGGCGACGTTCAGCAGGTCCCACGGGTAGCCGCCCAGCACCCCGGTGCGCGGCGGGTTCGTCGGACCGGCGATCCGCCGCTGCCCGTCGATGGCCAGCAGACCCGGCACCCCGGCCCAGTCGCTGCCGTGCAGCAGAGCCCGGACGAAGGCGGGCATGGACGCCTGGCCGGGGCCGATCAGGACCGCGTCGACCAGCTCGTGCCGGGCGGTCTGCTCGGCCAGCACGTTGACGTGCGGGCCGCCGAACACCAGCGGCGGGCAGCCGGGGCGGCTGCGGGCCTCGGTGGCCATGTCCAGGGCGTGGCGGATCTGGGCGCCGCCGGTCATGATGCTCAGCCCGATGCAGCAGGCCCGGTCCAGGTGCTCGTCCAGGAACGCGGACCACTCGTCCGCCGACCGCTGGTTCCCGTCGAAGATCACGACGTCGGCGAGGCCGTCGTCCAGCAGCGGCTTGGCCAGGGTCAGCAGCGAGAACGGCATCCAGTGGTAGAGGTAGTCCTTCTCGTGCTCCACGCGCGGGTACGCCAGGATCACCAGCGGGCGCCGGGAGATCAGCGCGGTCACAGCGCCACCACCGGCAGCATCCGCCGCGCAACCGGGACGGCCCGGTCCGGGGGCGGGGTCTCGAAGGTGGCCGAGGCGTACGTGGCCAGAGCCCGGCCGAGCACCAGGTCCAACGCCGCCTCGTCGCGGAGCACCAGGTCCAGCGGCACGGAGATCTCCTCGCGCAGCAGGCAGAACTGCAACCGCAGGTCCGCGGTCAGCCGCAGCGCCATCAGGGCGTCATGGCAGGGGAAGAGCGGACAGTCGCGGCACACGTCCCCGTACCAGGCACCCGCCCGGCTGTCCTTGAGGACGACCTCGAAGCCCGAGGCCATCGTCAGCACCGTCATCGGGTGGCCCAGACCGCCCTGCGAGCGCGACTCGACCGACACCGCCCGCGACCGGAACCGGCCCACCAGGCTCTCCAGCGGCACGTACAGGTCGCGGATCACGGCACCGCGCTTGATCGCCAGGCGTCGGGCGAAGCTCTCCGCACCGGCGTCCAGGTCCTTGATCACGTCCAGGAGCTTCAGCGTGGCCACGCCTTGGTCCTCGCACCACTGCGCCAGCGCGCCGACCTCGCCGTCGTTGACACCGGCCATCACCACCATGTTGACCTTGACCGGAACCCCGGTGGCCGCGCACTGCCGCAAGGCCCCCTGGACAGCGCCCAGGTCGTCGACACCGCAGATCTCGTGGTGCAGGCCCGCGTCCAGGGTGTCGATGCTCATGTTGAACTGGGTGACCCCGGCCGCGGCCAGCGCGGCGGCGCGCTCACCGATCCGCGGGTGGCGGGAGATGACCTCGATCTCGGTGAACCCGGCCTCGCGCAGCCGGACGACCGCCTCCTCCAGCGGCCCGTACAGGGCGGGATCGCCCCCGGTGAGCTTGATCGCAGAGATCCCCCGCCGGCGGACCGCCGAGGCCACGGCCAGCAGTTCCGCGACCGAGAGCTCCTCTTTCGGGCCGGTGGCCACCGCCTCGCCGGACGGCCGGCAGAAGAAGCACGCCCGTCCGCATCGCGAGTTGACCGTCACACGGAACTGCGGCAGGCGTACCGGTAAACCCTGACGTTCTGTCTTGGTGTCCATGGCGACAACAATCCCCCGTACAGCACCGCTTTCTGATGGTCCTTCGGGGACATTGATGTCATGGTTTCCGGCCCTTCGCAGGGAAACTCTGACATTCATCGGTCAAGTCATCGCGGCGCTCGGGGGCCGCCAGCGGTAGCGTTCAGCACCATGGGCATGATCGAGGGTGTGCTGATCGCGGAGAGCCTCAAGGTCGGCGCCGAGCTGTCCGGGGTGCCGCTGACCATGGACAGCGTGCTGCGGGTCGCCGCCACAGACGCGACCGAGGACCAGCCGAAGGCATGGACGCTGATCAACTTCCAGGCCGACCAGGTCGAGGCCGCTCAACTCGCCGAGCGCTTCGCCGCGATCCTGGACGCGCCAGGCTGGTACGTCGACTTCCACACCGACAGCGACGTCTACGTCGTCTTCCCGGGGAAGGTCTTCCACTACAGCCGAGGGGACCGGGTCGGCCGTGAGCAGGCCACCCGATACGCTCGCACCGTCGGCGTCCCTGACTCCCAGCTCGACTGGGGAGACTGACCACATTTTCGCCCGGACCCTCCGGGCATCCGAGCGGACGACGGCCAGCGGCCGCGGCAGACGCCGACGGTCCCATCCCTCCGGTGACCGGCTGTCAGTGGTCGGCGCGAGACTGTGAGCTGAGCGTCGTCACAGGGGGGTCGATGGGGTTTCGTGCCGTCCACGCGAGTTGGGGAACCGTCTTCGCGCATCTGCCCGACCTGGGATGCGGGCAGGCGTGGGAGGACGTATGGAAGGTGAGTCCGCCGGCGCCCATCACCTGCGCTGAATGCCGCCACCCGATGTTCGCGAAGATCTCAGCAGCAGGGCTGAGGTTCTTCGCCCACGCCCCGCACGCCCCCGACTGCGAGATCGCACGCCAGGGGGAGTCCGAGGCCCACCACCTCCTGAAACTGGAGCTTGCCTCGGCAGCCCGCACCGCAGGCGCCCACGCCGAGCTCGAGGTCAGGGCCCCGGACGGATCTTGGAGGGCGGACGTGCTGGCCTCGGCCCCGGACGGCTCCTGGCAGGTGGCCCTGGCGGCCCAGCTGGCGCCCATCACAGAGGCGGACATCAGGGCCCGAACGACGAGGATGCGTCAGCACGGCGTCGCGGCTTGCTGGTTCAGCGACCGGCCCCGCCCCCCGTGGCTGGGCAAGGTCCCCTCTGCGCGAGTGGCCCGCGAACGGGACGGCGCCCCCCTGTCCGTGGTGGAGGGCATCGCCCGGTTCGATGGCCTGTGCTGGCGAAGAGTACAACCGACCGCCTTGCCCGACTTCCTGAGCTGGGTCTTCCGCAGCCAGGCGCTACCGCACCCGGTCAACGCCAAGAGCCACCATGCCTACGAGGAGGGGATGCGGGACCTGCCGGTCGTCTGGACCCATCCCAAGTACATCGCGGCCGAGCAGACCCGCCTGGCCGGCGCGGAGCGCGAACGGGCGCTCGCCGCGGCGCGGGATGCCAACAGGCAGCGTCGGCGGGAGAACGAGAAGGCCCTGATCCGCGAGCGCAATGCGGCCAGCCGGGACCGGACCCTCCAGCAGGCCGTCGAGGCAGAGACGGCCGCCGCCGACACGCCGGCGGCCGCGGAACTGCGGGAGAGGGCTCAGCGGCCCAAGGTTCGGCGGGCGATCGCCTACCTGGACCGGCAGCATGGTCTGACCGCCACGGTGGGCTGGAGCATCGAGGACCCCTGCTGGGCGGCAGGAATCCCCCTGGTCAACGCGGAAGGGGTGCCGATCGCGGTCCTGGACCCGTCCCGACGGCTCCTACGGGGTCAGGCATACCTCCTGCTGGCCGGGCTGCTGCTGGTCTTCAGCGACGAGCGCGGGCTCAAGAACTTCACCCGGCACGCCTTCGGGGCCCCCAAGCTGCCGTCGGACCACCGCGTCGAAGTGGTCCAGCTGGGCTCCTGCGCGTGTGCGACACCAGACCTGTTCGCGAAGCTCGATGGTGTCGAGTACGCGGCCCGGCCCAGCGAACAGTTCGGGCCGTCAGCGGCCCTGTACGTCGCGCACTGCCGGAACTGCGGCTGCCGGTACAAACAGCCGTGGCATCGTAAACGTTCAGCGCGGGTGCGCGGTGTGACGGCTTCGGACGTGGGGTGACCGCCGGTGACCGGTTGGTCATCGGCTGGTGGGGCGGGTGGGTCAGGTGAAGGCGGTGGCCGCGGGTGGCAGCCAGAGCTTGCCTGTGAAGGCGTCGCGCAGGACGGTCAGCGGGTTGACGGCGTGCTTGGTCGCGGTGGAGAGCACGCCTCGGATCAGGTAGCGGTCTTTGGTCCGGTCCTCGCTGGTCAGTCGGCCGGAGATCTTCTCCTGGATCTTCGAGGGGCGTAGGTCGCGTTCGGCCTGGTTGCTGGTGGGCGGGATGCGAAGGTCGGTGGTGAAGCGCAGGAAGTCCGGCTCGCGTTGCTGGATCTCCTCCAGCAGCAGTCGGGACTTGCGCGCGCCGGGGCGCTGGTCGTCCAGGCCGGCGGTGTGGGCCAGGCCGATCGCGACGGCGGCGCGCAGGCCCCGCAGCGGGTGGGCCAGGACGCGTGCGGGCAGGGACTCCTCGCCGCGGTCGCGGGCCTGGTTGGCGCGGTGGATCAGCTCGCGGAACTCGGCCGAGAGCTGGGTTGGCCAGACCTGGTCGGGGTAGAGCTCAGCGGTGGCCTTCAGGTCCCGCAGCACGTGGGCCAGGCACAACTGGTGGTTGAGAGCGCCCAGTTCGGCACTGTCGTAGTTCTGGTAGCGGTCGTGGACGATGACCGCATCGACCCGTAGGTCCTTGAAGACGAACTTCTTGAAGGTGTCCAGGGAGCGGTCGCCGAGCAGGTAGTGGGTGTAGAGGTCGGTGCAGGCCACCAGCAGGTACCGCTTGGCCTCCTTCTTCCCCTCGGCCGGGAGCGCGGGGCCCACCTTCAGCGGCGTCTCGTCGCAGGAGACCGCGAAGCATAACGTGATCAGCGTCCGGATCACGCGGTCGACCTCGGCGAAGGCGGCAGCGGCGCGCTCCAGCAGGCCGTGGACGAACCCCGGCGAGGGCTCCGCGCCGGTCAACTCAGCCAGAATGTCCCGGCACCGGGCCACCGGAATGAAGTGCAGCACCATCAAGTAGACGACGAACGCCCGCAGTTGCGGTCCGTACTCGGCCCGGCCGGCCCCGGCGCCCTCAGGGCGGGCTGCGGTGTGGACCTTCCCGCACCGGCAGGAGACCGCGTGCTGGTCGTACTGCGTGACCGTCACCGACACCAGCGGGACCTCGTGCCGCTGGTAGCGGTCGACCACGCCCAGATCCGCCGCCTGAGCCAGATCGGCCCCGCACGGACACGCGCCCTGGGGGAACCGGTCCTCCCGGGTGACCTCGTCCTCCTCGCGCCAGCGCAGCGCGCTGCCGGGCGCACCGGGCTGCTTGCCCCTGGCCCGCCCCCCAGCCCCGGCCCGGCGCTCCTTGCGCGAGGGCGGCGTGCCGCCGGGACCGCCGTCCTTCGAGGACGGGAACGAGGAGTTGTCACTGTTGCGCGACAGCAGATGCTCCAGCCGGGCCAGCTTCGCCGCCGCCTGCTCGAACCGCTCGTCCAGCTCGGCCAACTGCGTTGCCATCACGGCGATCTGTTCGCTCTGCCGGTCGATCACGGCAGCCTGTTCCCTGATCTGCTCGCCCTGGTCGGCCGCGAGCACGACAAGCTCATCACGCGACATCGACTCCAGATCCGGCACACCGAGATCCAACCACACCGACGCACCCACGCGACGTCGACGGTGACACACTCACGCTCCGTCAGAACGGTGCCCAACCCGTCACGCTTCGATTACCTGCTGAACGTTTGCGTGGCATCGTGTCCTTCCAGGAGAACCGGACGGCAGAGGGACACCGGACTGAGCGCGACCGAGGGCAGAAACCCCATAACCGCGATCGCCATGCGCTGCGCTCCCACAGCGAGCGGCGCTGACCCCCAGGAGGTACCAGCTTCATGCCCGGCCCCGATCTGCCGCTGCCGCAGTCGCCCTTCACGGTCGACGCGCTGCTTGCCCGCTGGCCCAGCGCCATCGAGAAGACCGAACTGATCAACGGCGTGCTGCTCTTCACCGGCACCTTCGATGAGCGAGACGTGGCCACGGCCGAACGAACCTACCCAGGCCGCCGGGTGCTGCTCAACCATGATGCTGGAATCGAGGTCCACCCCGCCGGCGCCGGAAGTCCGCGGCCCCTCGTGGGCGCTGCCGACCCCGGTTGAGCGCCGCGGAGGTCGGCTGCCGGGCCCTCGTGGGGGAAACCGAACTCCTCGACCGGTCAGCCCGTATCGGTTCCACCTCACCGGTTGGTGGCTTGGTTGCTTTCCGTTCCAGTGGGCGGCCAGAGATGCAGCGCGAACCCGGGGCCGCCGTGAAGGTAGGCGTCTACGCACTTCTTCGCCGAGGGGAACATGGGGGTGGGAAGAGCGCTGGGGCGAACCCAGCGGACGGACAGGTGCTTGGTGGGTTCAGTATTCGTCAGCTCACCTGACCATGTGCTCGTCGCGAAGCAGAACAGGACGAACGGGCCCTTCCCGTCCGAGCCTTCCCCGACGTGGATCACATGGACGAGGCTGAGGTCGCTGCGCTCGCAGACCAGCCCGGTCTCTTCGCGCAGTTCTCGAACCGCTGCTGCGTCGATGGGTTCGTCGTCGACTTTCCCGCCAGGGAGTGTCCACTTGGCTTCTGGGGACCACGAACGCCTTGCGAAGTGCAGCATTGCGATGCGGTCCGCCGCCTTGTCGTGGACGACGACGGATACGATCAGGCGTGTGGCGCCCATGAGCGGTGGCACTCCCCGATGTCGATCTGAACGGCTGCGGCGACGATCATCAGCCGTAACTGTAGCGTCTCCCTGCGTAGTCGGTCTCAGGCGTGGGACTTCTTCCATGCCGTTGGGCGGAGGCTCCAGGTACGCCTGCATGTTCGTCAGGATCCCGCTGATGCGGCCCGGCCCCCACTGTGCGACGGCGTCGTTGAGGGGCGCGGCGGTGGTGACGAAGTTGAGGACGAAGGCGTCGCGCAAGATCAGATACGGCTCAAGGAGCCGGTCGAAGTCGGCCGGCAGCGGGCGCACTCGGGTGTAGCCGGTGCGGTAGGCGTGGGCGAAGTCCTCGTAGGTGCCGGGTTCGTTCCTGGCGATGCGGTGGATCGAGGAGAGGACGGTAGCGATGTCGAGGATGAAGTGACCCGTTCCGGAGTCGTCGAAGTCGATGATGCCGACGCCGCCGTCGGGTAGCTCGATCATGTTCTCGCGGTGCAGGTCGCCGTGGATGCGCCCGCGGTCGGACCGGCTGCCTCCGGCGAGAGCCGGAGTGATCCGGTCGGCCACTTCGCGGAGGGCGGCCAGAGCGTCGGTGCCCAGTTGCCGTGCCGCTTCTGGATCGGTCAGGGCATGGCCCTTGGTCAGGATGGTCTCGGCGTCCCACACGGGCCGGTCGAAGTCGGGCATCGCCACGTCGGCGGCGTTGGCGTGAAGATGGGCGGTGGCGCTGCCCATGTCCTCGGCCACGGTGGTGCGGCGGTACGGGGGGTCGGCCGTGCCCGGGAGCCAGTGCAGCACGGCGAGGGTGGAGGGCTCGTCGTGGCCGGGGACCTCGACGGGCACGACGTACTGCCCGTCGCGGGTGGTGACCGGCGCGGGGATCGCCACGGTGCCGGCCCGGGCGAGGCTCTCCAGCCACCGCATCTCGCTGCGCTGCTGGTGGGCGGGGCGGCCGTCGCGTACGGACAGGCGGGCGACGAAGGACGGGTTGCCGGGAGGGGTCACTCGCCATACCGCGTTGTCCTCGTACTCATGTTCTCCATCAGCACCCGGGAGCCGTCGAAGCCGTAGTGCTGGGTCAGCGCGACCCGGGTCGTGCGGTCGAGCAGTGCCAGTTGTGCGGCGTGGGTGAGATGGGAGAACGACTCCGGGGACACGGGCCTCCTCACAGGTCGGGGTGGGCAAGAGCGTAGCGCGGGCAGGACGGCTTGGTCGGGTTCGGCCGGGATTGCGCCCTTTCGGGGCTCGGCCGTCGAGTAGGGCGGTGTACTCCCGGGGTATCGGTCAACCGAGGGCAGTGCTGGGCTGCGGATCGGCAGCGGGGGTCTCAGCAGGGCTGAGCCCTTCCGTGGATGCCGGGGACACTGGGTGGGCGGCGTGCCAGGCTTCCCAGAGTTCGGAGCGCAGGCGGCCGCGCTCGGAAACGTCGTGGCCCTGCTCGCGGGCCCAGGCGCGGACTTCCGAGACGCTCGGCCGCCCGGCCGGCCGGGCTCCTACCCCGAGCGCCAGGGCTGCAGGGACAGCCGGGACTGCCTGGGCGCCAGAGCTGGTTCTCGTTGGTGCGGTTCGGATGGTGAAGCCCTTGCGTTCCAGGACGCGCCGCCGGTGGTGGTGCATGCTCTCCAGGCGGGAGACCTCGGTGTCGAGGTAGTCGTGGACCTCGACGTCGTCCTTTCCGGTCTCCAGTTCGCGCATGACCCGGCCGACCTGCTGGATGCTCTTGCCCTTGAACTTGAAGGGGCTGACGAGGAACAGGGCGTCCAGTCGGGGGGCGTCGAAGCCTTCGCTTATGTCGCATCTTTTGCCTGTTGTTGACCATTCTCCTGGCGGTAGCATCGATGCAGGCCAGAGCATCTTCATGCCAAGGCGTCGAGAGCAACAGCTCAGCATGGCCGCTGTGGCCCCAGATTTGGATCAGGCCACGAGGTCCGCGAGGTCCGCAGCCTCATGATCGAAGTCGCTGAGGTAGAGGTGGTAGCGGAGCTTGCCGTGGTAGTCGCGGATCCGCTCGTCGGCGAGTTCGGCGGCATTTCGGGCGGCTCCGAAGCGGACGACGGGGCCGCCCGGCGACGACAAGCCCACGAGGGCATAGAACGCGTGAGCGTCGAGTAGCTCAGCGAGGCTGTCCAGCGCTCGCGCGGGGTCGGGCAGTGCTCCGAACTTCCCCTCTGGTGTCCCGGTTCCCTTGACCTGGACCAGGACCCTCGTAGAGCCTCGCCTTGCGAGCAGGTCAGCGAACCGGAAGTTCTTCGCCAGCTTGTTGAGGTTGGTGACGTCCCAGCCTGCGGCGACAAGCTCGGCCTCAGCCGCCGCCTCGGCCTGATCGCCCACCCGCATCTTCTCCGCTGCCGACTGCATCGGTGCCCCCTCCGGCGCTGGGGCGGCGATGTGCCGCCCGCAGCCTGTCAGTGTGTCGCAGAGCGCTGACAGTCAGGGACTGTTCTGTGGGCGGGGCATGCGGATCACGCGGGCGCCCGGTTCCCGGCCGGTGAGGGCGGCGTTCTCCAGCGCGAGGAGGTTGACGGCGGCGCTATAGACCCGGATGCGTTCTTCCAGGTCAGCGCAGTGTTGGCGGAGTTCGGCGTACTTCTTCTTGAGCTTCTCGTGCTCGCTGAGCTCCTTGCTGAACGCCTCGGGTGTGCTGCCCTGGGCCTTCACGCGGGCTTGGAAGAGCTCTTGGAGGTCGAGGTGCTTGTGGGTGAGGTGCCAGCGCTTGACGTCGGCTTCGATCGCGAGCTGGGAGACGCTGAGGCGTCCGCTGGAGCGAAGCGGGGTGCCGGCGAGGAGTCGGTCCATCGCGGCGAGGATCGCGGTGCGGACGGGATCGCTCTCGGTGGGGTGGGCCCTGCTCATTGGTCGTCCTTCTCTGCCTCGTGCGCCTCGAGGATGCGCTGGAGCCGCTGGAGCTCGTGTAGCTCGCGTTCATGCCGGATCGGCGGTGCCAGCGGGTCGTCGACGATGGCGAGGAGCTCACGGCGATCCCGTCGGACCTGTTCGATGTCGCGGTCGGTGCGAGCAATGTTGCGGCATTGGGGGCGGCAGTCGTCGGTGTCTGGGGTGACCAGCGGGTCGTCGATGGTCCCGCGGAGTCGACAGGCTGCCTGGGCGGGTTCGAGGACGCAGGTCATGCCCCGGCCGTGGTGGATCTGCAGGAGCGGGTTGCCCACCAGGTCGCGGGCCTGGCGCTCGTTGGTGAGGACGTGGCCGGCGAACTGGCGGTTGGCTGAGGTGACACGTTGGCGGTAGGCGTCGGCGGCGGGGCCGCTGACGTGCTCTCCCTCCTCGAGTGCCTGGGCGTCCTCGGAGAGGATCTCGACCCGGTAGAGCCAGTCCTCGAAGGCGTATTCGTCGGGGAACCCGGATTCGTAGGAGCCCGCGTATCCCTGAAGCAGCCGGGTATGGAGGTGGCCGTACTGAATCGAGGCGGCCACCAGCCCGCGGGGACGGCGCCTGATGAACCAGGCCAAAGTCCTGCGGAACCTGGAGGCCGAGAGACGCCCCTTTCCGTCGGGAGGGATGAGATCACTGCGGGATCGGCGGCGGCACTCATCGTTGACCCAGGTCACGAAGTCGGCGAGGTCCTCCGCGATCGAGCTGTCGGTGCGAGCGTCACCGTGCCGTTTGGTGGTGCTCAGCCGACGGTGGTGGGGCTCGATCCGGGTCGGGAACAGCAGCGGGTGGGGGTGGAGTCGTTCGAGAACATCGATGGCCTGGGCGACGAGCTCGACGGTGACCCAGGGGTCGCGGCGCAGTGCCCCGGCGGGAAGCTTGTTGCCGTCGGCATCGACGGCGTTCTTGTAGAAGACGCCGTTCATCAGCCATAGGTCGTTCTCGGCGTCTCGTTCGACGCAGCCGCGCCGCAGGTTCAAGACCTCCCCCGGGCGAGCGCCACTCAGGTAGGCGATGGTCAAGAAGCAGGCTGTGCTCAGCAGTCGGGCGAGTTTGGGGGCCTCGTGGTAGGTGATCCGGTTCGGCCGCCAGGGTCGTCCGTCGAGCCGGCCGGTGACCGGGGTAGCGAGGAGGGCGCCGTCCGCGACGGGAATGCCGGACTCGGCCGCCATGCGTCCGCTGGCGGTCTTGCCGACCGCCTCCGCGCAGGACAGGATCCTGCCGACGTGCTTCCAATCGATGACCAGGGTGCCGTCGTCCGCGGTTCTGCCCGGCAGCATCCCGCCGGGCTCACCTCGCAGCTGGCCCAGGTAGGCGACCATCCGCTGCTGGATCTCGCCGTGCGGAGGCCGTGCGCTCTGCCCCCTGCGCTGCCGTTGTGTGATCCCTTGGCTGTGCAGTTCCACGTACTCGGCGTGGGCAGCCAGGATGTCCTCGGCGAAGTCCTCGATGAACCGGATCGCCCAGACGAGCAGGTGCTGCATGGTCAGTTCGCCGATTCGGGACGTGCGGTTGTCCCGGTCCGCGCGCACCCGGCCGAAGAGCTCGCGGGAGTCTTCACCGTGCCAAGGCGGGAGGGCCGGCAGGCGCATGCGCCCCGGCAGGATGCCACGGACCGACCACAGACGTCGTACTTCGGTGAGACGCCGGTATTTGCGCTCCAGGCTGATCTTCATCTCGTCCACGTCGAGGAGGTACTCGTCCAGCATCTGCGCGGTGACCTGCGCGAAGGCGGTTATGCCCCGGCGTGCGAGCCACGTCAGGAACTTCTTGAAGGGGCCGAAGGCCACCAAAATGGTCATGACGGCCGGCCGGTCGCCGTTGGCGCGGCGCATGGTCCCGGGACTGGCGTGGTTCAGCAGTTGCCAGATGTAGTGCTTCGCTTCCTGCCGTAACGGGTGGGGTATGACGGCGAAGTTCAGGCTCCTGGCCTTGGCATGGTCCTCGAAGACCGCGGGATCGACGTCCCAGCGGTCGTCCGCGAACCGGGACAGGCAGCTCAGGTCCGTGCCCGGCCGTAGTGCCCGGTGCAGCAGCACCAGGGTGTCGGGGCCGGGCCACTCGGTGCCGTCGGGGGCTGCGTCCCAGTCAGCGGTCAGCGGGGAGACGGTACTCATCGAAGATCGAGTTCTCTGTTCAGGAACCGTGTCACCACGGCTCGGTCGTCGTCGGTGGCGTTCAACCGGGCGTCGTCGACGTCCACGTCGTCGTGCTGGGACAGCAGGTCCGCGAGTTGGGTGTGTGCCAGCGCGAAGCGCTGGGTCCAGTCCAGTGGTGTCATCTCGGCCCGGCGGCCGGCCAGCTGGTCGTGGACGAGCACCTGGATGGGCAGGTGGCGGGGCAGAGCGCGCGCGCAGGGACAGCCCAGGCAGAGCATGAAGGAGGCCCGGCAGGGCTCGCCGGGCGGGGCGTGCTCGCTGTTGCGGTTGTCGGCGCAGGCGTTCATGACCGTGTCCAGCTCGCCTGCGATCATCCGTTTGAGGGTCGTCACATCGACGCCATAGTTGACAGCGACCGTCTCCGGGTCGGTGGCCGCCAGTTCCAGGTCGGCGCGGGTGAGCCGGGCCATGACTCCGCGGACCCGGGCCTTAGCGACCTCCTCCTGCAAGGCCGCGGCGACAACCTTCCGGTACTCGGGAAGATTGCCCCGGTTGCGGGCCAGGTAGTCGGTGGCCAGCGTCTGCTCGGTGTGGGCGACCGGCTCCTGGTGGAGCTCGACGTAGGTCAGCCGCAGCAGCTCCAGCGTGACGTTCAGTGGAACCGGGTTGCCCTCGTCGTCGGTTTTGTCCGCTTTCAAGTCGTGCCTGGAGGCCCAGCGGGCGATCCAGCCGTCCGACGACTGCTGTCGCAGCCCCCGACCGGCCCCGTTGCCGCCACGGCCGCTCCAGCCGACCAGCAGCCGGTCACTGCCCATCAGCTCGCGTGACCTGGACGTCAGCTCGTGCAGCAGGACATAGAGGCCGAACGGCGTGTGCAGCTCGTCGCGGGACGAGACCTCGTCCGGTTCGGAGGGGATGCTGATCCAGTCCGGCAGATCACTCAGCGCCAGGCTCATGTGGGCCCGTCGGCCCCGCCGCGGCTTCTTGGCTTCCAAGATCGCGGTCGGTGTCCGGCCGGTGTAACCGTCAGCCCGGTGGTGAACTGCCGGTGTTTTAAGGATCACGCTCTTGTTCTGGCCGGTCATCGCGGTCAGCAAGATGGCCCCGGACGTGACCTCCATTCCGGACAGATGCAGCTGGCAGACAATCTCATCGACCGTGCCGTAGTCGAAGACCCAGTCCCTGACGACGTCCTGGCCGGCCCGGACCCCCCGGGTGCAGGGCCTGCGTGGAACGTCCCCGAAGCGGTCGGCCCAGTCCAGCAACTCCAGGCGGCGGTCCTTGCCAGCGGCCAGGTCCCCCTGCCGGAACCGCTGCAAAGTCTCCCGGTTGGCCCGGATCCGGGCAGCTGCGACGCGTAGATCCGCGCGGGCGGCATCGGCAATGCGCTTGAGCTCCTGCCGGCTGTAGCTCTCCTTCGCAGTCTCCGACTGCGGCCTGCGCGGGTTGCCCTCGCTCAGCTTCGCGACCACCGCCTCACTGAGGCCCTCGGCGTGCTTCAGCAGCCGCTTGAGGCCGCCGAGCTCGTCCGCCGCCCGGGTGGTCTTGTCCTTGCGGCTGTCGAAGAAGCCGTCCAGGTGCTCGGGGACCAGATGGGCAGCCTCGGTCGGCGGCCAGGCCAGCGTCGCCAGGTAGCGGGTGAAGCCCACTGCCGCCCGGTAAGCGTGGTCGGTCGACTCCAGCGATTTCAGCCCGGCCCCGGAGGCCGTGCGCCGGCTGAACGCCTCGGCGAGCCCCTGCCGCAGCCGCGCATCGACGGGCAGGCCGTCGAAGTGGTAGTCGCTCGAATCGCTGCCGTCCTCGGCGAAGCACCGCACCACCAGACCGTCCAGCAGCCCGCGTGCCGTTGCCTGCCCCCGGCCGGGCAGGCTGGCCTTCCGCCCACGGGGGCTCACCGGGACACCGCCAACGGATCGGTGCGGACCCGGGGGTGCCGGGCGAAGGCATCGGCCATGAAGCGGGCCACCGGGAAGCCCTCCGCGTGCGCCAGCAACAGCTCGACCTGCAGGTTCTTGAAGGGCTCAAGGTAGACCTCCTTGGTCGTCTCCACCCTTCGGTGCCCGAGCATGGTCTGCACCAGATGCCAGTGGTCGCCGAACTGCTCGCGGAAGTCCCGGGTCTCCTCGTCTGTGAGGTGGCCCAGCTGCTGAGCCCAGACGAGCTTGCCGACCGAGAACCATTTCAGGGCGCAAGAGTGCCGGAGCATGTGGGCGGTGCACGAGAAGTGCTCCAGCCCGAGGTCCCTGATCCGGGTGTTGGCCGTCTCGAAGGTGTGGTGCCAGCCGTGTCCGTCGCGCGGCAGCCCGTCCTCGTTCAGCCACAACGACAGCGGCTCCAGGCCCTGCGGCGTCTCCACGAACAGCCGCTGCCTGACCTGCGGCGGAAGGTCATTCCAGGCATGGTCGACCGCGCCACCCCGTCCGTCCGGGATCTCGACCCCGGCACCCCTGCGGGTCAGCCGGACCACCCGATGCCCGCGGACCGTCTCGTAGAGCCCCGACTCCTGGGCCCGCCGCACCGCGCGGGCCCTGGCGCCCTCGCGGTAGGCATGAACCCCCGTCGCCACCGAGCGTGGCATCCAGTAGGTGTAGCCGTAGCCGCCCTTGGCGCACTGGTCGGCCAGCGAGCAGGTGAAGTATCCCCGGCCCGGGGCGATACGGGGCAGTTCGGGCAGCACCATGCTCGCCCAGGACGCCAGCCGCAGCCCCGTGCCGTAGAGCCCGTCCACGAACGAACCGTCGCGCTGGTCGTTGCGGCCCCGCCAGCGCCGGTCCATCCGGCCGTCCAGCCCGCGACCGCGGACTCCCAGGTCCCGCCAGCGCCGGATCGCGGCAGGGTCGAACCACTTCACGTTCTCCTGCCGCTTGCCGCGGCTGTACTCCAGCTCGTCGAACGGATCGATCGCCTGGTAGCGCTTGCCCGCCCAGCGGTAGAACTTCTTGCACCCGGCGACGTCCTTCGTGAACGACGACGACTGCACCCTCCGATCGTTCCCCGGGTCGGTCAGGCGCCAGAACTGGAAGTCCGCCGCGTCCTCCTCGGTCGCCTCCCACCAGCCCCGCCCCAGTGTCAGCAGGAAGTTCAGCCACAGGGCCAGGGAGTACGAGTAGTCCCGGTTCGTCAGGTCCGACAGATTCTTCATGTTGGGCGACGCGAAGAACGCGTTCACCCTGAGATCCGGCAACCCGTCCGGCCCGAGTAGGAACCTCTGCCCATGACGCCCGCCGAGCTTCTCCACCCACGAACGCAGATCCGGAGCGTACAGAGATAAGTGTTCAGGCAGCTCCCGCGAGGGCCCCTCCAGGTCGTACCGATACACCTGCCAGCCAACGGAGTTGGCGACCACATCACTCTCTTCAGCAACAAGCACCCGCTCATTACAACAGTTCTATGGCTATAGAACGTACGCGGCGACTTTGTCGATGGCCAGCAAGACCAGCGGGGTGCCGTCGTCGGTGTCGAGCGCGGTGCGGACCGCGGCGCGCTCGGCCGGGGCCAGGCCGCCGTGCAGCAGCATGGGGATGACGCCCAGGGCGCGCAGGGCTTCGTCGAGGCGGTGCAGGTGTTCGATGCGGTTGCTCAATGCCAGGCTGTGGCGTCCGCGACGTACGGCGTCGGCGATGTCGGCGGCGATCTGTGCGTTGCGGTCCGCATCGGCGGCCAGTTCGCCGTACAGGGCCTGGAAGGAGACGCCGTCGCTGCCGATCTCGTTGGTGGTGAAGTCGGTGCGGTGCACGATCAGGTGCTTGGCGAAGGTCGTCTGGTCGGGGATCTCGTGGCGGATCGGCCCGCATTGCATGGTGATGACCGCATCCATCTGATCGGCCCGGTACGGGGTGGCCGACAGGCCGCGCCACAGCCGCACCGGGACCTTGTTGATCGCGGCGGCGGCCGAGGGCGCCCCGATGGCGTGGCACTCGTCGACGATGACCAGCCCGTAGGCGTCCAGGAGTCCGCCGGGCGCGTCGCGGTGGGACAGGCTCTGCAGCATGAACAGGTCCACCACCCCGCCGCGGCGGTCCTTGCTGCCGCCCAGCGACCCGACCGCCTGCCCGTCACCCAGCTCGAGGAAGGTGTCCAGACGCTGACGCCACTGGGCCAGCAACTCGGCCTTGTTCACAATAATTGCTGTGGGCAGCCCGACCTCGGCGATCATGGCACAGGCCATGACGGTCTTGCCGGTGCCGGGCGGGGCGACGAGCACCGAGCTCAGGTGGCCCCGCAGCGCGGCGAGAGCCTCTTCCTGGACGGGGGTCAGTATCCCGGCGAAGGTCGCGGAGATCGGCTCGTGGGTGGGCAGGTCGTCGGCGACCTGGAGCTTCCCGCCGGCGGAGGCGACCAGCGCCGCCGTCTCGTCACGCAGGCCCCGGGGCAGCCGCAGCCACGTCGGGTCGGTCGCATCGAAGCAGGTCACGAACCGCGGTGTGCCGAACGTCGAATAGCGCAGGGCCTGCTTCTTGTAGAAGTCCGGGTTGTGCAGGCTCGCCAGGTGCTTCAGCGCCGCCAGCAGTGGTGCGGGCAGGCCCTCGGTGGCGACCGACAGCATCGCTCCCAGCCGGGCTTCGACAACCTCTGGTGCCTTGCCCAACTTCCCGCGCCGCGGTTTGGGGGGCAACACCTCGGTCGTGGGGGTGGGGCCGATCTCGACCGGGCCGAGTTTCTCAACCAGGGCCTCAACCTGGATCGGGGTCAGGCGCTGGAGCTGGGAGAGGTAGGCGAACTGGTCCTCGAACGGCTCCCAGGTCGCCGGGTCGAGGAACAGTGTGGTGCCGCCCTGACGGCGAAGGCCGTTCAGCGGCAGCGCGATCAGGTTCCCGAAGCTGGCGTCGCCCTTGGCACGAGTCGGCAGCAGATCCTGGGCGGGGAAGAACCGGTCGAAGCTGGCCAGGGACAACTGCTTGCGCATACTGATGGCGTCGCGCAGCAGCGCGGCGCCCAGGTCGCGGGCCAGCGCCGCCGCGACGGGGGAGGTGAAGAACGTCCACACATGGCCGCCCTCGCCCGAGCGCGAGACCTCGATCGAGGCCGGCACGCCCGCGGCCTGGCAGGCCGCGTAGTACGCGGCCGCGTCCCCCCGCCACCCCTCCTTGTCGAAGTCGCGGTGTGTTGACCGAACTAACTTCATCGTTTGTGCAGGTCAGGGGCTACTTCTGCTAGCTTCTCGTCATGCCCGCTGAACGCCGTCCCAAGAGGGATATGAGGAGCTTTGTCCTGCCTGAGATAGGCCGGTTACTGGAGACGGGGGATCCCTGGGAGCCGTACCAGTTACTGGACCCGTTCGGGAGACCCGTCGAGCCAGCCGCGGAGTACCTCAAGGACCTGCTGGCAGAGGACGGCTCGCCGTTGACGCCGCGGTCTTATGGCATGGATCTGCTGCGCTGGTGGCGGTTCCTGTGGGTCCTCGGGATCGAGTGGGACCGTGCGACCCGGGAGGACGCCCGGGACTTCACGCTGTGGATGAAGCTGGCGGACAAGCCGGTACGCGTCCACTGGCGCCACCGCGACAAGGACCCCTCCGAGATACCACTACGCTCCCCGACCGGCAGGCCGGCGCCTGGCACACCGAACCTGGTGACCGGCAAACCCACCGTCGGCACGAAGTACGCCGCCAATACCCGAGCGCACTGCGAGACGGTGCTGCGGATGTTCTACGAGTTCCATCTGGGGCGCAACACCGGGTCGCTGCTGGTCAACCCCTTCCCGCTCGTCCGTAATCGCCAATCGTCACGAGCGAACCAGCACCACAACCCCGAGAAGCCGCACAAGAAGCAGCGCACCGGCCTCTACAGGCCCAAGATCCCCCAGCGGATCCCGCGGCGCATCCCCGACGACAAATACACCGAGGTCTTCGCCGGTCTCCGCTCCCACCGAGATCGGGCCCTGCTGGCCTTCTGGGTCGCCACCGGTGCCCGATCGGAGGAACTCCTCACCTCCAACCAGTGCGATGCGGTCGTCGGCCAGCAGACCATCGGCGTGATCCGCAAAGGCACGCGCGACTACCAGGAACTGCCCGCCACGCCCGACGCCTTCGTCTGGCTGCGTCTCTACCAGGAGGAAGCCTGGCGCAACGGAGTCCCCCGTGGTCCCAGGCAGCCGCTCTGGTGGACCCTGCGCCGCCCCTGGCGGCCGTTGAACTACGACGCGGCCCGCATCATGTTCAACCGCGCCAACCAGCTCCTGGGCGCCAACTGGACCCTTCACGACCTACGCCACACCGCCACGTTCCTGATGCTCGACGACCCGAACATGCCGCCGGTCTACGTCCAGCACATCCTCGGCCACAAGTACCTATCGACATTGGACATCTACAACCGTCCCTCCAAGGACGACGTCATCACTGCAGGTCTTGCACACCACGCTCGCCAGCAGCAACGCCGCGAGAACCCGCTGCCCGCTCCACCCGCTCCGGCCTACAACCCCGAGTCCCTCAACATCCTGTTCGGAGGACCGCTGCCGTGACCGCCCTCCTCACCGCACCGCAGGGCCTGATGCCGACGGTCTCGCATCGGGGTCAGGAGGCCGCCGCTCTGATGCTGGCCTTCCCGCCCCGCACCCGGGCGACGTCCTGGCCCTGGACCGAAGCGACCCGCGAAGCGGTCGTCGACGCGCTGCAGCGGCCGCCTCTGCAAGCCGCTGGCACAAGCGCGCAGAGCGTGCGCATGGTCGGCGCCCGCCTGCTACTTACCTGGCTGGAGACGTTCCCGGGTGGCTCCTGGCAGCAGCGGTGGGACGCCAGCCCTGTTTCCAGCTCCGGCAGTTGGCAACAGTCCTTCGTGGACTGGGCGTTGACGCAGGGGAGGAAGCCCGGTTATGGGTCTGCCAATTCCGGCTTGCTCGCCCTGATCTGCGCTGATGTCCTGCGGCCGAGTCTTCCGTGGCTGGCTGGCAACCGATCTTCGAGGTTCTTCCGGCCCGCGATCGTGGCCGCGCGCGATCCGGAGGGCTTCGCCCGCCTGGCCGCCGACATTCCCGCGCAGGAGTACGCAGCTAGCAGCGGCTCAGAAGCGCTGAAGGTCATCGCCCAGGTGGTTGCCGCCTTCGGTGGGGGCGTCGACGACATCGTCGTCGGCGACGTGCTGGAGCACATCCGGCTCGCGGGCCCGCTGAACGGCCAACCCGCACGGGCTGCCAACCTCGCCTACACCTGGCTTCGCAACCGCGGGCAGTTCCCTCCCGATGCCCCCGGCACCCTCGTCCGCCTGGCCGTCCGCACTGGGCAGATCAGCCCCGCCGGGCTCATCGACCGCTACCAGCTACGCTGCCGACCCGTCCGCGATCTCTTGGTCGACTACCTCACCGAACGTCAACCCGCACTCGACTACACCACCCTCAAGGGTCTCTCCTCCACGCTGGGTGGTCTGTTCTGGGCCGATCTCGAACGCCACCACCCCGGCATCGACACGCTTCGGCTGGCACCGGAGGTCAGCAGCGCCTGGAAGACGCGTATCGCCGTCAAGACCGTCCGCAAACACCTACCCGGAGGCAGCACCCAGACGGTGACCGAGCCTCGTAGGAGTGCAACGGCCGTGAGGACAGCGGTGCGGGCGTTCTACCTGGACATTGCCCAGTGGGCCCTCGATGAGCCCGAACGGTGGGGCCAGTGGGCCGTGCCCTCTCCAATCAGCGAAGCCGAATGCGCGACCAAGAAGCTGGAGCAGGCACAGAAGTCCTGGTCAGACCAGCGCACCCGTGAGCGTCTGCCCGTCCTGCCGGCGCTCATCCGCACGGCCGACCGCCGCCTCAAGGAGGCCAAGGCACGCCTCGACGCCATCGACGCCGCCCCTTCGGGCTCCACCGTCACCGTCCTCGGTGAGACCTTCGTCCTCCCCAAGTCGGGAATCCGGGCCGATGGCAAGCCTGGACGAGTCCGCGACGCAGCTGGGAATTTCCGGGACCTCCGGGGGGAAGAAAAGCGTGCGTTCTTCGCCTGGGCGACCATCGAAATCCTGCGCCACACGGGCATCAGGATCGAAGAGCTCCAAGAACTCAGCCACCACAGCATTATTCGCTACAAACTCCCTACGACCGGGGAGACAGTACCGCTGCTGCAGATTGCCCCATCCAAAACCGACAAGGAGCGCCTGCTACTCATCACCCCCGAACTCGCTGACGTCCTCAGTGCTCTCGTTAGCCGCATCCGGCTACCCAGTGGAATAATTCCTTCGATCCCGGTCTACGACCTGTTCGAAAAGACCTGGAACCCTCCTATGCCGATCCTCTACCAGTGGGCCGTCAGTGGTGAACATCGAGCCGTCTCGGAAAACACAATCCGAAAATCCCTTGACGAGACGCTCCACGCATCCGGACTCGTTGACAAGTCCGGGGAGCCACTGAGATTCGCCCCACACGACTTCAGGCGGATCTTCATCACCGACGCGATCTTGAATGGCCTGCCCCCGCATATCGCACAGGTGATCGCAGGCCACGACAGTATCAACACCACAATGGGATACGCCGCGATCTACCCAACCGACGCCATCGAGGCGCACCGCGCTTTCATCGCCCGTCGCCGCCGGGTCCGACCCGTTGAAGAATACCGTGCCGTTACACCGGAGGAATGGGACGAGTTCCTCGGTCACTTCGAACGCCGGAAACTAGCCCTCGGAGAATGCGGCCGAGCCTATGGAACGGATTGCAGCCACGAACACGCCTGTGTTCGCTGTCCCGTACTCATCGTCGGCCTTCCTGAACGGCCACGCCTTACAGAAATCCGAGACAACCTCAACGATCGCATATCAGAAGCAGACCGCGAAGGATGGCTAGGAGAAATCGAGGGCCTTCAGGTCAGCCTCGACGCGGCAGAAGAGAAGATTGCGCAACTCGATGCACGGCAGACCCGCAAGGAATCTCCTGTCTTCCTCGGAATTCCCACGCTCGAGCAGATTGCCGTCCGCACCATCGACTCACAGGAGCCCACATCGTGATCCAACTCGTGACCCAAACGCTGCTGCGGGACCTGGTCGCCGACGCACACCAGGCCGGCATCACCACCCTGGTCACCAGTGCCATCGTCGACTCCGGTGGCCGAGTCCTACTCGTGGAGGACTCCCGGCTCGACTTCGACGACCCGCACTTCTGGCAGCTCCCCAGTTTCAGCGTCTACCCAGGCGAGACGCTCCTCGGCGCACTCGACCGCGGCCTGAGCACCTGCGACACCAGCCTGGAAGTCGACGAAGTCACCGGCTACCTCGGCTACTTCGACGACGACCCCCAGGGCACTGAGCTGATCCGCTTCTTCGCGTTCACCACCGCCACCGAGGACGCCAGCAGCATCTGTCGGTACAGCCGCACCGCTCACCAGTGGGTCAGCCACTGCGACACCCCGGCTGTCACCGACCAGGTTCGTGATCTCCTGTCCGCCTACTTCTCCTCGCCGCTGCCGGGCGCAGCTGCACCAGAGCGCCCCCGCCGTCAGTGCCCCTCGTTGTCCTGACTCAGAAACACGGAGATCAGGAGGTTCTCCGCGTTGGTCAGGAGCGTCCGCACCGTGATCAGATCCGAGCGGGAGGCGTGCTTGGTGCCCTGGAGCTGGCCGCGCAGCCGCCCGACCACCGAGGCGAAGGCATCCGCCTGGCTTTCCACAAGAGCGCGGGGACCGCCGAGATTGCGGACGAGGTACTTCACCCGCAGTGCGTGGGGCGGCCTGTCCTGGCCTGCCCACTCCTTGGCGGGCCGGTTGTTCTCCTTATGCCAGACCCGCACCGCCTCGTCGGGCGCAGCCCCCCTCAGAGAGCGCTCCACCGCCTCAACGGTGCAGTTGGCAGCCTTCTCCGCAGCTGCGGGCCCATCGCGGCGGACGTCGTCCCACGCGCCGTTCAACAACTCGGGGACCTTGGGATCGATCGCGGAGAGAGCCGCATAGAGTTCGGAAATGATCTCCAGTCGAGCGGCCATCCAGGGTTCGACGACCTCAGACTCGATTCGATCGGCGCCTTCGGCGATCAGGGCCGGATCCACATCCGGCGCAGTGAGCAGGTCCGATCCCAGGAGCGAGAGGTTCGTCCGGCCGGTTGCCACCATGGTGGCAAGGTCGTCTGGGTCGTCGACGGAGTCTGATACGAGGTTCCGCCACGCCAAGGCGGGCTGGCCGCTCGTCTCGCTCAGTAGCCCGCTGCCGGGAGCACGTTGGACCACCCAGTCTGTCAGATCGACCTGAGTCCGGCTGATGCGTGCCAACTCCGAGAACAACGGCAGAGGAGCAGTCAACTCGCGCAGCCGGGCCTCAATGAGGCTGTTGGCTGCGAGAGCGGACCTCCAACTGCTGAGTGCCCCCGATCCCGCGATCTGCTCGGCGATCCGGGACGTCACGGCGTACTGGGATACGTACTTGTCCAGCGGAGTCAACTGATCCAACCACCGCAGATTGGCGGCCACCACCGAGGCCCCTGACGCCGCATTGACGAACTGGGCAAGGTCAGACTGCAGACGCTCGGCTGCAGCTACGGCAGGAGACTGGTCCAGGAAGCGCTTCATCGACTCGTAGGCGCTGTTCGCCGTAGTGAACGACTCGAGGGCCCGCTCGATCGACGACATCGCGCTCGGTCCCCCCAGCATGTCCTCGATCCCCTTCGCCAGACGGAAACCCGACGGCTCGATAGGGGCAACCTCATGCTCCGAACCCTCGTCAGCAGCCGGTTGAGATCCCTGTTCGTCCTCGGCATCGCCTACACCATCCGGATCTTCGATGCCCATCCGTGACAGCTCCTCGTCCTGCCGACCTCGCCGTCGGCCTTGCCGCGATCACTGGTGCCCTTGCGATCATCACGATAGCCCTCGCCACTGACAAGCCGGGCAATCCTCGCGGCCGACCGCTTAGTTCGGAGAAAGGCGAGGAGCTGGCAGGTGTCGTCCTCGAGCAGCGGGTACAGGCCCGCGTGCAGCTTCTCGAACTTCTTCTCCGTACCCGGCTCGGGCCGGGTCAGGTGGTCGTACAGCGCCTGGTCCGACAGCGGCAGCAGCACCCGCTCCTCGTCCTCACGCAGTTCCCATGGCGGCTTCTCGGTCGCCGGGCTCCAGCCCGACCGGCCCTTCTTGTTCACCCACGGCCGGGCGAACACGTCGGAGCGGCCCACGAACAGCGCCCGGAACAGGGCCAGCTTCTCCCTGCCGCCAGAGGAGGCGTCCGCGTACGGCAGTCCCGACGACGACAGCATCTGCGGTACCACGACCACCAGCTCCGGCGCGAGCTGCGGCGGGGCCTCCCCGTCGGCGTCGCGGGCCGGAACTGAGTCCGCTACCGGGCCGAGGAGGGCGCGCAGCCGTGTGTTCTCCTCACGCAGCCCGGCGATCTCCTCCAGGGCTACATCCAGTCGAACCCGCAGCTCGGCGGGGTCCTCCCACCCGGTCCAGTCATCCACACCCAATATCATCCGCACTCTGAGGCACAGATACACCCGAACCGCTCAAATAGGCCCAGGCCGCGGTTGTGCGCCGCGGCCGGTCATGGCCTGTGGCCACCGATCCCGCACTTGGCGCGGTGCAGAACGGGCACAATGTCGTCATGACACGATCAGCCCGCCTGGCCGCCGGCTCCGACCCCCGCCTGGTGTCCGCCACCGGAAGCAGGTGCTCATGGAACGGGGAGCCCGACGGCACGGTCCAGGTGACTTTCGACGGGGTGCTCCTCGTTGATGGAGTGGAGGTCCACTCGCCCCACCAGCTCCTGCGGCTGTGGGAGGACCAGGCTTTCATGCAGATGGAGATCGGTGACGCCACCCTCGCCCCGACCGATACGGCTCCGCCCGATCTGATGGCGCAGATGGCGGCCTACGGCGTGGCGGCCCAGACGATCCGCGCTGGCCGGGCCAAGGGCATCCTGCCCGATGACCAGGTTCCAGAAGCGCTGGAGTTCATGCAGCGCCAGGTGGCCGAGCAGGGGCCGCAGGCAGCCACGAAGGTCAACCACTTCGAGGCCATGGAGTTCGGGGTACGACTGTTCGGCGAGATGGCGGCGGCATGGCGCCGCGCCTTGACCGTGCAGTGGCTTGACGACCCCGATGACGGCACCTCAATCCGGGTGTAGCCCGCCACACTGCGCTCAGCGCCGTTGCCCTCGTCGGCCCCGGCTCTGACCGGGCCGGTGGCCACCTCCGACGGCGAGGTGAGCTGGCCCAGGTCGCGGTTCCGCGCCGCGTCCGCGTCGACATCGTCGTGCGGGCTACGTGCGGTCGCCCAGAGGAATCTCCGCAAGGGTCTTCCAGGTGATGGTCTTCTCCTCGCTGTTGGCCAGGACGTCGACCAGGTGCACGCTGCCGATGTGCAGCGGCGCGTGGCTGGGCCGGACCCGTCGGAGGCGACGGTGGATCTGGTGGTAGTGGTCCAGGGTGATTTCGGCGGTTGCGTACGACTCGGTCAGGTGCAGCACGCCCGTGTCGTAGGACGTCGCCTCCGGTCCTCGCACGATCTCGAACGCCCTGGTCGTGGCCGTCCGTAGAGCGGCCAGAGGCTCGTCTGGTCCGAGGTCGAAGATGATGCCCGTGCCGTACGCGAGCGGGCTGCCCACGGTGATCGTGAAGGGGTCGACCGCCCGCAGCTGCGTGGTCAGCTCAGCGGCGAGGGCCTGCCGCTCAGTACCGCTGATCTTCGAGGCGGGCATCTCGCTCAGCTGGTAGAGCGTGATGTGGAACCAGTCGTCGCCGACGTGGGTGAGCGGGTCGTCCCTAGTCGCGGCACGGACACCGCGCACGAGTTCGAACAGTTCCGGATGGTGTCTCAAATCTACGGCCACGTAGGCGTGAACGAGGGAACCCGCATCCCATGTGTCCTGGCCCTGCTGGTATACAAACGGCCTCATGGCGAGTCAACGTACCGACTTCCCCCTCAACTTGAGGCTGATTGGGGAAGTTGAAGCTCAAGCTCCGGACGTCTGGGCAACGGCGGGCCGAACAGCACGATCGGGGGTCCACGGCGAGCGATCCCGATCCGCGTCGCCAGGGCTGCTTCTGGCGCGGAGCTGAGCTGCATGGGGCCCGGCCACTGCCAGGATCTCCTCGCCGAAGTCGGTCAGACGCATCCGGTGCCCGAACTGGCCGCGGATCAGGAGCTGTCCCTGGAGGTCTCGTTCCAGTCGCTGGAGCTGTGGAGTCATCGCCGACGGAGATGTGCCGGCGTCGCGGCAGTATGCGGACAGTGAGGGATAGTGCGCGGCTTCCAGGAATCGGAGCAGTCGGCGGCGCCCGTCGAACGTGCGGACCGCCGGTTGCAGGAGCACGGGGAAGCGGTCCAGGCCCGGGGCATCGGCGTGCTGCGCCCGGGCCTTGCGCTGTTCTCGCCCCGGTGCAGGGCGGCGCACGGCCGCGCGGTCCCAGGTCTCTCGGGGCTGTCCCTCCAGCGTGTGAGCCCATGCAGCGACAGCCTGGACGACGGCACGGCCGAGATCAGTGAGTTCAAGTTGCCGGCCGCGCCCCGCGCGGATCAGCAACGGGCCGCCCAGGTCCGTCTCCAGCCGTTGGAGCTGCATCGACAGGGTCGCGGCGCTGAGGCCGTGCGCCTGGCACGCCTGGGTCAACGTGGGGTACTGAACGACCTGGACGAAGGCACGCAGCCGGCGGATCGCGTAGGAGTTGCCCAGGACCGGCCGGATCACCTCCGGCGCCGAGGCGAAGACGTACTGCGGGCACCGGGGCTGGCGGTTGCTCTGCGTCGCGACGCCGCATTCGCGGGCGCGGCCGGCCACCGTTGATCCACTCATGCCGGTCTCCCGGCCCAGGTCGTCCAGGGTCCGGCCCTGGAGGACGTACTGCTCGTGGAGCCACTGCCGGTCCAGGGATACGCGGGACCGGTGGGTATGCCGGGCGAGGCCGTATTCGTCCGCGAGCCGGGCCACGACCTTGCGGTCGAGTCCGCTCTCCCGGGCGATTCCGATGAAGGTCCCGTTCTGTTGAACATAGAGGTGCTCGAGGCGTTCCCGGGGAAGAGCCTGACGGGCGATCTGCAGCCCGGTCGCGCTGGGCCGCCGGCCCCGTACCTTGACGACCTGAGGTGTCCGGCGCGGGCGAGCCGGACGCAGTGGCCGTGGACTGCCATGGCTGGCGGGGGCCGGGTGGTCGCTGAGTACGAAGCGAAGGGTGCGCGTGTCCGTCCCCAGCTTCCTGGCGATGGTCAGCGGGGCGTCTCCCGCGCTGACCAGGCGGTGGAGGTCGTCGAGGCTGAGGACCTCGGGATCGGACTGCGGGAGGTCGAGGCCCCTGAGGAGCTCTCTCGGCGGCTCCCAGGTCAGCGGCTCCTCGGTGATGCCGCAGCGCGCGAGGAAGTCCTGGCCGAAGCGGTCGAGCTCCGTGAGGAGTTCGGGCGTCAGGAGGTAGGGGAAGCGATTGCGGGCGTCCCGGAAGGATGTGGACGGAGAAGCGTGGGGCAGGCAGGTCGCGGGAAGTCCGCTGGCGCGCTCGAACAGGAAGCATCGGGCGACGTGGTAGCGCGCGCCGCTCCCCGGGTGCTGCATGGTGCGGTCGCACGCCTGTGTCCATTGGCTCTCGGACAGCAGGTCTGTGTAGTCGAGGCGTCGCCGCCGGGCGTAGTCGATGGGGACCTCGTGGGTGTCGAGGTAGTCGGCCAGGCGGATGAGGGCGACTTGGATGTCGTTCCATTGCGGGGCCTCTCGTAGCGCCTGGAGGGCGTGTGTGGCGATCGGCTGGTCGATCAAGCCGCCCAGGTGCCGGGAGATGACCGGGGTTAGCTCGGCTCGGCTGTCCACCAGCATCAGCGCTGCGGACAGCGCGGTGCCCAAGTGTTTGCGCTGATGCGAGGGAGGATCGAGTCTGGCCTCCCAGCGCGGCCAGATCCTGCTGGGCGTCCGGGTCGCCCGGCGGGCCACCGCCTGCGGGTCGGCGGCCGGGCTGCCGGGCCGGGCGGCGGCGGACCGGTAGCGGAGCTGGTCCACCGAGCGCAGCGTCGGTCCGACGCCCGCCACGTGGACGGTCTGCAGCAGCGGGCTGGCGTGCACCGACCAGTTCCGGGAGACCGTGGGGCTGATCCAGTCGCCGCGTTCCACCGCGGCGTCCAGGAGGAGCCGCATCCTGGACCCGGCCCGGTGGAAGTCCTCCTGCCCCAGGATGCTCCACGCTGAGGTGATCATCGCGGCCGTGGCGGCGGCACTCGCTGGGACCACGTGCCCCGCCCCCTCCCGTGGGGTCGGTTGGCCGGTCGTTTCGTAGGCGTGGAGAAGGTCCTCGGGGACGAGCTGGGCGAGCTGGTGGCCGGGCATGACCATCAGAGCGCGCCGGCCGAGCCCCTTCACGTCGGCCAGGACGTCCGGGACCGGTTGGGGCGCGTGGCGGTAGACGCCGAAGGTGCCGATGCCGGCGGCGACGGCCTCGGCGAGGTCCTGTTGCGCGAGCAGGGCCGGATGTCCGGGCTCGAGGATCAGGGTCTCGGTGGTGCCGAGCGGGTACAGGCAGCGGGGGCGAGGGCCGTGGCCGGCCGGCTTCGGGCCGGGGCGGTCGCACAGACCGGGACGGGGGATGATGCTCTCCGGGTGCGGCCGGCGCCGCTGCTGGTTGCCGCACTGGGGGCAGGCATCGGCCAGAAGCCGGTGGTGCGTCAGGCAGGCGTACGACCAGCCGAACCTCCACGTGAGCTGCCAGCGACCGGCGCTGTCTGTGAGGCAGTCGGGGCAGAACCGTGAGCCGGTGCCGACGCTTCGCCGCCAGTTCCGGGTGCGGCTGAGGGCACGCTTGCCGGGGTCGACGAACAGGGCCCGCTGGTCGAAGTGCTCCAGCGTCATCTCGTGCAGGCGCGCCGGTGCAACGCCGGTCGTGGCAGCCAGATACTCGGCTTCGCGGGGACGCAGGAGCACCAACCAGGGTGCGCGATGCGGCCGGGTCTGCCACGGAGCGTCCTCCTCGACCAGGCTGGTCGCCACCAGGAACTCTCCCATGGGGATCCGTAGCTTGGCGGCGACCGCCTCCAGCCAGGAGTCGAGGGCCTCCCCGGGCACAGGGGCCACCCCGAAGGGAAGCGTCCGTGACGGCCTCATTCCGGGTCCACCACCGGGGAGGGCCTCGGCGGCGGACCTGTCGGCTTGGTGGTCATGGAGCCGTGCTTGAACTTCAGCTCCGTCGCCTTGCGCGCCCGCTCGGCCGCGGCGTCGAGCTTGACGTGATCGAGCAGGCGCCGATCAATGCGTTCGGCTCCAGTCCGGGCAGCACGCTGGCAGCCCCGGTTGATCAGGGTCATCAGCGAACCGATGTGGCCCGACGAGCGGTAGTAGAGGTAGTCGGACAGCTCGTCGGCGAGCATGCCGGGGAACTTCCGGCCGAGCACGACCCCCTGTTCGATCTTCAGCAGGAGAGCGCGCCACTCCCAACGCTGCTTGTCCGTGTCGACTTCGAAGGCGCCCATGCTCAGCGGGGTGGTCCGGCGGCCCGTCTGGGCCAGCGTGATGTCGCCCAGCTCGCCGATCTCGGAGTACAGGCCCCGGCCCTCCAGCCCCACCCCGATGAAGATCAGCGTCACCGGGAACTCGTTCGCGATGTGCTTGAAGTGGTTGCTGACCTCTTTGCCGTTTTTGTCCGTCCATCTCAGGAAGTGCAGATCGTCGACGATCAAGATCCTGGATTCACACTCCAATACGCAGTCCAGCGCCCGCTGCACGAACAGCGCCGAGGTCCCGCTCTTGCGCCCGGGATGGCCGTAGAACTCCAGCAGGGCCCGGTTGAAGTCCTTCATACCGATGTTGGCGGTCAGCCCCACCCGGCACACCGGCCACCTCTCCCGCCCGGACGCGGCATAGGCGCCCCGTGCGGCGATCTCCCGGCGGTGGTACTTCAGTGCGAAGTTCAGCACCGCGGTGGTCTTGCCCAGGCCCGGATGCGCGTCGACCGCCACGGCTCCCTTCGCCTTGTCGCCGTCCTGGGCATTGCTGTCCACGATGTCCCACAAGTCCTCCTGCAGCGCGTCCAGCTGCGGGGTCCGGAACGGTCCCAGGTTGGCGTGCCAGACCCGCCGGTCCTGCTGGTAGACCTCGAAGGCCGGCACGCTCAGGCTCTTGATCTGCCTGACGGTCAGCAGCTCCGGCTGCCTCCTCTTCTCGGCGTCGGCCAGCGCCCGCAGCCCTTCCTTGCGCGACAGCGTCACGTTGTCGAGCGCCTGCTCGGGATCCTTCGGTGATTCCTCGCTCACGCGTCCTCCAGGGCGTCGGCGTAGAAGTCGTCGGCGGTGTCCGCGGCGTCCAGTTCGTCTTCCGCGTCGTCATCTCCCTCTGCGGCGCCCTCGTAGGGCTGGGCTTCGTCCTCGGCCTGGCCGTCCTGGACGGCAGCGTCCTCGGTGGCGGCGAGGAGCCGTGCCACCGACGGCAGCGCCCGCACGTCGTTGGCCTCGGTGTCCGGCAGGTCGAAGGCGGACTGCTCTCGGGCCTGGCGCAGGGCGACGCGGCGTTCGGCCTTCGTCAGGCCCAGGCCCAGGTGCCATCGCTGCAGCAGCTCGGCGAGTGCGGTCTCGTCGTCGGGGAAGCGGTACTTCTTGCCCGCCACCGTCCGGGCCATCTCCACGGCCGTCCTGCTGATGGGGAACTCGAATGCCGGGGCGTGCTCCCAGGTCAGAGTGTGCCAGCGCCGGTTGTCCGGTCGGCGGAAGTACACGTA
>Ga0302311_10000352_pt1 | contig 58075 bp, 51 predicted proteins | sample III_Palsa_N1_3_FD_200449 | JGI IMG/M metagenome (GOLD analysis project Ga0302311, IMG submission 200449) | Peat permafrost microbial communities from Stordalen Mire near Abisko, Sweden - III_Palsa_N1_3 | ecosystem: Environmental > Terrestrial > Soil > Palsa > Peat permafrost | place: Sweden... | reverse complement strand
TGCGAGTGCGGCGCGGCGGGTCGCACGAAGTCGGGCCCGGCGGCACAGCCGCAGAGCAGCAGCAGACACAGGCCAAGAGAGTTTTTCATTCGAGGACCATTGCGACGGATCTTTGGCGCTGCACGTCGCGCAGCAGGAAGACGAAGGGGATGACGCAGATCGTCAAAATCATCATCAGCTTGAAGTCGTCGTTGTAGGCAATCATCGCCGCCTGCTCGGTGACGCGCGCATTGAGAAGCTCCAGACCCGCGCCTGCAGTTACCCCCTGCGCACCCGAAAAACGCGTCAAATGCGCTGCGAGCGCCACATGCATCACCTGGGTGTTGCGCACCAGGAGAGCCTCGACCACCGAGATGCCGATGGAGGAGCCGATGTTGCGGGTGAGATTGAAGACCGCGGTCGCCTCGTTGCGCAGCTGCGGATTCAGGGTCGCGAAGGCAACCGCCGCGAGCGGCACGTACACGAAGCCGGTGCCCACTCCCTGGATGAATCCCGACCACACGACCGGCGCGCCATCCATGAGGAGCGAAAAGCCGCTCATCTGCCACAGCGAGAACGCCGTCGCCAGGAGCCCGAAGAGAATGAGGTAGCGGGTCGCGATGCGGCCGATCAGGCGTCCGACGATCACCATCGACACCAGCGTGCCGATGCCGCGCGGCGCCGTGATCAGCCCCGTCAGGAACACCGGATAGCCCATGTGCTCCTGCAGGAGCGGCGGCAGCAGTGCAAGCGTTGCGAACAGCACCACGCCGACCACGAACACAAATACGTTGCCGGTGAGAAAATTGCGGTCGCGGAACAGGCTCGGGCTTACGAATGGCGGCGCGCGCGCGGTCTCCGTGTGCACCACGAACAAATAGAAGGCGACGGCGGCGATTGTCGTCTCGATCCAAACTTCGGTCGCCCCGAACCAGTCCTTCAATGGACCGCGATCGAGCACCAGCTGCAACGCCCCGAGCGCCAAGCTCAGAGTGATGAAGCCGAAGAAGTCGAAGCGCGTGCGCTTGCGCGGGCTCTCGGCGAGAAACGCGAGCACGCCGAGGAAGGAGATGATGCCGAATGGCACGTTGATGTAAAACACCCAGCGCCAGTTGTAGTCATCGGTCAGCCAGCCGCCGAGCGCAGGGCCGATGATCGGCCCCAAGATGACTCCCATCCCCCACACCGCCATGGCGCGGCCGTGCCGCTCCGGCGGGTTGATGTCGAGCAGCACCGCCTGCGACATGGGCACGAGCGCCGCGCCCCCCAGGCCCTGCAGGCCGCGAAACACCACCATTTCCGGCAAGGTCTGCGCAAGGCCGCACAGCACGGAGGCGAAGGTGAAGACCGCGATGGAGATGAGAAAAATTCGTTTGCGGCCGAACTGACCGGCGAGCCAGCCGCTCAAGGGCATCATGATCGCGGTGCAGATGATGTAAGAGGTCAGCACCCAGGTGATCTGGTCCTGGGTCGCGGAGAGGCTGCCCTGGATGCGTGGCAGGGCGACGTTGGCGATGGTCGTATCGAGCGCCTGCATGATCGAGGCGACCATGACCGATATCGTGATCAGCACGCCGTGCCGTCGCATTGCGGGTGTCATGAGCGCACAGCCGGGTTAGGGCGTCCGGTCCGCTCCGGCGGCGCGGTCACGGGATGCAAAAAATCCGCGTGCTCGGCGCGTGTCCACGCTCACGTCGGCGCTCAACCCGGCGCGCAGCGCAAGTTCGCGCGGCGCGTCAATCACGGCGAGCCGCACGGGCAGCCGCTGCACGACCTTCACCCAGTTGCCGGTCGCATTCTCCGGCGGCAGCATGGAAAAGGCCGCTCCCGTGCCGGGACTCAAGCTCGTGACGCGGGCATGAAAAAGCTGTCCCGGATAGCTGTCGATCTTGACGCTCGCCGTCTGCCCCGGGCGCATGTAGGTGAGCTGGCTCTCCTTGAAATTCGCCTCGATCCACACATCCTGCGTGGAAATGAGCGCGAACAGCGAGTTCGACGCATTGATGTAATTGCCGACCTGGAGCTGTTCGACCTTGGCGACGATGCCGTCCTCCGGTGCGCGGATGACGGTGTACGACAGATTCAACTGGGCGCGTTCCAGCACCGCGCGCGCCTGCAGCACCGCGGGGTGACTCTCGATTGAAGTGCCTGCATCGCCCCCGAGCTTTGCCGCCACCGCGGCGAGTTCCTCGCGCGCCGAATTGCGCGCCTGGCGCGCGCTGTCGAGCGCATGGCGCAGCTGGTTCACCTGCACCTGCGAGGAAATGCCGGAGGCGAGCAGACCGTTCTGCCGATCGTACTCGCGCTGCTGATAGGCGAGCGTGTCCTCAGCCCCGGTGACCTCGGCCTGCCGCTGGCGATAGGTCGCCTGCAGCGCCTGAACCTCGAGGCGCGCACTGCCCAGGCGCGCCTGCGCTTCCTCAACTGCAATGCGAAACGGCGCGTCATCTATGCGGAAGAGCACCACACCCTTCTTGACGAGCTCGTTGTCGCGCACATCGATCTCGCTCACCCGGCCCGAGATATTGGCGCTGATGACCATCTGCGCCGCCTCGACGTAGGCGTCATCGGTCGACTGATAGCGGCCGCCGGTGAAGTAGAAGTAGAGCGCGATGCCGAGCACTGCAAGTGGCGCGACCAGCATGAGCGGCAGGCGCAGGCGCTCGCGCCGCGAGCGCGGCGCGGCCGCCGCGGCGGGCTCGCTGCGTGCGCCCGGAATATCCAGTACTTCGACGTTCGATTGAGCTTTGGCGCTGCTCATGAAGTTGACTCCGTGACACTGGCGCGCGTGGACGCGGCGCGTTTGGCGCCCTTCCCAAGCGCGGCGGGGCCCGCGGCAGCGGGCGCCGCGAGGTTGTGCGCGGTCGCATGAATGCGCTCCAGCATGTCGATAAGGCGCTCGCACTCCTGCGGGGACAGATCGCGCAGGAACTCCATGCGCGTCTCATCGGCGAGCCGCCAGATTTCATCGAGGATGGCGCGCGCCTTGTCCTTGATGTAAAGGCACCGCGCGCGGCGGTCATTGGGGTCGGCTCGCCGCTCGACCCACCCTTCAGCCTCCATGTAATCGAGTATGCGCACCATGCTCATCGGATCGCTCTCGGCAAGCTCGGCGAGGCGCGCCTGGCTTATCCCCTCGTTCCTGGAGAGCTGCCCCAGCGTCTTGCACTGCAGCAGGGTCAGCTGCAGCGCCTGCGCGCGCTCCTCGAATCGCCGCGTATAGAGGCGCCCAAGATCCTTCAGGAGGTAACCAAAATTGCGCAGCCTTTCCATTCGCGAGGCCCCTTACTAAGCCTGCGAAGTATATTATCACTAATGATACGATATCAAGTGTGATCGACGCGATCTGTGCGCCAGGTCCCCAGGGCGATCCGCAGCTAGACGTGAGTGACCTGCAGGATGCTGTGGCGGATCTGCTCCTGCAGCACGAGCTGCGCGTCCTGCGCCACCTGGGTGAGCACTGCGTCGAAGCTCAATTTGCCGCCCTCGGCGCTGCGGATCACGCCGCGCGCGCGCAACAGGTCGATGAAGTTTTCGAACATCGTGCGATCGAAGAACTCCGGGGAATTGAAGCCATAGAGCATGGTCATGCGCTGTCCGAGGAGCTGACAGCGCTCCTCGAGCGCGTATTGCGTGATCTGGCCGCTGCCGGCCTGCAGGAGGAGCGCCACCGCGAGGTAGTAGCGCTCGATGGTCTGGATGGTGGCCTGCGCAAGCAGCGACAGCTGCACGGCCTTCGCCGAGGTCGGCGGCGGCCGGCGCCAATGCGTCGAGTGCGCGTCCGCTTCGAGGAGCCCGTGCGCCGCAAGCGCCGCGAGCACGCCGTCGACGACGCCCGGCACTTCGTCCTCGCGCCAGCGCAGGAAGAGCTCCGAGGCGATGTACGGATAGATGCGCCGCGCGAGACGCTGCAGATCCACGCTGCTCATCGTCGCATTGCTGGTAAACGCGCACGCTACGAGCGACGGCATTGCAAAGAGGTGCAACACGTTGTTGCGAAAGTATGTCGCGCGCACCGCGGCCGCATCGCTCATGCGCACGAGGTCCCCGAGCGGATGGCTCTGCCGCGACACCACCTGCAGCGCCTCGCCGTAGGCGATCATCTGCGCGCTCGAGAGCGTGGAGACGGTCACCCGCGCGCTGTAGGGAAAGGCCGCGAGCAGCGCCTGGTACAGATCCAGCTGCCGCAGCAGATCCGCTTCCGGCAATGTTTGACGCGGGGTCGCGAGCAGCGTCACGGCGAGGAGGTTGATGGGCGTCACGGCGGCTGCCGCGTTGATGTTGCGCATGATGCGCACGGCGAGCTCGTCGACCGCGGCACTGACCCAGGGCAGGCGGGCGTCATCCTCGCCGGCGCGCGTGCGCCAGTCAGGATCAAAGCCGTCGAGGAGCTCGCTGAGCACGATCGGCTCGCCGAGGTTGACGTGCACCTGCCCGAAGCGCTCCTTCAGCCGCGGCAGCGCGCGCAACAGGCCAAATATGGTCTCTTTTTCCTTGGGCGCGCCGGCGAGCTCGCCAATATAGGTCGAGCCTTCGAAGATGCGCTCGTAGCCGAAGTAGACCGGCAGGAACATGACCGGACGCGCCGGGTCGCGCAGGAAGCTCTTCAGCGTCATGGCGAGCATCCCGGTCTTCGGCTGCAGGAGCCTGCCCGTGCGGCTGCGGCCGCCTTCGATGAAGTACTCCAGAGAATGCCCGCGCGCCATGATGGCGGCGAGATAGCTCATGAAGACCACCGTGTAGAGGGCGTTGCCGCGCAGGCTGCGGCGAATGAAGAACGCCCCGCCCTTGCGCAGGAAGCGGCCGATGAGCGGAAGATTCAGATTGATGCCGGCGGCGATGTGCGGGATCGCATAGCCGTGGCGGAAGATTGCATAGGAAAGCAAAAGGTAATCCATGTGGCTGCGATGGCAGGGGACGTACACGATTTCGTACGTCTCCGCGGCGCGCTCGAGGGTCTCGACGTGCGTGAACTCAACGCCGTCATAGAGGCGGTTCCACAGGCGCGTCAGGATGTGCTCGAGGAAGCGCACGAAGGCCGGTGAATAGTTTGCGGCGATCTCCTGCGCGTACTTCTGCGCCTGCAGCATCGCCCGGCGGCGCGTGATCTTTTTCTCGCGCCGCTCCTGCGCCACCGCCGCGCGCACCGCGCGCGTGCGCAAGATTGCCGTCACCAGCGTGCGGCGGTGGGACAGATCAGGCCCGATGCGCGCGGTGCGCTGCCGCGCATAGAGCGCACGCAGCGCGCGCGTCACGCGCCGTCCCTGTACCGGTATGCCGCCCGCCTCGGTGAGCAGACTGCGCAGCGACACCGGCTCGTGGATTTCAATGAGCGCGTTTCTGCCGTTGATCAGTACCTGCAGGAATTTGCGCAGGCGGCTCGTGATCGCCCATTCCTCGACCAGGAGGAGCTTCAGCCACGAGGCTTCCTTGTGCGGCGCGCGGCCCCAATACACCGCCGCCGGAATGAGATCGATGTCGAGCGTCCGGTCGACCTGCAGGATCTCAATCATCCGCACCAGCTGCGCCGGCGGGCGCCGATCACGCCGCTCGTCCCAGAATCCGCGCGGACGGCTCAGGTAAAAAAACGACCGCAGCTCGCGTGCCGCGCCGGGCAGGCGCTTGCGCGGGCGTGCGAGCTTGAGGCGCACGCAGGCGCTCTGCAGGACGGCAAGATCGGTGAAGCTGCGCGCCTCGAGCACGTAGCACACCGGATTTGTGCCCCCGCGCAGGCGCTCGACCACATCCTCCGGGCGCACCTGATAGCGCACCCACAGACCGAGCAGGCGCCTGAGGAGCCAGGTCACGGCAGCCGCGGGGATGCGCTCAACGACGCCTTACGCGCGCAAGCCTGCCGGGTCATTCGAAAGCCGTCGCCGGCAGATCGAGCGCGATGAGGAAGTACTCAAACAGATAGCGCATCACGCGGATCTGGTTGTGCAGCCGATGATCGCCGTTCAGAAGATGCAGCGCCGCGCCGTAGCTGGCCGCAAAGCGCATGCTGTGCTCGTACGGCACCACCTCATCGCGCCAGCCATGCACGATCGAAGCCGGACAGTCGAGCACGCCGGGGCGCAGCTCCGGCAGCCCCTCCATGTAGAGGGCGGGCGCCATCAGGAACACCCCGCGCGCATGCAGCAGCGATGCTGAGGCGACGGCAACATAGCCGCCGAGGCTCGAGCCGACCAGCACCAGGTCGCCCTGCAGCTCCTTGCAGAAATCTGCAAGGCGCGTGATCCGGGCGCGCGGCGCATCGATGCCGCGGTAGTCCACGGACTCGGTCTCGTAGCCTTCGCTGCGCGCGACCTCTGCCAGAGCGGAGATCTTGCGGCCCCAGGGACCGCTTTCCTGGCCATGGGAGAAAACGACGTAGCGAGTGGTCATGCCGTCCTCAAATTTATTTTGGCTTCCATAAGAGCTCATCCAGGTCCGGTGCGGCGCTGCGGCTGACGCGTCCGCATACGACGTCAACGCCTTCGGCGCGCAGCCGGCGCGCCTGCTCCGTGTACTGGCGCGATCCCTTGGGAAAGGCGATGCGCCCCCCGGCCGCCACCACCCGATGCCAGGGCAGCGCCAGCGCCCGCGGCGCCACTTTCAATGCATGCCCGACCATGCGCGCGCGCCCCGGCAGCCCCGCGCGCCGCGCGATGCCACCATAAGTCGCGATTTCTCCGCGCGGGATCGCGACCACGGTGCGCCAGATGAGTTCGAGTGCCGCCGCGCGCATGCGCGAATGATACGCCAGCGCGCTTGAGCGCGAGGCCGCGCTCGCATACATTCGCCCGGGACGATTTTCGCTTCCGGAGCCGCATCGAAAGCCCATCGCGTCGCCACCCGTCAAGAGATGGACTGGCTCACCATGACCGACACTACCTCGATTGGTCCGACCTTAAGGGCCTGGCACAAGCACGGCGCCTCGCGTCTGGGCCGCTGGCTCTTTGCGCGCATGGTGTGTCGCCGCGCCCCGTACTTCGCCACGATCCGGCCGCGATTTGTCGAGCTGCGCCCGAGCTTCTGCAAGGTCGGCATGCTCCGCCGCCGCAGCATCGAGAATCACCTGGGCGCCATCCATGCGCTCGCCCTCGGCAACCTGTGTGAGCTTGCCGCGGGCATGGTGACCGAAGTGACGACTCCGCCCGGCACGCGCTGGATCCCGCGCGGCATGACCATCGAATACCTGCGCAAGGCCGAAAGCGCAGTGTTCGCCACCGCGCGCCTGGACAAGAGCGAATGGGCGGCGGCCGGCAACGTGGCGGTCCCCGTGAGCGTGGCGGATAGGAACGGCAACGAAGTGGTGCGCGCCGTGATCACCATGCACGTCTCACCCGCAAGGGCGTAGCCGCGCGGCCGCGCGCGCCGCTTTAGGGCCCTATGACGATGCCGCGCAGGATGGAGGTCTCGATCTCCCATTCCAGGCGCCGCTGCGAGGTCGCCTGGCGGTTCGCCGACACGGTGCGCACCTGGCTGCCGCCATTTTGGTGGGTGACGAGACAGGCGTGAAAGTCGCACGGGCGCGTGAGGGCAAAGCCATATAAGACCTTGACCTTGCCCTGCGATACGCTCTCGGGCGTGTTGACGCGCTCGTCGCAGATCACAAAATAGCTCTCCTCGGCAGCGGCGCCCGCAAATGCGCCCTCGACGTCGAGGGCATCAAGAAACGCCTCGGTCTGCTCGCGCGCCCGCTGCCAGGCGGGATGCGAATTTTGTTCGAACGCAAGCCAGCGCGTGCCGCGCTCGATGCTTGCATTGATGAAGAGCGCCAGGCGCCGCGCCGACAGATACTTCCAATCGGGGGAGACGCCGCCGCCGGCAGCGAGCGTGCATGCCGCGACGCTCGGCGCGGCGGGCGCGCGCACCGCCAAAAGCGTGTTGACTCCCGCCTGCGCCAGGCGCACGCGCTCCGAATCCGTCACCACCGTCGCCGGGCGCGAGCCCAAGCGCAGGGTCGCATCCTCGCTTTGCGCCGCGGCCCATACCGGCCACGCCTCATCCAGGCGCGCAAGCATACCGGCGACTGCGCCGCAGGGAGCAAAGGTCTCGACGCGCCCGCGCAGGCGGTCGAAGGCGGTGAGCCGCGGAAAGTGCATGAGCGCGTTCTCGCTGCGAAATGGCCAGCTGCGCAGCGCCTCGAGCGCCGCGCACGCGCTGCTCCAGGCCGCGGGCGGATCAACGAGCAGCATGGCGTGCCGCTCGCGGCAGAAGCGCGCCGCGATCATGAGCGTGCTCATGCCCACATCCTGCTCACGGCCGAGCGGCGGGATGCACAAGAGGTTGAACCCTTCGACGGCCTGCAGGGCAAAGAGACCCGTTGCCTCGAGCGCCGATCCGATGACGTCATAGTCGGTGAGCGCGGCGCCGTCATCGCCGTCGGGATTGGAGTTGACGTAGCCGACCACCGGTGCCTGCGGCGAGCGGATCGAGCGGTCCGGGCGCACGGCAGGCAGCGCCCCCAAGACGTGCACCAGGCGCGACTCCAACAGCACATCGCGGATTGCGCGCTCGGCGCGCGCCGCGATCGACACGCGCCGGAAGATCTCCTGGTCCTCGATCTGCTCGGAAGGCGCCGCGCGCAAGCGCTGCACGACGAGATTGAATAGATCCGACTCCTCCGCGCGGATGCCGTCGTAGTCGACCGAGGCGCGCAGGTACTCGCGCGATCCCGGATTGATGCCTTGCAGGCGCAGCTCTTCAACGCCTGCGCGCAGCGTGAGCGTCGGCGGCCGCGCTCCATTGGCTACGCGCACCACGTACGCGTGGCGGCCACCGTTTTCGAAGAACTGCTCGACGGCGTATGCCACCGTCGAGGGTTGCCACAGACCGCCGAAGTGCTGCTGGAACTCGCCGAAGTTTGCGATGGCGAGCGCGCGGTTCACCGGCCCTTTGAGCGTGCGGCCGACGAATGCGGTGACCGCGGTCGGCGCGCGCGCGATTGCGCCTGCCATGCCGCTGACAGCGGCGCCGGAGAGCGCGCGCAGATGCGGCGCTGGCGATAACACTACCGCGCTACTGGCCATCAGTGCCTTCTTCGCGCGCGCGCAGCTCGCTTTCAGCGCGCGCGCGCGCAAGCTCTTCCTGCTTGCGGGCGATCTCCGCGAGCATCAGCTGCAGCCATTCGGAAAGCTCAGCCACCGGGGTCGACTACGTGCCGGTCTTGACAGGAGGAGGCGCCGGCGCCGCCGGTAGCGGCGCCTCCTGCGGATCCCGATCGGAGAGCATTTCACGGAAGCTCGCCTCGTCGGGCGGCAGATCCGACTTGCCATCCCAGGTGGCGCCTTCGGGCACGCGGTTCTGCACTTTCGGCGCGCCCGCGAGCACCTCGTCGAGGCTTGCATCCGCGCGTGAAACGGCGACCGGAATGCCGCGCGGGTCATGCGCGAGCGCCGTCACGAGTTCCACGTTCAAGGTCTCATCGTGGTGCTTCAGCTGCTTTTCGACGCGCGCCTGCTGCGCTTTGGGCAACCCGTCGGGCTGCGCCTGCTTGCCGTCGTGCGAATCGTCCTCCAGAGGGCCGCTCGCCTGCATGTAGAGCTCGCCGTCGAGCCAGCCGAACAGGAAGGGCTGGTTGACGACGCGCACCTGAGTGCCGACCGGGATCATGTCGTAGAAGGACTCGATGTCCTCCGGATACAAACGGATGCATCCGTGACTCGAGCGCAGACCGACGCCCGCGGGCTTGTTGGTGCCGTGAATCAAATAGCTCGGCCACGCCAGATAGAAAGCGTAGCGGCCCAACGGATTGTCCGGGCCCGGGCCGATGACCCGATCCAGATCCTCGCCGTTTTCCTTATGCTCCTTGATCACCGAGACCGGCACATGCCACACCGGATCCTTCTGCCGCCGCGTGATCTTGGTGACGCCCTCGGGGGTTTTCCAGCCGACCTTGCCGATGCCGATGGGATGGGTGTAGACGAGCGGCGTCTCGCCGGACTTGTGCGCAGGGAAATAGTAGATGCGCATCGCCGCGACATTGATGATGACCCCCTCGCGCGGCGCGCTCGGCAGAACGAACTGCGTGGGCACGACGATCGACTTGCCCTCCCCGGGCACCCACGGATCCACACCCGGGTTCGCGCGCACGATTTCCTCGTAGCCGACATTGAAGCGGCGCGCGATGTCGGTCAGCGTGTCCTCCTTGCTGCTGGTCGTGATCTGCACGTGGCCGACGACGTCCTCATCGGGTTGCAGCTCGAAGCGCTCGGTGGCCTCGGGCAGCGGGGCCTCAGCGGGCAACACGGCCGGCGCTGGCGGCGCGCTCTTGGAATGACCGCCCCAGCCCTCGTGCAGGAGCGAGCAGGAGGCCAACGCTGACAGCAGCATCGCAACAGCGATGCGCGGCAGCGGGTGCGAAGTGGAAGGCATGCTTTCGATTATGACATCGGCCCGCGCCCTGCTACAGCAGGACCGGCTGGTTCGGCAACTCGTTCCCGCCCGCGCCGCGGCTGCCGGGAAAATGGCGCTCCAGGAGGCGCCCGACATGCTGTACGCCGGCGACGGAGCCGCTGCCGAAGTCCCCGCCCCGGTAATGCCGTTCCATCTCGCGGCAGATCTGCTCCCATTCGCCCGGTGCAACCTGCGCCGCGAGGCCGCGATCGGCGAGGATCTCCACGGCGCGGTCGGCGAGGAGTACATAGATGAGGACGCCGTTGTTGTGCTGCGTGTCCCACACCCCCAGATGCGCGAATACCTCGAGCGCTTGCTGCCTCGGTGTGACATCCCGCCACAGCGCACCCGGATGCAGCGCCGTCTCGACGACGAAGCGGATCTCACCCGCATGCTGCGACTCAACCTGAGAGATAGTCGCCTCGATGTCGCCCAGCACCTTGGCGGTGAAGCGCCGGCGGGTGCTCCAGTGTGTCGCAAACAGGTGGCGTAGGGCGCGGCGAAGCTTCATTGCGTGACTCCTACCAGCCACCCGAAGCGCCGCCGCCACCAAAGCCGCCGCCGCCACCGCTGAAGCCACCGCCGCCACCGCCACCAAAACCGCCGCCCATCATCCCGCCTCCCCACCCGCCAAAGCCTCCGCTGCGCGCAAAGCCGCCGCCCATGCCGGCAAGCAGCGCGAACACAAACGCTACGACCGATGCGAGGACTGCGGCCACGACGAAGCCGCCGAAGAGCCAGACGAGGACACCGGTGATGCCGCCCGTCACGAGCGCGCCCGCCGGCCGCCCCAGGAGCGAGCGCAGCACGCTCGAGCCTACGAGCACTGCGATGAACAGGAACGGCAAGAGGCCGGACAGGCGCCGCGATGCGCCGCCATGCCAGGCGTGATCGGGCGCGGGCAGCGCCTCGCCGCCGATGACGAGCGCAATCTGATCCACCCCTGCATTGATGCCGCCGTAGAAGTCATTTTGCGCAAACAGCGGCCGGATGGTCTCGGTGATGATGCGATTGGCGATCGCGTCGGGCAGCGCGCCTTCGAGGCCGTAGCCCACTTCAATGCGCACGCGGCGATCGTTCTTGGCAACGATGAGGAGCACTCCATCATCGACGTGCTTGCGGCCGATACGCCATTGTTCGACCACCCTTATTGAATACTGCTCGATCTCCTCCGGCTGCGTCGTCGGCACGATCAGCACCACGATCTGCGAGCCCTTGCGCGCCTCAAAGGCGGCAAGCTTCTCCTCGAGTGTTGACTGCTGTTCGGCGGTCAGCGTGCCGGTCAAATCGGTGACGCGCGCGTCGAGCTTGGGAATGGGGACCAGGCCCTGCGCGCTTGCGAGCGCCACCGCGGCGCCGAGCAGAAGCGCGAGCCAGCCGCGGCGGTGGCCGCGCCGCTTCGCTTGCGCGCGCGTGCTCAATGAGGAGTGGCGGGCGAGGCAGCCGGCGGCGGCTGTGCGCCCGAGCGTGCCTGCGCGCCGACGCCTGCGCCAAAGTCCACCGTCGGTGCAACTGCGATGGCCGCTTCGTTGCCGACCGTGAAATTGGGCTTCACCGCGAATCCAAAGAGCTTGGCGGTGAGATTCGCCGGGAAGGAGCGCACGGTCACGTTGTAGTTGCGCACCGCGTCGATATAGCGATTGCGCGCCACGGTGATGCGATTCTCCGTGCCCTCGATCTGCGCCTGCAGATCACGGAAGTTCGCATCCGACTTCAGCTGCGGGTAGGCCTCGGTCACGGCGAACAGGCTCTTCAGCGCCTGCGTGAGCTCGCCCTGGGCGGCCTGAAACTTCTGCAGCGCCACCGGATCGTTGAGAAGCTCGGGAGTGAGCTGGATGGAGTTCGCCTTGGCGCGCGCCTCGGTCACGCCGATGAGCACCTGCTGCTCCTGAATGGCGAAGCCCTTGACGGTGTTGACCAGGTTTGGAATGAGATCGGCGCGGCGCTGATATTGGTTGACGACCTCCGACCAGGAGGCCTTCACATTCTCATCCTGCGACTGCAGTGAGTTGTAGCCGCATCCTGAGAGTGCGGTGGCAATGACGGCCACGAACGCGAGTGTCCAGATACGCATCGATCCCTCCATCACGGCAAGTTGTGGGGCCAGCCGGCTTTGCCGGGGCCCTCTGCAGGGGATTCTAGACCAAAAAAAACCCCGGACGGTTAGGCCCGGGGCTGAAATGCGGACTTTCGATGAAGGGAAGGAAGTCCGCTAGGGGATTGGCAACGTCGTCTGGGTCGACACAATCAGTGCAGTCGCGCCCAATGAAGAATCTTGATGTCCTCGCTGTTCAGGTCGAAGCTTTGCGCGAGCAGCGTGCAAAGTTCGCGGGTGCCGCCGGTCGGCTCCAGCGGCCGGCGCAGCTCCACCACCCCGCTCCATTCGCTGGCATCCGCCTGGAAGGGAATCTGGGCGGTCGCGGTCACGAAGTGCGTGTAATACCTGGCGGCCACGGGGAAAGAGTAGTGGCCGCACCGATTTACGGCCGTGAAGCGTTCCACAAATCGACTAAGCTTTTGCAACTGCCTTTGCTACATAAGATCAATGGAATTGCCGCATGGCTCGTTATAGAGCAGCGCCGCTGCCCGGCTCGAAATACATCACGCCCGAAGGCGCGCAGCGCCTGCGCGCGGAGCTCGAGGAGCTGTGGCGCGGCGAGCGCCCGCGCGTGACGCAAGCCGTAGCCGAGGCTGCCGCGCAGGGCGACCGCTCCGAGAATGCGGAATATGTGTACGGCAAGCGCCGGCTGCGCGAGATCGACCGGCGCGTACGCTTCCTGCGGCAGCGCCTTGAAGGCATGGTGATCGTAGCTGCGGGCCCCGCGGACGAGGGGCGCGTGTTCTTCGGCGCATGGGTGACGCTTGCTGCGCAGGGGAGCGCGCGCGAGCGCTACCGGATCGTGGGCCCCGACGAGTTCGACCGCGCGCCCGGCTACATCAGCATGGATGCGCCGCTCGGCCGGGCGCTCCTCGGCAAGCGCCTGCATGACGAGCTCACGGTGGAGCTACCCGGCGGCGCGCGCATCCTGCGCATCACGCGGATTCAATACGGAGCGCAGCCCGAGGATTGAACTACCACAGCACGCGCACATTCTTGAACTGCCAGGGATCGCTTTTGTCGATGTCTTCGGGGAACAGGCGGTCGCGCTCATGCAGCGGAGTCCAGTCGGTGTATTGACCGACGACGCTGCCCAGATACGGCGTACAGATTTCCAGATTGCGCCGGAAGTCCATCTCATCGGGCTCGATCACCCCGCAGTTGGGGTTCTCGATCGCCCACACCATGCCGGAGAGACATGCGACGGTGACCTGCAGGCTGGTTGCGCTGTTGTGCGGGGCAAGCTTGCGCGCCGCGCCGATCGACAGCTGCGAGCCAAACCAGTAGGCGTTGTTCTTGTGCCCGGCGAGGAGCACGCCCAACTCATCGATGCCTGCGTCGATGTCGTCCATCAAAATGCGCTTCTTCTCCTGCAGCTGCCAATTGCGTCCCGCAAACTCATGCAGCGACACCACCGCCGCATCGCAGGGGTGATACGCATAGTGCACGGTGGGCCGATAGACCGCCTGCGCGCCGTCGCGCACGGTGTAGTAGTCGGCGATCGAGATCGACTCGCCGTGCGTGATGCAGAAGCCGTGGAAGTGTCCCGCGAGCGGCGTCCAGGTGCGCACCCGCGTGCTCGCGCCCGGCTGCATCAGGTAGATGGCGCACATGCAGCCAAAGTCGTGGCGCTTGCCGTCGCGCGGAAAATTGCGCTCGTGCGTTCCCCAGCCAAGCTCGGCCGGCTGCGAGCCCTCGCTCACGAAGCCGTCGACCGACCAGGTGTTGACGAATTCGTTCGGCTCCTTGGGCACGTGCGAGACCTGGGTGTCGCGCTCGGCGATGTGGATCACCTTCACGCCGAGACGGCGCGCGAGATCGCCCCAGTCGGCGCGCGACTGCGGATTGCCCGCCTCGGCCGCAGTGTCGCTCGCGATATTGAGGAGCGCCTGCTTAACGAGGTGCGATACGAGGCCGGGGTTTGCGCCGTGCGTGAGCACCGCAGTCGGCGCGCGTGCATTGCCGGGGCGTAGCGCGAGCGCCTCTTCGCGCAGCGCATAATTGGTGCGGCGTGCCGCGGGCACCGTCGGGTCGGTGTAGCCGCCCGGCCACGGCTCGATGCAGGTGTCGAGATACATCGCACCCTTCTCCCAGCACAGCTTGATGAGCGCCGTGCTCGAGACATCGACCGACACGTTGAGGAGAAAATCGCCGCGCCCGAGGAGCGGACTCAAAACTCGACGGAAGCTCTGGCGCGTGAGCGTCTCGCACACGAGCTTGATGCCAAATTCAGCGGCCACCGCGCGCCCGCGCTCGTCCGCCGTGACAATCGTCAAGCGCTCCGGCGGCACACCGATGTGGCGCAGGATGAGCGGCAGGATTCCCTGCCCGATGCTGCCGAATCCGACGATCAGGATCCGGCCCGGAAATTCAACGTGGACCTTGTAGGAACTCATCAGTATTTCAACCGCGGGTTTCGCGCCAGTGCGGCGGGTAGGTGCGCTCGTATCCGGGCAGCGCCTCCACGCGCGCGATCCAACGGCCGAGCGCGGGATAGTTGGTCTCGATGGGCAGAAAGCGCGAGGACAGATCCCGCGCGGCGGGCCGGTGCAATGCGCGGCGCAGCAGCTGGATCGACGGAAAGAACACCATGTCGGCAGCGGAGAAACTCTCTCCCACGATCCAGTCCGACTTTGACAGCCGGCCCTCGATGGTGCGCGCTTCGCTGGCGACGACGTGCATCGCCTCGGTGAGATCGGGCGCGGGCACGCTCGGCGCATTCGCAAACACTGTGGTCACGATATTCGTCACCTGGCGCTCGGCATAGGCTTGAAACTCGCAGATGACCCGCATGATGACGCCGGCCTCCTCCGGCGTGCGGCCGAAGATCGGTGGCGAGGGGTACTTCAGGTCGAGATAATAAAGAACGGCAAGCGACTCGAATACGACGTAGTCGCCGTCCTTCAGCACCGGTACCCGACCGCGCGGATTGAGCGCGAGCATCTGCGGCGACTTGTGCTCCTGCTTCGAGAACTGCAGTAGATGGCTCGTGTAAGGCAGGCGCTTGAACTCAAGCGCCAGCAGCACACGCCACGCGTATGGACTGCCGCTGCCCCAGTACAAGTCGATCGCCATGATGTCGCAGCCTTTGCGAAAATTGCACGCAGCAGAAGCAAGGACGTTTCGACCCACCAGTGAATTACGTGACGCAGTGGAACAAGAACGCCCGTGAAGAGTAATAATACTCTCATGGCGCTGTGGTCGACGCGCACTCTTCGCTCGCAGGTTCGTGTGCAAGTCCGCAATGCGAGCAGAGTATTGCGGTGACAAGCGCCGCCGGACGCTCCGCAGAAAACGCACCGCAGCCGCAAATGCGCTCACCATGTACAGCACGCTGATCGAAGCAACTGAACTTGCCGCAACGCTGGCAGACCCGCGCTGCGCAATCCTTGACTGCCGTTTCGATCTTGCGCAGCCTGACTGGGGCGCGCGTGTCTATGCCGCCGGGCACATCCCGCACGCGCTCTACGCACACCTCGACCACGATCTGGCGGGCGCCGTCGGCGCCGCAAGCGGCCGCCATCCGCTGCCGAGCCTGGAAGAGTGGGGGCGAACCTTGAGCGGTTGGGGCATCGATGCGAGCGTTCAGGTGGTGGCCTACGATCAGGGCAACGGCGCCTATGCGGCGCGGCTGTGGGGGCTCATGCGCTGGGCCGGACACACAAAAGTTGCAGTGCTGAACGGCGGCTATGCCGCGTGGGTCGCCGCGGGGCTGCCGATCAGCGTCGCGCTCGAGGCGCGACCCGCAGGACAGTTCCAGCCGCGCGCAAGCGCTTTGGGCACGCTCGACAGTGGCGAGATTGAGCGCGCGCTCGCGCAGCGCCAGATCCTCCTGGTGGATGCGCGCGCCGCCGATCGCTTCGCCGGCGAGAATGAGAAGATCGATCCCGTCGCAGGGCATGTGCCCGGCGCCAGCAGCCAACCCTTCGCGGCCAACCTCGACGCGCAGGGACGCTTCCTGCCGGCGGCGGCGCTGCGCCGCCGCTGGCAGGCGATTCTCGGCGCACGCCCCGCGAGCGACCTGGTGTCGATGTGCGGATCGGGCGTGACCGCATGCCACAACCTCCTGGCGCTCGAGATCGCAGGCCTGCCCGGCGCGCGTCTGTACCCGGGCTCGTGGAGCGAGTGGATTCGCGATCCGGCACGTCCCATCGGCCACGGGCCGTTCTGATATGCCGCGCGCCCTATACAGGGCCCGCATTTTTGATATCGTGCGGCACCTTGAAACCGTCCGCTGGGTGGCCGCTTGCGCGGAGCTCAAGCCAACCGGCCACGCGCATTTTTGGGAGTCGCGATAGTTGTCCGCCGATCCGAAGAGCGCCGGCCTCGCCGGTAAAGCGAAGTTCAATCCCGCGCAGCCGTGGCGCATCGAGGACTCGCTCGACCTCTACCACGTCAACGCCTGGGGGAAAGGCTACTTCTCCATCAATGAGGCCGGGCACGTGGTGGTGCGCCCGGACACGCAGCCCGGGCGCGACATCGATCTCTTTGAGGTGGTGGAGGGCCTGCGGGCGCGCGATCTGACGACCCCGGTCGTCGTACGCCTGTCGGACATCCTGGCGCACCGGCTGAAGCATCTGCACGCTGCCTTCCAGCAGGCAATCAGCGAGAACGACTACAAGAACTGCTACGCGGCGGTATACCCGATCAAGGTGAACCAGCAGCGCCTCGTGGTCGAAGAGGTGTATCGCTACGGCAAGGAATTTGGCTTTGGGCTCGAGGTCGGCTCCAAGCCCGAGCTCCTCGCCGTCATGGCGATGACGGAAAACGAGCCCGCACGGCTCATCGTCTGCAACGGCTTCAAGGACGACAGCTACATCGAAGCCGTCACGCTTGCGACCAAGCTCGGCCGCACGATCATTCCCGTAGTGGAAAATTTTGCCGAGCTCAGTCTCATTCTGAAGCACGCTGATACCTACGGCGTGCGGCCGCGCATAGGCGTGCGCGTGAAGCTCTTCAGCGAAGGCTCGGGCCGCTGGGCCGACTCGGCGGGCGACAAGTCGAAGTTCGGCCTCTTTATCACCGAGATCCTCGAGCTCTTCGCCGCGCTCAAGGCGCGCAACATGCTCGATTGTCTGCAGCTCGTGCATTGCCATCCGGGCAGTCAGCTGCAGGACATCCGCCGCGTCAAAGACGCCATCAACGAGCTCGCGCATGTGTATGCGGAGCTGAAGCTGATGGGCGCAGGGCTGCAGTACATCGACGTCGGCGGCGGCCTTGGCGTCGATTACGACGGCAGCGGCACCAACTTTTCCTCGTCGATGAACTACACGCTGAACGAATACGCAAGCGACGTCGTCTACCGCATCGCGAGCGTCTGCAACGCCCGCGACATTCCGCACCCGATGATCATCAGCGAATCCGGCCGCGCCATCGCGGCCTACCACAGCGTGCTCATCTTCAACGCGCTCGGCTCCTCGGCGCTCGACAAGTTCAAGGTGACCGGCGAGGTCGCGCAGGATTACGGCGGCGCGGAGGAGTTGCCGCAGCCGGTTCAGGACCTGTTTGAGGCGTACCGCGCGGTGAGCGAGCGGCGCCTCGTCGAGTGCTACCACGACGCGCTGACGGCGCGCGAGCAGATCCTGCAGATGTTCAATCTCGGGCTGTTGTCGCTCGAGTTTCGCGCGCTGGCGGAGCGGCTCTACTGGGCGGTGTGCACCAAGATTCGCGACGCCTGCAGAAAAATCGACCGCCTGCCCGAGGAGCTCGAGGACCTCGAGTCGATCCTGAGCGACACCTATTTCTGCAACTTCTCCATATTCCAGTCGCTGCCCGACAGCTGGGCGATCGACCAGCTCTTTCCCATCATGCCGATTCATCGCCTTGGCGAGCGCCCCACGCGTACCGGCGTGCTCGCCGACATCACCTGCGACTCGGACGGCAAGATCGACAAATTCGTGTCGCTGCGCGACGTCAAGCATGCGCTCGAACTGCATGAGCTCATCCCCGGACAGGAGTACTACCTGGCCGCGTTCCTGGTCGGCGCCTACCAGGAAACGCTCGGCGACCTGCATAACCTCTTCGGCGACACGCACGTCATCCACATCCGCCTCCACGACGAGGGCGGCTGGTGGATCGAGGAGATCGTCAAGGGCGACACTGCGATCAAAGTTCTCGAGTACATGGAATACGACGTCGAGGAGCTCTACCCGGCGCTCGCGCGCGATTGCGAGCGCGCCATCCGCGACGGCCGTATGACCATCGCGGAAAGCCAGGCCCTGAAGCGCTTCTACGAGGGAGAGCTCAACGGCTATGCCTACCTCGAATCCGACGGCGCGGCGTAGCCCGCCATGGGCCCCGAGACCTGCGCTTGCGGTAGTGAGCATCCATGAGCATGGCGCGGCGAGCGAACTTGGCTTGCGAGGATCCCGCGCGGCCGATGGCCGGTGCGCCCGCTTGGGGCATGTTGGCCGCCGCGGCCGCGGCCAGATTCGGTACGCCAATTGCAGGCTGCCGCCGGCGCCGGGTTCATCTTCATTGGCGTCCGGACGGCCGCTCCACGGCTAACTATTTACTTCCCGCGGCGGCCGGGAGTAGCATTTCCGCTGGGCGTTGTGTGCTTTTTACAAGCGAGTGATTGGATGACGACGATCTATGTAGGGAACCTGTCTTTCAACGCCACCGAGCAGGACGTCCGCTCGCTCTTCGAGCGCCACGGCAAGGTGGATTCGGTCAAGCTCATCATGGACCGCGAGACCGGCAAGCCACGCGGCTTTGGCTTTGTCGATATGGAACAGAACGAAGCGCAGGCGGCTATCCAGGCCCTGAACGGCCATCAAATGAACGGCCGTCCGCTACGAGTGAATGAAGCGCAGGAGCGTCCGCAGCGCCCACGTCAGGGCGGCGGTCCGTTCCGCCGCTGAATGCCCGCACTGCATAGGTGCGCCCTCGCCGCTCTTGCCGGCGCGCTGGTGGCTGCCGCGTGCGCATCCGCCAGTAATACCCAGCCGACCGTCGCCGAGTCGCTCGACCGCATTCTCGCCGCCGAATATCGCCCCGCGGCCGATCGCGCGCGCGACGTCTATCGCCATCCGAAGGAGACGCTGCTCTTCTTTGGGTTGCGTCCGCAGATGCAGGTGGTGGAGATCTGGCCGGAACCGGGCTGGTACACCGAGATCATCGCGCCGCTCGTCAAAGACCAGGGCAAATACTATGCGGCGCTCGCCGTGCCGCGCCCGGACAATCCCTATGTCACGGCTCGCACCAAGGCCTTCGAGGCAAGGTTCGCCGCGCACCCCGAGATCTATGGAAAGATCGAGCTTACGACCTTCGGCCCGGGTGCGGGCAATATCGCGCCGCCGGGGTCCCTCGACATGGTGGTCACCTTCCGCAATATCCATAATTGGATGGCGGCCGATTGGGCGCCGCAGGCTTTTGCCTACATGTACAAGGCCCTGAAACCCGGCGGCATTTTGGGAGTCGTGGAGCATCGCGGCAATCCCGAGCTGCCGCAGGATCCCAAAGCCAAGAGCGGCTACGTGCGTGAGGACGAGGCGATCCGCCTGATCGAGTCGCAGGGCTTCGCGCTCGTGGCGCAGTCGGAGATCAATGCCAATCCCAAGGACACCAAGGACTACCCGCAGGGCGTGTGGACCCTGCCGCCGGTGTACCGTCTGGGAGAAAAAGACAAAGACACCTACGCCGCAATTGGCGAGAGTGACCGCTTCACGCTGAAGTTCGTGAAGCCGAAGAGCAAGTAACCCTCACCACATCTCCTTCAGTCGCGCCCTGACGTCGACCGCCGCCGCCGAGCCCTCCGCAAGGTTGTCCTCCGTCAGGGTTGATCCCTGGAACGCCACGGCCTCGAAGCATTTCAGGACCTTCTCCGTCATGAAGCGGCTGCGGCCGCCATAGACGTGCGCGCCGGCGCTCTTCGGCTGGTTCGTCAAATAGAACTTGAGCGGCACCAGCAGCAGCAGATCGTTGCGCGCGCGCGTCATCGCAACATACAAAAGCCGTCGCTCTTCTTCGATGAGCTCCGCTTTGCCGGTGGCGAACTCGGACGGAAAACTGCCGTCGACGACATTGAGCAGGTAGACGGTGTCCCATTCCATGCCCTTGGCCGAATGGATCGTGGAAAGGATGAGATAGTCCTCATCCAGGACGGGCTGCCCGGCAAGATCGCTCGTGGCATTGGGGGGATCGAGGGAAAGCTCGGTAAGGAAGCGCTCGCGCGAGGGGTATTGGCCCGACAGCAGCTCGAGCTGATCAAGATCGCCGATGCGCGTATGGAAATGCTCGTACAGGCGCTCGAGGTGCGGTTGGTACCAGTCGCGCACCAGACGTACCTGGCCCGGCCAGGGGCGCTGCGGGACTGCAAGGGTCGTCAGGAGCTCGACGAGCTTGCGCCAGCCGGCCGCGGCGGCCTGCGGCGCCTTGAAGTCCTGCAAGGCTGCAAACGAGCCGCCTGCGGCCTCGAAGTGATCAAGCGCGAGCCGGGCGTTCGCCGGTCCCATGCCGGGCAGGAGCTGCGCGACCCGAAAAGCGGCGACGGTATTCTTCGGGTTGTCCGCCCAGCGCAGCACCGACAGCAAATCTTTGACATGCGCTGCCTCGAGAAATTTGAGGCCACCGTACTTCACGAACGGAATCCGGCGCCGCGCGAGCTCCACCTCCAGGATGTCGCTGTGGCTGGCACCGCGAAACAGCACCGCCTGGCTGCGCAGCGCTATGTTGGCCTCGCGGCGTCGCAGCACTTCGCTGCAAATGTACTCGGCCTGCGCCGCAAGATCGGGCACGGTGATGAGGCGCGGGCGCACGCCCTCGCCGCGGACCGCGAGCAGGTGCTTGCGGTGCTGGCGCGGAGCCTCGAGCATGAGCGCGTTCGCGGCATCGAGCACCGGCTGCGTCGAACGGTAGTTCTGCGCGAGTGTCACGACCTCGGCGCGCGGCACGAAGCGGTCGGGGAACCCGAGAATGTTGTCGACGGCCGCCGCTCGGAATGAGTAGATGGCCTGTGCATCATCACCGACCACCGCGAGCCCCGCGCCATCGGGTTTGAGCGCGTGCAGGATATCGGCCTGCAGTTTGTTCGTATCCTGATATTCGTCGACGAGTACGTGGTCAAAGTTGCCGCTCACTTGTGCGGCCAGGCGCGCCTCGCCCATCATCGCGTGCCAATACAGGAGCAGGTCGTCGTAATCGAGCAGGTTGCAGCGCTGCTTCTTCTCCACGTAGCCGCGATACAGCTTCGACAGCTCTGCCTCCCACTGTGCGCACCATGGATACTGCTCGGCGAGCGCATCCTTCAATGCACGCGCGGTATTCACGCGATAGGAATAGATCTGCAGGCAGGTTTCCTTGCGCGGGAAGCGCTGCTCCTTGGCCGCGAGCCCGAGCTCCTGGCGCAGCCCGTCGAGAAGGTCAGCGCAATCGGCCCGATCGATTACGGAAAACTGCGGATCAAGCTGCAGGTGGCGCGCGTAATGGCGCAGCAGGCGATTGCCGATGGAATGGAAGGTGCCCGTCCACATCAGGCGCTGCAGGAGCTGCTGGCTCAAGCCGCCAATGGACTCATTCAGAGCCTTCTTCACGATCTCGTGCGCGCGCCGGCGCATCTCCGCGGCAGCGCGCCGCGTGAACGTCAGCATCAGAATGCGTCCCGGATCGACGCCGTGGATCACCAGGTGCGCGACTCGATGCGCGAGCGTGTCGGTCTTGCCGGTGCCCGCGCCCGCCACAATCAAGAGCGGCCCGGACTTGAGTCCCTTCTGCGGCAGCGGTTCGCCATGGGACACCGCCTTCCGTTGTGGAACGTTGAGCTTTTCCAGGTGGGACGGGGTGGACACGCGCCGCGACTATACTTAAGCGCTCGTCGCGCGGCCATTGACGCTCGTCACAAGGTAGCGGCCGCGGGCGCGCGGGCGCGGATTCGCCTGTACGCGGCCAACCGGCATCGCTAGGCTTGCAAGCATGAGCCTAGTGAGCCGCACCAATCACTTTCGCGGACGCGTCGTGCACGTCACCGTAGACGAAGTCGTACTGCCGAACGGCCATCGTGCACAGCTTGATGTCGTGCACCATCCCGGAGGCGCGGCGGTGGTCGCGCTCGATGCGCAGGCGCGCGTATGTCTCCTGCGTCAATATCGTTACGTCGCCGGCGGCTGGCTCTGGGAGTTGCCGGCCGGAAAGCTCGAGCCGCACGAGGAGCCGCTCGTGACCGCGCAGCGCGAACTTGCCGAGGAAGCCGGCGCGCATGCCGGCCAGTGGAGATCTCTGGGAAGCTATTTGAGCTCGCCGGGCGTCTTCACCGAGGTCATCCATCTGTATCTCGCGACCGATCTAGCGCCGGCGGCCACCGCGCATGAGGCGTCCGAAGTCATCGAGGTGCATTGGGTGGCGTTCGAAGAGGCGCGCCGCTGGGCGCTTGATGGAACGATCCGGGACGGCAAGACGGCCGTGGGCCTGCTGCGCGCAGCCCCACAGCCCAATCCGTGACGCGTTGCACAGCCTCTGGAGCGGCCCGTATCTAAGCTCACTTGCGTGACTCGGGCCGGCAAGAATGCGACTTAATCCGTGAAAGACGTCAAGAACAAACCGCCTGCGGAAGACGAATCCAAGGGCAATGGCGAAAGCGCCAACCGCAGGCGCGTCGGCCGGGTCGTGCACGATGAGCGCGGCTGGGCCTCGGTCCAATGGCAGGATGCGCCGGAGAACTACGTGCGCCCGGTGCTCGAGCTTGAGGCGGGCACGGCGACGCAGACGCGGCTGAAGAGCGTGCGCAGCGATGCGCCGCTGACGAAGTCCAAAAAGGACGCCTTCAATCCTTACCAGCGCGCAACGCCGGACGCGCCCACCGGCGGCGGCGCGCGCCGCGATCTGCGCAAGCTTTCCAAATGGATCAAGATGATGCGCGAGGTCGAGGAGCGCAAGGCGCTCGACAAGGAAGAAGAGGAAAAGCCGCGCGAGGATTAGCAGCGCGCGCCTGTCAGCGCCCGCGCTCGATGTGCGCCATCTTGCGTGCATCGCTTAAGCGATAAAAGCGCCGCAGCTGCGCCAGCACGTCCCGTCCGAGTTCCGCGCGCGAGTCACGCAGACCGCGTTCCAGCTGCCGGCAGAACTTCTCCGCATAGCGGCTCGCGGCGCGGTACATACGCTGCCGGCCGCGCGCAAGACTGGGGTCGACATGCGTGCGCTCGAAAAGCAGCCGCATGAGCTCGGCCGGAAATCGCTGCGGCGACTGGCGCCGCAGCAGCGCGAAGCTCGCGACATATTTGTCGATCTCCGCCTGCATCTCCAGCTCCAGGATCGATACCGGCTTGTCGTATCCGGCATTCCACGCGAAATACACGAAGTGGCTCACGCCCTCGAGCGCCGTCCAATAGTCGGCGACGTTGCCCGCGTGCAGATGCTCGAGCGGATCGGCGCGGCGCAGGCGCTCCAGGAGCTCAGGATCAAGATACAGCGATACGCCCACCGCATCGCGCTCCTCGACGATGATGAGCTCCTCTTCGCTTGCTGCCTGGGGCGCGGCCTGCGGCAGCCGCGGGCGCTCGGTGACGAGAAAGTCGTACACGTCGTGCGCGATGGGCACGTCGTAGATGCCGCCGATGAGATCCTGAATCCGCTTGAGAATCATCAGGTCAGTGCGCAACGGCCAGGCGCGCAGCCGCGCTCGGATGCACGCCCAGGCGCTCGAGAATCTGATAGGAGCGGCGGCTGCCGGTCTTCAACCAGATCTCATAGAGCCTGAGGATGTCGCGATCCGAATGGCGGTAGGCCGTCTCCGCCAGCTCGTTCAATGCATCGACGAGCGGTTGAAATTTCTGCGCAAGCTCCGCAAACACCGCGCCCAACACCCGCCGCGGCCCGCGTGCGTGCGCGACGGCGAGCGTGCCGTAGGCGCGGCCGCCCATGGCGATGTGATAGTCGATGTCGACGAGCTTGCGCGCGAAGCTTTGTGCGAAGAAGCCGGCGATGAAGAGCGATACATCCCCGAGCCGCTGCAGTCCGCGGTGCCGATCCTGCGCCGAGGGCGCCTCGAGCGCCTCGGCGAGCATGACGGCGAGCGGCTTTAAGCGCGTGCCGCTCGGCGTGTGCTCGTAGAGCGCATCCGAGCGGGCGAAGAGGGTCAGGAGGTTGACGACGTAGTGTTCGGTTTGATCTTCCACGCTCAGACGCTGTTTGGCGAACGCGCTTTGCAGAGCATCGTGAAAGAACTCGCGCAGATTGGCGACCGGGACGAGCCGTGCGGGACTTGCGGATTCCGTCATAGCGCGCGTATCTCCTTCTTATAATAGAAACGGCACGCGACGCCCAAAGTTGACCTGGGTTTTAGGTAGAAATCCGTGACGAATTGCACTGAATTGCGATTGCGACAATAAGCGGCACTGGCAGCCAAAGCAGGAGAGTGCTGATGTACTGCGGCACGCAAGCATTAGAATTAAAGAGCTCCTTCGAACGTGGAATCCATCCCATGCAAGCTTCGCGCCTCGTTCATGTGGCCCTCGCGCTGCTCGCCACTGCAATGACTGCACCGGCCGAGGGCAGCACGGCGTTCACCGCGGATGATTTGGTGCGCCTGCAGCGCGTGTCGGATCCGCAGCCCGCGCCCGACGGCCGCTATGTGGTGCTCGTGTATCGCTACACGGACATGGCCGCGAATCAGGGCCGCACGCATCTGCTGCTCATCGATCGCGCCGCGATCAACCCGCAGGCGCGCGCGCTCGCATGGAATATCGCCAACGACTGGAGCCCGCGCTGGGCGCGCGACAGCCGCAGCATCTATTTTCTCTCCACGCGCTCGGGCTCCGCGCAAGTTTGGCGCATGTCGGTCGACGGTGGCGATCCGATGCAGGTTACGGACTACCCGCTCGACGTCGGCAGCCTCAAGGTTTCACCGGCGGGCGATCGCATCGCCATGTCGATGGAGGTCGTGCCACAGTGCGCGGAGCTCAAATGCACGCAGGAGAAGCTCGAAGCGGCGCGCCTCGGCGGCGGGACGAGCGGCCGACCGAGCGGCTCGTCCGGCCAGGTTTACACGCAGCTCTTCGTGCGCCATTGGGACGCCTGGAGCAACGGCACACGCTCGCATCTGTTCGTCGCACGCCTCCTGAACGACGGCCATGCTGCCACCCCCGTCGATGTATCCAAGAGCCTCGATGCCGACGTGCCCTCGAAGCCCCTGGGCGGCGACGAAGAATTCAACTTCAGCCCGGACGGCAGGCGCATCGTATTTGCGGCGCGCATCGCCGGTCGCAGCGAGCCGTGGTCGACGAACTTCGATCTCTTCGATGCGTCCGTCGACGGCGGCGCGCCGGCCAACCTTACGCAAAGCAATCCCGCGGCGGATACGCAGCCGGTCTTTCTCAGTAACGGCGATCTTGCCTATCTTGCCGCGGACCGGCCGGGCTACGAGTCCGATCGCTTGCATATTGAAGTGCGCGATGCGCGCAGCGGACGGACGCGCGCGCTCAGCCCGTCCTGGGACCTCTCCGTCATGCGCCTCGGCGTCACGGCCGACGGCGCACGCTTGCTTGCAAGCGCCGACGACCAGGGCCAGGAGGCGCTGTTCGCGCTCGATCCGGCGAACGGCAGGCCCCGCAAGATCGTCGGCACCGGGGAGGTGGGCGGGTTTGCGGCAACCAAGGATGAGGTCTACTTCACCTGGGCAAATATTGCCGCGCCGGCGGATCTGTACGTCACACGCATCGGCGGGGGAACACCGTGGCGTCTTACCGCGGTCAATCAAACCCTCCTCGAGCAGCGCTCCCTCGGCGCATACGAGCAGTTCAGCTTCAAAGGCTGGAATGATGAAACCGTGTACGGCTACGTAGTGAAGCCCTTCGGCCTGCAAGCGAACAAACGCTTCCCCATTGCCTTCATCGTGCACGGCGGCCCGCAGTCGAGCTTTCAGAATCTGTGGAATTACCGCTGGAATGCACAGGTCTTCGCCGGCCACGGCTACGGCGTCGTGATGATCGACTTCCACGGCTCCACGGGCTATGGGCAGGCATTCACGGACTCGATCAACAAGGACTGGGGCGGCAAGCCCCTCGAGGATCTGCAGAAGGGCCTGGCGGCCGCCATCGCGCGCTATCCGTGGCTCGACGGCACGCGCGCCTGCGCGCTCGGCGCCTCCTACGGCGGCTTCATGATGAACTGGATCGAGGGCAACTGGCCGGAGCGCTTCCGCTGCATCGTCAATCACGACGGCGTCTTCGATCAGCGCATGATGTATTACGCGACGGAGGAGCTGTGGTTCCCGGAGTGGGAAAACGGCGCGCCCTATTACGACGATCCGCAGAGCTACGAGAAGTTCAATCCGGCGAATTTCGTGACGAACTGGCGTGCGCCGATGCTGATCATCCACGGCCAGCAGGATTTTCGCATCCCCTACACCCAGGGGCTCGCGGCGTTCACTGCGCTGCAGCGCCGCGGCATCGAGAGCAAATTATTGATCTTCCCGGACGAGAATCACTGGGTATTGAAGCCGGCAAACAGTCTGCAGTGGCATGCAACTGTTCTGGATTGGCTAGACGCACACCTGAAGAATTGACAGCGACTGTCCGGCGTGCACGGCCGCCGCGGCTCACGGCGGCTTATGCGTGGTGCTTTTATGAAAGCGGTAGAAGGGATCATCGGCGCGGCCGAGTACCAGGTGGCCGCTCTCATCATAGGACTGCTCGGAGAGCCACAGTTCGGTGGACCTGAGCTCCGCGCGCAGCTCATTCTTCGCGGCGGCGTCGGACATGCGGTCAGAGGAATGACAGCGCAGCGGATCGTTTGCGCCGACGAATCCCGCATCGGTGCGCTTCCAAAACAGGTCGCAGCCGCTCATCGGCGTCAGGTCCTCGAGCACCATCGCCGTGAATAATTCGGGATTCAAATATCCCTCGCGCCAGCGCCGCGGCTCGACGAGGGTTGCAACGGACTCGCGGATGACGTGGCCTTTTTTGTCAATGACCTCGAAAGACAGCACCTGCTGCGCCATGACGCGGCGCGGATCATCCGCCGCCATCTCCTGCAGGTAGAACGCGTGCTCGCCCATGAGCGGCGAGTCGATCGGCACGATCACGATCTCGAGCGCCTCATGCGGCGGCTTGCCGGCCTTCACATCCGCATCGTGCTGCGCAATATTGTTGTAGGTGCCCGGCAGCCAGCGGGTGATCTGCGCAAGGTCGATCTCCGGCTTCGGCTTTTCCTGCGACTTCGCCCCCGGCGCTGCGCAGGCAGCGAGCAGGCTCGCGCCGGCGCCGAGTGCGAGGCTGACGGCCAGCACTGCGAGCGCAGGCGCGCATTTGTCGACGCCGTCATCCTCAACCATAAAACACACGCCACTCGGCCCGGTATGAGAGCCCGAGCGCCATCAGCTTCTCCAGGAGCTCATTGTAGGGCATCCCGGCCGCGCGCGCCGATTCGGCGAAGTCCTCCGCGGCTTCGAGATTGGGATTGGCATTGGCCTCGAGTACGTAGACTTCCCCCGCCGCCGTGACCCGAAAATCCATGCGCGCGTAGCCGGACAGGCCGAGCGCCCGATAGATGCGGCGCGAGAGCTTGTCGAGCCGCGCGACCACCGCCGGCGGCAGCTCCTGTGCGGCGCGGGTCGTGATGCCGTATTTCTCCTGGTAGCGCTTGTCCCATTTGACCTTGCGGGTGGCAATCGCCGCGAGCGATTCGGGCAGCGAGCCAAAGACCATCTCCCATACCGGCAGGCGCGTCAGGCGCTCATTGCCGAGGATGCCGACGTAGAGCTCGCGCCCCTCGATGAACTCCTCCACCAGGGCATCCGAGCCGACCTGCTCGTGCACGAACTCGATGCGCTCTTTGAGTCGCGCCGCGTCCTCCACCACCGACGCCTGCGCGATGCCGAGGGAGGCATCCTCGACAGTCGATTTGACGAACAGGGGAAATTTCAGCTTGCGCGGCACGTGCAGGCGCGCGCCGCGGCGGCTGACCGCGAAGCGCGGCGTCGGAATGCGATGGAAAGCGAGGAGCTGCTTGCACAAGAGCTTGTCGCGCGACAGCAGCAGGCCGCGCGGATTGCAGCCGGTGTAGGGTTGGCGCAGCAGCTCGAGGAATGCGACCACGTGCTGGTCGTAGGTGACGATCCCCCCGAATTCCTCGAGCAGATTGAAGACGATATCGGGCTTCCAGTCGGCGACCGCCGCACGCAATTCGGTCAGGCTGTCGAGCACGCCGATGCAGTGCACCTCGCGCCCTGCCTTGCGCAGGGTCGTTATCACGTCGTATTCGGTGCGCCACTCCTCGATCTGTTTGGGAGTGTAGCCCTCCAGGGTCTCAGGAGGCACGAGGCTCGCATGCACGACGACCAGCGTGCGCAGCTTCTTCATAGGGGCAGATGCGGGGTCTCGCCTGCGGCGTAGAGCCGCGTGATCCGGGCCAGCATCGTGCGCGCATCGCGCACGGCCTCACGGCGGTTGCCGCGGACGAAGAGCGCAAGCGCATCGCTGCGCTCGAGCAGCAGGCGCAGCACCTGATGAACGCTGTAGAGCGGCACGGCAAGTTCGCGCGCCACGGCCGCGACGAGCGCGGACTTGTGCGCGCGCAGCAAGGTGCTGGCGCGCATCGTATTCGCGTGGGCGCGCTCCTCACTGAAGAGCCTGTGCAGCATGTCATCCGCCAGGCCGCGTCGATAGTGGCGGTGGCGCGCGAGCTTCCTGCGGTAGTGCTGCGCCAGAGTACGCGTGTTCGCATCGATGGGTTCCACACGGCGGCGGTTATGCACGGGAGCGCGCGCAGCGCGCACGCTCTGCATCAGCTCCTCGACGCGCTCGAGCTTCTCGTAGGCGGGCCAGTCGGCATAGCTCCGGCGCCAGTCCGAGTGCGGCTTCAACCATACGGCAAAGGTCTCGGCGAAATCCTCGGTGGGGTGCGCCTGCGCGTACCACTCCCCGAGGTGATGCACGTAGCGGCGGCTGCCGGGGCGCGCGCGGTAGCGGTGCGGATAGGGACGCGACGCCGGGCCAAACACCTCGCGCCAGCATTTGCGCCGCCGCAGACGATAGGCATTGTCGAGAGCGTGCCCCGCTTCGTGGCGCAGAATGCGCATGAGCCAGCGCGCATTGCCGCCCTCGACGCTGTGCATGATGCGCCGCTCGAGTTGTTCGAGCCGCGGGTGCGCCAGATAAAACGGCACCGCGATACCCGGTACGCCATCGGGCGAGAACCACTCCTCGCCGAGCCACACGTGCGGGCGAAAGCGGATGCCGCGACGCTCGAGTTCGGCGTACAGGCGGCGCACATGCGGCTTCAGCGATGAGCCCTCGATCGACACGCGCAGGTCGCACAGGCGCAGCTGCAGCAACTGCTCGTCGGGCAGGCGCGTCCAGGGCAGCGCCGCGGTGCGAAGACGATGCGCCATCGAAGAGTCCTTGAGCTTGGGCGAAGAGCACGCGCGAGATTGCGCGGCCTGCTCATCTTGTCAGCACAGCTTACCCAAGCATCGCACGCGCCAGCAAGCGGTCGGCGAAGCGTTCGATGAGATCGTGGTGCACAAGCGCCGTGCGCCATGCGGCCGGAATGGCGCCGACGCCGTAGTGTGCGCCGGCAAGCGCTCCGAAGGCCGCCGTGATGACGTCCGAGCCGCCGCCCAGATTCGCGGCGCGCAGCGCGCCGCTGCGAAAGCCGTCCGTCGTGCGAAAGGCCCACAGCGCGGCCTGTAATGCACTGTCGATCCGCGACCCCACGCCCTTGGAGCGCGGCTCGCGCACTTCCGTTGCGAGCACAGCCACCGGCGGCCGCAGGCGCGACAAATCGAGGGTCTCGGGACCCGGCCGGAAAATGTCATCCTTGGAGCTGCCCGCGAGCGCCCCGCACAGAAGCGCCGCGAAGAGCCGGCAGCAGTCGAGAACCACGGGCGCCTGGCAGGTCGTGCGTGCCGCTTCGCAGGCCTGATGAACCGCCACCTGTGGCGTGGCATAAAAGAACATGACGGCGGGGGCAAGGCGCGACAGCGGCTCCGGGTCGAGCTGGCTTGGATCGTGCGAACCGGAGAAAAGCTTGCGCTGCCATTTCGCCAGTGCCAGTGCGCGCGCCGTGCTCGCCGTGATCCCAAGCGCGCGCCCCGTCGCGGATAAATGCCCGTGCTCCTGCCAGCGGCTGTAACGCTGCATCTGGTCGCGCGCATCGAAGCCGCCGCGCTCAAGCAGGCTCTCCGCCAGGCACAGCGCCATCGCCGTATCGTCGCTCCAGGCGCCCACCGGCAGGGCAAAGGGCCCACCGCCGGCAAGCTCAAGGATGGGCGCAAAGTTTCCCGGCGTGCGCCCCTGGGTTGCCGCGGCGAGTGCATCGCCCACCGCAAGCCCGGTCAGGGCGCCGAGAAAGCGCGCCCGCAGATCCTCGGCGCCCGGCGGCAGCGGCGGCGCATCGGCCGCGCGCCGCGACCAGCTGCGGATGTACTCGACCTGTTCATCGGTTTCCGGGACGAAGGGCCACACCTTCGCGCGCGCACTGCTCTGCCAGAGCTGATTGAGATCCTGCAGCGCCCCGTCTCCCGAGCGGCCGCGCTCCACGAGCAGGCAGCCGATGACCGTGCCGGTGCGCCCGATGCCGGCGCGGCAGTGCACGTACACGCGGCGGCCGAGCGCGAGCGAGCGTTCGAGAAAATCGATGATGCGCATCATCTGCTCGGGGGCGGTGGGTACGCTGTGGTCCTGAATGGACTCGCGCAGATACTCCACCGCGGGCGGCAGCTCGAAATCGTACGGCTCGAGCTCCTGCGGCATTGTCAGATCAACGAAACAATCGATTCCCGCAGCGAGCAGGGACTTAACGCGGGCCCGGCGCTCGGCAGAGGTGTCGCCCGAAGGATGTTCACCGGCGAGCAGCTGTCCGGGAATCACCCAGTAGCAACTTGCCAGAGGCGGGGTAGGCATCGACACGGACGGCGAGCTGTCCGTACGCGTCACGGGGGCGTCACGCCGCCTGGTTGGTGGCGAACTCAAGTCGCCGGGCGAGTTCTCGTTCCTGCTTGTCGCTCATGGCAGTCACTGCCCCCGCGCGCAGCTGCGCGAAGTCGAAGTGGCGCGGGTCCGCCAGATGTTCGGGCGCGAGGTTCTGCAGCGAGGCGAATATGGCTGCGCCGCGTCCCGGGTACTCGCGCTCCCAGGATGCGAGCATGTTCTTCACCGTCACGCGCTGCATGTTTTCCTGCGAGCCGCACAAGAGGCACGGAATTATGGGGAATGCGCGCCCGCGCGCATAGCGTGCGATCTGCCGTTCCGGCACGTAGGCGAGCGGCCGGATCACCACCTGGCGTCCATCCTCGCTCAGGAGCTTCGGCGCCATCGCCTTCAGGCGGCCGCCGAAGAACATATTCAGAAACAGGGTCTCGATGATGTCGTCGCGATGATGACCGAGGGCAATCTTGGTGATGCCATTCTCGGCGGCGAAGCGGTAGAGGGCGCCACGACGCAGCCGCGAGCACAGCCCGCACATCGTCTTGCCTTGGGGGATCACGCGCTTGACGACGCTGTAGGTGTCCTGCTCGATGATGTGGAACGGCACGCCGATGGAGGTCAAATACTCCGGCAGCACCTGTGCGGGGAACCCGGGCTGCTTCTGGTCGAGATTGACGGCGAGGAGATCAAAGGAGACGGGCGCGCTTCTCTTGAGCGACAGCAACACATCGAGCAGCGTGTAGGAATCCTTGCCGCCCGACAGGCATACCATGATGCGGTCGCCGTCCTCGATCATCGCAAAGTCGGCGATTGCCTTGCCGGCAAGCGCGCGCAGGTGTGCCTGCAAGCGCTGAAGGGTTCGCGACAGCTTCAAGGTTAGGTTCGATCAGGCGGCGGCGCTGCTCGCAGCGCTATCGAGGTACTTGTTCTCGACGTAGCGCACGAAGGCCACCGCCGACAGCGGCTTGCCGGTGGCACCTTTCATTAGCTCCTGCATCGTCACCTTCGCGCCGAGCGCGTGGACGTGGGTGCGCAGCCAGGCGAACAGGCTGTTGAAGTCGCCGCGGGCGAGATCCGCATCGAGCTGCGGAACATCGCGGCGCAGACTGTCATGCAACTGCGCGGCAATGACCGCACCGAGCACATAGGAGGGGAAATAGCCAAACGACCCAACGGCCCAGTGAATGTCCTGCAGCACGCCTTGCACGTCGTTGGGCGGTTTGATGCCGAGGCGCTGCTCCATGCCGGCGTTCCATGCCGCCGGCAGGTCGCGCACCGCAAGCTCGCCGCTCAGGAGCTGCTTCTCGAGCTCATAGCGCAGCATGATGTGCAGCGGATACGTGAGCTCGTCGGCGTCGACCCGGATCAGGCTGCGGCGCACGTGCGTGAGGTGCGCGTAGACGTTCTCCTCCTCCCACTCTGGCCCGCTGACTCCGAAATGCTTCTCGAGGAGCGGCCGCAGGTAATGCACGAACGGACGGCTGCGGCACAGGATCATCTCGATCAGGAGCGACTGGCTCTCTTCGAGGCCCATACCGCGGTCGCGGCCGACCGGCTGATCGCGCCATTCGTGCGGCAAGCCGAGGTTGTACATCGCGTGCCCGGTTTCGTGCAGCGCGCCCAAAAGACCCGAGAACAGATCATTCGCGTCAAAGCGCGTCGTCACCCGCATATCCCCGGGCACCCCTTCGGTGAAGGGATGGTCGCTCTCATCCAAACGCCCGCGATCAAACGGAAAGCCCATCGCCGTCATGACCTCAACGGCGAGCGCATGCTGCTTCGCCGGCGCAAACTTGCCGGAAATCGGCAACAGCGGCCGTGAGTCCTGCAGCGCAATCGTCTCGCGGATGAGCGCAGGCAGGCGCCGCGAGAGCGCCTTGAACATCGCCTCGATCTCCGCGCTCGTAAGGCCGGGGCTGAATTCGTCCACGAGTGCATCGTAGGGCGTGAGATTGAGCGCCTGGCCCAGCAGTGACGCCTTGTCGCGCACCAGGCTCACGACTTCCTCCAGATGCGGCGCGAAGATGTCGAACTTGCCCTGCTTGCGCGCCTCGAGCCATTGCGCTTCGGCGCGCGCCGTCGCTTTCACGAGCCCCGAGATGATCGACACCGGAATGGCGATGGCATGATCGCGCTGGCGGCGCATCTCGCGCAGATTGGCGAGCTGCCAATCGGCGAGGCCCTGCGCATTTGCCTGCGCACGATCCAGCAGGCGCGTGATGCGCGGCGCCGTCAGAAATGCGTGGTATTCGGTTTCGAGCGCGGCACGCTGCTCACCGCGCAAGTCCGCGCTCGCGCGCGGCATCATCACCGCAGCGTCCCAGCGCAAGAGCGACAGAGCGCCGCGAAAAGCGTGCAGGCGTTTGAACTCCTGTTCGAGTTGTTTGTAGGGCGAGGCAGACATGAACTTAGTGCACCGGTTCCGCTTTACGACCCCGTCACCCGCGAGATCGACGAAGGTCTCAAAGCTCGCCCGAAAGCGGGCTGCGGGGTTGGGGAGTGTGGCTATTCTACCAGCGAGGGCGGCTGGCGCCGGACCTCGGAGTAGATTTTTTTATTTTTATCAATAAGTTAAGCGCTCGCGGCAGGGTTGACACGGGTCCGGCGCCGCCGTCCGCAGCGCGCTTTATGTTGCGTCGCACCAAAATAATGCTCATGCCAGAGACAGGAGCGCGCGATACGGCCCGCGCCGCGGCGAACCCTACAATGCCCGCATGAATCTTCGGATTTGCCTCATCGCCTCTGAAGTCGCGCCGTTTTCTAAGACCGGCGGTCTTGCGGATGTGTGCGGCGCACTGACCAAATACCTGCACGCGGCCGGTCATGACCTGCGCGTCTTCACGCCGCTCTACAGCGCCATCGACCGCACGGCGATTGCGCCGCAGCCGGTGCGCGGCCTTGAGGATCTGCCCTTGGAATTTGGCCCGAATCGCTACCGCTATTCGGTGCTGGCCGCGCGCGTGCCCGGCACAAGCGCGGAGGTTTATTTCATTGACTGCCCGACGCTCTATGCCCGCGCCGGCATCTACACCGCCGACCCCGACGAGCACCTACGCTTCATCGCACTCACGCGTGCCGCGATTGAATGCTGTCAGCGCCTCGCCTTCAGCCCGCAGATTGTGCACGCGCATGATTGGCACGCTGGCTTTGCGCCCCTCTTTCTGCAGGTGGCCTACAGCTGGGACGCTCTCTTCAAGAGTACCCGCTCAGTGCTCACCATCCACAACATCGGCTACCAGGGCGTGTTCGCGGCGAGCGCGGTTGCGGATCTGGGCTTGGGTGCGCACGTCGACCGGCTGCATCAGGACGACCTGCGCGCCGGCCACATCAATGCGCTCAAGCACGGCATCATGTACGCGCATGCGATCACGACGGTAAGCCCGACCTATGCCGCGGAGATCCGCACCGCTGAATACGGCATGGGCCTTGAGGATGCATTGCGCGCGCGCGGCGCAGCCCTGAGCGGGATCCTGAACGGCGTGGACTACGACGAGTGGGATCCGCGCACTGACCGCTACCTGCCGCGCCACTATGACGCGGCACATCTAAAGGAGAAGGCAGCGCTCAAGCAGGAGTTTCTCGCGCGCAGCAAGCTCACCATCGGCGCGCGCGCGCCACTCGTCGGCTTCGTGAGCCGCATGGCCGCGCAGAAGGGCTTTGACATTACCTTCGATGCGCTGCCGCGCGCACTCGGCACGCAGGAGTTCGCGCTCGTGGGCCTCGGCAGCGGCGAGCCGCGCTACGAGGAGTTCTTTGCAGGGCTGCAGCTGCGCTTTCCCGAACGGGTGCTCTTCCACCGCGGCTACAGCGACGAACTGGCCCACTGGATTGAGGCGGCAAGCGACCTATTCCTCATGCCCTCCTTATATGAGCCATGCGGACTCAATCAGATGTACAGCCTGCGCTACGGCACGGTGCCGCTCGTGCGGCGCACGGGAGGCCTTGCCGATACCGTCGAGCACTACAACCGCGCGACGCGGCGCGGAACCGGCATCGTGTTTGACGACTTCTCCCCCGCCGCGTTCGCACAGGCGCTGCACACCGCCCTCGACCTGTACGGGCAGCAAGGTCATTGGCGCCGGCTCATTGCGAACGGCATGAGCCAGGATTTCTCGTGGACGCGGCAAGGCGGACTCTACGTCGAGCTCTACGAGCGTCTGGCGCGCAGCGCTACTGAAGCTTGAACGTGCCTTTGTGTTCGAACGGGATCGAGCGCACGAACGCGCCCTCGAGCGACACCTCGCCGACGATGCGATAGTCGATGGCATCGTTGCCGGCGCCGTGGCCGCGGCCGAGGAGCGCCGCAAGGGCACCGGCCATATTCGCCGTCACGTCGGTCGCGAACTCGCTCTCGCCGCGGGCCGGCACGATGAAGCTCTCGTTAGCGGCGCCGTGCGCGAGTTCCTGTCCCGCGACCTCGATCGAATAGCTCAATGCCGACACGGGCAGCACGCGGTCGTTGGGATTTTCCACGCGGATGTGCACCCGCAGGCGCTGCTGCCACACGTTGCTGCTCAGAAGCTCAACGTTGACGATCGACAGATGCGGGCTTTGCAGCTTCGGCACGAACACCGAGCAGGCGGCAAGGAGCCACGCTCCGAGAAGAATCGCAACGCATTTGACCATGCGCGCATAATAACAAAAGTGCCCGCACGCTCAGATGCGCGCGTACAGCCGGTTCAACGCGAAGTAGCGCTGCGCCAGATCGTGCGTGAGCGCACCCTGCGGCATCCTCCAGCTCCAGTTGCCCTGCGCGGTGCCGGGCGTATTGAGCCGCGCCGCGGCGCCAAGTCCCAATAGATCCTGCAGCGGCACGACCGCAAGCGCGGCGACCGACGCGCAGGCTGCGCGGATCAGCGCCGCGGGCATGGCGCGCGCATCCGTGCCGAGGTAGGACTCGACCCGGCGCTGCGTATCACGGTCCAAACTTGCGAACCATCCGGCGCTCGTATCATTGTCGTGCGTGCCGGTGTAGACGACGCTGTTGTGCCGATGCATGTGCGGCAGGTGCGGATTATAGGGATCGCCGTCGAAGCCAAACTGCAGCACGCGCATGCCGGGCAGGCGAAAGCGCCTGCGCAGCGCCTCAACGTCGGGCGTGATGAAGCCCAGGTCCTCGGCGACAAACGGCAGCACCGACAGCTCCGCCTTGAGCGCCTTTAGGAGGGCGCGCCCGGGAGTGCGGCACCACGCGCCGCCGCGCGCGTCGGGGGCCCCGGCCGGAACTGCCCAGTGCGCGGACAACGCGCGAAAGTGGTCGATGCGCAGCACATCCACGCGCTCGAGCTGACAGCGCACGCGCGCGCGCCAGAATTCGAAACCGTCCTTGCGCATGCGTGCCCAGTCGTACAGCGGATTGCCCCAGAGCTGCCCGAGCTCGGAAAAATAGTCAGGCGGTACACCGGCCACGGCACGTGGCAGGCCCGCGCCATCCAGCTGAAATTGCGCGCGGTGCGTCCAAACTTCCGCCGAATCCGGGGCAACGTAGAACGGCACATCTCCGAGGAGCCGCACGCCGCGCGCATGCGCATACGAGCGCAGTGCCTGCCATTGCGATGCGAATACGAACTGCTCGTTCTTCAAACGCGCAAGCGAAGCTGCGTGTTCGCCACGCAGGCGCTCGAGTGCGCCGCTGTCGCGGTCGCGGTATTCGGCCGGCCACTGCCACCACGGCTGCCCGCCGTAGAGGGTGCCGAGCACCTCGAAGGCCGCGTAGTCCTCGAGCCAGGAGCTCGAGGCATCGAGGAAGGCGCGATACGCATCGCCATCGGTGCTCGGCCGCTCGCCGCTGTCGATAAACTGCGTGTTGCCGGCAAAGTCGGAGCGTACCCAGTAGGGTGAGTGCGACGCGCCCGTCGGCCCGAGCGGCAGGAACTGCCAGACGCTAAAACCGCCCGCGGCCAACCAGTCGATGAAGGCCCGCCCGCCGCGCCCGAGCGCCGCATCGAGCGAACTCAAGTGCAGGAGCACCCCGGAGCGCCGACGGTCAAACACCGGCAGGACTTCTCCCACCACGTGGGCCTAGCCCGCCGTCGCGCGCCGCATGGCGCCGCCGTGCTCGGGAGCGCCATGGCCGGTGGACAACGGGCGCGACAGATTCTCCGGCGGCGCAAGCTTCAGGATGCGATACAGGTTGACGAGCTGGCGCCGATAGAGACGGTCAAACTGCAGCACCGCGTCCTCAGGATTGTAGTCGCCGAACCACCAGAACCAGTCGGAGCTCTCGCATAGCGCGAGCTGCCGCTCGGCGGTGCTGCGCTGCGCCCGGCCCGCATCGCCGTCAAAGGAGGCGTGGTCAAAGGCGCGCTTCGCCTCGCACAAAAGTTCCCACGCGGCGTTCTTCGCCGCATCCCCCATCCATGTCGCAAGCGTGCCGTGCACCCAGCTGCCGGCGACGACACGTGCGAGCGTTGCGGGCGCAAGGCCGCGCGCCGTGCATTGCGCCAGTGTCGTCAGCTCCAGGGCAGGATGCGCCGCAAGCGCCGCGTACAGCGCGCTCAGGAAGAAGTAGCCGTTGAAAGGGTAATGCTCCCAGGCATTCTCGCCATCCAGAGCAATCAGCACCACGTGCCCGGGCGCGCCGTCGAGGCGGCCGGCACGGGCGACGAGTTCCTGCACGAGATTGGCCGCGGCGTCATCGCCGCGCCAGGTGGCGTAACTGAAGCCGATGAGGTCGGAGAGCTCATCGTCACGGAAAAAACAGTTCAGATTCGCGTTAGGCAGGCGGTACGGACAATTGAAGTCACGATCGCCGAAGCGGCGCGACGGCTCGCTTGAGAGGAGGAGGCTCGCGCGCAGCACATTGGTGCTGGACGCGGTCCAGCGAAAGCCGAACTTTTCGATGAGCTCGAGCGTCTCCTGGCTGATCGCCCCTTCGGAAGGCCAGCAGCCGACGGGCCTCTGGCCAAAGGCCGCGCTGAAGACGCGGATGCCCTCGCGCATGTGCCAGGCCGCCCGCTCCGCGCCGCCCGGATAGGGCCCGTGACGCGGCAGCGCCGCCGTCGGCTGCGCCTCGCGCGCGGCAGCAAAATCAAACAGCAGCGGCAGGATCGGGTGTGCGTAGGGGGTGAGCGAAAGCTCGCACCGCCCCGCATCGCTCAAGGCGCGAAAGCGCGGAATGATGCTGCCGACGAGACGCCCAACGAGCGCGAGGAGGTCGCGTCTGTTTGCCGCGGTGAAGGCGCGGCCCTGTGCAGTGAGCGCCGCAACGAGCGGATCGGTGCGGCGCACGGTTTCGCCAATCCACGCGAGGTGATACCAGACCGCCAGATCGTGCATGAACTGATCGGAGGCATAGCCGCTGCGCTCCGGAGCGGCAAAGCTCTCCGCAAGAGTGGCGAGCTCAAGGTACGCCGGGAAGCGCTCGATCATGTTCTTGCGCTGCGCGCGCAGGCAGGCGCGCATGAGCTCGAGGCGCTCGCTGCCCGCCTGCGGCACGGGACCCGGACCGAGGAGCGCAAGCACCGGGTCCGGAAGTGCCGCGCCCGATTCGAGATGCCCGGCAATGCGCGCGCCGATCTCCTCGAGCTGCTCGATGAGGACGGGCGTGAAATTGACGACCGCGCGCGCGGACGGCGCCGCCTCCAGATGCGCCGCCATGTCCACGTAGTCCTTGATCGCGTGCAGATAGGTCCACGGCAGTACGTAGGCGCCCGTCAGGGCATCGCGGTACTGCGGTTGGTGCATGTGCCACAGGAGCACGACTGGCAACCGCGCAGGTTCACTCACCGTGCAGCGCCCTCCGGACGCCGCAGCATGCCGGCAGTTACCAGCACCACGCCCTTGTCGGTGACGTCAAAGCGGTGCGCATCGGCGCCGCGGTCGACGCCGATCTGCATGCCGTCGGTAATCACGCAGCCCTCGTCGATGATGGCGCCGATGACGCTGCAGCCCTTGCCGACTTCGACGTGCGGCAGGATGACCGAGCGTTCGATGCGCGAGCGCTCATCGACGCGCACATCAGAAAACAGGAGCGATTCGCGCACGATGGCGCCGGAGATGATGCAGCCGCCCGAGACCATTGAATTGATCGCCATGCCGCGCCGGCCATCCTCGTCGAGGATGAACTTCGCAGGCGGCTGGTGCACCTGATAGGTCCAGATAGGCCAGTCCTCGTCGTAGATATTGAGCTCGGGCCGCACGTGCACGAGTTCAATATTCGCCTCGTAGTAGGCGTCGAGCGTGCCGACGTCGCGCCAGTAACTCTGCGCACGCGTCTTCACGTCCTGAAACGGATAGGCGAAGGTCTGCAGCTGGTCGATCGCCTTGGGCAGGATGTTCCTGCCGAAGTCGTGCGCCGACGCAGGATCGGCGGCGTCCTCGGCCAAGAGTTTCTCAAGTAGCCGCGTATTGAAGACGTAGATGCCCATCGACGCCAGAATCGAATCGGGCTTGCCCGGCATCGTATCGGGCACCGCCGGCTTCTCCGCGAACTGCGTTACGCGGTTCCACTCGGTGGCAGTGAGGACGCCGAAATGACGCGACTGATCACGCGGCACTTCGACCACACCCACCGTAATGTCCGCGCCCTTCTCCACGTGGTACGCGATCATCGGACCATAGTCCATTTTATAGATGTGGTCGCCGGCGAGCACCAGCACGTGCTTGGGCCGGTGAGAGAGGATCAGTTCCATGTTCTGGTAGACGGCATCCGCGGTGCCGCGGTACCACAGTTCCCCGATCTGCTGCTGCGCGGGGATTACTTCGATGAACTCGCCGAATTCCCCGCGCAGATAGCTCCAGCCGCGCTCGACGTGCTGAATCAGCGACTGCGCCTTGTACTGCGTGAGGATTGCAATCTGGCGGATTCCGGAGTTCACGCAGTTCGACAGCACGAAGTCGATGATGCGGAACTTGCCGCCGAAGGGGCTGGCAGGCTTGCAGCGGTGCTCGGTCAGCGCTTTCAGGCGCTCGCCGCGGCCCCCGGCCATGATCACCGCGAGCGTGCCGCCGGTCAGGCGACTGACGTAGCGGCCGGAGGATGTGCGCGCGGGGTGTCGGGGCATGGTTCGCTCAGACCGCTTATTTGTTCCGGCAACTTCTGTCTACACGTCCGACCGTCGGTGAGTCAATGGCCCACACGAGAGTCGCGAACGCGGCACGCGCCCTGGCTGCCGGACGGCAATCGTCCGCACGCGGCTGGCGCTCTGCAGCACTGCCAGCGCCTGCGCTCCGCGTGTGCGCGCGCAGGCATGGTTAGAGCTCCTTCATGAGACCGAGTTCAAAGGGATGCGACAAGAGCTCATGCCAGGGATAGATGCGGATTTGAGTGGCGAATTGACCGCACTCGACGGGCTGCGCATCGAGCGCGAACACCGCGGCGCCGTCCGTGTCGAGCTCCGCAGTCGGCGCCAGCATCGTGCTCCACACGCCATCGCGCGCGCCCTCCGTATAGGATGACAGTGCGGGTATCTCGAAGGTGCTCTCCGGCAGCAGCCGCCGCGCGACAAACTCCACACGCACATCCGCAGGCTCAAGCCCCGCGAGCGCCGCGGCGATGCGCAGCCGCAGGCGCGCGCCGCGCGCCATCTCGGCGGGGGTGTCGGTGAGCAGACGCAGCACGACCCGCGGCCAGGCCTGGCGCACGCGCGCCTTCCAGTCGGCCAGAGTTTGCGCACCCGCGAAGTTGCCCTCGGCAAGTTTTGCGTACTGGCGTGCGGCGGGGACGTACAGCCCCTGCGAGTAGTCGTACACCATGCGGCGCGTATTGAAGCGCGGAATCACGCTCGTCATGGCGCGCTTGCTGCGGCGCACCCACTCCGCGGAGCGCCCATGAGCGTCGCGCGCATAATAAAGGGGCACCACTTCCTGCTCCAGAGTCTCAAAGATAAGGTCGGCCTCGAGCGCATCGCGACGCTCCGGATCACGCGCGCTGACCGGCGGGATTCCCCAGCCGTTGTCGGCTGCACAAGCCTCAGCCCACCAGCCATCGAGCACGCTCAGGTTGAGCCGGCCGTTTACGGCCGCCTTCATTCCCGAGGTGCCGCTCGCCTCGAGCGGCGCGATCGGATTATTGAGCCAGACATCGACACCCGACACGAGCCAGCGCGCAAGCTGCATGTCGTAGTCCTCGAGGAACACCACGCGCCCGACAAACTCCGGCAGCAGCATCAGCTGTTTGATCTCGCGCAGCACCGCCTTGCCGGGTTCGTCGGCGGGGTGCGCCTTGCCTGCGAACAAGAAGAGAAGCGGCCGGCCCGCATCGTGCAGCAGCCGTGTAAGACGCGGCCGGTCGCGCAGCAGCAGCGCCGCGCGCTTGTAGGTGGCGAAGCGGCGTGCGAATCCGATGGTGAGCACGTCCGGACGCGCCGGATCCAGGAAGCGTGTGACGTGCCGGCACTGGGCGGAGCTTAGGCCCTTGCGCAGGTATTCGCGCTGCACACGGTCACGCACGCTCGCGAGCATCTGCGACTTGACCGCCTGCGCGGTCTCCCAATAGCGGTCATCGGGCAGCGCTTCGATCAGGCGCCAGAAATCGACGTCGCGCAGGCGCTCGCGCCAGTCCGCCGGCAGCGCAGCGTCGAAAAAATCCGCCCACGACTGGTGCAGGAAGGTCGGCACGTGCACGCCGTTCGTCACGAAGCCTACGGGATTTTCCGCCGGCGGAATCTGCGGCCACTGATCAGCGCACAGCCGCGCCGACACGGCGCCGTGGATACGGCTGACGCCGTTGACGTGGCGCGTGCCGTTCAGCGCCAGGCGCGTCATGTTGAAGAACCCCGGCAGCGACGGTGCGTGCGCAAGCTCGAGGAAGCGTTCGATCGGCACCCCAAGCTCACGGATGAAATCGCCGAAATGAGCGATGAGAAGGTCATGGGCAAAGACGTCATGTCCGGCGGCAACCGGCGTGTGGGTCGTGAACACGCAGCCTGCCGCCACCGCTTCAAGCGCCGTATTGAAGGCAAGTCCGCGCGCCATGTGCTCGCGCAGCAGCTCCACTATCAGGAATGCAGCGTGCCCTTCGTTTAAGTGCCACACCGCGGGCGCCAGACCCAGGGCGCGCACCGCGCGCATCCCGCCGACGCCGAGCATGATTTCCTGACGAATCCGCGTCGACTCGTCCCCGCCGTAGAGACGGTGGGTGATATCGCGATCGACGGCGGCATTTTCCGGACAGTTCGTGTCGAGGAGGTAGACCGGCACGCGCCCGACCTCGGCCTTCCACACGCGCGCCACGACATCACGCCCGGTGATGCGGACGCTGACCGTCAGCCATAGCCCGTTCGGCTGGCGCAGCGGCTCCACCGGCAGATCGCGCGGATCGTGCTCGCGATACTGCGCGCACTGCACGCCGTCGCTGTCGACGCTTTGATTAAAGAAGCCCTGGCCGTACAGAAGTCCCACGGCCACGAAATTCATGCGCTCGTCGCTGGCTGCCTTGCAATGATCGCCCGCGAGTACGCCCAAGCCCCCGGAGTAGATGGGGAAGCTTTCGTGAAAGCCATATTCGGCGCAGAAATAGCCGACCAGCGGCGCGTCCGGGCGTATCGGCGGCGCGCGCAGATAGGAGTCGAAGGTCTCGAGCACCTGCGCGTAGCGCGCGAGGTACTGCGCGTCGCGCGCGCCCGCATCGAGAGCGTCCTGGCTCATGCAACGCAGCATCAGCCGCCCGTTTCCGCCGGCCTGCTTCCACAGCTCGCGATCAAGATCCTCAAAGAGGGCGCGTGTCGGACGGTGCCAGCTGAAGAAGAGGTTGGCCGCGAGCTCCGGGAGTCTCGCCAACGCACGCGGAATGACGGGGGCGACTTCGAGTAGTGGGTTTCGCATACCGGGCGGGACGTTAAAGGACGGCAAGTCTAGTTGCTGCTTATTACGTCTCACCAGCTGCACAATGTTAAAAGGAAACCAAGCGGGCAATTACAAATTCATTATGCTAGTTGTTATCTAGTATTAGTAAGCTTATAGTATTGATTAACGGACAATAGACCGATGGAAGACAGCCAGGTACGCAAGTTTCAGAAAGACCTCAACGGCGGCCTCGTGGCACTGGTGCTTCTGGCAGTGCTCGCGGCCACGCAAGAAGACCTCTATGGATACGAAATCGCAAAGCGGCTGCAGAGAGCTAACGAAGGCGAGGCGCTTTTCAAGGAGGGGACCGTGTATCCGGTACTACGCGCCCTGAGTGCCGCAGGACTTCTGACGAGCCGCATCGTTCCCTCGTACTCAGGTCCGCCGCGGCGCTATTACCGCATTACCGACGAGGGCCGCACGATGTTCGACCAGTACCGCGGCGTGTGGCGGCAGACGCGAGATTTTGTCGATCGTTTCATTGAGGCAGGAATTACCCCATGACACCGGCCGCGCCCCGATCCATTGACGCCTATCTGAAACAGTTACGGGATGCGCTCGCGGACCAGGACCCCGCGCTCATTCAGGATGCCGCCTATGACGCGGAAGAGTATCTGCGCGCCGAGATTGCCGCTCACCCGGACAAGTCCGAGGCGGACGTGCTGGAGCTCATCGCCAGCACCTACGGTGCGCCGGAAGAAGTTGCGGCGGCATATCGCGAGACCGAGGCCAAAGTTAAGGCGGCGCTGCAACCGCCGGCGCGCCCCGCCGTGCAGGCGCCCAGCATGCTGCGCAGCTTCTTCAGCGTATACCGCGACCCGCGCGCCTATACCTCGGTTTTCTTCATGCTCCTGGCACTGGCAACCGGCATCGTGTACTTCGTCATCGCCGTGACCGGCATTGCGCTGTCGCTGGGGCTCGCCACTTTGATCATCGGGATTCCGTTCATCCTCGCCTTCATCTCTATGGTGCGCGTGATCTCCCTGGGCGAGGGACGCCTCATTGAAGCTATGACCGGGGAGCGCATGCCGCGCCGGCCCGTGCATCCCGGGCCCAAGCTGAGCCTCTGGGCGGGCATCGTCGCGATGCTCAAGGACGCACGCACCTGGACGACGCTCGCCTACTTCATCCTGATGCTGCCGCTCGGCATCATCTATTTCGTGATCGCGACGGTCGGCCTCAGCTTCGGGCTCGCATTGACGCTGGCAATCCCCGTGGAGATCCTGGACCACTTTGATCTGATCGGCGCGTCGATCCAGCCCGCGTGGCTTGCAACCGTGCCGGCGCTTATCGCGATGAACATCCTGGGAATCATTGGCCTTACGGCATTGATGCATGCGGCGCGCGGCATCGCCCGCGCCCATGCGCGCGTCGCCAAGCGGCTCCTGGTGACGCCCGGCTGAGAGTCTATGCAATCAAGGCCAGATTTAGGGGCGAAATCGCGGCATCCCGTATAGCGTGAATAGGGCAGCGCTCAGCACAGACAATAAAGGGGACGAACTGCGCCGTGGCCCGCCATGCTGCATTTTCATTGTGTGCGGCTTTGACGGGCAGTTGCGCGAGCACGCCCATGATGCGCGGCGTCGTTCCCGCAGAGCCGACGATTGCGCAGCTGCGCGCAGATCTCCTCGCCCGCCGCTACGATGTCCGCACCCTCGGGCGCCACTACGCAGCGCGCATCGCTGCGATCGATCGCAGCGGTCCGCTGCTCAGTGCCGTCATCGAAGTCAATCAACCCTCAGTGCATTACGCGTGCTCGCGCGTGCGAAGCGGCTCAGCGGCACGCTCAGGCTGAGCGATTCTGCAATCGCGGCTACACTTGTCGCCATGCGTGACGGCGCGTGGCGAAAATCTCTTTGTGTTGCGGTGTTGCTTGCGGCCCTGGCGCCGGGACACGCTGCCGACTCGAATGGATCTGCAGTCCCGGCGGCAGCGGCGCCGCTCGCCGGCTGCCTCGCAGCGGGCAACGGGTATCTGCGCGCGCGTATTCGCGGCGCGTTGAACCTCGATATCAATTGGAAGAATGCCGAGCTCGAGTGCGACGGCAGCGCACGTCCCGACGGCCATGGAATTCGCTTAAGTTTTGCCGGGCCGATGCGTTCGGGCGGCCGCCGCCTGCGCATGGTGTTTGGCGTCGCGTCCGCCGCGGAAGGCGCACCCGGACGCGCGCTGCCGACCAATCTCACGATGATCTTCGAAGGCGAACAGCGCCTCTACAGCACGCGCGGCGAAGACCGCTGCACGATCGATGACCTCCGAGAGGAAAGGGTCGGCTCGCTCGGGCCGACGCTGCGCTCCTATCGCGTCATCGCGCGCGGCTTCTGTACCCTGCCGGCGACCGCGCTCGACCGCGATGAGCGCATCCTGGTGACGCGTTTCGACTTTGCCGGCCGTGTCAACTTTGATGACACAATCCCTCACACAGGAACGGAGGATCCCAAATGAGCATTCGAGCGACTCTGTGCGGATTGTGCGCCGCCGTGCTATTGACCTTCGGCATCGCGCCGGGCTCGATCGCTCAGGAGGGCCCGTTACTCGACCTTGCCACCTTTGCGCAAAGCTCGGTCGACGTCGGCAGCGGTCCTCACCGTCAGCACTTCGATGTCTGGATCGCCGATACCCCGGAGCGACAGACGCAGGGACTGATGTTCGTGCGCGACCTGCCCGCGGGCCGCGGCATGCTCTTTCCCGAGCCTGCGCCGCGGCCGACGGCCTTTTGGATGAAAAACACCTATATCGAACTCGACCTGCTCTTCATCGGCCCCGATCACCGCATCGTGAAGATCGCTGCAAAGGCGCCCCCGCTGTCGCTTGCCACCATTGAATCCGGTGCGCCGGTCATCGCGGTGCTCGAAATCAAGGGGGGCGAGGCGCAACGCCGCGGCATCCACGTCGGCGATACGGTGTCTTGGCCGCAAGCCAAGAGCTGATCCAGCCAGAGCATTTTTAGGCGGCGGATTCGGCAAACAGCAGCGCCTCGCGCACCGGCGGAAATTGCGCGGCGGCGCGCTCCAGCCATTCAAGTCCGCGTCGGATCTGCGCGCCGTGCGCCGCGCGCGCCGCGTTCAACACCTCAAGCCGCAGCGCCGCGTCATAGGCATGTTCCGGGGCCTTCGAGTAGCGGCGCATGTCCGCTCCCTGGAGAATCGCGTGCACCTCGCTTGCAGATGCGTCGCTGCCGAAATGGCGCAGGACAGCTGACAGAGCGACAGAGGGATCGGCAAGCAATCTATCAAAGTCGACCCGCAGGACGCGCCCGCCTGCTGCGCGCGCCGCATCCGCCAGCGCCGCCATTTCGCAGGCCCAGCCCAGTGCCAGCGCCTCGCCCTCGCTGAGCGAACCCGGCGGCCAGACTTCCCTGCCGATGCGCCGCTGCAGCCGGCGCATGCGGCTCGGCGTCAGCATTTTTGCCTCCTGCCGCGAGTTCGGGCCGCCGAGAATGGTGGCAAGATAGCTCTCCGCTGCGACGTACATCAGTACGGCCTTAGGGGCAGCGGCGCGCGCCAAGAGTTCAGGCGCGAGCTCCGTTACGAAACTCGTCGCCTTCACCACTGCACACTGCTGCACATCAAAGGTGCGTGACAATAGCTTCAAAGAGCCGCTCACGCGGGCTTCGAATTCGCTCGCGCTCCACACGCGCGGCGCACTCGCAGGTTCGCTCGCAACCTGGGCGAGAGTGCGCAGAATCATGGGCTCGCGCAGCGCGAACACGCGCGGATGGGCACCCGTAAGACGCGACAGGAGCGTCGAGCCGACGTGGCCGATATGGAAGATGAAGTTGCAGCGCTCGGGAAGCCGCGCCGCTTCGATCGAGGCAGCCACTTCCCGCCACGGCAGCCGGTGCGCGGCGCTGTCCGCCGCGAGAATGCGGCCGTCGAGGAAGCTTGCGCGCGCGTAGTCCGCCTGGCTCAGGTGAATGAATGTAACCGTGTCGGAGGGTACATCGAACTCATGCGGAAATAGCTCCGGGGAGCGTACCAATGATTCCAAGAGCCCATCCATCGCAGTCAGGATCCACCGCGAGCGAGGCGCACCACGCCGCTCATGCCCGCCTTTTCCGGGGTGCAGTGTGGCTCGGCCGGGCGGCGCTATAATTGATGCTGGTAACCCTCTGCATAGACTCTGCCCCTTCGCCCAATTTGGCCGCGTCCGCCCTGGCGGCAAGGGCCAACAGGATGAATGATGTTTCTCCAGATTGAAAACTTCCTCACCGCCGCCGAGGTGCAGGCGGTTGCAGAAACCGCCCGTCAGGCGAAGTTCATCGACGGCCGGCGCTCCAATCCGCACAACCCCACGAAAGACAGTGCGATCGGGGATCCAAGCGATCCGATGGCGCAGAAGGCTTCGCAAATCGCTCTTGCCGCCCTGCAGCGCAGTGAGGAGGTGAGAAACTTCGTTTTTCCGCAGCGCATGGCGTTGCCCTCCTTGTGCCGCTACGACGTCGGCATGAAGTATGGTGCACACATCGACGCGGCCTACCTGCCGGTGGGCAATCAGCCGCTGCGCTCCGATGTCTCCTGCACGATCTTCATCACAAGCCCCAGCGATTATCAGGGGGGCGAGCTGGTCGCCCACATGGGCTCGGAAATCGTGCGCATCAAGGGCAATGCGGGTTCCGCCGTGTTCTATCCGTCGACCACCGTGCATCAGGTGGTGCCAGTGAGCGCAGGCGAGCGCCTCGTCATGATCACATTCATCGAGAGCCAGATTCCCGATCAATTGCAGCGCGACATGCTGCACGCGCTCGGTGAGGTGCGTGCGCTTGAAGCGCTCAAGATGGACTGGCGCAATCGGGTTCAGCTTGACTACGTGATACAGAACCTGCACCGAATGTGGTCGAAATAGTCGGTCGGCTTTGAGAACCGGACACGTGGTACGCGATCCGCAAGCCGAGCAGGCGAGCCTGCGCGCCGTCTACGAAGCGGCGCGGGGCGGCAATCATGCGCAGGCGGGACTCTTGGCGGAGGCCGCGCTCGCGAGCGGGTTCGAACATCCGCTGCTCCTGAACGTGGCGGCCCTCAAGCTCGAGGAGCAGGGACGCGTGGCCGACGCGCTGCGCCTGCTCGAACGGGCAGTTGAGATTGCTCCCAACGACCTGAGTTCACGTAATGCACTCGGCCTGTGCCTGCTGCAGCTCGAACGGCCCGCCGAGGCACTCGAACAATTCGAGGCCCTTCTCAAATTGAGTCCGTCTTTGCCGTACGCCCACTCGAGTCACGGCAACTCACTACTCGCCCTCGGCGCCGTCACGGACGCAGAGGCGAGCTACCAGCGCGCGCTCGCGCTCGACTCCAAGCAGTGCGCGGCCTTGGCTGGGCTTGCGCATATCGCGAGCAGCCGCGGCGCTTACCGTGAGGCGCACGCATGGGCCGAACAGGCGCTCGCGCTGGTGCCGGGGTTTCCCGATGCGGTGATGAGCCTCGCCGCGGCGGAACTGCGCGAGCACAAGGCTCCCGAGGCTGCGGCGCGGATTCGAGCCCTGCTGCAGGACAGTCGCCTCACTGCGCGCGAGCGCGCCTATGCGCACGGGCTCCTCGGCGACATTCTCGATGCGCTGCAGCGTCCGCTCGAAGCCTTTGGCGCCTACACGGCATGCAACGAGCAATTGCGGCGTCTATATGCGGAGCGCTTTGATGCTGAGGGCAACGCGCTCGAATATGTGCGCTCACTGAATCGGTATTTCGAGCGCGTCCGCCCTGAAGACTGGAAGCTCCGCGCCCCCGGCGGCGCAGCTGTCTCAGGCGTACGCGGACATGTGTTCGTGCTCGGCTTTCCGCGCTCGGGCACGACGCTCCTCGAGGTCATCCTGGAGGGCCATCCCAACGTCGTCAGTCTCGAGGAGAAGGAGCTCTTCATCGACTCCGTGCGGGAATTTATGCGACGGCCTGAAGACCTCGAACGCCTGTCGCGAGCGACCCCGGCTGCGCTCGAGGCGGCGCGGGCAGCCTACTGGCGGCGCGTCGCGGATGAAGGGGTTGAGGCGGCGGGAAAGGTGTTCGTCGACAAGTATCCGCTCAATACGCTGAAGCTGCCGTTGATCGCACGCCTGTTTCCGGATGCAAAAATTCTGTTTGCGTGCCGCGATCCGCGCGACATCGTGCTGTCGTGCTTTCGCCATCGTTTTCAAATGAGCGCACCGATCTACGAGCTTCTGTCGATCGAGGGTGCGGCAACCTACTACGACGCCGTCATGCAGCTGCTCATTCGCCTGATGGGCCTGTTGACGCTCGACACCTGTCTTGTCCGGCACGAGGACCTGGTGAGCGAGTTCGGCCGCGAGATGAAACGCATCTGTGAGTTTCTGAGCCTTGAATGGGCGCCGGCGATGGGAGACTTCGCGCTGCGCACCAAGAACCGCGCGGTGCTGACGCCGAGCACCGCGCAACTGGTGCGCGGGCTCAGCACGGAGGGACTGGGTCAATGGCGCCGCTACCAGGCGCAGCTCGCCCCCGTTCAGGCCCTGCTTGAGCCGTGGGTGAAGCGCTTTTACTACGATCCCCAATAGGCGGCTGACTCAGGCGGTCAGCAGCGCTGGACCGTGACCGCTGCCGTTGTGGCTGCAGTCGCCGCCGGGATAACGCGTGGCGCGATTTACTTCGAACTTGTGCCGCCGACCCCGACCGCTTTTATCTGGTCCTTGTCCATCTGCTGTCGCTGCAGGGTCAGCGCGAGCTGGTCCGCACTCATGCACTTCTCCGTCGTCAGGCGGGTGCCGATGTCGGCGTCCTGCTTGCAGAAGTAGTAGTTGCCGTTGCTCGTCTTCATGCGATAGCCCGCACGCCGCGCCTCCTTGATGACATCGGCTGACGGCCCCTGCGGCTGTGCCGACGTAGCGGACGCTGGGGTAGCGGCTGCGGCGGGCGCCTGCGCTGACGTTGCTGGAGTCGTGCTTGAGGACTGCTGCGCACTGGCAGCGCCTGCGATACCCACCATGCTGATCAGCACGAGAGATTGGAATTTGATTGCGTATGTAATGGAAATTCTCCCGGGTCTATGCAACGCCACTGCGGTGTGGCCCGGCACGACGGACGTGCTGCCAATACCGAACACCGCAAAGCAACATTATCTCAGGCCCTGCTCCTGCTGGGAGCCTTGACAGCCTTGAAAGGCAGATGTTACCCGGCCCCCACCCTATTCGGTAGTCGTCGGGGCGTGCCTGAACGGCATGCCATCGCGCGCCAAGCGCGCCCTGGAGCTCGGCAGAAACCGTTCCAGCTGTCGCGGCCTTATAGTGGACGGCATGGCGGCTGGCGCAGACCGTGGCCGGCTCGGTCCAGAGGGACCAGGGTGCCCAAGGTTATAGAAATGGGTGTGGAGGGCGGAGTGAACAAGAGTCAACGCTGTGCGTGGGTGACGTATGGAATGCTCATTGGCTTTGCGTGGACAGTGCCATGCAACGCCGCGGGGTCGCTGGCGGGTCTGCTCGCCTGTCGCGACGTTGCCGATTCGGCGTCAAGGCTTGCGTGTTACGACCGCGAAGCCGCCGCGCTTACGCCAGCGCCGAAGGCAGCTGCTCAAGCCGCGGCCGCTCCGGCAGCAGCGCTCCCCTCGGCACCCACCGCGCCAGCAAGCGCCGCCGCTACCGGCGCCGCAACACCCGCCCATCCGCTGCTCGATGCGCAGCAGAAGTTCGGATTGACCGAGCATGCCATTGCCGAGCGCGAAGGCACAGCGGCCGCGCAGCCTTCGGCTACAAAAAAGATTGAGGCGCACATTGTCCGGATCGCAGCCGCAGCCGACGGGCGCTTCGTGTTCACGCTCGACAATGACCAGGCGTGGAGACAACTGTCTGCGGAAGGAGATCTTCTGGCACGGCCGGGGGACGCGGTAACTGTGTCGCACGGTTTGCTCGGCTCTTTTTGGCTGCAGATGAAATCGGGGCGTGGCTGCAAAGTGTCGCGCCTGCGCTGACCATTAAGCTGCTGCACGAACGGATGCAGCCGCGCCAACACCCAATGCGCCAGGCCGCAAAAGGGGGATGCAGAGCGCGCGACTGTCTTACGGGGCGTCCGGCAGATTGAACCAGCAGTTAAATGCGATCGTGATGCGCTCACCATCGGTCTCGAAGGGCTTGACGTCGTGCAGCACCCACGAGGGGAATATGACGAGATGTCCGGATTCGAGAAAGACTTTGGCAATCTGATATCCGTACGGCAATTGCATGTTGGCGGTACCGGCATCCAAATGCATGGCGCTCATGATCGTTGGGTTGATGAAGCCCAAGAGGCCGCTGTTCTTGTCGCCGGGTTCGGCTGTCCCGGGGTCGACGCAGTAGACACCACTCCACGACGCGTTGGGATGATTGTGCACACCGAAGAATCCGCCGCGCCGGGTGACGTGAAACCAGCACTCGTTGAAGATCTGCAGGCGGTTCAGCGTTGGCAGGTCATAGCGGTTAAGCCGCCCGATCACCGCGAGTAGCTGGTCCCAGCAAAACGTCTTCAGCTCCTGGATCGCCGCATCGCTGTCGCGGAACAGGTTGAAGTGGCTCTCGAACACAGCGGCATTACGTTGCGTCAGCGGCCGAGGATTGGCCGCTCCTTCGCCGCCTTCCGCGGCAAGGATGTAGCGCTTGAGCGCCGCATTGAGTCGCACGTGCTCCGGGTGCCGGCTGAATGCAAATGGAACCGCAAACATGTTGACCAGTTCCGGCGTCGGCATATTCGCTCCTCCGAATCATCCACCGGGCGGGACAGGTATACTTTACACATGAACGTGCGACCGGTAGAGCCAGGAGCTGCCGCCAAAGAGCAGAAAGTGGCGGCGCTGATGGCCAACGTTGAACGCCTCGTGGCCGAGCGCCGCGACGCGGACGCACAGCGACTGTTGCGCGAGGCGCAAGCGATCCTTCCCAACCATCCACTCGTGCTGCACGAACGTGCGCGACGACTGCTTGTCGGCGGGGACCCGTCGGCAGCCTGCGCGCTCCTGGAACAGCTGGTCGCGATCGCCCCGCAGCAGCTGCAGTTCTGGCTGAGCCTTGCCGCAGCACTGCGAGCACTCGGGCGCCGTGAAGAAGAACTGCAGGCACTCGAGCGCGCGCTAACCCTGAATCCCACGCACCTGGTCGTGCTGCTGCAGAAAGCAGCGCTCCTTGATCTTATGCAGAAGCCGCGCTCGGCGGCAGCCGTGTACGGTCATGCGCTGCAGTCCATGGCAACCGGCACGCCCCTGCCGCCGGCCATCGAGGCGCATGTCCGGCATGCCGAGAAACGCGTACGGGAAAATGCGGCCGCTCTGGGCGAGCTGATCGACGCGCGCCTTGGGCAGCTACGCGACTCCGGACGCTCCGCTGCATCGCACGCGCGCTTCGACCGCTGCCTCGAGCGGATACTCGGGCGCCGGCGCATCTACACGCCCGACCCGACGTTCATGCTGTTCCCATATCTGAGAAACTATGAGTTCTTCGACCGCGACTGCTTCCCCTGGCTCGCCGCCGTCGAAGCGGCAACCGAGTCGATCCGCGAGGAACTCCTCGGCGTATTGAACGCCGACGAGCAGGGTATCCAGCCCTATATCGACTTCAATGCAGCTTTGCCGCTGCGGCAATGGCAGGAACTCAACCACTCCAGACGCTGGGGCGCCTATTTTCTGTGGAATCAGGGACGGCGTGAGGAGGCGCACCTGGAGCGCTGTGCGCGCACCGCGGCGATGCTCGCGGCGGTTCCGCAGGTTGACATCCCCGGCCGCGGACCGACCGCGTTCTTCTCGATACTGGACGCGCGCACGAAAATTCCGCCGCACACCGGCGTGACCAACACACGCCTCACCGTGCACCTGCCGCTGATTGTGCCGCCGGACTGCAGATTTCGGGTGGGCGGCGAAACGCGCGAGTTCCGCGCAGGCACCGCGTGGGTCTTCGACGACACCATCGAGCATGAGGCATGGAACGATTCGGACGCGCCGCGTGCCATCCTGATCTTTGACGTGTGGAATCCGGAGCTCACGGCGCTTGAGCGGGACCTCGTGCGCCAGACGATGACGGCGCTCGCAGAATATTACGAACCCGAGGGCACGCTCGCCGGTGTGGTGATTTGAGCGCTGGCGAGATGGCCCGACCTCCGCCTCAATCGATCCGCACCCCGGCGGCCTCGAGCTGCGCGGCGAGCGGAGCAAGCTCAACCGCGTAGTTCCGCCACTGCTGCAGGGAGTCATCGTACAGCGGTTGCCGGACCTGCACCGAGCTTGCCGTCGTGATCGCGGCCGGATTCGAATGGAAGCTAAGACACGCCTCCTCGAATGGCAGCCCGAGGTATTCGAGCAGCCGCCGGGTCGTCGGCTCCTGCGCAGTCACTACGTCCTCGTACGCGACATCGAGCACCCGCCCCGGCAGCACCCGGTGCCAGTGCGCCATCAGGCGCCGGTAGCCGATGTAGAAGGCGCCGAGCTCGGCGAGATCGTAGGCGAACGGGTAAGCCATGCGAAAGCGGGTCTTGTAGATGGCATGGCAGGCGGCGAGCGGATGCCGCGTGAGGTGCACGATGCGTGCATTGGGGAAAGCGCGAAAGATGAGCGCGCAATGGAAGAAGTTCGCCGGATGCTTGTCTGTGAAGCGCGGACGCTCGCCACGATGGGCGCGTGCGCGCACCAGGTACTCGCGGGCAATCGATCCGCCGTCAAGGGCGCCGAAAGTTGCGGCGTAGCCTTGCCAGCTGCCCGACGCGGGACGGGCGGTGCGCTCGACCACGACTCCAATCGCATCGGACAGCGCAGACAGTTCGCCGGCGGAATGTACGGCGGAGTGGCTGCCCAGGATCCGGTCGACGAGCGTAGTGCCGGTACGCGGCAGGCCCACGATGAAAATGGGGCTTTCACCGGTCGCATCCTCGGTCACGGCTTCGATGCCCGCAAACCCCTCGATGATGCGGTCGATGACCGCCTGGTCCTGCAGCGGGTCATACTGAATGCGCCTGCGTTCGAGCCCATTGCCGGCGCTCAACTCGCGCCAGCTCGCCGCATACTCGCCTAAGTCCTCGTATGCCTTTGCAAGCCCGAAGTGCAGCGCCGCGGCATCGGGCGAAGCGGCGCCGCCGGCCGCAAGGGCGGCCTGCAGGGCCGCGACGCAATTGCTCTCGCGCGACTGGCGGCGCAGCTCTACCAGTTCATTCAATGCCTCCGCATTTGCGGGGGACATCCTCAACACCGCTTCGCAGTCCTCTGCGGCGAGATCGAAGTTGCCGAGGAAGCGGTGCACGCTCGCCCGCTTGGCGTGCAGCGACGGATCGGCTGCTGCGGCCGCGACGGCGCGCTGGTAGATGGCCAGCGCGCCGCGGTGATCGTTGGCGTACACGAGGAACTGCCCGACGGCGTCGAGCGCCGCAGGCGCGTCCCCGGCAGCGGCAGCGGCCGCTGCGGCGGCGGACAGCGCCGCGGCGCGCTGCCCAAGTGCCAGGAGGCACTCGGCCTTTTGCAGCAGGCACTGCACATGGTCCGGGTGGGTGGCGAGGTATTTCTCTACGAGCGCGAGCGCCGCTTCGGGCTTGTCGGCGAGCAGCGAGACGATGCTGCCGAGAAGCCAGCCGCTGGGCTGCGCAGGCCACGCGGTACGGCACTGCTGCGCCGCTGCTAATGCCCCGGGCCAGTCGGCGCGCTTCATGCGCTCGCTGATCTCGCTCTCGAATTCAGGCAAAGTACGGGTGCTCATCGGTCCAGGTGCGCGCGGTGAATCGGGCCCGCATCATCGAGGCGGCAAAGTGCGCCGTCCAGTGATTATAGCCATCACGGCGCCACCGTTGCGCATTGGCAACAAGCCATCGGGCCCGCCCTTGCACCCCTTGCCGCAGTGTCCGAATACGTCTGGAATCAGCATCGCTACGCTGCGTTTGGAAGATGTATGCCTCCTGCGGCTGAACTCGAAGACGCGCTCCAGACTCGGCTGTTGCGCGCTTCCGACACTGTTGTTATATTCGCGGCCATCGGCGAAATATACCTAGAGGCGGTCAACGTCCGAATGGAATCAGCAGCCAGCATCGAGATGAGCGGAGAGTTAGGGGCTCTCGGCCATTTGGTGCGTGCTGCAGAGCATTTCCCTGCAGCGGACGCCCTTCTCCCAGGTAGGTCTCACCACTCTGAATCTGGCACGAACAGCTAACAGCTATACAAGTAGGGAGCCACACAATGCTTCAAGACAATTGCGGGAATTCACGGTTGCGGATGGCCGTGCGCCTGGCCCTGACCGGCGGCACTCTCGCCGCCTCCTATGGTGTCGCGAACGCCCAGACGGCGCCGCCGCCGCAAGCTGCCGCGACCCCCTCGGCGCCCGAAGAGGTCGTAGTGACGGGATCGCGCATCGCGGTGCCGAATCAGACTTCCATCAGCCCCGTCACCTTCGTCTCCGCGGAGAGCATCCAGCAGACAGGCGTGACCAGGATCGAGGATCTCCTCAACCAGTTGCCGCAGGTCTTTGCCGACATGACCTCGACCGCTTCGAACGCGGCGGACGGCACCGCGTCGGTCAATCTGCGCGGCCTGAACGCCAAGCGCACTCTCGTCCTCGTCAACGGCGACCGTCTCGGCCCTGGCGACCCGACGACCGGCGGCCAGTCCGACATCAACATGATTCCTGTCGAAATGATCGACAGCATCGAAATATTGACCGGCGGTGCTTCGTCGGTGTACGGCGCCGACGCAGTAGCGGGCGTCGTGAACTTCAAATTGAACGATCACTTCGAGGGCGTGAAGCTGGTTGCCGACATGGGCATCTACCAGCACAGCAACGACGACCCGGATGGTGTGAAGGAGGCGATCACCGCCTCGGGATTCACTCAGGCGCCCAACAGCGTGTGGACGGGAGCACAGCGGTCCCTTGCCCTCATCATGGGCGTGAATACGCCCGACGGTAACGGCAATGCGACTTTCTACGCGACCTACCGCAATGCGTTGCCGGTGGTACAGTCCCAGTACTCCTACAGCGCCTGTACGCTGTCGTCGGGTTTCGTTGCCGGACCCTATAATTCCGGCGGCAAATTCACCTGCGGCGGCTCCGCGACCTCGTATCCCGGCACACTGCTCAACGCCGCGACCGGTAACTTTGCGACCATCGGCCCCAATGGGGTAGTTCTGCCGAACACCCTGCAGCTCTTTAACTATGGCGCGCTCAATTACTACCAGCGACCGGATGAGCGCTACACCGCCGGTGCGTTCCTGCACTACGAGTTCAACGAGCACGCCACCGTCTACGCGAACACCATGTTCATGGATGACTATACGGTGGCGCAGATTGCACCTTCCGGCGACTTCGCCAATAACGGGGCGTTCGACTGCGCCAACCCCTTCCTGAGCCCGAGCGAGAGCACCTACTTCGGTTGCGCCGGCACTGCGGGGAATACCAATCCCAACATCCTGATCCTGCGCCGCGACGTTGAGGGCGGTAACCGCCTGAGCGAGCTTGAGCACATGGACTTTCGTGAGGTGCTCGGCATCAAGGGCAAGATCGACGACGTCTGGAGTTACGATGCAAGCTGGCAGTACAGCCTCGTCGATCTGACCTCCTCGATCGACAACTACTTCTCCGACACCAAGCTCAACAACGCCCTGAACGTGGTCAACGTGAACGGCGTACCGACCTGCACGATCACCATAACGACGGGCGCCGCCTGCGTGCCCTACAACCTGTTCACGCCCGGCAAGGTCACGCCGTCGATGCTCAACTACCTCTACTCGATCGGCATCGAGACGGGGAGAATTTCGCAGACCGACGTGCAGCTGAACTTCACGGGAGACCTCGACAAGTACGGAATAAAGTTGCCGACCGCGAAGTCAGGCCTTGCGGTCAACGTCGGTGCCGAGTACCGGGATTCCAGGGCTGCGACGCAGCCTGACGAGGAGCTGCAGACTGCTGATCTGGCGGGAGTCGGCGGACCTACTGTTCCGGTGGCCGGCGGACTCATCTCCAAAGAAGGCTTCGTCGAGGGGCGCATGCCTCTGGTTGAAGACATGCCCGGTGCAGAGTCACTGAACGCAGAGTTCGGCTACCGCTACTCGAGCTACGACCTGGGATTCAAGACCAACACTTACAAGATCGGCCTCGACTGGGCACCGATACAGGATGTGCGGTTGCGTGGCAGCTTCTCACGTGCCGTGCGCGCCCCGAACGTCGTGGAGCTGTTTGCGCCTTCGGCCGTGGGACTCGACGGCACCTATGCCGCCGACCCCTGCTCGGGCCCGACGCCTCAAGACACGGCCGCGCAGTGCGCGAAGACCGGCGTTTCGGCTGCCCAGTACGGGCATATCGCGCCGAATCCGGCGGGACAGTACAACGGATTACTGGGCGGCAATCCGGCCCTGGCCCCGGAGACCGCGCTCACCACCTCGTTCGGTATCGGCCTCACCCCGTCGTTCCTGCCGAACTTCAGGGCGCAGTTCGATTACTACGACATCCGGATTGAGAACGTGATTCAGTCGATTGGCGGCGGAGTCATCCTTACCGAGTGCGCAACTTCCGGCACGGACTGCAATCTCATCAGTCGCGCACCCGGCACGGGCACGTTGTGGGCGACGCCCAATGGCTTTGTCATTGACACGCTGCAGAACTCCGGAATCCTGGAAGAGAAAGGCATCGACGTCGACATCGGTTATCGCGTCGACCTGAACGCCATGGGGAAAATCCTCCTCGGCTTGCAGGGCACGTACATCAACTCATACGACGAATCGCCGATCCAGACCAACTCGTCCCTGGAGTTCAACTGCGCCGGCCTCTACGGGCCGACCTGCAGCAGCCCGACCAGCGGTGCAGGTGTTCCGCTATCCCGGTGGCGTCATCGGTTTACCGCCACCTGGCAGACGCCGTGGCAGGCTGCCGAAGTGTCGCTCGCGTGGCGCTACTACACGGGTGTGAAGCTTGAGTCCCTGAGCAGCAATCCGAATCTGGCCGCGCCGAACGGAGGCACGATCGCAAACGGTTCAATCTCCAACACCGACGCGTCGCTGCCGGCCGTCAGTTACATTGATCTGACCGCTGCGATCAAGGTGG
>Ga0302311_10000351_pt1 | contig 58083 bp, 48 predicted proteins | sample III_Palsa_N1_3_FD_200449 | JGI IMG/M metagenome (GOLD analysis project Ga0302311, IMG submission 200449) | Peat permafrost microbial communities from Stordalen Mire near Abisko, Sweden - III_Palsa_N1_3 | ecosystem: Environmental > Terrestrial > Soil > Palsa > Peat permafrost | place: Sweden... | reverse complement strand
CTCACGTTGGCTTTCATTCTGCGCAACATGCCGCCGAAGTATTGGGTGTACGGCGTTGCGCTCTATGCGTTGAATCTCGAGCTATCACTGAATATCTCGGCCTCGCTCGAGGGGTACTACATCGAGCATCTGTCCTGGCGATGGATCTTCTGGCAGAACGTCCCGCTGGCGCTGATCATGACGATCTGTCTGCGCGCCGGAATTCCCGCAGGATCGCCCCCACCGGCGCAACGTCCGCCCTTCGACGGTTTCGGGCTCCTGCTTGGGGGGCTTGGACTTGCGATCACGTACGCCGCGCTCGATCAGGGCAACCGACTCGACTGGCTGAACTCAGGCCTCGAGTGGGGGTTACTATCCGGAGGAGCGCTGCTGATCGTGGCATTCCTCATACACGAGTGGCTCACGCCACATCCCGTCTTCAATCTTCGGGTCGCCACGAAGGCTCCGATGCCAGGGCTGTTTGCGCTCGTCGCCTTCCTGCGCCTGACGATCCTGTCCACCGCCTTCCTCATACCCCTGTATCTCGGGTCGGTCAGGGGTTTCCGCTCGCTCGAAGTCGGCGAGACCCTGAACTGGGTCGCGGTGCCGCAGCTCCTCATTTGCCCCCTCGCCGCATTGATTCTGCGACGCACCGACGCGCGTTTGCTGGCCTGCATTGGCTTCATCTTCATCAGCGTCGCCTGCCTGATGGTCGCCTACGGTCTCACCCCGGACTGGGGATCGACCCAATTCCTCCCGTCAGCTCTCTTGCAGGCGGTCGGCCAGAGTTTCGCACTCTCCGGCCTGGTGTTCTTCGGGGTGCTCCACGTCAAACCCGAGGAGGCACTGACCTTCGGAGGGGTGCTGCAGACCGCGCGGGTGATGGGCGGAGAAATCGGAACTGCCTTCATCAATACCTGGACGAGAGTGCGCGAGCAAGTGGCCTCCAATCTGATCGGTCAGCACGTGAAGATCGGCGATGCTGACGTCATTCGCCGCATCCACGCCTACGGCTCGGCCACCTCAAGAGTCTTCGATCCTCAGGGCGATACGCTGCGCGGCGAGTTCGTACTCAACAACGCGATCCGAGCCGCCGCGACGACTCAGGCAGTCATGGACGGATTCGTGGCTATCGGGTTCATGACAGTCCTGGCACTGCTGCTCCTGCTCTACAGGAGCGCGGCCCCGCTAGGCCCTGCCTCCCCGCCGCCTCTCTTCTCGCGACCTCCGAAGCCGCCGTGAAACGCATCGGCCTCGCCTTGACGCTGGTTCTCCTGGCCTCATGTCATGTGGGACCGAACTATCGTCCGCCCGAGCTGCCCAAGCACGCCGAAGGACCTCTGGTATCGGTCAACGAAAGTACCGAGAGCCGCATCCCGCCGCCTGATACATGGTGGCAACTCTATGGCGACGCGCAGATGAACGCTCTCGTCGCGGAGGCTTTTACCGCCAACCGCGATCTGGCGGTCGCGCGAGCGAACCTTGCGGCCGCCCACGCAGTACTTACCGCTGCCCGCAGCGAGCGCTATCCGTCGACGCAGATCATTGCCGGCGGCGTCCGCGGACGCGATCCCACGACGGATGAGATTCTCGAGCTCAATGGCCAGCGGCCCGAGAACTTCTGGCTCTTCGAAGATCTCTTCCAGGTTGGCTATGAAGTCGATCTCTTTGGTCGCGTCCACCGACAAGTCGAGGCTGCGGGAGCGAACGCGGAAGCGGCGGCCGCCTTTCGAGACAGCGTACAGGCGGTGGTCGCCTCCGAGACTGTCCGGGCATACGCAGCGATCTGTGCACTGGGGGAGCAGGTTGCAGTGAGTCGTCACTCGCTCGAGGTGGTCAGTCACGAAGCGGATATCACGCGTCGTCGCTTCGAAGCTGGTGCCGGATCATCCTATGACGTCAAGCGCGCGCAAGCCCTGGCGGAACAGGTCGGCGCTGACATCCCGACTCTTGAGGGTCAGCGTCGCGCGGCCCTGTTTACCTTGGCGGCTCTCTTAGGACGAACCCCGGCCGATGCGCCCTTGGAAACGGAGAGGTGCACGGTGGCGCCTCACCTGGAGGCGCTGCTTCCGGTCGGGGACGGGACTACCCTAATTCGTCGGCGGCCGGACATACGGCAGGCGGAACGTCGGCTGGCGGCAGCTACCGCCCAGATCGGAGTGGCCACCGCAGATCTCTACCCCACTGTAAAGCTTGTGGGATTTTACGGCGGAGCGGCTCCGCAGATGTCCGATCTTGGAACGAATGCAGGCCTCGCCTGGGGCATCGGCCCCCAGATCAGCTGGAACTTCTTCAACCAGTCAGCAGCGCGGGCCCGGGTACGCCAAGCCACGGCAGGTGAAGCCGCCGCTCTGGCCAACTTTGACTCGACCGTTCTCGGCGCTCTGAAAGAGATCGAGCAGGCGCTAAGCATTTACGACGCCGGGCTCAGAAACCACACCTCACTGATTGCAGCACGCCAGCAGATCCGCGAGGCGTTCGACATTGCGCGGGATGAGTATTCGGCCGGAGCGCTGAGCAGTCTCGACTTGCTCACAACCGAGCAATCGCTCGTTACCCTCGACAGCGCGGTTGCGGCCTCAGAGTCCGCATTGGTCATCGATCAAATCGCGGTCTTCAATGCACTCGGTGGAGGCTGGGGCGACGGCACACCTGTTGCGACGCGTTAACGTTTTCGTCCAGGGAAAGTGAAGTGGCGGATCAAACCCGCCTTTCCAGCCCGCACCGCTCGATGCTAGCGTCGAAGCGATTCGTTGGCATCGCATCTAATGCCAAGCCCGACGCCATACGCATAGCCGAAGGACGATGTTTACTTACGTTGCACCGCTCGCCGTCGCGTCCTGCCGAGCCGGCGCGCTCGCGTGAGCGAAGCCCAGCCTGTAGAGCCGCAGCGCGAACACTGACAACAGGGCATACGCGCCCGCGCCCACCCACAATGCGTGGTTCAGAGAAGTTTCGATACTGATGAGAATTGCCGCTCCGGAGGCCAGCACCCCAGCGGCCCCGTTTACAGCCCACAGCCAGGGTGTTATCTGCGTATCGATGCGCCCGCACAGGCGCATTCCGGTCGGAAACATGAATCCCATGATCGCGCCGGCCGGGACCACGACCAGGAGGCAGACAGCGGCCCGTTCGACCAGGGATGACGGCTCGGTGGCCGCCAACACTCCCCCGAGCCAAAGTGGCAAGGTCGCAAGGTAGGCGGCCAGGGCAATCGGCCATCCCAGGAGAGCCGCGGGAGCGAGCGGCATGGCGAGCTCGGACACAAGGCTGCCGATGCCGGTCGCCAGGATGACGCTGAATAGTACGATCGCTAGCCCATATATAGGGTGTCCAAGAAACAGTGACATGCGCTGAATCAGGCTGATTTCCACAAACATGAAAGCTACGCCGATGATGAGGAAGTATGCGGTAGACCAGAACATCGTCGCTGCGTCCGCGTGATGGATGGAGCTTCGCGCCGGCCCGAGTATCACTATGAAGACTACGAGCATCGACACACTCACCAGCGTCAGCAACGTAATCGAGGCCGCCAAGTTTCCGCGTATCACGCCCGAACTCGACTTCAGCGCGCGCCACATAGATTTCGGATTGGAGAGGCGCAGCTGATTGAAGAAGAAAGGGTTGGAATCCCACGTCGGCGTCAGATTGAGCTCAGTGGTATTGCCAATCCTCACGAGCTCATCGATCGTCCTGGCGTGCAGTATGCGCTCGAAGGTGGGGTCGGCGGCGGCGCGGCCCGGGGCGACCAGCGTCTTATACTGCAGCTTGTCGACAGTCTCATCGAGTGTACGTATGTCTGCGGAGCTGAGCGCTGCACGCCCGACGATCATGGTCGAGAGTTTGCCGTTGCCCGCCAGATAGATGTGATCCTCGGGACGTGCCTCGCCCATCGATATCAATGTCGCGGTCGCTACGGACAATATGCGTGCGGTCTCCTCCAGGCGCTCCGGCGCATACCAGCGCGACACCGTGAATACCCCGCTAGGCGTGAGCCGAGACATGAAACGCAGCCAGCCGTCCACGGTATACAGGCCATTCTCTGAGAGCGTAAAGGCGCCCGCTCCGGTTGCCGCCCAGGTGTCGATCAGACTCATCTGAATGAGATCGAACTGCTCATGGCTGCGTGCGAACCAGCTGCGTGCGTCATCCACGAAGAGGCGCAAGCCGGTTACGTAGTTTGCTCCGCTGAAGGCCCGATAGTCTCGCGAGAACAACTGCACGAAGATGGGGTTGTATTCGACCCCCGTAATGTCCTTGAACCCGAACACAGACGCGGTCATAAGGTCGCGTCCGCCGCCGATGCCGATGACGGCCGATCGCCCTTCATGTCGGATGTAGTACGCGAGCGCGGTGGCGTCATAGCGAAGGAACTCGAGCTCACGGGGGTCGCCACCGAAGTGATAGATCGGCGTGCCCGCCTCGCCGTCGATTTTCAGCCACCCTTCGTCCAGACGCATGTGCGGTGTAAGCCTGGATGGGCTCCACATGAAGGCGTCGGATTGCGGAGTCATCGTCAAATCGATGCGTGAAAACGAGTTCCAGCGCTCTTCAGTGAACTCGTACGCCCGTTCTGTTCTGTTCTTAACCACAACGGGGCGCAGGCCGTGAGTCCCAAGCAATTGACTCGTGAGGGCCGCGATCAACAGTGCTCCCGCTGCGATGGCAGGATTGAGCCACGGGTGCGCCTTAGAGCCGTGTGACTCCGGTCGCGGCTCAACACGCGCCGATCGCACTGCCCCGCGAAATGCGAGTCCCGCGACGCCCCCAAGAGCCCCGACGAGCAGTATCGCGGTGTAGGTGTCCGTGATCGTCAACAGCGCCAACGTCACCAGGCAGCCCGTCGCCGCGCCTAAAAGATCAACCCCGTACACGAGACTGATACGCTGACCGCTGCGCGTCAGCGCGAGGCTTACCGCAATGCCGAGCAATACATAGGGCGGCAGCAGAACGAGAATTGCAACGATCCAGCCGACGACGAAAGTAAGGGTGGGCTGTAAGTTCCCGCTAAGCGCGACATTCACCAAGAGCAACAGGCTTGCCAGAACCGACCAGGCGAAGACCGTCATAACGCGCGACAGCGTCTCGAACAGCCGCTCGGGTGCGTACACAAGCCCGAAGCGAAAAAAGACCGCCAGAGCGCCGGCAGTCATGCCCAGCATCGCGACGCCGATGGCAAAAAATGCCAGATGGTAGTAGCCGATCACGGAGAGCACGCGAGTCTCCATGATCTGCAACATCAATCCGCACATGCAGGTCAGGAGGACGCCGCCCAGAAACCATGGGTGGCGAGTCCGCGTGAGCGCGCTCTTAAGGATAAGCCTTGCCTCTCCGTGCGTCGGCCTTGCCGAAAGCCCCGTACGCTATGATGGGATTTCTTGTGCTCGTTTGACTGCGAGCACCGTATCATAGCAGCGCTCACGGTGCCGTCGCGCGCGATGTTGGCGAGTCAAAGCCAAGTTCCCGGGTAACTCGTATGTTCTGCTGGTGAACTTGCTCGACCGTATAAACGGGACTGGCGGGTAATTGACTGCGCTCCGAGCCCCCGAGCGTTCCCAGTTCGCACAAATCCAGGTCATCTGGCGGGAGCGCCGGTCGTAATTACCGCGTTAGACCTGTTTTCCTCATCGCAGTGGTCAGCGGTCCTGATCCGCGGGCTTCCGAGCCTCAGAATTCCTGAGAGCCACTCTTGCGCGGTGCGATAAGAAGACGCTCGCACGATCAAGTCGCTAGTGTTGGCTCACGAGCCGCCTTAGTCGTGTGTCTCGCCAGCGAGTGGCGTCTTGCGCATCGAGGGTCGCAGCTCGAACTTATGGAACCACTGCGCCAATTTCGGCGAACCATCGCGAAACGTGGGTAACGCGCGAAATTCCAGCCAGCTTAGCGTGGTAGCGAGCGCCACATGACCTACATGCAAAGGAGAGTCGGCATCCAGATTCCGCTCCAACCAGTCGTAAGATGCCGTGAGTTTCTCGAGGTACCCGTCCCGTAAGGCCGAAGACCGAAGTGGCTCTGGTCGTCGTGTCGTCTCCCAGCGCACCGCGATGCCGCTGTCCGCGAGGCCTTGCGCGATGGCCTGCAGACGCAAGGCTTGCCACCGCGCTTCGCCGGTTTCGGGAATGAGTCGCCGCCCCTCGTGCAGAGTGTCGAGGTAGGCGCAGATGACATCGGAATCGACAAGCGGCGTCAACCCTGGGCGGATGAGTACCGGCACCTTGCCCAGTGGGTTTTCCGCAAAGACGACGGCGTTTCGCAGCGTTGGACTCGTTTCCTGATGTATTACGTCGAGCTGATCGGCGATGCCAACTTCGTGCGCAAACACGAGCACCTTTCTGGCAAAGGGCGAGTGCGTCTGATAGAGCAGTTTCATGGTAGAGCCGATACCTCAGACCTCGCTGGTACCCTCCTGCTGGCAGGTCTGAGCTAGCACGCAGCTACCGCAAGGACCGTGGACATGCACCAGACGCGCCCGTCTTCATAATGGCAGTTGCTCGCCGGCGTGCTTCCGGACAATGTAGTCGGCGTACCAGTCCGCCCACTTCTCATCTCGCTGACCGGTTCGTTTCTCGTGCTCTGCGTGTGCCGCCTCCGCACGTCGGAGCGCTGCCGCGAGCTCACTCGAAGACCTGAACGTCGTGTCACCCGCCTCTACCCGACCGGGCAATCGTACCCTAACCTCCTGCAACAACCAGCCGTTTCCATCGGGGTCACTGAACGAGGCGAACGAGGCGTAACTGGCGCGTGCAGGATCCGGACCGCTCTCCTGGCCTCGCGAGCCACTGAGGTGGAACACTTCGCTGACAGCAACCCGTTGAGCCATAAGTTCTGCGCGCGCCGCCTCGATATCGGCCACTACGAGATAGATTCGCTGCGCGGAACCCGGCACAGCGGCAGTGAGCCCCCTGCCGAATTGGACCGAGCACGAGGAGCCCCGGGGCGTGAATTGCACGAGGCGAAATGCGTTCGCCGCAGCTATGTCGGCGTCGAGCCTCCAACCCAGACCCCCGTAAAAGCGCTTGGCGCGGTCGGCATCCGAGACTGGAATGGTGATGACCTCGAGCTTCGTGTCGACTGTCTGCGGGGCCGGTGTGTCGCTTCCGGTGACGCTACGGGCCTGGTCGGTATTCACATCGAACTCCTTGGCCTCGCGGGCCCTGATCTGCGCGATGCAGGCCTGCGATGAGAGCCGACGCACTCAGTCTTATCCATTGCACCTTGGTATCGAGCTTGCGTTGATTCTTATCGTGCCCGATTTGCTTGCCACCCAGGGGACGCGGATGAACCGGCACGACGCCATCATCATTGGCACCCTACGGTCGGGGGCCTTCGCCTGCCGAGTAATTCGGCAACATGGGATGCGGATGGCGGTCATTGAGCTTGGCCACACGCATCGATAACGGGTGCACGCCATGATCGACGGGGAGTTCAGACGTCAGTTCTGAGCTGCTCTCGCAGGAAGGTGCCGACCGCATGCAGAGCCTGATCCGCCGCGGAGACACTCCCGACGCTGCCCACGAACCCGTGTGGCATCCCAACCCAGACGTCGAGCTTTGCGTCGACGCCCGCTTCGATCGCACGGGCGACGTAACGACGAGAGTCTTCGAGCAGGATTTCGTCGTCGCCGACGTGAACACGGACCGGTGCCAGTCCGCGCAGGTCCCCGAATAGCGGCGAGGCCAAAGGGTCGCTCGGATCCGCCTCGCCGAGATACGCCCGTACCAGCGCCTCGACCTGAGATCGCGTGAAGTAGGGATCGGCGGCGGCCCGGGTCTCGATACTCGACCCGCCGAGGGTCAGATCGGTCACCGGTGAGAAGGCGACAGCCGCCGCGGGAACCATGGCGCCGGAAGATGGCCCCGATGCCAACTGCGCCAGCAAGACGAGCGCGAGATTCCCACCGGCCGAATCCCCGGAGAGCGCGACAGCGCGGAAGCCCAGGTTGACCAGTCCGCGGTAGCTAGCCTCGACGTCGCGCAAGCCCGCCGGAAACGGATTCTCGGGCGCGAGTCGGTAATCCGGGACGAAGGTCATGCTGCGGGCGCGGGCCGCGATGTGTCCGACGAGATTGCGATAGGCGGCGGCTGTGCCCCAGTTAAACCAGCCACCGTGAAGATGAAGGATCGCGGCGCCCTGCTCCCTCTGCGCGGGCAGGCACCACCATCCCGATATGCCGCCAACGGTGTCAGTCCGATAAGTCACTCCCTCGGCGGCTGGGACGTGACCCATGATTGAATCGAATGCCGCCCGAGCCTCGACGCCCTGTAGCCGTCCCTTGTTTGGCTCGACCATCACGCGCAGGTCGGCCATGAAAGCAGCGTCTGCAGGCGCGATCGGATGTTCGGCGTACCAGGACTGACGGTGGCGGCCCGGGGATGCAGCGGTGTGCATGCGACTGACTCCTATGAAAACGGAACCCCTGTGGTCCGCATTTATTACAACGATACGTATCGTAAACTATTTTGACACGACCGCCTAATAGTTTCCGTTACGTTCTGATAACTTCTGCTTATGAGCCCCTCCCCTGCGACCCGGCGCCGGCCTGGCAGGCCGCGCAGCGACGCGCCGCTCGCGCACGCGGCTATCTTGGACGCCGTGCAAGCGCTACTGCAGGAAAAGTCAGTGCACGAGCTGACCATGGAAGCGATTGCCAAGCGCGCCGGGGTGGGCAAGCCCACCTTGTATAAGTGGTGGCCGTCGAAAGCGGCGCTGGTGCTCGCCATGTTCAACGAGCGGCTCGCCGGTGCGGACGAATCGGCATCGGCAAGGTCGGCCGAGGCCGCGCTGCGGGCTAAAGTGCGCAAGCTGATCGTCAGCTTGAAGGGCGACTTCGGCAAGGTGATGGCGGACCTGATCGCGGCAGGACAGAGTGAACCATCGGTGCTCCGCGACCTGTTCGATCAGCACGTGAGCCTGCGCCGGGCGGCGGCGGTTAGCGACGTCCGGAGGGGTCAGGCTGCAGGAGAGATCGGGGCGGATGTGGACCCGGAGCTCGTGATCGACGGCATGATCGGGCCCATCTATCTGCGATTGTTGATGCAACATGCGCCGCTCACGGAGGAGTTCGGTCAGGCCATCGTCTCGCAGGTCCTGCGCGGCGTGCGGCCGTGACACTCTCAAACCTGGTTACCGAGCGGAGCAATTCGCTGCGATGACCGACCCGATTGCGGAGCGCATTCGTGCAATCGGGCGCTCGCGCGCTGCACGAATGGGAGGAGAGACGGATGAACGCAGCGCTGCCTCGTCTCCTGAGCGTCAATGCGGGTTATATGGACACCGCAGCCTTCCTCGCTTTGAAGGGACTTTTTACCGCCCACGTCACGGGCAACTTTGTAACCCTGGGCGCGGCTCTCGTCACAGGAACATCTGGCGCCCTCGCGAAGCTTCTCGCGTTGCCGGTTTTTTGTGTCGTGGTCATCGCGGTGCGCCTGCTCTCGTACCGACTGCGCTCTCGTTCGCGCCCGGTGGCCAGGACGTTGCTGGCGACGCAACTCACACTGACGATTCTCGGTGCACTCCTCGCTACTTGGCTTGGGCCCTTCACCAGCGCGGAGGGCTACGCCGCCCTTGCGACCGGCATGACCCTGGTAGCCGCGATGGCCGTTCAGAATGCCGCTCATCGGCTGCACTTCGCCAGCGCGCCCCCGTCAACGGTCATGACCGGTACCACGACGCAAATCATGATGGATCTCGCAGATCTCATGCACGGTCTGACACCTGAGAAAGCCCCCGCGACACGCGTCCGACTCCGACAGATGACCCTGGGTGTTTTGGCCTTCGCCACGGGCTGTGCACTCGGTGCACTTCTCTACGCCTTCTTTGGCGTGTGGTGCTTCTGGGTACCGCCCCTGCTGGTACTCGCCGCTCTTCCGATGCGCGGAGCCCTGGCCGAGGCCGACTCCCATTAGCCTCCAACGACAAGAAGCCGAAGAATCACCCGGTGCCGCACGGCAAACCAACGCCCTTGCGGGCAGCATCGTTGAAGGAGCGATTCAGAGGGTGGATTTGCGGCACCGCGCAAGACGTGCGCCGCGATCAGTGAGTTGCCGCCCGGTTTATGTGTCTAAGGGCAAGGACTCGCGGACTACCAGTCCGTCGGTCTCTTCGGTAGCCCGTTGATGGAGCTGGACAATCTCGGGCTGAGAGTGTGATCCGCGCAAATTCAGTGCAGCGGAATATTAGTTGCGATTTTCGGGTCCCTTCGCCCGCCGTACGTCTTTGTCCTTCTCTCGGGGATTGAGTCAGCGCCACCAGCGGAGCGTTCCTCTGTGCCAGATGTGCGTCTTGGCGCGGTGCTCACCTGCCCCTCGACGCTTGTCCGGGATCGACTTGGGAGCTGTCTACTACATAACCTTTAGGCATGCCTGTACCAATGCGGATGACGAGGCGCAGAAAATCAAAGTCCCTCCCTCAGGGGTGCGCTAAACGCCGGATCCAGCATGAGTCATCGTTCGCGTCTCTGAGACTTTTGACGGTGCACGAACGCCAGGACGTCTCCTGCTCTGGCGCTGCCCGACACGAAGCTTCGTAACGCGCGCTCCGTCACATCGACGGACCTGTCCTCGTGACGGCGATCACGGTAGTTATGTCGTGTCGGGCGTTTCATATCGAACGCTCACGGCCCATAGCTGGAGGACAGCCGGCATGTCTCCCATAAAATGCCCCGACTGCTGCACCGAGGTCTGCGACCGAGCCCCGGCGCGCGCGGGGTCTTCAAAACCACACGGCTACCGGCTTAGCCACGTCGGCCATATCCGCAGAGAGATCCGCGCATGAGCAGGAAATCGGTAATGCCGACCGAACATGACGCATTGCCAGGGCGCACTACACCGCTCAGTGTTCCGCAGACTCATTTTGTCAACGGACATCGCATCGTACCCCCGTACCCCGCCGGGCTGCGCGAGGCGGTGTTCGGCATGGGCTGTTTCTGGGGCGTGGAACGCCTCTTCTGGCAACAGCCCGGGGTTCACTCGACCGCGGTCGGCTATGCAGGTGGCTTCACTCCGAATCCGACGTACGAGGAGGTTTGTACCGGCGACACAGGACACGCCGAAGTGGTGCGCGCGATTTACGATCCCGCCAAGGTCCGCTACGAGGATCTGCTCAAGGTGTTCTGGGAGTCGCACGATCCCACGCAGGGAATGCGACAGGGAAACGACATCGGCACGCAGTACCGCTCCACGATCTACGTGACGGACAAGGCACAACGGTACGCGGCGGAGGTCTCAGGGCGCGCATATCAGGCCCGGCTCACCGCCGCGGGGCACGGCACAATCACCACGGAAATCCGCGACGCCCCGCAGTTCTTTTACGCCGAGGACTACCACCAGCAGTACCTGGCGAAGAATCCCAGTGGCTACTGCGGACTGGGCGGCTGTGGAGTGTCCTTTGAGTCCGCAGAGTTACAGGTCAGTCAGAAGGCATACCGGTAAGGGATGACGGGTCGGACGCGATGAACAGCGCTGATAGAAGCATCACCGGGCAGGAGACGGAGGCTCTGCTGGGAGAGACCCATCCCCGTCACGTAGAGACGCTGTTTCGAAACACGGTCGAGGATGCGCCGATCGGCATCGCTTTCGCCGACCGTGAGGGTCGCTATCGCCACTGCAACCGTGCCTTCTGCGCCATGCTCGGCTTCGATACTGAGGAGCTCAAGGGCGAGTCGATGGCGAGCCTCACGCACGGGGCCGATCTTCCATCCACCGCGGCAGGCCTGGAGCGACTGTGGAGCGGCGAGATCGCTCACCTGGACGTCGAGAAACGCTATCTGCACAAGAACGGCGGCGCGCTGTGGGTTCATGCAACCACCTCACTCGTTAGCAGCGGCGGCCCAGGACCCGAATGCTCGGTCGAGTTTCTCCTCGACATCTCCGCGCGCAAACAGATGGCAGCCGCCCTGCTGCAAAACCAGACACTACTTGCCACCGTCATTGCCGAACTCCCGATTGCGCTGATTGCGTGTGACGTCAGAGGTCAGGTGACGCACCACAACCCTGCGGCGGCCGAGCTGCTGGGAATTCCCGCGGAAGGAACCGCCGACGCGGTCCCGCGCAACCCCTACCCCCTCACCGCCCGGGTCTATCTCACCGACGGCACTACGCCGGTGCCGCGCGAGGACCGTCCGCTAGCGCGCACCCTGCTCGGTGAGAAGGTGCGTGACGCCGAGTTCGTCATTGTGCGACCTGATGGGGCACGTCGCGCCGTGTTGTCGAGCGCGCAGCGCATGGTCAGCCACGCCGGCCAGCCACTCGGTGCCCTCGCGGTCATCGAGGACATCACCGATCGGCGGCGCGCCGAAGAAGAACTCGAACGCGTACACAAGCAGCTGCTGGTCGCCTCCCGACAGGCTGGCATGGCCGAGGTGGCAACAAATGTCCTGCACAACGTCGGTAACGTGCTGAACAGCGTCAATGTGTCAGCCAGTATCGTCGCCGAGCGCATCAGGAAATCGAAATGCGCCGGACTGGGACGGGTGGCCGCGCTGCTGAACGACCATGCGGCCGACCTGACGACTTTTCTGACGGGCCCTCAAGGCAGCCACCTGCCGCTGTACATGCGGGAACTTGCCGCAGAGCTCATCGCCGAGCGTGACGTCGCCATCACGGAGCTCGCAGCGCTGCGCAGCAACGTCGAGCACATCAAGGAAATCGTTGCGGTGCAGCAAAGCTACGCGCGCCGCGGCGGCGTGACCGACATGGTCGACATTCGCACTTTGGTTGAGGACAGCCTGCGGATGAACGAGGGGGCCTTCAGCCGTCATGGGGTCACTCTGGTGCGCGACTTCCAGGACGTGCCGCTGATCACGGTCGACAAGCACAAGGTGCTGCAGATCCTGGTGAACGTAATCCGCAATGCCAAATATGCTTGCGATGAGTCCCGAACGGCGGAGAAGCGCGTGACCGTCCGCGTCCGGGCTGGCAATGGGACGATGCTGGTCGCCGTCACCGATACCGGCGTCGGCATCCCGCCGGAGAATCTCGAGCGCATCTTCAGTCACGGCTTCACGACGCGCAAAGACGGTCACGGCTTCGGCTTACACAGCTGCGCGCTAGCGGCCAAAGACCTCGGCGGTTCGCTGCAAGGCGAGAGTGCCGGGCCCGGCCAGGGAGCTACCTTTACCCTGACACTGCCCCTCACCCAGCCGGAGCCGTCACATGGCCGATGAATCCGATTTGCTGATCCACCGGCTGCTGATGATCGACGACAATCCGGCGATTCACCAGGACTATCGCAAGATTCTCACTGGCCGCGATGACACGCAGATGTCGGCCGCGGAAGCGGCGCTGTTTGGCGAGTCGCAGTCGACGGTGTCGCGACCGGTATTCGATGTCGATTCAGCGCTGCAAGGCCGCGACGGCGTTGAATTGGCGCGCCGCGCGCTCGCTGAGGGACGCCCTTACTCGGTCGCCTTCGTGGACATGCGTATGCCGCCCGGCTGGGACGGACTGGAAACGATCGAGAACCTCTGGAAGATCGACCCCGAAATACAGGTCGTGGTCTGCTCAGCCTATAGCGACTACGACTGGATGGAGCTCCTGGCGCGCCTCGGGCGCTCGGACAAGCTTATCGTCATCAAGAAGCCCTTCGAGCCCATCGAGATCCTGCAGTCCGCGAGCGCGCTGAGCCGCAAGTGGCAGAACGCACGCGCACTCAAGCGCCACGTGGAAGGCCTCGAGCGGGTTGTCACCGATCGCACCCGCGGACTTGAGGCGGCGAACCGGCAGTTGCGCCACCTCGCCTCGCACGACTCACTCACCGGGCTCCCCAACCGCCTCTTGCTCGATGACCGCATCACCCAGGCGATTGCTCAGGCGAACCGTCAATCGCATGGCTTCGCCGTGGCAGTGCTGGATCTCGACCGCTTCAAGCTGATCAACGACTCGCTCGGCCATCACGCGGGCGATGAGCTCCTGTGCGAGGTGTCGGCGCGGCTGAAGGGAGCCATCCGCGCCGTGGACAGCATCGCGCGCCTCGGGGGAGATGAGTTCGTGATCATCTTCGATGGGCCAATGACGCGGGCGGAGTCGCTCGAGATGGGCAAGCGCCTGCTGAAGGTGATGGAGCCTTCCACCCGGCTCCTCGGAATCGACGTGCACGTCTCGCCCAGCATCGGCATTGCGTTTTATCCGCGCGATGGCGCGACTATCGATGCCCTGCTGGCACACGCGGACGCCGCCATGTACCACGCCAAGGAGCGCGGCCGCAACAACGTGCAGTGCTATACCGAGAGCATGGGCACGGTGACACAGGAGCGCGTGAAGCTGGAAAGCGAGCTGCACGAAGCACTGCGTGGTGGGCAATTCGAACTGCACTACCAACCCAAGGTCGACACCGCGACGGGTCGGATCAACAGCGCCGAAGCGTTGATTCGGTGGCGCCATCCCGAACGCGGGCTGCTGCTGCCGGCTGAGTTCATTCCGGTCGCGGACGAGTGCGGCTTGCTCGATGCCATCGGCGAGTGGGTGCTCTATGAGGCGTGCCGCCAAGGGAGTATTTGGCAGCAGCGTGGACCGCGTGCCCTGCGCGTCGCCGTCAACCTTGCGCCCTCGCAGTTCCGCCTCGTGGACCTAGTAGGTCAGATTCGGCGCGCTCTCGATGCCTCGGGACTGGACCCTGCACTCCTCGAGATCGAGCTCACCGAAACCGCGGTCATGAGCGATGCCGAGGAGTCTGTCCATATTCTGGAAGCCATCAGCCGCATGGGTGTGTTGGTCTCTGTCGATGACTTCGGGACCGGCTATTCCAGTATGAGCTACCTGCGTCGCTTCCCGATCGACAAGCTCAAGATCGACCGCTGCTTCGTCGAGCAGATGACGGCACGCCCGGAAGACGCTTCCATCGTAGGCGCAATCATCTCGCTCGCCCACAGTCTGCGTCTAAAGGTGATCGCGGAAGGCGTGGAGACACCCGAGCAGCTGCAATTGCTGGCCAAGCTCGGCTGCGACCAGTACCAGGGCTTCTACTTCAGCCCCGCCCTTCTTCCCGCAAAGTTCGAGGAGTTGCTGCGCGAGGATCCGCTCCTGACCGAAGAGGATGCGGTGCGAACCCACAGCAAACTCGCCCGTTTGAAGGGTTGATCGCTAGCGCGGCAGGCATTTCCGCACCACCGGCCATCCCTAAGCTCCTTGACCCAACAGGCTAGCGCCTGCGAGCCAAGGTCCGTCTGCGCGCCCGCCACCAATGCACAACGCGCCGGTCCATTGGCTGATTGGTTGATTTCCGGGGATGAGATTTCTCGCGAGCGTGTGTAGCCGCATCCTTTGACAGCGACGTCGCGGCGACGACGTAGAGCGTAAACAAGGCTCCGACAACATAGAGCGCGATACTTGAATTGCCCATGGCTTTCCCTAGTTGGAGGGCCGCAGCTTACCCAGCGGTGCGTTAATTGGGTGTTAAAATTCCTGCCGTTCCAATTTGCCCGGGCGGCACGCACCGCGTAGGCAAAGCGAGCCCGCATCCGTACCCCGGATCCGGTGCGAGTTCTCGTGGCGGCGCCCGCTGCCATCCTTAATCAAACGCGTGCCCTCGAGTCGCAGCCAACGACGAGCTGCGGAGCGCCTTGCAGGCGGTGTCATCCGATGGGTCCCGCACAAGACATTGCGCCCGCCAGTGGTCGATTCGCTTACTCCCCATGTTGGTGGTTCTCTAAGGACGCCTCGCGCAGATCGAGCTCCCGCTCGAGCCGACGACGCCCCTCATCTTTCAGCATCCCCTCGCGATAGAGTTCATTGATACGCTCGCGCTCTACGGCAATCAGCTGCAGTTCTACTTTGTCGCTCGGTTCGAGCTGACCATCACCACCCGGCTCTTCGATGGGATCGAAATGCGACAACCGATCTCGCAGCTTGGTTCGCAGCCGTCGAACGACGTCATCGGGCACCGCTTGTTCGACAGCGAGACGCTCGAGATGCGCGCTCGCGGCTTCAATCGAGCGCCGGCGCGCCAGCAGTTCCTCGGCCCGATCGGTTTGCAATTCTTGCTCCCCGGCGTTGGCAAGGCCGAGCAGCCGGATTACGAGCGGTAGCATCAGGCCCTGGGCGACGAGCGTCACCAGGATCACCGAGAATGTGAGAAACAGAATAAGATCGCGATCGGGGAATGGTCGGCCGTTGTCCGCAGTGAACGGAATTGCGAGAGCGGCGGCGAGCGACACGATGCCGCGCACGCCAGTGAAGCCGAGGATAAATGGCCACTGCCAGGGCGGCGCGGGGTCGCGGCGCGCGATGGCCGGGACCAGCCAACGCGGAAGGTACGTCGCGGGGAAGACCCATATGAATCGAGCCAGAATTACGACGGCACAGACCACGGCAGCGGACTCCGCCAGCGTCGGCCACGAATAGCCGCCCAATCCGGAAATCAGTGTGCGCGCCTGCAGACCGGTCATGAGGAATACGATGCCCTCGATCATATAGACGAGGACATCCCAGAAAAATACGCCCTGCAGCCGGGTCGCGGCGCTGATCATGCTCAAGCCGTTCCAGCTGACATACAGCCCGGCAGCTACCGTGGCCAGTACTCCGGAACCACCCAGGTGTTCCGGTGGCCAATAGGCGGCGAAGGGCGTCAGGATCGAAAGCACGATCTCGATTTGCGCATCGGCGACCCAGCGACGCAGCCGCAACATGAACCATCCGACTGCGATTCCCCACAGCAGCTCCCCCCCAAGGATGACGAGAAACTCGCCGGCCGCCCTTTCGAATGAGAATGCCGCGGCGCTCACCGCCACCACGGCAAATCGATACAGGATCAGCGCAGTCGCGTCATTGGCGAGTCCTTCTCCCTCGAGGATGACGCGGATTCGTTTCGGGAGCCGCAATCTCTGGGCAATCGCCACCGGCGCGACCGCATCCGGCGGCGAGACTATGGCGCCCAATACGAAGCCCACAGGCCACGAGAAACCCAGGAGCCAGTGCGTGGCCGCCGCCGCAGCCACAGTCGTGAACAGCACACAACCGATGGCAAGCAGAGAGATCGGCCGCAGATTGAACCGAAACTCCCCCCAGCTCATCGCGACGGCAGAGGAATAGATTAACGGCGGCAGCACGAGCAGCAGCACAAGCTCCGGCGCGAGCCGTACCGTGGGCAGGCCTGGAACAAGTGCGAGCACGATACCGGCCAACACAAGGAGTATCGCCGGCGGAATATTCGACCGTCTTGCCACGACTCCGACCGCGGCTAGCGCAACCAGCAGCAGCACCAAAATCTGGATCTCGTGGGTGATCAATTTCGCTGCCCGAGAAGCTGGTTGAAATGCGGGCGCGCCAGTCAGCGCTACGTGCTGGCGCGTCATCGACGACGACAGAACTATAGAGCAATCGGGCAGCGAACGCGCATTCGAACCGGTCCATAGATGCGCCCGTCCCTTGGAGCGCGGCGCCGTAACCGTTCGCGAATTCAAGCCGCGGGGTCGTCACGGAAAAGACTCCAACACTTGCTGACGCATTGGCAAAAACATCGAACTCACGACCCCTGCAGGGCTCTGCTCGTCCGAGTGGGCCGCTTCAAACTGATCGCGGATCGCAGATGTCGATATCGCCTCTCGAGGGTCCACCCGGTAGTTGGCCAGATAGCCGTACCGGCAATGACGTGCACCATCGAGGTGCGCGCCCGGGAGCCTCGTCCGGCGCGCTGCGCCCCACGGCGGCATTGGTTCACTGGCAACGCTGCGCCTGAAAGGGTCTGCGTTGATCAGCCATGCCTGAATTCCTAACGCGCTCTTAACGCATCAGGAGGTAGCCTGACTCCGAAGTGACGATCGCAGGCATGCACATCGGCGCTTCAAAGGGTCACGATACTGGCGATCGGGGGGGATTGAATTGAACCGGGCTTATGAAATCTCTGACGGCTCTGGCGGGCTTCTCAGGTACGACTCTGTTCGCTGCTCTCGCCGCTCACGCACAGTCGGTGCCAGATGAGAGCCCAGCTCCGCTTGCCGAAGTAGTGGTCACCGCGCAGAAGCGCGTCTCGACCGTACAGAACACTCCGATCAGCATTACGGCGGTCAGCGGTGACGATTTATTGTCTCGCGGGGTCGCCTCTTTGGCCACTCTGGCACAGGGTACACCCGGCGTTTCGCTCAAGAGTGAGGGGCCCAGTCAGACCGAGATCGAGATGCGCGGTATGACCTCGAGCGGTGGCAATTCCGCAACCGTCAGCTTCTACATTGACGATATCCCTCTGGCCGGACCCGCGAGTGCCCAAAACGGTCATGTAGTGATCGATCCCGACCTCTATGACCTGAATCGCATCGAGATTCTGCGCGGGCCTCAGGGCACGCTCTTCGGATCGGGTTCGATGGGCGGCACGGTCAGACTCATTACCAACCAGCCTAACCTGTCGACCGTGCAATCCACCGCACAGAGCACCCTGTCGGGCACCGACGACGGTGGGTTCAATCACAAAAACAGCGCGATGGTCAACCTGCCCCTTGTCGATGACACTCTGGCACTACGGCTGGTGGGAACAGAGGACCATACGAGCGGCTGGATCGACCGCATCGTGGCTGACCCCTTCCCGCTGGTCGGCGGAAGCCCGGACGGTACCGTTCGCGGCGATGTGCAGAAGGCCGCAATCCAGAAGCAATATCCGGACTCGAATGCCTATCAAACTTATGCGGCGCGCGCGACTTTGCTGTGGAAGCCGACGGAAAGCCTGTCGGTCACGCCCTCATACTTCCACACGACCAGCACCCAGAACGGCATCAGCGCCTATGACAGCGCTCCTGGCACCGAGACGCACTACCAACCCTTTGACATCGCCGAACCACTGACCGATTCCCTGACCGCCTACAGTCTGAATGTAAACTACAGTTTCCCCGGGTTCGATCTGACATCAAGCACCGCGCGCTGGACGCGTAACTCCTCTCAGGTCGAGGAGGCGAGCGAGGCCTTCAACAATCCACTCGAAGCGCTCACCTATAACTCCAACTACGGTCTTCCGAACCCCGGATATTACGGTTCGACCGGCTCCGGCCCGGAGCACGGTATCGAGATCGATCCTTCCCATCAGTTCAGCGAGGAGCTGCGATTGGCTTCGACGGGAGACGGACGAGCCAGCTGGGTTACCGGCCTCTACTACAGCGACTTTTACTCGCTGTGGACCTTCGCCGGTACGACGCCCAACTACTCCTCGTATATGGATCTCGGAACGCTCGCGCCGGCCACCACATCCAACTGGTTCAACGCCTACTCGCCGACTACTCTGCAGCAGTACGCAGGCTTCGGCGACGCCACCTACGCGCTGACTGACGCGCTCAAGGTCGATATCGGCGCTCGCGTAAATCACTACAGTTATCGCTTCTCTTCGTGCATCAGCGGTTGGGGATCGGCCAATGGAGCCGCCACGCCCTCATGCTCCGGGCTCATCTCACTGTCATCGAGCAGCTTCAATCCGAAAATAAACCTGGCCTACACGTTCAGCCCGGATCTAATGGTGTATGGCACGGTGTCGACCGGCTTCCGTCCCGGCGGGGGCAACGCGGCCTATCCGACCACCGGTTCCGCCTGGGCAGGGGCCTTCCAGCAGCAGAATTACACCAGCGGCAAGTGGCCCTCCACCTACGAGCCGGACCGTGTCGTGAGCTACGAGCTCGGCGAGAAAGCCAGGGTGCTAGATCGCCGGCTGACTGTGAACGCCAGCATCTACTATGAGGATTGGCGCCACATCCAGCTCGAGGCCTATCCGAACGACTGGGCGCTCAACATCAACGGCGATTACGCACATATCTACGGGGCCGACATCGACGCGCTTGCCGATTTGGGGGCAGGATTTCAGTTCGAAGTCGCGGCTGGATACCTGTACGAGTGGCTGGAAGGGGGACCGCACTGGGTGATTGCCCCGATTCACAAGCTGCCGGAGGTGGCCCCGGTCAGTGGCACCGCCGCTCTCAGCTACACCACGCCGCTCGGGAACTCCTGTACGTTCACGGTGCGGTTGGAGGACTCGTACACCGGCGCTCGCTACTCGATTTCATTTCCGAGCCCCTACCAGTTCACCGGCACGTACATACAACTGGGCTCTTATAACCTCCTAAATGTGCGCGCGGGAGTGAGATTTCGTGATACGTGGAGTGCGACTTTGTTCGTCAATAATGTCACCAACAAGCATGCCCAGCTGGAGAGCATGTTCACGGAAAATGAGCCGCAACCTGATTTTACCCGCATCATCACCAATCAGCCGCTCACGGCAGGAGTGGACTTTTCCCATCGGTTTTAAACCCGCAGCTCGGTGCGCGATTCAAGTCGAACGCGCCTCAGCGCTCCCTCGATCGAGTGAGCGCCCCGGCGAGGATCACGGACCCGCAGCGTTCCGCTTCAGGAGGGCGTCTCCCAGATCTCGGCGCCGTATCTTTGCCGCCTATTGCTACACCCTTGTACCTCCTTGGTTTTTATGGAACCGCTAACAATCTTCGGTCTGTTCGCGGTCACCGCGATGCTCGTTTTCTACGCGCTTGAGGATCGAAAGCCCGCGTATATCCTCTGTTTTGCAGGGGCGTGTCTACTTGGATCTGGCTACGGTTTCCTGCAAGGAGCGTGGCCATTCGGTGTCGTTGAAGCGATCTGGGCCGCTGTCGCGATGCGACGTTGGCGTGTTAAGACCAAGTCACGGAGTGGCTCATGACTACGTGCGCTCAGTCACCGCCCGAGAACGACATATGGTCGGTCTGCGAGGCCTGGCGCGGATGCCGAGCCCGGCCGTGCGGCTTCCTCGCGTGGCCCGACGGGCCTCCATCGCCAAGGTATAGGACGAGCTCGCGCCGCTGCTCATCCGCCTGACTCCCTGCATAAATGCCTCTGGAGCGCATACGATCTGCGTGCTGGTGCGACCGGTAGCCCACAAACGCAAAATCACGTTGCGATGGTTAAGGAGTGAAGACCATGTCCCAAACGGTTGCCGAGCTCTTGGTGGGTGCGCTCGAGGAAACGGGCGTGAAGCAGATATTCGCGCTCATCGGCGACTCGCTGAACCCACTCGCGGATGCGGTGCGCCGCAGCCAGATCGAATGGATCGGTGTGCGCCATGAGGAAGGCGCGGCATTGGCGGCCGCTGGCCAGGCCAAGCTTACGGGTAAGCTCGCGGTGTGCGCCGGCACGACGGGTCCAGGAAGCACTCACCTTGTCGCCGGCTTGTACGAGGCTGCCCGGGATCATGCTCCGGTGCTGGCGCTTTCCGGGGACATGCCCCGCAAGTTCCAGGGAACCGATTACATACAGACGACCAAACCCGACCTTCTCTTCCGCGACGTCAGTCTGTACACCGAAACCATTAATTCGCCTGAGCAGGCCCCTCAGGTCATTCACCAGGCCATCGCCGCGGCCTATGCCGGCCGGGGCGTGGCCCACCTCACGCTACCCCAGGACGTAAGCGCGGCGAAGGCTGCCGGCAGCATTGCGAGCGTCGCGACGCTCAAGCCGCGTCAGGAATTTGCCGCCAGTGCTGAGGATGTGCAGGCAGTTGCCCGGCGGATCGACCAGGCAAGGACCGTGCTGATCATGTGCGGGAACGGGTGTCACGGCGCGGGTGATCTGCTGCGCGCGCTCTCCGACCGACTCAAGGCGCCGTTGATCCATTCCGTCAAGGGTAAGGACATCATGCCTTACGATGATCCGCACTGGATGGGCGGCATCGGCATGATCGGCACCAAGCCAGTGTACAACGCGATCATGCACTGCGACCTTCTGCTGATGATCGGCACCGACTATCCCTACTCTGAGTTCCTGCCGCGCGGCGGCAACGTGATCCAAATCGATGAACGGCCGCAGGTACTGGGCCGTCGCGCGCCAACCGTGCTCGGCGTCGCGGGCTCGGCGCGGCCAACCCTCAAGCTGTTGCTCGATCAGGTCGCATCCAAACCTGACGATGCTTTCTGGAACAAGATGACCCAGGAGCGTCGCAAATGGGATGCCTTGTTGGACAAGCAGGCTGATCCAGCACGCAGCGCCGAACGCATCCATCCGCAGGCAGTCGCCCGCGCTACGAGTGACGAGGCCAAGCCGGATGCAGTATTCGTCTTCGACACTGGTTTGAACACGCTCTGGTCAGCCAATTGGATCAGGCAAAGTGGCTCGCAGCGAATCATTGGCTCTTTCAATAACGCGGCCGTGGGAACCGCCTTGGGCCAGGCCAACGGGATACAGAGTCTGGATCGCTCACGCCAAGTGATTGCGCTGTGTGGCGACGGCGGCTTCAACATGCTGATGTGCGAGTTTCTCACCGCTGTACATCACCGACTGCCGGTCAAGGTTGTGGTTTATAACAACTCTGGCTTCGGCCTCATCCGGCTCGAGGCGGAAAGCGTCGGCTTGCCGGCCTACAGCAAGGGCATAGAATTCCCCAATCCCGACTTTGCAGCCTTGGCCCGCGCTTGCGGCGGCCAGGGCTTTACCGCCAGAAAGCCCAATGAGTTGAAAGAGGCTCTCAGCGCGGCCTTTACAGCCGATGGTCCGGCGATCGTCGATGCGGTCGTTGCTTCCGATGAGCTGCCGAATCTGCCGCATCTCGACTTGGAGATGGTCGGTCGTGTCGCCGTGGCCAAGGCCAAAGAAGCGCTGCTTGCGCTTACCGGAAGTTGATGGAGGATTCATCGATGGCCCACATAGGGCCGCGGCTGATCCGCCGCTTATGGATCAAACACATTCCGTTCCCTGGTGCGACAAATTCATTTGATTTCATCCGGTCCATACGTTCGGGCGACACCAAAGAACAATAGCCAAGCCACTCACCACGAGGCATCAATTGGTGTACGAAGCTCCGACGGATTCCGGAACCCTTGCAACTGCCTTCCGCCAAGAGGCTCGGCACGAAACCGCATCGAGGTGCACAGTGTTTAGACTCCTCTGCGTTACGGCTCTAACTATGGTGCTAACGCCCACGGGCGAAGCTCAGGCGCCGGCGGCGACCGCCGTCCCCGCGGCGGCTGCGACGGGAGCCTCGAAACCCGTCAAGCCAGTACAGCGTGCCGACGCCACTCCACAGGGCAAGCTTAAGAATCCTTACAACATCAGCAACAAGGCGATCGTCGATGCGGGAGGCGCATTGTTTGTCAGTGCGGCATGCAGTGGCTGCCACGGCGGTACGGGTGGAGGCGGTATTTGTCCGCCACTCACGGACGGCGTCTGGATCTACGGGGGCGATGACGACACGCTCTTTAGGTTGATCGCCTACGGAAGTCAGACACTTCAGAGCAAGGGGTATACGCGAAAGGCCGAGGAAAATGTGGTAGCCCCGATGCCCGCCATGGGAGAGGTCGTCGCTTCAGACGATGATCTTTGGAAAATTCTCACGTTCATCCGCGCGCAATACCACGGCCCACCGGAATGTCGCCTCGGATGTCCGGCACCAGGCGACGGCGGACACTGACCGGCAAAACCCAAGCGGATCTGCGGCCCAGGATAATTTGGCCCAACTATCATCGCACATGAGCACGCAATTCAAGGCTGGTGATCACGTACGCTGGAACTCCGAAGCTGGGTATGTCAGTGGCACCATCACCAAGGTGCACACCGTCGACACTGACTACAAGGGCTATACCCATCACGCGAGCCTCGAGGAGCCGCAGTACGAGATTCAAAGTGACAAAAGCAGTCACGTGGCAATGCACAAAGGCACAGCCTTACAGAAGGTTGACGACTGATGCCGGTGTCAGGGCCCTCAGCAGCGCCAGTGGCCATCTGGACGATTGGTCACTCGGTACGCTCTATCGAGGAGTTTCTGGGCCTGCTCGCTGGAGCACAGATCGACGCCGTGGCCGACGTGCGCAGCTTTCCCGGTTCACGGAAATTTCCGCAGTACGGCAGGGAGGCACTCAAGGCGACGCTAGAAGCTCAGGCGATTCGCTATCGCTGGTTGCCTGCGCTGGGCGGTCGGCGGAGGCCTCGGCCGGATTCGCCCAACTCAGCGTGGCGCAATGCCTCATTCCGCGGCTACGCCGATTACATGTCCACCCCGGAATTTGCGCGAGGCCTAGACCAGCTGTTGGAGGTGTCCATGAAAGCGCGAACCGCGATCATGTGCTCGGAGGCGCTCTGGTGGCGATGCCACCGCTCAATGATCGCCGACGCGCTGAGCGTGCGCGGGCTGGGCGTCGCGCACATTCTTGACGCAAAACACAATGTGATGCATCCGATGACAGCCCCGGCCCGCGTAGTGGGGGGCGTCCTGAACTATGCCGTCATGGACCTTGAGCCGTGCACGCCGACCAATTCACTCAGCTAGCTTTCGCTTCCGCGGACCGCGCGTGCTGTTTGTTCGCACGAGCAACCGTCAGCGCGCAGCAGCAGCGCTCCTGCTGCTCAAGGTCTTAGGGACAGTCCCTTGAGTTACGCGGTGGTTTCGCTAGAGGATCGGATGATCAATCCCGACCTCGAACGCTTCATGGCAGGCCGTGCGAAGTCGCAGACGATCGAGCTTCGCGGCAGTCATGCCATTTTTATCTCGCATCCAAACGAAATTGCCGCATTGATCGAGCGCGCGGCGAAAGCCGCCAAATAGCTCGCGCCTTGCTCGCGGCGGACCCGCAGCGTTGCAGGCGTAGCCCTTAGCCGTATGTGAAGTCCGGCTTGCTCTGCCCGACTTCAATAATGTAGCCATCAGGATCGCGGATGTAGCAGCGCGTCTCCCCGTACTTGTCCTTTGGCTCTGTGATGAACTTCGCCCCGCGCTTTCGCCAGAGCTCATAGCACGCTTTGATATCCGCAACCCGGATATTCATGAAGCTGTTGACGGAGTCGGGATCGGCGGGGACGCTGAGCGTCACCGTCGGTTTGTCGGGTGTTGGACCGCCCCCAACGTTGACGATCAGCCACGTGTTCGCGATCTGCAAGTACCCCGGCGCGCCGCTGCTGTCGCCCCGACTCAGAATGCGAGCTCCGAAGACCGTCTCGTAAAATCCCGCCGATCGTTCGATGTCGGCGACGGTGAGGAAGTGTGCGACCGTAAATCCCTCTTGCGGCGGCATCTGATAGGACTCCTGCTCAACTTGCACCTGGTTCATTGACGGCTCCCAGTCGGTATGTGGCATTGCTGCCGTTTGCTTTGGCAACCCAAATATCGCCCTTGTCACACTCTGTGCTCGGCGATCAGGAGCACTCCAGCGTCAAGTACGCCGCGATGAAGCGCCGCTCACCGAGAGGTCTCGGCGTCGGTCAGTTGACGAGGACTCACCCCGGCCGCGAACGCGCCATCAGGTTCGGCCTGGGAGCCGCGTCGTGGCGTCCTGGACTATCCAGGTATCTAGACTGCGGACAGCCCAAGCATAAGATCAGAACCAGAGGTGCGCATCGATTGGACCTTGGTATCGGACATGCCTTTGCGTTGCAGGAACGCTCTTCAGGCAGCACCGCCGCGCGCCCCAATACCGTCGAGCGCTACGGCCGCAGCCTCGGGCAAATCCAACTCGGCGACTGAGAGGTTTTCCCGCAGGTGTGCAATTGAGGACGTCCCAGGAATGAGAAGAATGTTGGGCGAGCGGCGCAGCAGCCATGCAAGCGCAACTTGCATGGGCGTGGCACCGAGGCGCTGAGCGACACCGGACAAGGTGGACGACTGCAGCGGGGTGAAGCCGCCAAGCGGGAAGAAGGGGACGTAGGCGACGCCATGGCGGGCAAGCTCATCGATGAGCGCATCATCTGCGCGGTGCGCGAGGTTGTAGTGGTTCTGCACACAAACGATGTCGCAAATGCGGCGTCCCTCCTGAACCTGCGCGAGCGTAACGTTGCTCAATCCGATCTGCCGTACCAATCCCCGGCGCTGCAGTTCAGCCAGTGCGCTGAGCGGCGCTTCGAGTGAGCCTTCAGCGGGTCCATGGACGCCAAACATGCTGCGGAGGTTGACCACATCGAGCACCTCCAGACCCAGGTTCCGCAGGTTGTCGGTCACTGCCTCGGCGAGCTCTTTGGCAGAGAAAGCCGGTAGCCACGCTCCGTCCGCGCCGCGCCGGGCCCCGATCTTGGTCACAATTACGAGATCATCGGCGTACGGATGCAGGGCTTCGCGAATCAGCCGATTAGTGACGTGCGGGCCATAAAAGTCGCTGGTGTCGATGTGATTCACTCCGCTCGCGACCGCTTCGCGCAACACCGCAAGTGCAGCGTCAGGGTCGCGTGGCGGACCGAATACGCCCGGGCCTGCGAGCTGCATGGCGCCGTAGCCGAGCCGCCTTACGGCTCGGTGCGCTCCTAGTCTGAATGTGCCGGACTTGATAACACTGGACATGGTCGATCTCCTTTGCGAGAGGACAATCTAGCCGCTGTTCGCATGCACGATAATCGGGCACAATCCGCACGGGCTGTGCGGATAATCGAACAGTGAGAACCGATCTCGGGGATCTGAACGCCTTCGTGAGCGTCGCCCGCGCAGGCGGCTTTCGCGAGGCTGCGCGCGCCACCGACGCGAGCGCATCCGGCCTCAGCGAAGCGGTGCGGCGCCTGGAGATCCAGCTCGGCATCCGACTCCTCAACCGAACGACGCGAAGCGTCACCCCCACCGAGGCCGGTAAGCGCCTGCTTGAGCGGCTCGGTCCGGCGCTGACGGAAGTGGAGTCGGCCCTCGATGTGGTGAACAAATTTCGCGACAGGCCCGTGGGCACGCTCAGGCTCAACGTGCCGGTCAGCGCCGCGCGGCTCGTGCTGCCGGGGATCGTGCCGCGCTTCCTCTCAGCGTATCCGGAGATTCGCGTGGAAGTGGTCGCCGAGGACAGTTTCATCGACGTGCTCGCGGCCGGGTTCGACGCCGGGATCCGCTACGACGAGCGCTTGGAGCAGGACATGATCGCCGTTGCGATCGGCCCGCGCACACAGCGCTTCGCGGCTGCCGCCGCTTCTGATTATCTGGATCGCCGTGGCCGTCCCCAACATCCGCGCGAACTTCTCGAACACGCGTGCCTGCGAGGACGTTTCAGTAGCGGCGCGACGCCTCCCTGGGAATTCGAGCGCGCCGGCGAGGTGGTGCGGATCGAGCCCGCGGGGCCATTACTCGTGAGCATGGGCACGGCCACCGATCTTGCCGTTGAGGCAGCGATCGCCGGCGCCGGCGTCATCTGTCTTTTCGAGGACTGGCTGCGACCTCATTTTCACAGCGGCGCACTCGAACCTGTGCTCGAGCCCTGGTGGCAGCCCTTCTCAGGGCCATTTCTCTACTATTCCGGACGGCGTCTCGTGCCGGCGCCCCTGCGAGCGTTCATCGACTTCGTAAGAGGCTCGGATGGGGGGATCGCACGGCGGCCGCCGAAGCGCAAACGGTCGCCCGCAACCGGCACGTAGGGGTAAGCGATTGAATTTGGCCAATAACTCCTCGAAGCTGGCAAACGGCGCGCTCAGGCGGGCGAACGGGTGAGAAAGAAGTCAGCTGCCATGTGGTTCGCCGCCTGATACGGCTGCCCCGCAATCCGCCCCCGCTCTAGTGTCAGCGTAAGCCTGACAAGAGCCATTCGAGCGAACCCGGTCGGGCTGCATCGGGGGAGGAGCGTTGGCGATCTCACAAGATGCGGGCGCGCACCAGCCCGCTTACCTGCGCCCGCGCGCGGGGCGGGCACCGTGACGGCCGCGCCCCCAGTGCTGAAGCCCCCGCCGCTGAGCTTTCTTGCCGGCGGAGGCGAGATGGGCGCGCGCATCCGGGCACTTGACGGGACGCGCACTCCCTGGGCGACCCGTCGAGCTGGCCACAGTCCCTGCGCACCATCGTCAGGGTGATGCTCGACTCGCGCTGCGCCCTGTGGATGCTCTGGGGTCCGCAGCTCACCTTCCTGTGCAATGACGCCTACCTGCCAACCGTGGGCATCAAACGCGACTGGGTACTCGGCGCACGCTCCGACCTGGTATGGGAAGAGATCTGCCCCGATATCGGGCCGCGCATTCAGCAGAACCCTGCCCGCCGAGACTGATCGCGCTCACCGGCCGGGGACAGGAAGACGACCGAGCCCGCGCGCAACGCGGGTTTCGACGAGCACCTGACGAAGCCGGTTGATCCGGAGGCCCCCAGAAGTCTGGTGCGCACTTATAGTGGCGAGGGCGCTGACGGCTGACCATCCTGCGCCAAGGCGGGCCCGCACGTCGGCGCACGCGCGGCCCGCTGCGGTGCCCATTACCAGATCCAGTGGTACCAAGGCGGATGAGTGCTCTGCCGGATTTGGTTCTTCTCGCTGATTGCGGCGGCGTTGTTCACCGAGGTGCTGGCCGATAGCATGCTCTTGGGACTCACAGGCTGAATCGCGCCACCGGTGTGCGCGGTGCGCCCTACCGCCCCGGCATTGGGGCCGTCGCACGACCCGCAGGAGACAAGAAGATGGCCAGGCTGCCCCTGATGACCCGGATGGTAATGAAGTTCGACGTGTGCTCCGTGCGCTGGACCGGCGACTCGTTTTTCATGTGGCTGTTTTCACGCCGCGCCGGCTTGACGAAGGACCCGCAATTCAAGACCCGGACAGCCAAGGCGCTGGTGCTGACGACCCAAGGACGCCGCACCGGGCGTGAACGCTCCGTCGTGCTGCCCTACTTCACCTTCGGTGATCTGACCTTCGTCGTGGGCTCAAAGGGTGGGGCCCCCGAGGACCCGGACTGGGTCGGCAACCTGCATGAGACGCCCGTGGCGAGCGTTTGCATGGATCGGCGGGCTCGACCCGTTCGCTGCCGTCCTGCGACCCGCGAGGAGCGCGCGCTCCTCTGGCCTCAGCTGATCGCATTTGCTCCGACATACGAGGCCTACCAGCAGGGCACACGCCGCGAGATCCCCTTGATAATCCTGGAAAGCCCCTAAAATCCAGGGTCGCGGCCGCGAGGCGACAGGATAGTCCTGCACGGCAGCGGGATTGGTGCGAACATCCCCGCCTCCGCGTCGGTAGAGCTTTTTTGTAGCTCCCAGCCACGCCTCAAAAATAAAGGTTCCCGTCTGAAGACCCCTGCCGCCCTGCAGCCGCTCATCGACGATGGCGTGATTGACGAAGTGATGCGCTCACTCAAGAGCGGCAAGGAAGCCACCGTCTATATCGTGCGCACGGGCACTCAGCTGCGCTGCGCCAAGCTCTATCGCGACATGGGTCAGCGCAGCTTTCAGAAGCGCACCGTGTACCAGGAGGGCCGCAAGATCCGGGGCAGCCGCCAGGCGCGGGCGATGAACAAGAGCACGCGCTTCGGCCGCAGGGAGCAGGAGGCGGCCTGGAAGAACGCCGAAGTGGATGCGTTGTATCAGCTGGTCGCCGCCGGCGTCCGCGTGCCCAAGCCCTACGGCTACTTCAACGATACGCTCATCATGGAGCTGGTCACGGATGCCGCCGGCGACCCGGCGCCGCGCCTGGGTGAGGTTGACCTCGCGGCGGACACGGCGCGCGAGTACCACACCTTACTCATGCGGCAGGTCGTGCGCATGCTGAGCATCGGCCTCATCCACGGTGACCTCTCGGAGTTCAACGTGCTGTTGGGTCCGGAGGGCCCCGTCATCATCGATCTGCCGCAGGTGGTCAATGCCGCCGGCAACAACGGTGCCTTCGCGATGCTCGAGCGTGACGTGAACAACATCCGCGGAACGCTGGGCCGCTTCGCACCGGAGCTCCTCGAAACGCAGTTTGCGCGCGAGATCTGGGCACTGTTCGAGCAGGGTGACCTGAAGGCGGACAGCCCGCTGACCGGGATCTGCGCACCCGATGAGGCACCGGCGGACGCTGCAGGTGTGCTGCTGGTAATCGAGGATGCGCGCGAGGAGGCGCTGCAAAAGGAACTGGCCGCGAAAGCCTAGCGCCCTGCCCTCCCGCAAGCCAGAGCTTAGCCTGATTCACCTTGTCGGCCCGGTCCGCCGCGGCACGCCGACCCGATATTTCAAAGCGCAATCCAATGCTTTACATTCCAGCCCGGCTGACGCGGCAGCCGCGCAGGTTCATAAGCCGACGTACTCATCCGATTATTCGCCGCGGACATCCCCCTGCCCGGAGCATGAGATGGCGCTGAGCGCCACAATCTACGTATTCGACGTCGAACTCGCGGACTCGGACCGCAACATCCACCAGACCCTGGAGCTGCGCGTCGCGCGTCATCCTTCGGAGACGGGTGAGTACCTCTTGGCGCGTTTGCTGGCCTACTGCCTCGAGTACACCGAGGGCATCGCTTTCTCCAAGGGGCTGTCGGACCCGGACGAGCCGGCGATCGCGGTACACGACTTGACCGGCGCCCTGCGCGCGTGGATCGAGGTGGGATCCCCGGACGCGGCCCGGCTGCATCGCGCCAGCAAGGCGGCACCCCGGGTCGCGGTGTACGCGCACCGCAATGCCTCCCAGCTGGCCGAGCGCTACCGCAGCGAGCGTATCCACCGCGCCGAAAGACTGGAGCTGTACGCCCTCGACAGTGAGTGGCTGGCGGCCCTGGCGCCGCGGCTCACGCGTCGCATGGCGCTCGCGCTGACAGTCGCCGCGCGCCATCTGTACCTGACGCTCGCTGGCGAGACGAGTTCAAGCGCGGTGGAGCGCCTCGTGATTGTGCCGGCGCACTGAGTAACCGTTCGAAGAGGAGACGCGGCCTTGCCTGTGGCTGCCGTGGGGATAAACTTCAAGCTTCGGGCCAGCTTCCGGACCGGTCGCCGCCAATTGAGCCTCCCCGCCATGACCGAGACGTTCACATGAGTGCTGACGAGAGCAGCAGCCAGGTGCAGGCGATCGCCGCGTATCTCGCCCGGCGACAGGCAGATATCCTGCGGCGCTGGCACGCCCTGGTCGATGGCGACCCGGAGCTGTCGACCGCCTCATCGATCTCACGCGCCCAGTTCTACGATCACATCCCGCAGGTACTCGATGCCTTCGAGCGGCGGCTGTGCGCCCGCAACGAGGGGGACAAGCAAGAGGCCAAAGCCGAAGAGAAAAGGAGTGCCGCCGAGCACGGACTGCACCGCTGGCAGCAAGGCTACAACCAGCTGGAGACGATGCGCGAGTGGGCACACCTGCAGATGTGCCTGCTCGAGGAACTCGAGCGCTACACCACCGAGAACCGGGATGCGGATGCCACGGCGTTGCGCCTGGCGCGACATGCACTCGCGCGCCTGTGCGGAGATGGGGTGTGCGAGAGCGCTGCCCGCTATGGGCGGCTGCAGCAGCTGGAAGCGGCGAGCCGCGTACGGGACCTGCAGCACGCGCTGGAGCAGCTGCAGACGCTGGAGCGCGAACGCGCCGAGCGCCTGCGTGAGGCGGCGCACGATCTGCGCAGCAGTGTCGGCGTGGTGAGGATGGCGGCGGAGGTGCTCGATCGCAGCAGCGTTTCAGAGGCCGCCCGCGCGCAGATGTCCCAGGCTCTGCAGCGCGGGACCGTCTCGCTGCGCGATCTCCTGACGGACCTGATGGACCTGGCGCGGCTCGAGGCTGGCCACGAGAGGCGGAACCTTGTGGGTTTCGACGCCGCGCAGACGCTGCGGGAATTCTGCGAGCCGCTGCGCGCGCTCGCCGCCCAGAGAAATCTGTTCCTGCGCACCGAGGGTCCGGAACAACTGATCGTCGAGGGTGATCCACCCAAGGTGCAGCGCATCGCGCAGAACCTGGTTCTAAACGCCCTCAAGGCCACCCGCGAAGGAGGCGTGCGGGTCACTTGGGAGGAGCGCACCAGTGCGGAACGCGAACAATGGATCCTGTGTGTGCAGGACACCGGGCCCGGCCTGACCGCCGGCTCCGCAGCGCCGCTCGAGCGCGCGCTCAAGCACGCGACGGAGGAGTCGCAGGAAGTTGAGTCTTCCGCGCCCGCGAGCGAGTCTGCCTCCCAGCGGCTCGACCCCGCTCCGACACTGCCCTCACGCTCTCCGGCGGAAGAGTCCCGCGGCCCGGGCGGTGAAGGCATCGGCCTGTCGATCGTGAAACGGCTGTGCGAGCTGCTCGATGCGAGCATCGAACTGGAGACTTCGCCCGGCGCGGGCACCACCTTCCGCGTGATCTTCCCACGCCGCTACCAGACCTAGTGCCGGCCGCGATCCTTCAGGCGTGAGCGCGCACCCAGCGCGCAATGTCCGCGCGGCCCATGGCGCCGGACTGACGGGCGACTTCGCGGCCGCCCTTGAACAGCACCATCGTCGGGATGCTGCGGATGGTGAACCGGTTCGCGAGGCTCGGGTTGGCCTCAGTATCGAGCTTCGCCAGCCGCACCTTGGGCTCGAGCTCGCCGGCGGCAGCCACGTATTCGGGCGCCATCATCTTGCACGGACCGCACCAGGGGGCCCAGAAGTCCACGACCACGGGCAAGTCGTTGCGCTCGATGAACCTCTGGAAATTCGCCTCGCTCAGATCAAGCGGTGCTGCAGCGAACAAGCGCCGGTGGCAGTGCCCGCAGACCGGTGCTTCGCTCAGGCGCGGCGCGGCGATGCGGTTAACCGTGTCGCAGTGCGGGCACACTACATGTAGTGTCTGGGCGGTATCGTCTTGTGTCTGGGTCATTCCGCGCAAGCTGGGGATGGCCGCGGGAATTTCAAGACCTTCCAACGACCTCCGGAGCTACCGTATGCCAAAGCGCTGCAGTCATCTTGCGCAGATCAGGACCGATCGGCCAAACACCGACGGCTGCGAGGAATGCCTGAAAATGGGCGACACCTGGGTGCATTTGCGGCTGTGCCGCACCTGCGGGCACGTCGGGTGCTGCGACGACTCAAAGAACAGGCATGCGACCAAGCACTTCCATGCGACGACGCACCCGATCATCACCTCCATCGAGCCGGGGGAAGATTGGAGCTGGTGCTACGTCGACCAAGTGGCGATGGAGCTCAGTGACGCCGGCTAGCCGGCGCTCAGCTGGGCGGGGTCGAGCGCGCAACTGCGACGGGGGTGTTCACGCCATCGGGAGAACTCTCTGCCAGACACGCGTGCACTGCGGCGACCACCTGCGCGCCCTCCCCCACGGCGGTAGCCACGCGCTTGACGGAACCTGAACGCACGTCGCCGACAGCAAACACCCCCGGGCGGCTCGTCGCCATGGTGCGGTGCCCGGTTGCAACGTCCCCTCCCGTAAGAACGAAGCCATTCGCGTCCAGCCGCACGCCGGAGTCCGCAAGCCAGCCGGTGTTCGGGTCCGCGCCGATGAACAGGAACAGATGCCGGATCGGTTGCCGCACGTCGGCCGCGGCTCCCTGTGTGCGCCAACACACCGCCTGGAGGCTGCCGGCGGTACCCTCGAGGGCCGTGATGCTGGTACGGGTCAGTACCTCGACGTTGGCGAGTCCCCCGATACGATCGACGAGGTAGCGCGACATGTGTGCGCGCAGCTCGGGTCCGCGCAGCAGCAGATACACCTTGCGCGCGTGGCCGGACAGATAGACCACCGCCTGGCCGGCCGAGTTACCGCCACCGACTAGCACCACGTCCTGATCGGCGCACAACTTGGCTTCAAGCGGCGAGGCCCAGTAGTGCACACCCGAGCCCTCGAACGCCTCAAGACCTGGGATCTCCGGTCGCCGGTAGCGCGCCCCACTGGCGATCACGAGCGTGCGGGCGCGCACGCGCTCCTCGCTCGCGAGCCGCAGCGTCAGTCCCCGCGGCTCGTTGTCAGCCGCGGCCGGCAGAGTCACTACGACGTCCGGGATGGCCATCTCGACGCCGAACTTCTGCGCCTGGTTGTAGGCACGCGCCATCAGGGCCATGCCGCTGACGCCCGTGGGAAACCCGAGGTAATTCTCGATGCGCGCCGAGGCACCGGCCTGCCCGCCGAACGCGTGACTGTCCAGCATCAGCACCGACAGCCCCTCCGAGCCTGCGTAGACCGCGGTCGAGAGACCCGCAGGTCCGGCGCCGACGACGGCGACATCATAGATGCGCTGCGCATCAAGTGGCCCGACGAGACCCAGGCAGCGTGCCAGATCGTTGTCGCTCGGGTTACGCAGCAGCTGTCCGCCCGGACACAGGACGATCGGCAGCTGCGCGGGGTCGATGTGGAAGCGCTCGATCAGGGCTTGTGCCTCGGCGTCCACCGACGGACGCAGCGTCTGGTGCGGGTGCGCAGCGCGACGCAGGAAGCCCTCGAGCCGCAGTACGTCTGCATCCTCAGGGTTACCGATGATGATCGGGCCTCCGGCGCCCGATTCCAGCAGCCCGACGCGCCGCAGGATCAGAGCCCGCATGATCCGCTCGCCGAGATCGGCCTCCGCGATCAGCAGCGCGCGCAGGCGCTCCGGCGGAATGATGAGCGCCTCGACCGCATCGACCGACCGCCCATCCACCAGCGACGGACGCCCGGCGAGTTGGGCGAGCTCGCCCATGAAGGAGCCCGGTCCGTGCGTCACGATCGGTTCGAAGGCGCCGGACTGCACCTGGCGGGTCACCGCGATCTGCCCGCTGAGAATGACGGTGAGGCCATGGCCGGGCTCACCGATACGCGTCACCGACTCGCCCGGACCGAACGACTGGACCTGCCCGAAGCGCCGCACGCGTAGCAGCTCCGCAGCGCTCAGCAGCGGGAACACCTGCTGCCGGCGCGTCTCGAAAATGGAGGGCGGAGAATTGGTTGCCATGGCCGAGTCGCCAGCATAAAGCAGGCAGGAGCCGAACGCCCGCATCCGCGGGCGCCTGTCCCGGCACGCCAGGATTCGCTCCCACTTCAGGCGATCCCGTATGCTCGCGGACTTAGTGGGATCGCGGAGAGCTACCATGGCGGCGTTTCAGCGCGAGATGTTGGTGCGTTTCGGTCACTGCGACGCGGCCGGGTGGGTGTTCTACCCGCGCTACTTCGAGATGATCAGCGACTTCGTCGAGGACTGGTTCGAAGATGGGCTCATGGCCAGCGCGCCCGGGTTGTTCCACCACAAGAAGCTGCTGACCCCCTCGGTGCATTTCACCGTCGACTTCGCCAAGCCGACCCATTACGGCGAACGACTGACGTTCAACCTGTGGACGCTTAAGGTCGGGAGAACCTCCTGTGAGCTGCGTATCGAAGCCTCGCACCAGGGGGAACTGCGCATGCGCGTCCGCCAGGTGCTGGTCTTCATCTCGGCCAGCACCGCGCGCGCCACCGCTGTGCCGCCGGAACTCGTCGCCCGCATGCAGCGCTTTGCTCTGGAGCCTGCCGCGCCAGCATTCGCGTCGCGCACCGGCGCACGAGGGCGCCGTGCATCCAAAGCCACCTGAGCATGCGCCGGCCATGACGGGAGAGCGAATCTCACCTGTCCGCGCACCCAGTGTTGGTGCGCGCCCGGAGCGCGTTGTCAACGCCCGTTAGGGGTAGAAGCGGCCTTTCTATAGACGTTTGCAGCGCTGGTGCGTCCTCGCGGACATTGCAAAGGCGCAAAACCTCGTCGGGCCGCGCTTCGCGCGATCTAATGAGTGGATGACGGCCGCGCGTTCGGCCATCATCCCCATCACGTCCCGCGGTGGCTTTGACGTTTCACGGCGGCCCCGATAACCGGCGCCGCCATTCTCGGGCCACCGGAAAAACGGCGGATTACACGTTGCCTGCGGGAAGATCCGCCCAGGCGCGCGGCACGATGTGAGCGAGGCGCCGGCATCAGTCATGACACAAAGAGCAAGGGATTTGCAGCGAGGTACTCCATGAGATCGGCTGCCGAGCGCGGCGCCATCGGCCAGGACCGGCGGGCGCAGGTGCGCCGTACGGGTCTGGGCCCAATGCTTGGCTCAGCAATTGCTGCCGTGCTGCTGGCCGGGGGCTGCGCAGTGGGCCCGGATTTCAAACGCCCGGCCGCCCCGCCGGTCACTGCGTATACGCCGGAGCCTTTACCGGCGCACACGGCGGCCAGCGAGGGCGCCGCCGGGGCTGCGCAGGTGTACGCGAACGGCGCGGACCTGCCGGCCCAATGGTGGACGCTATTTCACTCCGAGAAGCTCAACGCTCTGGTGCAGCAGGCACTTAGCGCCAGCCCGGACGTCGTGGCTGCACAGGCGGCGCTGCGCGAGGCGCACGAGAAGCTCCTGGCGCAGCAGGGAAGCCTGCTGCCGTCGATCGACGGCAATGCGTCCGCGGCCCGGCAGAAGATCAACGCCGCCGCCTACGGACAGCCGGGCGGGGGTTCATTCATCTACAACCTGTTCAACGCCACCGCCAACGTCTCCTATGGACTGGATGTGTGGGGCGGAGAGCGTCGCGAAATCGAAGCGCAGCGCGCACTCGCCGAATATCAGAACTTCCAGCTGGAGGCCACCTATCTCACGCTCAGCTCCAACGTCGTGACGACGGCGATACAGGAAGCCTCGCTGCGCGCCCAGATTGAGGCAACGCAACAGATCATCGAGGCGGATCAGCAGCAGCTCAACACCGTCGAACGCCAACTGTCACTCGGCGGTGCCTCGCGACTCGATGTGCTGACGCAGCGGACGCAGCTGGCCACCGAGCGTGCGGCGCTCCTGCCGCTGCAGAAGCAACTGCAGCAGAACCGCGACCTGCTGGCGGTGTTACTCGGGCAGACGCCGAGTGAGCAACCGCAGGCGCACTTCGCTCTGGATGATCTGCAGCTGCCGGTGGACCTGCCGATTAGCGTGCCTGCGCGCCTGGTGGCGCAGCGGCCCGACGTGCGCGCGCAGGAGGCGCTCGTGCATCAGGCGAGCGCGCAGATCGGCGTGGCCACGGCCAACATGCTGCCGCAGCTGACCATCACCGGCGATTTCGGCGGCACCAGCACCCGGTTCTCGGACCTGCTCAAGAGCGGCAGCAACGTCTGGAGCTTCGGGGCCTCGGTGACGCAGCCAATCTTTCATGGCGGCACGCTACTGCACGAGAAGCGCGCTGCCGTCGCTGCCTATGACCAGGCAGCCGCCCAATACCGCGGCACGGTTCTGACGGCGTTCCGCAATGTGGCCGACGCCCTGTACGCCCTGGACGCCGACGCCGCCAATCTCAACGAGCAGAATCTGGCGACCCAGGCGGCCGCGGAGACGCTTGAGGTATCGCGCAAACGCTACGCTGCCGGGTCCATCAGCCCGCTCGATCTGCTCGTGGCCGAGCGCACGTTCCACCAGGCGCGCATCGCGCAGCTGCAGGCTGAGGCGGCGCGCTACGCAGACACCGTGGCGCTGTTCCAGGCGCTGGGGGGCGGCTGGTGGAATCGGGACTCAGTGGCCGCTACCGCGCGCCGCTGAGGCACACCGCGCGCCAGGATCGTCAATGGAGAATCGATGAAACGCTGGATGTTACTGATTGTCGCCGTGGTCGCGCTGGTCGTGGTCATCGGCGGCATCAAGGGATACGGGGCCTACAAGATGTTCCAGGGCTTCGCGGCCCAGGGGCCGCCGAAGTTCACCGTGAGCACCACCAAGGTTCAGTACCAGGACTGGCTGCCACAGTTGTCCGCGGTGGGAAGTCTGCGCGCCGAGCGCGGCGCCGATCTGAGTGCCGAAGTCGCAGGCACCGTGGATGCCATCGAGTTCACCTCGGGCGACTACGTCAAGCCCGGTCAGATGCTGCTGCGACTGCGCTCGGCGGACGATGCCGCACACTTGGAATCGTTGAAGGCGGCGGCGGCCCTCGCCGAGATCACCTACACCCGTGACAAGGCGCAGTTTGAGGCACAGGCAATAAGCCAGGCAGTGCTCGACAGCGACGCCGCGAATCTGCGCAGCGCGAAAGCGCAGGTCGCCGAGCAACAGGCGCTGCTGGACAAGAAGTTCGTGCGGGCGCCCTTCGCAGGACAGGTCGGCATCCGTGCCGTTGACCTTGGCCAATACCTGGCCGCCGGCACCAAGATCGTCACGCTGCAGCAGCTCGATCCGATCTTCGTGGATTTCTATCTGCCGCAGCAGTCACTCAGCGAGGTCCATTCCGGTCAGAAGGTGACGGTCGCGACCGACTCGTTCCCGGACCAGAGCTTCGATGGCGCGATCTCGGCCATGGACCCGCAGGTTGACTCAGGTACCCGCAACGTCGTGCTGCGCGCGACCCTGAAGAACGCCGCCCGCAAGCTGCTGCCGGGCATGTACGCCAATGTCAGCATCGAGGTCGGGGCGCCCGTACGTTACCTGACGCTCCCGCAGACGGCCGTGGCCTATAACCCGTACGGCGCCACCGTGTACATCGTCGCGCCCCAGAGTGCCGACACCAAGGGCGCCCCGGTAGCATCCGCCGCCGCGAAAGCCTCGCAGGCCGGCGGTCTCATCGCCAAGCAGGTGTTCGTCACGACCGGACCCACCCGTGGGGATCAGGTGGCGATCGTGAAGGGAATCCGCGAGGGCGATGAGGTGGTGACCTCCGGCCAGATCAAGCTGCGCAACGGAGCCCTCATCACCATCAACAACAGCGTGCAGCCCTCCGAAGATCCGAACCCGCATCCCAAGGAAGAGTGAGTGAGCTGCGTACTGATGCACGGGGCCTTCGAGCGCGATTTAAGGATTGTTGATGAATTTTACTGACCTCTTCATCCGCCGACCCGTGCTGGCCACAGTGGTGAGCCTCTTGGTACTGGTGCTCGGCCTGCGCGCGCTCGTCAGCCTGCCGGTACGCCAGTTTCCCAAGACCGAGAACGCCACGGTCACGGTGACCACGCAGTACTACGGCGCCAGCGCGGATCTCGTCGCAGGCTTCATCACCACACCCATCGAATCGGCGGTCGCCGAGGCGCAGGGCATCGATTACCTCACGTCCAGCAGCACCACTGGCGCCTCGACCGTCACCGCCGCGCTGCGTCTGAACTACGACTCCAATCGCGCGCAGTCCGAGATCAGCAGCAAGGTCAACTCGGTCCTCAACCAGCTGCCCACCGGCACGCAGCAGCCGGTCATCACGGTGCAGGTCGGCGACACCGTCGCCGGGATGTACCTCGGATTCAACAGCGAGACGCTGCCCGCCAACCAGATCACCGACTACGTGATCCGCGTGGTACAGCCAAAGCTGCAGGCGGTGCCCGGGGTGCAGAAGGCGCAACTGCTCGGTGCGCGCCAGTACGCCCTGCGTGCCTGGCTCGACCCTGCCAAGCTCGCCGCCCACGGCGTTACCGGGGCCGACGTCTCCGCCGCGCTGGCGAACAACAACTACCTCTCCACCCTCGGCACCACCAAGGGCCAGATGGTGAGCGTGGATCTGACCGCTGCCACGGACCTGCATTCCGCGGACGAGTTCAAGAACCTGGTAGTCAAGGAAAGCAACGGCGCGCTGGTGCGGCTGCGCGACTTAGGCACGGTGGTGCTGGGCGCCGAAGACTACGAGTCCGACGTCGCCTTCAAAGGCAAGGGCTCGGTGTTCATCGCGATCAACGTCGCCCCAGAGGCGAACATCCTCACGGTGATGGAGAACATCCGCAAGATCTTCCCGGAGATCCAGGCGCAGCTGCCGGCGGGTCTGCATGGGGAAATCGGCTACGACACCACCGGCTACATCAACGCTGCCATCCGCGACGTCGTCAGGACCCTGACAGAGACGCTGCTGATCGTGACCGTGGTGATCTTCCTGTTCCTCGGCAGCGTGCGATCCGTCATCGTGCCCGTGGTCGCCATGCCACTGTCCCTCATCGGCGCCTTCTTCATCATGCTGGTGCTCGGCTACAGCATCAACCTGCTGACCCTTCTCGCGCTCGTGCTGGCAATCGGACTCGTCGTCGATGACGCCATCATCGTGGTCGAGAACGTCGACCGCCATATGAAGCTCGGGCAGGCGCCGTATGAGGCAGCCATCTCGGCAGCGCGCGAACTGGCCGGCCCGATCGTCGCGATCTCGGTGGTACTGATCGCCGTATATATCCCGATCGGGTTCCAGGGCGGCCTGACGGGCTCACTGTTCTCGGAGTTCGCGTTCACGCTGGCGGGCGCGGTCGCGGTGTCGGCGCTCATCGCTCTGACCCTGTCGCCGATGATGTGTGCGCGCTTCTTCAAGATGGAGCACGACGGCGGCAACCGTCTGGTGCGCATGATCGACCACAATTTCGAGATCTTCACCAATCTCTACCACCGCATCCTGCGGGTCATGCTCGATGCTTGGAAGGTGGTCGTGGTGTTCGGCGCGGTCGTCATCGTGCTGATCGCGGTCATGATGGGGTTGCCGATGATGGGCGTCATGGCTAAGAGCGAACTGGCGCCCGCAGAAGACCAGAGCTTCATCTTCTACATAGGCACCGGCGCGCCGAATGCATCGATCCAGCAGATGGCAGGCTACCAGCACCAGGCGTTCAAGGCCCTGAGCTCGATTCCGGAGTATGAGAACTCCTTTCAGTTCGCCGGCAATGGCACCGGCACCAGCAACACCGGGTTCGGCGGGATCATCCTGAAGGATTACGGGCAGCGCAAACGCGATGCCAAGGCGATCCAGCTGGATCTGCAGCAGCGCGCCTCGCAGATTGCCGGCGCCAACATATTCTTCATCAATCCGCCCTCGCTACCCGGGTCCAACGGCGGTTACCCGGTGCAGTTCGTGATCCAGAGTGCGGCCCCCTTCACCGAGCTGTACGAGGTCTCGCAGGCGGTGCTGGCCAAGGCGCAGGCTACAGGCAAGTTCTGGGTACTCGACAACAGCCTGAAGATCGACAAGCCCCAGACTACTCTGGAGGTGGATCGCGGCAAGGTTGCCCTCCTCGGCCTCACCATGAAGGACCTCGGCGGGGCCCTGAGCAGCATGCTCGGTGGCGGCTACGTCAACTACTTCAGCATTGCCGGCCGCTCGTACAAGGTCATCCCGCAGGTCATCCAGGCACAGCGACTCAATCCGGAGCAGGTCGGCAACTACTATATCCGCACGGCCAGCGGCGAAGTGGTGCCCGCCTCCACCGTGGTCTCCTTCAGGACCGAGACCGTGCCCGAGTCCATCAGTCATTTCCAGCGCCTCAACTCCGCAACCATCCAGGGCGTATTCGGGGGCACCCAGGGCGAGGCACTGAACACTCTGCGCGGTATCGCTGCGCAGATCCTGCCGCAGGGCTACACCATCGACTACAGTGGCGAGTCGCGGCAGTTCGTGCAGGAGTCCGGCGGCTTCCTCGCGACCCTGGGGTTCGCAATCATCATCATCTTCCTGGTGCTGGCGGCGCAGTTCGAAAGCTTCCGCGACCCCTTGGTGGTGATGATGTCGGTGCCAATGGCGATCTTCGGCGCCGTCATATTTCTGTTTCTCGGGTTCGCCACCCTCAATGTGTACACCCAGGTCGGCCTCGTGACCCTGGTGGGCCTGATCGCCAAGCACGGCATCCTGATCGTTCAGTTCGCCAACGAGCAGCAGCGCGCGGGAAAGTCCAAGGTCGAGGCCATTGAAGCCGCCGCGACCATCCGGCTGCGGCCCATCCTCATGACCTCCGCGTCCATGGTGTTCGGGGTGGTGCCCCTGCTGATCGCCAGCGGCGCGGGCGCCGTCGGGCGCAATCATATGGGGCTGGTGATCTTCACCGGCATCTCCATCGGCACGCTGTTCACGCTGTTCGTGGTGCCGGCGATGTACATGTTCCTCGGCACGGAGCACCACGAGGCCGCCAAGGAGCTGGCGGGCAGCCCGGCCGCGTCGCACCCGTAGAGTGGGCGGCGCCGGTGAGCAGCGGCAACGCCAGAGCACGCTGCCGATGGCCGGTCTCAGCTCACGGCGGCGTGGATGGCCTCGCAGTGTTCGACGAGATTCGGGTGCTCGCAGACGAATTGGCGCAGCGGCGTCTCGATGCGGAAGTAGTAGATATTGGCGATGAATCCGTAGATCGCCGCGTCGATGGTCGAGGGTTGCGGGCCCCGCAGGTAGGACCGGGCCGGAACCAGATGTGCCAGTACCTGAAGGTCGGCAACGCCACGTGCGTAGGCGGCTGCCGGTGCAAAACGCCCGATGCCCTGATAATGGTAGCGCTGAAAGTTGAATTCACGCGCCTTCTGCAGTCCCTCGGCGGAAAGACTCGGGTGCTCCCGCAGCAGGGCATCGCGGAAGGCCGGCCAGAACGCCTCATCCTTCCAGCGTGAATAGGACATCGTCCAGTACAGGTCATCGAGCAGGCGCGTGATCAGCTGATCGAGATCACGCTGCTGCGCCGTCCGCCCGTCATCGAGGGTCACCCCGTATTTGCGCGTCACGTGCTCGATGATGCTGTCGCTGTCGCCGATGGCCTGCCCGTCATCCACGATGTAGGGCAATTGCCCGCGCGGCGCGGCAGACGCATCGAAGATGTGCTGGTGTTCGAACGCTACCCCGGCGAGCCTGAGGAAGGCATAGACCTTGAGGCCGTAGCCGTTGTTGTCGGCGACGCCGAAGAGCCGCGGATAGGAATACAGCGTGATCATGGTTAAGGGGCTCGTTCACGCCATCCGCATCCCTAAGTGGCAAGGGCCCGGGAGTGTGATCGCAGAGGGCTCGTCACGGCCAGATTCCCTAACGTGCGGCGACCGGAGTCAGCAGCAGGTCCCTCTGCGAGTCGGCACGCGCCAGCTGCGCGTAGCTGATGGGGACGAGGTGACTTCCTGCAAAGACGCGTGCCTCCAGGCCAGCGGCGACGAGCAGATCGATGATGGCCTCCGGTTTGAGCCCCGCAAGCGTCAGCCCCTCCGGGGAGTATTCCAGGAGCATGCACCTGCAGCGCCTGAGAAGCTCCCCCGCCCCCCGCAATACGAGGCATTCGAACCCCTCCACGTCGATCTTCAGCACAGCGATCGCCCGCGCGCCGAGCTGCTCGCGCTCCCAGACGCCCTTGAGAGTCTCTACCGGGACCTCGACTGTGCCGCCGCTGGTATTGCCCTCAAGCAGCGTGTGCCTGCCGTTGTTGGTCTCGCGATAGCGGTGAAGCAGCGCCACGCCGGGCCTGTCGCCGAGGGCAACGTTGAGGGCGGTCACGTGTGCGGCCTGATTGGCCTTGAGATTGGCGCTGAGCAGCCGGTAACTGCCGGGATCCGGCTCAAACGCAAGCACGCGCGCTCCGGGTGCGCTCAGGCGGTCCAGCAGTACGCTGTACCAACCGATATTGGCACCTACATCGAGTGCCACTTCGTCCGGGCCCACGCTGATGTTATCGAGCAGGTAGCGGGTGATATGCGGCTCGTGAGCCCCGATGCGGTAGATGTGGCGCGTAATGCAGTCGGCCGCGGGGCCGGTGAAAGTCAGGCCGAAGGGTGCGGCATGCGCCTCGACAAGACCGTCGCGGCTGGTGACCCGGGCAATGCCGAACTGGCAGGTCCTGAGCATCCGCAGAAACCAGGCGTGCTGTACCGGAATCGACAAGGTAGCGCGAGCCTTTACCCCTGCATCGGGGTCACGAGGTGGTGAATCGCTCACGGGCGCGAAGCCTGCGGATGAGGCCACGGATCTTAACGCTTTTCGCCCTCGCGAGCTGCCGGCAGGCGGAGCCTGAAGGCCGTCCCTGAGTGCACGCGCCGCGCCGGGCGCGTTGCGGGATTGCGGGCCGCCTTGCGTATGAGACAAGCTTGGTCCCAGGCTTCCCCCAGAACTTAAGGACTACAGCTCGTGACTACTTCGCCTTCCGGCCTGCACCTTGAAAACAGCTCCCACCCCGCGCAGCGCGCCGCTGCGCTCTCCGCCCGTTACGCTTCCGAGCGCAACAAGGCCGCATGGCTCGATCTTTATGCGGAGGATGCGATCATCGAGGATCCGGTGGGCGTTTCACCGCTGGACCCGTCCGGGAAAGGACACCGCGGACGTGCGGCGCTGACCCGGTTCTGGGACATGATCATCGGTCCGGGCAACATGACTTACCGCATCCGCGAGTCCTATGCCTGCGGCAATGAATGCGCCAACGTCTGGAGCCTGACCAACAAGATGCCGACCGGCGGGGATATCACAGTCGACCTTGTCAGCATTTATGCCGTCAACCCGGCCGGCAAGCTCACCGCGATGCGCGCCTACTGGAGCTACGCCGAGGTGGAGCAGAAGCTGAAGTCCATGATCGGCGGCTGAACGCTGCGCGCGGCGCCTCAGCCGGCTGCCGACTGCTCGAGCGGGATGGCGTAACGCTCAACGTAGGGCCTGAATCTGTCCCGGATCGCGCCCGCATCGAGCCCGAACTCTGCGAGGTCGTAGGCGTGACGGCCGAATTTGCCCTTGGGGTGAGATTCGACGTGCTGAGTCATCGCGCCGAGGGCCGGGCCGCCGAGTTCATCGCCGAACGCTGCGTACACCGAGCGCATCGTTCCCAGAGGATCGCGGACCAGATCAGCGTAATGCACATCGCAGATGCGCCTGTCGGGGTGCGCGGCACGAAATGCGTCGACGCTCGCCACCGAGCGCTCGAGCATGTCCGTCCAGTGATCGGCGATGTAGTGCCGGTGATCCGCGTCCGAGAACGTCCGCGTGAGGGTCGTGATCAGGCTGCAGACCGAGGCGCACAGCACCACGGGATCCCGATGCATCAACACCAGCCGCGCATCCGGATAGACCGCATTCAGCACCTCCAGGTGCAGCGCGTGGTGCGGGCTCTTGAGCGACCAGCGGCCCCGTACCGCGCCGCTCTGCAGGACCTGGAGCAGGCGGTGATGGTAGTCGTAGGCCGAGCGGTGGTCGGTGGCATGCAGCCATGCCCCGTAGGCGGGGACGTTCGCCATCGCCTCCCACAGCAAGCTCTTGAAGTCCTGGTTGAGGACGGCAATGCATTCGGTAGGGCCGTCCGGCTCCTCGCTCTGCACCACCCGCACACGTGGATTTATCTGGTCGAGCATCGCCGCCGCCGCGCGTGCCGCCGCGATGCGCGGGTCGCTCTGCAGGCCCGACGGCGCCGGCGGCGGGATGCTGTCGCCGGCCTCCCAGCGCAGTAAGGGCCGATGGCGGGCATCCTTCTCGAGCATGTGCGACAGGAAGGTCGTGCCGGCCCTGAACATGCCAACCACGACGAAGGGCGCCTCGATGAGCTCCTCGGAGACCTCAGGGTGCCGCTTCACCCATTCAACGATCTTCAGGCGGTTCGTGAGGCAGGCGAGCACGGCACCCGGCAGCACCGCGGCACCGATCTGGTTGAGCTGCGCCTCGGAAGACACCGACTGACACAGAACCTCCAGACCCTCGCGAAAACTGTCACTGCCGAAATCATCGAGGCGCGTCTGCTCGCAGGCAGCCGCAATGAGTGCATCGGGGCGGAGCTGCATCGGCGCCTCTTTTAACTATTGATGTCGACGACCGTGCGTCCGAAGGTGCGGCGCGCCAGATGCTCTTCCAGCACGGCGGGCACATCGCTCATGGGAATGCGGCGGCTGATCGCCGGCCGGATCTTGCCCTCGGCGAGCAGTTCACGCAGCGCGGCATGTACCGCCGCCGCGGTCGCGCGCGGATACAGGTTTAACCCCATGCGCCGCATCGGCCCGACGGCCGTGCCGTAGGCAAGCATGACCCCCAGCACCGAGAAATTGCCGATGGAGATCTTGCGCAGCGGCTTACCGGTGAAGCCGCCCTGGGGATCCCCGTTGAAGCCGACCGGGAGATAGCGGCCCTCGAGGGCCATGCAGGTCCAGACCTTCTCGGTCAGCTCGCCCCCCACCAGGTCGAAGGCGACGTCCACACCGTGCCCGGCGGAGAACTCCATGACCCGGTCAAAAAGGTCGTCCTGCTGATAGTCGACGACCATCGCGGCGCCGAGGTCGGTGCAGTACTTGGCCTTTTCTGCGCCGCCCGCCAGCGCCATGACACGCGCGCCCGCGGCCGCACCGAGTTGCACCGCGGCCGATCCCACCCCGCTCGCTGCCCCGGTGACCAGGGCGAACTCTCCGGATTTCAGATGCGCACGGATATGCAGGCCGAGATAGGCCACGTGATAGGGCAGCAGGAATCCTGCCGCCTCGGCGTCGTCCAGCTCATCCGGGGCCTCGAACAGCGCGGTCATCGGCACCAGCGCCTTCTCCGCCATGCCACCGAGCGCCATCTTCGTCATGCCGACGACGCGACGGCCGACCCAGCCCTCGGCGCCAGCCCCCGCCGCCTCGACCACTCCGCAGACGTCCATGCCGAGGGTGAACGGTGGCTTGAGCATCATCATCGCCACACCACCGAGTGCCCGTGCCCCGTCTCCGAAGTTCAGCGAGGCGGCCGAGACCGCCACGCGAACCTCGCCCGGACCCACCTCCGGCACCGGAACGTCACTGACCCCGATGACTTCGGCGGGGCGTCCGTGCGCGCGTACCTGCACCGCCTTCATCGGTGACCTTCTGAGTTCTTCCCCACAAATCCCCCTGTCGTTAACCCGAGCGCCGGCAGCGGATTGCGTGGCAGACCGCGTGTCTCAAATTTGCCTCGGCCTGCCGCTTCCATCTGCGGCACCTGGATGGTCACCGCGCCGGGCCGCACCGCAATCGATCATACGTTTTGCACCCTTCAATACCAAGGAGCCCGCGGGCTTGCGCGCCGGCGCGCGCGCGGATTTGGTCGTCGTCTAGGCTGAATTATGACGTCTCGGTGCGTTGCACTCCCCGCCGCACCTGGAGATCCAAAGTGCTGCCAATGGCGCGCGAAGGCGTCTCGGTCATGGTGCTCCCTCGTTTGGACGAGGCCGGATTTTCATCGCAATCGGGCGTTGCGTGTATGCAACGTACGCTCGACAACCAATCGCGCGGGCGTATGATCGAGGCGCTGACTATTACATGCTAGGGGGATCCTCATGTTGAAGACCGGTGCGCGCCTGCGCGGCGCGATGTTTGTCGTGAGTGGACTTTTCATCGCCGACGCTCGACTGGCTATCGCACAAGAGCAGAGCACAGAGGGAATTCAGGAGATCGTCGTCACCGCGCAGCGCCGCGAAGAAAATCTGCAGACGACTCCGATCGCGATCACGGCGCTCACCGCCGATGCGCTCAACAAGCAGGGCGTTACCGATTTCGCGGGCGTGGCGGAGCAATCCACCAGCATCAACTTCACGCCCTACCCGAGTTCCAGCAACACGCTGATTCTGTACATGCGTGGCCAGGGCGTCGCGGACGCCAACCAGATCACCCAGGATGGCTCGGTCGGCCTGTATGAGGACGGCTTCTACATCGCCCGCCCGCAGGCCGAGACCTTCGACCTTGCGGACGTCGACCGTGTGGAAATCCTGCGCGGCCCGCAGGGCACCCTCTACGGACGCAACACCACCGGCGGCGCGGTCAACATCATCAGCAAGAAGCCTGATGGCGACTTCGACGTGAAATTCAGCGTCGATGGTGGCCAGCGCGACTACGTACGTGCGCTTGGCACCATGAATCTGCCGACCGTCATGGGCGGCCTGTCGAGCAAGGTCACCCTCCTCTACAGCAACCTCGCCGGCAACGTCGAGAATTCAGGCGGCGAGGACTACAACCGCGAGAACCAGAAGGGCGCGCGCGCCTCCCTGCGTTGGGATACCGGCGGCATCTTCACCGCCGATTATTTCTACGAGGTAGGCGAGCTGGAATCGACGCCCATCTACTACCAGGACGCTGCGCTCTCTGGAATCGCGACAATCCCGAACTACCCACCGACCGTCGGTCTCGCCCCCAATACCTGGGAGCCGATCTACCTGCCGCTGAGCGTGGCGAAGTTCAACTCCGATGGTCTGACCCTGAACTTCAAGTTCAATGACGCGGTGGACTTCCGCTCACTGACCTACTACCGCGGCCTCGACTCGCGCTTCTACCAGGATTACGCGGGCGCGTTTACCAACCCCGCGCTGGCGCCCTCTGAGGGCATCACCAACTTCACCAGCAACGACATCGTGCAGAGCAACGAATTCACCCAGGAATTCCAGCTCGTGGGCACCATTGCCAAGACGGTTGATTACGTCGGGGGTCTTTACTACTACGACGAGCATGCCAACCACAACGAGGTTGGCACCATCAATATCCCGCTCGAGCCCATCCCGGGGCTGCCGGTCCCGATCTACTCCGACCTGCAGCAGCGCTATGTGACGGCGGAGGCAAAGTCCAAGGCCGCCTACGCGCAGTTCACCTGGCATGTCACCGAGCCACTGTCGTTCACTCTCGGCGGCCGCTACACCAAGGACAACCGCGACGCCGCCCGCACCTACACGAGCAACGCACTCGCCTTCGCGCCGCCGCCGGCGAATCCCTTCTGTCCGCCGGCCTGCCAATTCCCGATCAACCAGAGCGATCCGCCGAACTCGGTCAATCACCTGAGCTTCAACAAGTTCAACCCCGCCGGCACGATCAACATGGCCTGGACGCCGGACATCAACACCTACCTGCGCATCGCGACCGGGTACAAGGCCGGCGGCTCGAGCGAGGCGGCGGACTTCGGGCAGTTCGGACTCACGTTCAAGCCCGAGAACGTCACGACGTACGAGCTCGGCCTGAAATCGTACTGGCTCGACCATCGCGTGCGCGCCAACATCGCGGTGTTCTACAGCAAGTTCACCGACATGCAGCTGCAGTTCGACACCAACCCAACCAACCTGGCGATCGTGGCGGGCTACAACGCCGGCCGGGCGACGGTCAGTGGCGCCGAGTTTGAGTTCCTGTTCGCGCCCACCAATGACCTCACCATCGGACTGAGCGACACCGTGCTGTCCACCGATATCGAGACCGTGTATGCCATCGCCGGCACGCTGTTCGATCCGGCGGTGAACCCGGCCTCGCCCTACAAGGTTGGGCAGAACGTCGCGCCGCTGTTCCGCGTGCCCTACGCCCCGAACAACATCGCCAATGCCAACATCGACTGGACACTGTTCCACGCCGGTGGCGGCAACCTCGAGGCGTACTTCGACTATCGCTTCCAGGGACGGCAGTACGATACGGCGACGACCGGCGTCGACGTGCCGAACTCAGCTCAGTTCTACTCCATACCCGCCCACGGCGTGCTGGATGGCCGGTTCACCTGGAACTTCGACACGCACGGCAGCAAGAAGACGCTGCGCCTGTCGCTGTGGGGCAAGAACATCACCAACAAGCAGTACCAGGAGCACGTGATCGGCGAGGGTGCCGCACCCTTCGTGGCACTGCCGGGCCAGCCGCAGACCGGCTACTCGTACCAGGCGACCGCCTGGGCGCCCAAGGCCCAGGTCGGAGCCCAGCTGCAGTACGGGTTCTGATTCGCAAGTCTGTCGAGTGAGTTCGCGCGGGCCCCCTGTGGCCCGCGCGACTTTTTATGGGGGCCGGAAAGCATGGCCACCTCACCACGCCAGGCCTCGCAGCGCTTGAACCTTCAGAACCCGGACCTGAGCGCCGATCCGCAGGCGCGGCTCGCGGTTAAGGATGAGACCGTGCAGGTCGAATTCGCCGCTGCCCCCGGCACGCTGGGGAGCGCGGTCGGACCCAATCGCTACCGGCCGGGCGACGCCCTCATCACCGGGTCGACCGGTGACCGTTGGTGCGTATCCCGGGAGCGCTTCGATGCCAAGTACGAGCCGCTGGCCCCGACCTCGCCCGGCGGTGCCGGTTCCTACCGGAACCGCCCGGCGCCGGTACTCGCCAAACAGATGCACTGCGAGTTCTCGGTGTCACGCTCGGCCGGCGGCGATGTGCTGCGGGGCGCGCCGGGGGACTGGCTGGTGCAATACGCCCCCGGAGACCATGGCATCGTCGAGCGCAGTCGCTTCGAGCACGTGTACCGGCTGCTGCCACACCAGTAAATTCCGACCGCTAACCGGCCCGTGCTTCAGCGCGGCGCGAGGCGCCACAGCGAGGTCACCTCCGCGGCGCGCGCTGCGTGCAACGGGTCGCTGGCATCGGACGCCCGGGGATGTCGCGGCCGTGCCTCATCCCGCCCCACCACCCGCAGATGCGCGGCATCGAATGCCGCAAGCAGCGCCTCCCTTGAACGCAGGCCGAGGTGCTCGGCGAGGTCTGACAGTATCAGCCAGCCCTCCCCGCCAGGCTCCAGGTGCGCGCCAAGGCCGCCGAGGAACCCGTGCAGCATGCGGCTGTCGGGGTCGTAGATGCCGCGCTCCAGGGATGAGCCGGGCCGGGCGGGGATCCACGGCGGGTTGCAGACCGCAAGCGCGGCGCGGCCCGCGGGAAAGAGGTCCGCGCGCTCGACTTGCACCTGTTCCTGCCAGCCGAGCTTTTGAATGTTGTCGCGCGCACAGGCCAGCGCGCGCTCATCGAGGTCAGTGGCAAGGATGCGTGCGACGCCGCGCCGCGCGAGCACCGCCGCAAGCACCCCGGTTCCGGTGCCGATATCGAACGCGACGCCGCCGGCGCTCACTGCCGCTGGCAGCGCGGCGGCGGCCACGAGGTCCACGTATTCATGGCGCACCGGCGCGAACACGCCGTAGTGCGGGTGTATCCGGCCGCCGGCTGCCGGCATCGGCAGTCCCTGGAGCCGCCACTCATGGGCACCGATGACGCCCAGGAGCGCCCGCAGCGGCACGAGCGAATCCTGAGTTACCGCACCGTAGGCCTCCGTGCAGGCCTGGCGCACGTCGGGGGCGCGGGCGAGCGGCACGACATAGGTCGCATCGAGGGGCACCAAGAGCGCATTCAGGGTGCGGGCGCGCTGAGAACGGCCCTGCCGGTAGCGATTGAAAGCCTCGGCGGGCGATGCGGACTTTGCGCCCGCCCGGCGATCGGCGCGGCGGCCGAGCGCCAGCAGCATCTGTCGCGCATTTTGGAAATCGCCCCGCCACAGGAGCCCCTTCCCCTGGCAGGCCAATCCGTAGGCCTCATCCGCGCCAATGCGATCATCAACGAGCGTGACTGCCGCCGGTGGGGGTGCGTCGCTCGCCGAGCGCCACAGGGCAGTGCGCGCCGCGCCGTTCTCTTCCCACCGAATGAGGGCCGCGGGATTCACTCGCACGGCGGCTGCGGGCGGAAGGCACACCCGCGCGAGCTCAGGGCGCGTAAGCGCTGCGGCGCAGGCGCCGCATGCCATTCAGCCAGCGATCGTAGTCCGCGGTCTTGCGGGTCATGTAGGCGGCGACCTGGGCGTGCGGCAGGATCAGGAAGCGCTCTGCCTCAAGACCGCGCACCACCGCCTCGGCCAGCTCGTCCGTCGAGATCACGCCGTCAATCGTCTGCGGTCCCGGGGGCGCGTTGCGCACCATCGGCGTGTCTACCCCCTGCGGGCACAGGATCGAGACCTTGATGCCCTGATCCCCGTGAGTGATGGCGAGACTTTCGGCGAAACCCACCGCCGCATGCTTGGTCGTCGCATAGACGGAGCTGCCGATCTGGCTCAAGAGCCCGGCAGCCGAAACGGTGTTGAGGAAATACCCGCCACCGCGTGCGACGAAACGCGGCACGAGCAGACGCGCCGCGTAGACGTGCGCCATGACGTTGACCCCCCAGGCACGGGCCCACACCGCATCCGCTGCCGAGGCCAAATTGGCAGGATCCGGATCGGGATCGGCGACACCGGCATTGGAGCAGAAAAGATCGATCGGGCCGACGCGCGACTCGGTGTCCTCGATGACGTGGCGCAGGTCAGATTCGACGGCAACGTCGCAGCTATAGGCGCGGCCACCCATCGCGCGCGCGACCTCGGCGACGCCGGCCGCATTGCGGTCCGCCACGGCGATGTGGCGCGCGCCCTCGCGCCGGAATCTCTCCGCCAGGGCTTGCCCGATGCCCTGGGCGGCCCCGGTAATGACCACAATCTTGCCTTCGATCTGCATCTGAAGCCCCCGAACGCCTGCGGCACGAGTCGCAGCGGAATCATAGCTTGGCTGAGGAGGCGGCGCCCCGCACAGCAGCTGCGGTGAACGACGGTGGAACTCCCGCTAGCGATAGCTCACCAGCGTGCGTTCGCCCGGCTGCTGCAGATGCTGAAAGGCATTCAGGGTGCCGAGCCTGAGGCCCGCGGCGCCGAAGAAAGCGGTCGTCAGCGACGTGTTCGCGAGCGAGAAGTTCAGCGCGGCGACGCGCTCGTCCGCAAGGCCGAGGAGGCTCTGGGCGATCACCGCTATCGGTCCGCCGGAAGTGAAGACAATAAGGCGGTCGGGGTGTGCGGCAGCCGCCACTAGCCGCCCGAGCGCGCCGAGGACGCGGGCGCGGAAGTGGGCGAACGACTCCGCATAATCCGCGTCATGCTCGCCTGCCACCCAGCGCGCGAAGGCAGCGGCGAACAATTCCTGGAAGGCGCGCCGGGGGTTAGGATGCGCATCGATGACGCTGCGCACGGCCTCGGGCGTCGCCAGCCCCGGGTCGTAGTTGCTCAGCATCTCACGGTGATCGTACTCGTTAAGGCCAGCGTCCTCGTGGCGCGCGCAACGGTGCTGCTGCGCCGCCAAGCACTCATCCGCGGTCTGCCGGTGACGGCGCAGGGTACCGGTCACAACCCTGTCGAACCGCTGCCCGCTGGCCGCAAGCCACGCCCCGAGTTGCCGCGACTGCTCGATGCCAAGCTGCGAGAGCTGATCGTAATCGGCGGCGCCGAAGGATGCCTGCCCGTGCCGTACCAGGTAGATCTCACCCACAGTTTGAGCTCGGCGCTGCGCTCACGAGGGCGCCTGCGGCGCGGCGTGCTCACCGGCGCGCTGCGGGAACAGCAGAATGCACAGCAGCAGCGCGCCGGCGAGCACCGCCGATGCCAGCGGGCGGTTGAAATTGAAGCCTCCCTGCGCGACCGGCTTGTCGAACAGGTCCCCCAAAGTCGCGCCGAGCGGCCGCGTCAGGATGAACGCGCTCCAGAACAAGAGCACGTGCGAGATGCGCGTCCAGAAGTAGGCGGCAGCGATGGTCGCGAGCAGTGCGCCGAACACCAGCGCCCCCCCCTCATAGCCCAGACCCGCATCGGCGACCCAGTCGCCGAGCGCCGTTCCGAGCGTCTGGGAGAAGGTGATGGTCGCCCAGTAAAAAGCCTCCACCTTCGGTGTGGTGACGCTCTGCACGGACACCGAGCCCTGCGATGCGTACCACAGCCCGAGCGCGCCCATCACACAGGTGAACAGGAGAAGTGAGCCGCCCATATAGCCGATGCCCAGCGAGCGGTCGGCGAAGTCGGCCAGCGTCGTGCCGGCGGTGGTCGAGGCGACGATGGTCGCCCAGTACAGGAGCGGCCGGAATCTCCGCGAGGCAATCTGCAGGATCACCAGCACGATGAGGACCGTCAGAAAAATGATGCTCGCGATGAGATAGCCGAGGTTCAGGGTCATCGAGACCGTGTCGCCGCCGGTCTCCCCCAGCGTCGTCGCCAGGACCTTCGTTATCCAGAACGTCAGCGTGACGGCCGGCACCTTGCTCAAGGTTGCCCTTGTTTGCATTACTGCGCGCCTCCCAGCGCGATCGCGCGACCGATTGTTCCCGATTGCCGGCGGCCGAAACAATACCGTCACGCAAGGTGTCTAAGACAGTGGTGAGGAAAAGCGACTTGCCTCGGCCACGAAACCCCGTTACTTTGCCACGCAAAGTTCTCTCGGGTACGGGGATTCATCGGGTCCCGCGAGGCTGAAGGTCGGTCATGGACAGTTTCCCGCAGCGCGCTGACTCGCAGCACGGCGGGGAGCGACATTGAGGAGCACAGCGGTGTCACAGTCAGCCCCCACTGCGTCGGCCACCCCGACACCCCTTAAGACCTTGTTTTTGCAGGCGCCATCGTTCGAAGGATTCGATGGCGGCGCGGGCTCGCGCTACCAGGCCAAGCGCGAGATCAAATCGTTCTGGTACCCGACGTGGCTGGCGCAGCCGGCCGCGCTGGTGCCGCACTCGCGTCTCCTCGACGCGCCGGCCGAAGATCTGACGGTCGCTCAGACGCGCGCGATCGCCCGCGACTATGAGCTCATCATCATGCACACGAGCACGCCCTCGTTCCCGACGGATGCCAGATTCGCCGAGCTCATCAGGCAGGACAATCCGCGGGCGCTCATCGGGCTGGTAGGTGCCAAGGCCATGGTGGATCCGGATGGCTCCCTGAAGGCCACGACCGCGGTGGACTTCGTGTGCCGCGAGGAATTCGACTTCACCTGCAAGGACGTCGCCGCGGGCCTGCCCCTCGAGGGCATCAGGGGACTTTCCTATCGCGCCGCGGACGGCCATATCGTGCATAACCTGCCGCGCCCCGCCATCGAGAACATGGACGAGCTGCCCTTCGTGGCTCCCGTCTACCGGCGCGACCTCAAGACCGCCAACTATTTCATCGGCTACCTCAGGCATCCCTACGTCAGTTTCTACACCGGACGCGGTTGCCGCTCCAAGTGCACGTTCTGCCTGTGGCCACAGACCGTCGGCGGCCATCGGTATCGGGTGCGCTCCGCCGAGAACGTGCTGGCCGAGGTCCGCTGGATCAAGGAGCACATGCCCGAGGTGAAGGAGATCATGTTCGACGATGACACCTTCACCGACAGCTCCAACCTGCCGCGCGTGGAGGCCATCGCGCGGGGCATGGGGGCCCTTGGCATGACCTGGAGCTGCAACGCCAAGGCCAACGTGCCTCACAGGACCCTCAAAGTCATGAAGGAGAACGGTCTGCGCCTGCTGCTGGTGGGCTATGAATCCGGGGATGACCAGATCCTGCACAACATCAGGAAGGGCCTGCGCACCGACATCGCGCGCCAGTTCAGCGCCGACTGCCGCGCGCTCGGCATCGTGATCCACGGCACCTTCATCCTGGGACTGCCCGGTGAGACCGCGCAGACGATCCAGCGCACCATCGACTTCGCCAAGGAGATCAATCCGCACACGATCCAGGTTTCCCTCGCCGCCCCCTACCCTGGCACGGCGCTGTACAACCAGGCACTCGCCAATGGCTGGCTGAGTGAGAGCGCGGGCGCAGATCTCGTCAACGATCAGGGCGTGCAGCTCGCCGCGATCAGCTACCCGCACCTGTCCAAGGAGCAGATCTTTCACAGCATGGAAGAGTTCTACCGGCGCTTCTATTTCCGCCCGGGCAAGATCTGGGAGATCGTGAAGGAGATGCTCAGCAGCTGGGAAATGACGAAACGCCGGCTGCGCGAGGGAGTCGAGTTTCTGCGCTTCTTGCGCGCCCACACGGCGTAGTTCACTTGCGCAGCGAACTGCATCTGCACCGCGGGGGCACCTGATGATCCCAGGCCCGCACCCGCTGATGGCAGTCGTCGGCGTCCTCACCCTCGGTATCGCAACCCTGTACTCCGCACTGACCTTCATTGCAGTCGCAGCCTGGCGCCTGCACCGCGGGGCGCCGCCCCGGGCGGAGCTGCCACCGGTCACGGTGCTCAAGCCGCTGTGCGGCGCGGAACCGGGACTCTATGAGAACCTGCGCTCCTTCTGCGAGCAGGACTACCCGAGCTTCCAGATTGTCTTCGGGCTGCGTGACCGAGGCGATCCGGCGCTGCCGGTGGCCGAGCGCCTGCGCACACAGTTCCCGAGCCGCCGCATCGACATCGTGGTCAACCCGCAGCTGCACGGCGGCAACCGCAAAATCAGTAACCTCGTCAACATGCTCGAGCGCGCGGACCACGAGCTGCTCGTGATGGCCGACAGCGATGCCATCGTCGGGCGCGACTACCTGAAAGTAGTCACAGCGCCGCTGCAGGACCCAACGGTGGGCCTGGTCACCTGCGTCTACCGCGACCTGCCCACCGCAGAGGTCTGGTCGCGTCTCGGGGCAATGTACATCAACGAGTGGTACATCCCGTCCGTGCTGCTGGCGTGGCTCTTCGGTCACGAAGGCTATGCGTCCGGTCAGACGCTGTGCATCCGGCGCGAGAAGCTGCAGGCCATCGGCAGCCTGCGCGCCATCGCCAACCACCTCGCCGATGACTACAAGCTCGGCGAGCTGGTGCGCGCGCAGGGCGGACGAATCGTGCTGTCGCATTACCTGCTGCGAACCGAACACGACGAGCGCAGTTTCGCGGGGCTGCAGCGGCACGAGGTGCGCTGGATGCGCACTCTCAAGGTCCTGCGCCCGCGCAGCTTTCGCCTGCTGTTCCTCAGCTTCAGCCTGCCGCTCGCCCTCGTCGGCAGTGCGCTCCTCAGCGTGGCAGCAGCGCCCCCGGCCCTGGCCGGGGGCGGCCTGCTCAGCGTCGTCGCGGGGCGGCTCGCCTTGCATCTGACCGGACGTGCCGGGAACAATCGAGGCCTGCTCGGGGACTTGTGGCTCGTGCCGGTGCGCGATCTTTTGCTCCTGTGGGTGTGGCTGCAGGGCTTCTTCACCTCGCGCCTGACCTGGCGCGGCACCGAGTTCGACGTCGGCGCAGACGGCATCATGCGCAAGCCCACCTGAGCGGGCAGCGACGCCGGCGCTGCGCGCGCCAGCTTCGGGAGGCGCAATGAAATTCGCAATCTACGCGGGGGGTGTCCTCGGGCTGACGCTGCTGCTAGTGCTCCTGTGGCGCGCGGACTGGACGGCGATGCTGCAGCTGGCGAGCCGCGGCGGCTGGAGCCTTCTGTGGCTCGTTCCCTATCGCGCGCTGTACTTCCTCCTCTATGCGCTTGGCTGGCGGCGGCTCCTTGAGCCCTACGACCGCAGCGCGCGCGCAGGAGTTGCCTATGTCTTCTGGGTCACTACGGTGCGCGACGCGGTAGATCGCCTGCTGCCGGTCGCGAGCATCGGCGGGGCGTTCGTGGGGGTGCGCCTGCTGCGGTGGCGGGGCCTCGCCGGCGTAGCGGTGAGCGCAACCGTCATCATCGAGGTATTGCTCACCGTGGTTGCGCTCTACATTTTCAGCGCGCTGGGGGTGCTGCTGCTCTTGAGCGTGGCGACGCCGGGGCAGCAGTATCACAGACTGCTCATCGGCCTCGTACTTGCGTTGCCGGTACCGGCGCTGCTGGCGCTGCTGCTGCGCTACGGGTCGGTATTCCGGCGCCTCGCGAGCCTCCTGGGACCCGTCCTTGGCATCAGCAGGGTCTCCGAAGGTGCCGCCGCGCTCGATCAGGAACTGCGCGCCTGCCTGCGGCGCCGCGCAGCGCTCCTGTTCGCGGGCGCCCTGCAACTGCTCGCCTTCGTGTCCGCAGCGTTCGAGGTGTGGTTGCTGCTGCGTCTGTTCGGACACCCGGTAGGCGTGGTCCCGGCACTGATCATGGAGAGCCTGCTGCAGGCGCTCCGGCACGCAGCCTTCATGGTACCCGCAGCGCTCGGCGTACAGGAGGCCGGCCTCATCCTCCTCGGCCACGCACTTGGGATCAGCCTCGAACTCGCCCTCGCCGTTTCGCTCGCCAAGCGCATGCGCGAGCTGTTGTGCGGATTGCCGGCACTCCTGTCCTGGCAGTGGCTGGAGGGACGGCGGCTGCACGCACTCAGCGAGAAGCCTTCGTGAGCAAGACGCCTGTGGCGAGGTTCCTCATCGTGACGGCCGACGACTTCGGCCTGCACCCGGCGCTCAACGAGGCGGTACAACGCGCAGCGCAGGGCGGCGTGCTGAGCGCGGCCAGCCTGATGATGGGGGCGCCTGCGACCGCGGACGCGGTGCGCCGCGCCCGCGAGCTGCCGCAGCTGCGCGTCGGCCTGCACCTGGTGCTGGCCGACGGCCGGGCGCTGCTGCCGCCCTCGCAGCTGCCCGATCTGGTCGACGCGCAGGGGCGCCTCAGCGCACGCATGTTCTTAAGCGCTCTGCGGTGCTTTTTTCTGCCGCAGGTGCGCCGGCAACTCGCGGCCGAGATCCGCGCGCAGTTCGAGGCCTTCCGCCGCACGGCGCTCCCCCTCGACCACGTCAATGCACACAAGCACTTCCACCTGCACCCGACGCTGCTGGAAATCATCCTCGCCGTCGGTCGCGACTTTGGGCTGCGCACCATGCGCGTGCCGCATGAGCCTCTGTGGTTTGCCGCCCGTGGCAGCGGTGCTGCCGGCGCGGCCGCGGCCGCGCTGCTGCGGCCCTGGACTGCAATGATGCGCCAGCGTCTGCGCGCGTCGGGCATCGCCTGCAACGACCAGATCTTCGGCATCGGCAGCACGGGCGCGATGGACGAAGCGACGCTCCTTGAGATTCTGGCTCGTCTGCCTGCGGGCGTGAGCGAGATCTACCTGCACCCGGCAGTGCCCGTGCCCGGGACAGTCTCAGCCACCATGGCCGGCTACCGCCACGCCGATGAGCTCACCGCGCTCCTGAGCGCACGCGTGCGCTTGGCCGTCAGCCGGCCCGACATTGTCCGCGGCGGCTATCGCGATGCCTTCCAGACCGCCAACCGCTGAGGAGACGCCAGCGGCGCATTGACGATCTGCGGGATTCCCCTCATCTTCGATTCAGGCGCGACCCTGAGGAGCAAGCCCCGATGGATTACGTTCGCATGCCTCTGGAAGTGGAGTCGCCGGAGGAACTCGGGTACGGCACGATCAGATACAACCTGTCGGAGAGCTCGATCAGCGACCGGGCGCTCGCGGATCTGGACACCGATCTTTCGAAACTGGTGCTCTTTTACGGACCGCACCGCGGCGATGCGGCGCTGCGCGAGACGATCGCCGCGCAAAGCGGCTCGAGCCTGATTCAGGCGGCCGACGTACTCACCACCGGCGGCGC
>Ga0302311_10000350_pt1 | contig 58186 bp, 47 predicted proteins | sample III_Palsa_N1_3_FD_200449 | JGI IMG/M metagenome (GOLD analysis project Ga0302311, IMG submission 200449) | Peat permafrost microbial communities from Stordalen Mire near Abisko, Sweden - III_Palsa_N1_3 | ecosystem: Environmental > Terrestrial > Soil > Palsa > Peat permafrost | place: Sweden... | reverse complement strand
GTGCTCGCCGGCCCCTGGGCGACGCAGCTGCTGGCGGACTTCGGCGCGGATGTGATCAAGGTGGAAGAGCCGCGCGGCGGCGATGACACGCGTCAGTGGGGGCCGCCGTGGCTGAAGGACTCCGGCGGCGAGCCGACGCGCGAGTCGGCCTATTACCTCAGTGCCAACCGCGGCAAGCGCTCCGTCACGCTCGACCTTGCGAACCCAGCCGGGGCGCGCCTCGCGCGCGGGCTCGCCCTCGGCTGCGATGTGCTGGTGGAGAACTTCAAGGTCGGCGGACTGGCAAAGTACGGCCTCGGCTATCAGGACCTCAAGGATGCGCATCCGCAGCTGATCTACTGCGCCATCTCCGGCTTCGGCCAGGACGGCCCGGATGCGGCGCGCCCCGGTTACGACGCCATGATCCAGGGAATGGGCGGGCTCATGAGCGTCACCGGGATCGCCGATGGAGAGCCGGGCGCCGGGCCCCTGAAGGTGGGCGTCGCGGTGGCGGACCTCATGGCCGGCATGTACGCGGTCACCGCGATCCTCGGCGCGCTCTACGAACGCACCGCCTCCGGGCGCGGCCAGTACATCGACCTTGCACTGCTGGACACGCAGATCGGCTGGCTCGCGAACCAGAACCTGAACTTCCTCCTGAGCGGCGTTGCCCCGCAGCGCCACGGCTCCGCGCACCCCAACATCACCCCCTACCAGGCCTTTGCCACCGCCGATGGTTTCCTCATGCTCGCGGTCGGCAACGACCGGCAGTTCGCAAGCTTCTGCGGCGCGGCGGGACTTGCGCAGATGGCGGCTGATGCGCGCTTCGCCGACAACGCCGCGCGCGTGGCGCACCGCGGCGAGCTCGTGGCGCGCATCGAGGCGGCGCTCAAGGCACGCACGACGGCGGCGTGGATCGCGACCTTCAGCGCCGCCGGGGTCCCCTGCGGGCCAATCAACGATATCGCGCAGGCTTTCGCCGAGCCGCAGGTGAGACACCGCCAGCTGCGGCTCGACCTGCCGCATCCGGCCGGCAGCGTCCCTTCCGTGCGCAATCCCATCCGCTACTCGCGCAGCGAGCTTGAGTACCGCCGCGCGCCGCCGCTCCTCGGCGAGCATACCGAGGAGGTCCTGAGCGAGCGTCTCGGGCTCACCCCGGCCGAGCTTGCGCGCCTGCGGCAGGCCGGGGCCTTCGGCGGCCCGGGGGCCTGAGGGCCGCAAACGGGCCGCCGGGGTGGATTCTGTCGCATCAGGCCGCGGCGACGCGGCGGCAGGGGCCCGGTGGGGACAGCCCCAGAAGACAGTTTCCCCCCGGCATGGCTAGACTTACCGCGACATGGGACTTCTGCAGCTCGAGCCGGCCGTTTTCGCCGAGCGCTTCAACAAGCGCTGCTTCGTGCTGCGCCACGCACTTGCGTCCCACCCGCTGTTCGAACTGCCGCGGCTCATCGAGCTGGCGAGCAGCACGGCCGCGCAGCGGCGCGATGATCTGTACTACGACGCGGGTGTCAGGGACCTGAACGAGCGCTGGGGCACGAAGAGTTCACGCTGCGCCTTCCCGGTGGATGAGACCATCCGCCGCATCGAGACCGCCGGCGCGTTCATCATCCTCAAGCGCGCCGAGACCGATCCGGCCTACGCGCAGCTGCTCGAGCGCTGCATGTCGGATCTGCTCGAGGTCAGCGGCCGGCAGATGCAGCGCAAGATGCGGCGGCGCGAGGTCATCATTTTCATTACTTCGCCGCGGCGCATCTCCACCTATCACATCGACAGCGAGACCAACTTCCTGCTGCAGGTGCGCGGCGAGAAGGACATCAGCATCTTCAGCAAGTACGACCGCGAGGTGCTGCCGGAGGAGGAGATCGAGCGCTTCTGGACCGTGGACCGCAACGCCGCCATCTACAAGCCGCAGTTTCAGGAGCGCGCCGACGTCGTGCGCCTGGTGCCCGGGAACGGGGTGCACATCCCTGTCAACTGCCCGCACTGGGTGCAGAACGATGACAACATCTCCGTCTCGGTGAGCATCAACTACCACAGCTGGAACCGCGAGTACGCGGATCTCTACTGCGCCAACTACTACCTGCGCAAGAAGCTGAAGCTGCGGCCCACGCCGCCGTGGCAGTCGGCGCTGAAGGATGCGGTGAAGCGCCCGGTAGGCGCTCTCATCCTCAGGTACAAGGACGCCCGCTACGGGCCGCTGCGCAAGGACTGAGGCTGCCTCGCCCTGGCGCCGCGTTTCACGATGCGCTGCGCCGCTCCCAGGCCCGAGAGAGCCGCAAGCTTCAAAGAGTCGCGCCACGCCGAGGCGCCGGGCGGGCGCGGGCGGATGCCGTGGCGGCGCAGCTTGCAGTTGAAGTGGTAGATGCGCCCGAGCCGTTTCACCGAGCGCAAGTCGAAATTGATGCTGAGCGCGACGGAGGGCTGCTCGCGGTTCTGTGCCCAGTGCGGAGCCATGCTCGGGATGTGCACCCCCAGGCCTGGGCCCAGGTCATAGCGGCGCGCCTCCCTCTGGCGGGCCTCCTTGAACACCGCCCCGTTCGGGTCGCCGTCATAGTAGCGCTCGAGTTCCTCGTGGCTGGTGAGCGTGCGGTCCTGCTGGTCAAAGACGCTCAGCCACTTGTCGCCGGCGATCTGGAAGAGGAAGTTGACGTCCGCGTCGAGGTGGTAGGAAGTGAGCCGCCCCGGGGAGGCGATCAGGAGCGTGCCGCGCGCCTCGAGCACATCCTGGCGCATGCGCGCACCGCTGAGCTCGATCACCTGCTCGCAGACCTGGCGGATGCTCGGCCCGAAGAGCGTATCGCGCTCCACGTGCTTGAGCAGCACCAGCGAGTCGTTGTCCGCGATGTGTGCCACGGTGTCGGTGAGCGAGCGGCGCGGCGCGACCTTGGCGTCCCAGCGATGCGCGACCCCGACACGCCCGTTGGACCAGTAGGCGAACTGCGGCTCCGGCGGCCGGCGCGCCGCCAGTTCCAGGAGCTGCGGCAGTTCGAACAGCGGGTTCAGGTGCAGCGCGTGGCTGAAGAGGAAGCTCGAGCGGTTGTAGTGCGCCTCGAATCCCGCGCACGCATCGACCTCGAACCGCGGCACGGATGCCGTGGATTCGACTTGCGACTCGGGCGTTGCCAGCGTGGGCTGCATGTGTGTTTGAGTCGTGCGCCTGCCGCCGTCCGCCGGCGGCGCCTGCGAGATCGCGGCGCGCACGCTCGCCGCTAGAATAGCCACGCGGCGCCGGCGCCGCCACACCGGGAAACCGCCTTTTTCTTGCATGAGAGCGTCGCTGCCGATCGTTATGTTAGGTCTCATCGCCGCCGCGCTCGCGCTCGGCGCCGGGCGCATTGCGTGGCATAGCTACCGCAGCGCGCGCAGCGACTTCCTGCGTACGCCCCCAGGTCCGCTCACGCTCGATCCCGCCGTGGCCGCCGTACCACACTTGCAGTCGGTTACATTTGGCCCGAGTGCCGCGCGGATGCTCGCAGCCTGGTATGTGCCCTCGCGCGACGGCGCCGCTGTCATCCTCGTGCACGGCACCGGGGCCGAGCGCGCCTCGCTCCTCGATGAGACACGCCTGCTCGCCCAGGCGGGCTTCGGCGTCCTGGCCCTGGACCTGCCCGGCCAGGGACTGAGCGCCGGGCAGACACGCTGGGGCGCCGCGGAGGAGCGCGCCGTGAGTGCGGCGGTCGACTGGCTCGGTACGCGCCCCGAGGTCGATCCTGAGCGCATCGGCGCCTTCGGTCTTTCCTTCGGCGGTTACATCCTGATGCAGTCGGCGGTCCGGGAGCGGCGCCTGAAGGCACTCGTGCTGGCCTCGACGCCCGAGGATCTGGACGCCGAGACCCGGCGCGCCAATGACGGCTGGGGGTTTTTGAGTGCGCTGCCGGCGCTGTGGGTGCTGCACCGCTACCGCGGCGCGGCACGCGACCTGCCGCCGCCGGAGGCCGCGGCGGCGCTCGCGCCGCGGGCGCTGTTCATTCTCAGTGGCGAGCGCGACCGCCTGGTGCCGCCATTCGCATCCCGGGTGCTGTTCGATGCCGCGCGGCAGCCCAAAGAGCTGTGGATCGTCCCCCACGCAGGCCACGCCGGCTTCGCCGCCGCGGCGGGCGAGGAGTACGGGCGGCGGCTCGCGGGGTTCTTTGCCCGCGCGCTGTCAGGCGCGCCTTAGCGGCGCTCGCCGGCTGAGCTGTCCGCGATGAGCGCCCCCATGCGCGACGCCATCTGTGCGCACCCCGGGTCCTGGAACATCGTGAAGTGGTTGCCGGGCACGATGACGAGCTCGACTCCTTCGGAGGCATAGCGGCCCCAGCCGGCGAGCGGGTCGAACCACCAGCCGGTGGGTTCGTGCGTGCTGCGGAAGAGCGTGATGCGGCCGCGGTAGGGTTGCGGCTCGTAGCGGTCGGTGCGCGAGCGCAGGTACTGCAGGAGCCATTGGTCGTAGTCCTGCGGCGCCACCGCCGGCTGTTGCGGTTCTGCGCTCGCACCGGTGCCGGCGAGGCGCGCCAGCAGCGCCGTGGCGCGGCGCACGGTGACGAGACGGTTGAAGAAGTCGCGCAAGGTCTGCTGGCCGCTCGTGAACTTGCGCCACTCGATGCGCGTCATCTGCCAGCGCATGGACTGGCTGCCGATCACGCGCCGCCACACCGGCAAACGCGCGAAGTAGCGCGGCAGCCAGGTGTCGATCAGGAACAGCCGCGCCACCGGCTGCCCGGATTCGACCAGCTGGCGGGCGATCTCAAAGGCGAGCGCCCCGGCGACGCACCAGCCGGCGAGCACGTAGGGACCGCGCGGGTGTACGCGGCGGATGAGCTGTACGTACTCGGCCGCGATCTCCTCGAGCGTGCCCGGCAGCGTCGGCCGCCGCACGGAAGGGTCGAAGACCTGCAGCGACGTCACCGGCTGCTGGGCGCCGAGGCGCTTGGCGAGCAGGTAGTAAACGCCGGTGTTGTTGATGGCGATGATGGGCGGATTGGTGCCGTCGGCCTGCAGGCGCACCATCTGGCGGAAGTCGAAGTCGCGCGGCGCGCTGCGCAGCAGGCGCGCGAGTCCCCGCACGCTCGGGGCACGGAACAGCGCGGCCAGGGTGATGCGGCGCCCGTACTGCTTCTCCACCCGCGCCAGCATCCGCGCCGCCAGCAGCGAGTGGCCGCCGAGCTCGAAGAAGTTCGCGCGCGGGTCGCTGACTTCCTGCCCGAGGAGCTCGCTCCATAGCGCGCGCAGCTCGCCCTCGAGCTGCGCCTCCGCCGGCGCGACGGGTGCGGCTGGCGCTGCCGCCACCGCGCGCGGCGGCGGCAGTTCGACGTCGAGGATCTCGACCGTGCCGTCCGCACGCACGCGCGCCCAGTCGCCGGTGTGGAACAGCTGCGTGCCGCCGGCGGGGTCGGCGATGAAGCGCTCAGGATCCCGGCCGCCGAGGTAGCCGCCCGCGACCGCGTCTCCGCCGACGAACAGGCGCCCGGTGGCGCCGACCGGCGGAGCGGCCAGGCGCTCATCGAGGACCCGCAGCCGGGTGTTGGCGAAGGGCTCACCGAGCACCGACAGGTCGTGCGGTGCGCGCACGCGCCGCGCCGCAACGCAGCCGGCGGTCTCGACGTAGCCGTGCAGTGCCCACAGTTCCGCGCCGCGCGCCAGCAGGCGCGCGGCGAGCGCGGCATCGAGCGCGCCGCGCTCGCAGAGCACTTTGCCGAAGCGGCGCCGCGGCGGCGTCGCCTTCAGGAGGGCGGGCCAGAAATCCGGTGCCACCGCCACCACCGGCATGCGGCCGCGCCTGACCAGGTGCGCGAGCAGCCGCGGGTTGGCCGCCTCGGCCGCGGTGGCGATCGCCACGCGGGCCCCGCACAGGAGCGGCAGCAGCAGCTCCACCGGGGCGCGCTCCGGTGCCACCGCGCCGAAGGAGATGACCGTGTCCGCCGAGTACAGGCCGATGCGCATCTGCACGCCGCTCAGCATGTTCATGAGGCCCTGGTGCGTGACCTCCACCGCCGCGGGGTCGTGGGCGTCGCGCCGCGTGAACCACACGGCGGCGGTACCGGCCGCGGCCAGCACCGGCGCATCCTCAGGCCCGGCCGCGCTCGCGCTGAAATCGCTGATCACCGGCGTCGCCGTGGTCAGGGCACCCGCGAGCGCGGCGCTCGTCAGCAGCGCCTGCGCGCCGCTCACCTCGAGCAGGCGCCCGAGCTCGGCCGCCTCGGTGCGCGGGTCAAGCGGCACGTAGGCAGCGCCGGTCTTGAGCGCGGCGAACATGGCGATGATGAGCTCCGGGGAGCGCTCGAGCAGCAGCGCCACGCGGGCGCCGGGGCCGACCCCTGACTGCTGCAGCCGCCGCGCCACCCCGCGCGCCTGCGCTTCCAGCTGCGCGAAGGTGATCCGCCGCTCGCCGTGCTGTATCGCGATCGCGGCCGGGGCGAGTTCGGCACGGCCGCTCAGCTGCGCGGCGAGCGTCTGCGTCGGGGGATGCGCGACCATGGGACCGCTCAGGCGCGCCGCCAGACGCTGCAGCTCGGCCGGCGCGGCGAGGCGCAGTTCCGAGAGCGGCAGCGCGGGATTGTGCACGGCGCTTTCCAGCGCCGACTGGAAGTAGCCGAGCAGGCGCTTCGCGGTCTCCGGCTCGAACTGATCGGTGTTGTACTGACAGGAGAAGCGCCAGCCGTCGGCGCGCTCCACCATGAAGAAGTTCAGGTCATAGATGGCGCCCGCCGGCAGCGAGGGCATGTCGATGAGGGTGAAGTCCCCGTAGTCGCGGTTGTCGATAAAGGTGCGCTGGAAGATGAAGTTCACCGAGATCGGCGGGCTGCTGCTGCCGCCGCGACCGGCCTTTACCATGTCGAGCAGCTGCTCGATCGGGATGTGGCGATGTTCCAGTGCCTCGGTGATGGTGGCGCCGGCGCGCTGCATGATCTCAGCGAACGGCGGGTCGCCGGACAGGTCGTTGCGCAGGATCAGCGAGTTCACGAACTGCCCGATCATGGGCTCGAGCTCCACCTGGTCGCGCTCGGACACCTGTGTGCCGATCACCACCCCGGACTTGCCGGTGTAGCGCGCCAGCGTTGCGCACAACGCTGCGACCGCGGTGGCGAAGAGTGTCACGCCCTGGGCGGCGCTCAAGTGCGCCATGCGATCGGTCAGCTCACGCGGCAGCACCAGCGATGCGATCGCACCGTTGGTGGTGGGCACGGCCGGCCGCAGCCGGTCCGGCACCACCTCGAAGGACAGCACGCCCTGCAGCTGGCGCTGCCAGTAGCTGCGCTCGGCCTGCGTGCCGCGCTGGCGCAGCCACTCGAGCTGCCAGGAGGCGTAGTCGCCGTATTGGATGGCAAGGTCGGTGAGGGGCGGCGCGCGCTTGGCGCGCAGCGCCTCATAGAGGGTGCCCATCTCGCGCGCCATGACACCGATCGACCAGCCATCCGCCACCATCTGGTGGGTCGTCACCAGGATGACCGCAAGCGTTGCGCAGTGGCGCAGCAGCACCACGCGGATGAGGGGCCCCGTGCCGAGGTCGAACGGCGCGCGCGCCTCGATGAGGCCGATGCGATCGCCCTCGGCGGCGCGCGCCTCGGGGGCGAGGGACTCAAGATCGATCGCGGAGATCTTCAGCGACGAATGCGCGGCCACCCGCTGCATCGGCTTGCCGTCGATCTCGAGGAAGCGCGTGCGCAGGATCTCATGGCGCGCCAGGATCTCGTTCCAGGCCTGCTCCAGCAGCGCGGTTTCGACCGTGCCCTCGAGCTGCCAGCGCACGGCGACGTTGTAGGCCGGGTTTCCCGGCTCCAGTCGGTCGAGCAGCCAGAAGCGCTCCTGCGCGACCGAGCAGGGGAAGTCACAGTATTCGGGAGGGTCCGAGAGCGCCTCGAGCGGCTGCGGCAGCGCCGCGGCGAGGCGCTTGCCGGCGGTCTCAATGTCCGGGCTCGCCGCCGCGCCGAGAACCTTTTCGCTGACCGTGGCCATTAGCGCTTGCGGGTGGCCACCGGCCGGCGCTCACGCTGGAACTGGCCGAGGGTGGGCAGCGCCGCCTGCGCCTGGTTCCGGTCTGCGGCCGGTGAGGCGGTATCGGCGAGGACGGCGACGGCCCGCAAGGTGCGCGCCTGGAGAAGCTGCCTGGCCGTCAAACGAAAGCCCTCCCGGGTGGAGCGCGCAATTATTTGAAATAGTTGGATCGAGTCGGCTCCAGCCTTAAGCAAGTCCATATTTGCGCTGACGCGGGGCAGATGCAATACCTCGCTCCAGATCCTGGCCAGACATATTTCGGTGGGTGTCTCGGGAGCTACGAATTCATCAGGGCCGGCATCGGCCGGCTCGGGTGGGGGCAGCGCTCCCCGGTCGAGCTTGCCATGCGCATTGAGCGGCAGCTCTTGCAGCGCCACCCAGGCGGTGGGGATCATGACTTCCGGCAGCTGCGTTTGCAGCGCGGCGCGCAGTGCCGCCGGCGTGCGTGCGCGGTCGTCGCCGCGGTAGTAGGCCACCAGGCGCGCAACTCCGGGCACGTCCTCGCGCAAGAGCACCGCGGCCTCGAGCCCGAGCAGGCGGGCGAGGGTGTTCTCGATCTCGCCGAGCTCGATGCGGAAGCCGCGCAGCTTCACCTGGCTGTCGGTGCGCCCGAGAAGCATGAGCTCGCCTCCCGGCAGCCAGCGCGCCAGGTCGCCCGTGCGGTACAGGCGGCCGGCCGCGAACGGGTTGGCCTGGAACTTCTGTGCGTTCAGCTCAGGCCGGCCGCGGTAGCCGCGTGCCACGCCCTCGCCGCCGATGTAGAGCTCGCCCGGCACGCCCTGCGCCACCGGCTGCCGCTCGGCATCGAGCACGTAGAGCTGCGTGTTGGCGATCGGCCGGCCGGCGCTCACGGGCGCATCGCCCGCGACGACCGCGCCGCAGGAGGACCAGATGGTGGTCTCGGTCGGGCCGTACAGGTTCCACAGCACGCCCGCTCCGCGCAGCAGGCGCGCGGCGAGCTCGCGCGGCAGAGTCTCGCCCCCGCAGAGCATCTTGAACCCGGCCGGCGCGCGGAAGCCCGCCTCCAGCAGCAGCCGCCAGGTCGCCGGTGTCGCCTGCATGGCCGTCACGCGCCGCGACTCAAGCTCGCGGCGCAGCGCGAAGCCATCCCGGAGCGTCTCGCGGGGCGCGATCACGAGCCGGGCCCCGACGCTGAGAGGCAGGTAGAGCTCGAGTGCTGCGATGTCGAAGGCAACGGTGGTGACCGCGAGCAGGACATCCTCGGCGCCGAGGCCGGGGGTGCGCGCCATGGACGTGAGGAAGTTGACCACCGAGTGGTGCTCGACCTCGACGCCCTTGGGAAGTCCGGTGGAGCCGGAGGTGTACATGACATAAGCGAGGGCGGCGGGTGCGACAGCAGTCGCGGGCGCCGCCACAGGGGCGGCCGCCAGTGCCGCCGCATCACGTCCTAGATGCACGACGGCGACGTCTTCGGGCACGAGCTGCGTTGCGATCGAGCCGTCGGTGATGAGGGCGGCGACTCCGGCATCCTCGAGGATGTAGCGCAGCCGCGCGGGCGGGTGTCCGGGATCGAGCGGCACGTAGGCACAGCCGGCCTTGAGCACGGCGATGAGGGCCACCGGCAGCTCTATCGAGCGCTCCACCGCGACCGCCACCCGACACCCTGAGGCGGCGCGCGTACCGAGGCGCTCGCGCAGCAGCGCCGCGAGCTGCGTGCAGCGCTGCTCGAGTGCTCCATAGCTCACTTGCTCGGCGCCGCATTCGACCGCCACAGCCTCAGGATGCGCGCGCGCCTGCGCTGCGATGAGTTCATGGATGCACTGGGTGCGCGGGAAGTCGTGCGCGCTGTCGTTATAGGTGTAGAGCAGCCGCTCGCGCTCGGCGGCCGAGAGGTAGGCAATGCCTGCGAGCGGCTGCGCGGCATCGGCCACGATGCTCTGCAGCAGCACCTGGTAGCACTCGAGCCAGCGATCGATGGTGGCCGCATCGAACAGGTCGGTGTTGTAGTCGCAGTCGAGGCGCAGGCCGGCGTCGGATTCGATGATGTTGAGGAACAGATCGAACACCACGTGGGCCTTGGCGTTGGGGGTGACCTCGAGGCTCAGGTCCGGCAGCTGCAGCCGCTCGGTCAAGCGCTCGAGATTGAACTGGATTTCCGCGAGCGGCATGCGGTTGTGCTCGCGCGGCTGCGCCAGCGCCCGCACCAGGGTGCCGAGGGTGTAGTTCGAGTGCTCGGCCGCGTCCAGCACCTCGCGCGCGAGCGTGCGCAGGTGCTCAGCCACCGGGGTATCCGCGCCCCAGTGCGCGCGGATCGGCAGGAAATTTACGCAGTGGCCGACCAGGATCTGTTCACCGATCAGGGACTGCCCGGCGGTCGGCACGTCGACGACGACCTCCCGCTGCCCGCTCAATCGGCCGAGCAGCCCCTGGAAGGCACCGAGCAGGGTGACGAAGAGGGTACTCCCGGACCTGGCTCCCGCCTGCTTGATCGCGCGGTAGAGCGCAGCATCGATGCGGCGCGTGCGGCTCGCGCCGCGATAGGACTTCATGGCGGGCCGCGGCCGGTCGGTGGGCAGCTCGAGGGCGCGGACCGGTTCGCGGAAGCGTGCCAGCCAGAACTGCTGCGTTTGCGCGAGCTCGCCAGGGTCGCGCTGGGCCTGCGTCCGTGCGTAGGCGCTGAAGGAGAGCGCCGCGGGCAGCTGCGGCGTCAGGCCCTGGCGGCACAGGGGATAGAGCGTCGCGAACTCGCTCACGATCACGTTGATCGACCAGCCGTCGCAGACGATGTGATGCGCGGTGAAGACAAGCACGTGTTCTGCGGCGCTGAGCCGCACCAGCTGCACGCGGGCGGGCGGCCCGTTGACGAGGTCGAAGGGCCGGTTGGCGTCCTCGGCGAGGAGGTGCTCGAGTGCGCTCTCGGGCTCTGCCGCCGTCGACAGGTCGTGCAGGGCAAGCTCGGGCGCCCGCGGCGCGCTTACCCACATGCTCTCTCCGGTCGCGCTGAAGCAGGTGCGCAGCGCGTCATGCCGCTCGAAGAGCAGGCTCAGCGATTGCCGCAGTGCCCGTTCATCGAGGGCACCGCGCAGGCGCAGGCTCACCGACTCGTTGAAAGCGCACGAGGCCTCATCGCCCATCTGCGCCGCGAGCCAGATCTCGGTCTGACTCTCGGTAAGGGCCAGCGGCTCGTCGGGGCCCGCGGTGGTGGCGACGGCGGCCGCCGGTTTGACGGCCGCACTTGCCGCGAAGATACCCACCGCAGCCAGTTCCACGATGCTGGCGCTGAAAGCCGCGAAGATGTGCTGGACGTCAGCGTCCGAGTGCGCCGTGGTGAGGAAGCAGGGGAAGCCATCCTGGATGTGCAGTCCCCGCAGGCGCAGGTGATAGAAGAGCAGCGTCGCGAGCGGGTGCTCGGCGTGGATGTTGAAGTAGAACCAGCTGGCGAAACTCTCGACCCGCGCCGCGATCCCATGCCGATCGAAGAGCGCGTTGAGGTCCGCGGCCAGCTGCGCGGTGCGCGCCGCGAGGCGCTCCTGCAGCTGCGGGCCCTCGCGCTTGAGATGCTCGAGCACCGCGAGCGCGGCGGCGAGCACCAGCGGGTGACGCACGAAGGTGCCGGCGAAGAAGGTGACGCCGACCTCCGGCACCGAGGCATCGCCGAAGCGCCAGGCGCCCCCATCGAGGGCGTCCATGAAGCGCGTGCAGCCTGCGAGGATGCCGATCGGCAGGCCGCCACCGACCACCTTGCCGTAGGTCGCCATATCGGCGCGGATGCCGGCGAGTGCCTGGATGCCTCCCGGATGGGTGCGGAAGCCTGTGACGACCTCATCGAGCACGAAGGCGGTGCCGCTCGCCTCGGTTATGGCGCGCACGGCGCGCAGGAATTCGAACGGCTGCAGGCTCGGGTGGCGGCTCTGCACCGGTTCCACCACCACGGCGGCGAGTTCGCCTGCGTGTTCGCGCAGCCACTCAAGCGTTGCCGGGGTTGCGTACTCGAGCACAATCATGTTCTCGACCGCCGCGTGCGGGATGCCCGGTGCCACTGGCACCGAGCGCGGCGCGGCGCCTGCGTGCTGCACGCCCTTGACGAGCACCTCATCGAACTGCCCGTGGTAGTCGCCGTTGAAGACGACGATCTTGTCGCGCCCGGTCACGGTGCGCGCAAGACGCATGGCGGCCATGACGGCTTCGGATCCGGTGTTGCAGAAGGTCACGCGTTCGTTGCCGGTGAGCTCACACAGGAGCGCGGCGACCTTGCCGGCAAGCTCGGTCTGCGGGCCGATGGCGAAGCCGCGCTCGAGCTGCGCGCGCACCGCCTCAACCACGAAGTCCGGGGCGTGCCCGAATGCGGTGCCGCCGTAGCCATTTACCAGGTCGACGTATTCGTTGCCATCGACGTCCCAGAGCTTGGAGCCGGCGCTGCGCGTCACGATGAGAGGGTAGACGAGCTCCTTCCACTCGCTGCGAAAACCCGCGACCGCACGCGGGTCGGCGAGCACCGCACGCTGCGCCTGCGTCTGGCGCTTGGACTCGGCGGTGCGCTTCGTGTAGCGGCGGGTGAGGTCATCGATGTGCTGCTGCTGCTCGCGGCTGAGGCTCTCCCCGGCCTGCGCCTTTGCGGGTGCGAATACCGAGAAGCGCGAGGCACGGGCGCTTTCCGCGGGCAGCGCGGCGGCGCGGCTGCCGGTGATCGCCGGGGCGCCCGCGGTGCGCTCGGCGAGGAAAGCTGCAAGCGCGGGAATGCTCGGGTATTCGCGCAGCAGCTGGCGGAAGGTCAGCGGCACCCGCAGCTGGCCCTGGATCTTCTGCGCGAGCTGCGTGAGGAAGAGCGAGTCGTAGCCCATCTCGAGAAAAGTCGTGCCCGCGCTCAGCGACACGGGGGCATTGCCGGAGAGCTGCTCGAGGATCGCCGCGATCGCCGCGCTCATGGCGCCAAGGCGGCCGCCTGCTGCCGGCGCGGGTGTGTCGGCGGCGGCCGCTGCCTCGCGCGCGCTCGCGGCAGGGGCGGCGGCGCCGGCCACGAGCGCGCTCGCGGCGCTGCGTACCGGGGCCTCGATCCAGAAGCGCTTGCGCTCGAAGGGATAGGTCGGCAGCGGCACACGTCGCCGCGCGCCCTCGTGCAGCGCTTCCCAGCGCGGCTGCGCTCCGAGTGTCCATAACCTGCCGAGGGCCTCAAGTACGCAGTCACGGTCGGAGCTCTCGCGCGCGGCGTCCTGCAGCGAGGTGACGACCGCTGCGCCGCTGCCGGCGAGGGTCTGCAGTGCCAGCGTCGTGGTGACGTTGCCGGGACCCACCTCGAGCAGGATGGGCGCCGCATCGCCGGCAGCGAGGACCGCGACGCCGTCCGCGAAGCGCACGGTCTCGCGTGCGTGCCGGGCCCAGTAGCGGGGCGCAGTGGCTTCGGCTTGCGTGATCCAGGTGCCGCTCACGCACGAGACGTACGGCAGACGCGGGGCGCTGAGTGCGGTGCGGGCGAGGAGTTTCTCGAGCGGCGCGATGACCGGTTCGACCATCGGCGAATGGAAGGCGTGCGAGGTCTGCAGCCTGCGGCTGCTGATTCCACGCAGGGTGAGCTGTGCCGCCAGGGCCTCAATCTCAGCCTCCGGACCCGAGGCGACGCTCAAGGCGGGCGCGTTAACCGCGGCGATCGCGCTGCCGGGGCCGAGGAGCGGGCGCAGCTGCTCTTCGGGCAAGCGTACCGCGAGCATCGCGCCGGCGGGAAGCTCCTGCATCAGGCGGCCGCGCGCGATCACCAGCGGCAGGGCATCCTCGAGCCGCATCACGCCGGCGAGCACCGCCGCCACGAACTCCCCGACGCTGTGACCGATCATGGCGGCCGGTTCGATGCCGAGGCTGATCCACAGCTGCGCCAGCGAATATTCGACCGCGAAGATCGCCGGCTGCGCGATCGCGGTGGCGGTAAGGGCCGCGGCGGCTTGCGCAGCGCCCGCGGCCGGATAGATGAGAGCTGCCAGGTCCGCTCCGAGGTCGGGGCGGCAGATCTCGGCGCAGGCCTGGAAGTGGTGCCGGAACACGGCGTTGCCGAGGTACAGGTCGCGCGCCATCTGCGGGTACTGCGCGCCCTGGCCCGGAAACATGAAGGCGACCGTGGCGGCCTTCTGCGGTGCGCGGTTGCTGAATCCTGGGGCTGCCGGCGCTTGCAGCCGAGGCGCCGCGTCGGCTGCGACGATGACGAAGCTGCGGTGCTCGAAGGCACGGCGCCCGAGCTGCAGCGTGTAAGCCACGTCGGTGGTGTTTGCCTGCGGGTGCGCGCGCAGGTAGGTGGCGAGGTTGACGCGCGCGGCCTCGAGTGCCGCCGGGGAGCGCGCCGAAAGTACGAGCAGCTGCGGCCCGGCGTCGGCGGCGGTGGCCGCAACCGCAATCGCTGCCGGGGCCTCCTCCACGATGACGTGCACGTTGGTGCCACCGATGCCGAAGGCGCTGACGCCGGCGCGGCGCGGCGTGGCGCTGCGCGGCCAGGGCGTGCGCTGCGCGTTCACATAGAAGGGAGTGGCGGCAAAATCGATCTGCGGGTTCGGCTGCGTGTAGTGCAGGGAGGCCGGCAGCACGCCGTGCTCAAGCGCGAGCACGGTCTTGATCAGCCCCACGACGCCAGCGGCGGCATCGAGATGGCCGATGTTGGACTTGACGGAGCCGAGGGCGCAGAACTGGCCGGCAGCGCCTGCACCACGAAACGCCTGGGTGAGGGCGGCTACCTCGATCGGGTCACCCAGGGGAGTCGCGGTGCCGTGGCACTCGACGTAACCGATGGAGTCCGCGCTGACAGCGGCATTGGCGAGTGCCATCTCGATCGCGGCGGCCTGGCCGGCGATGCTGGGAGCGGTGAAGCCGACCTTCGTGGCACCATCGTTGTTGACGCCGCAGCCGCGGATCACCGCATAGACGTGGTCGCCGTCGGCGAGCGCATCCTCGAGGCGTTTGAGCGCGACCACGCCGGCGCCGCTGCCGAACACCGTGCCGCTCGCCCTGGCATCGAAGGGCCGGCAGGTGCCATCGGCCGACACCATCGCCCCCTCCTGGTGCAGGTAGCCGCGCTTCTGCGGAAAGCTGATCGATACGCCGCCGGCCAGAGCCATGTCGGCCTGGTAGAGCAGGAGGCTCTGGCAGGCCTGCGCCACCGCCAGCAGCGAGGTCGAGCAGGCGGTCTGCAGGTCGATGCTCGGCCCGCGCAGATCGAGTTTGTAGGAGACACGCGTGGCGAGGAAGTCCAGACCCGCACCCAGCAGCTGCGGGTAGCAGCCGACCTGATAGTTGCTGGTGAACTCCTCGAGAGCCCGCCGGTCGGTGCACACGTGGTGCAGGAAGTAAGTGTTGATGCTGCAACCGGCGAACACCCCGATCGCGCCGCGATAGCGGCGCGGATCGCAGGCCGCGTCCTCCAACGCCTCCCAGGCGCACTCGAGGAACAGCCGCTGCTGGGGGTCGGTGAGTTCGGCCTCGCGGGCATACATGCCGAAGAAGTCGGCGTCGAACTTGTCGACGTCCTCGAGGATCGGCCGGGCGCGCACGAAATTCGGGGCGCGCCGCACCTCATCACTGAAGGCATCCTCGAGCTCCCCCTCGCTGAAGCGGCTGATGGACTCGACGCCGGCCTCGAGGTTGCGCCAGAACGCGTCGATCGTGCGTGCTCCCGGGAAGCGACCGGCCACGCCCACGATGGCGATGGCATCGCCGGCAGGGGCTGCGCGGGCCGCGGGTGCGTCGCTGCTCTTCATCGCGGCTGTGTCTTGTGCGCCGCACGACGCGACAGTGCTGCCTCGCGCAGGCGTGCGCGCTCGGTGGCGCCGAGGCCTGTGGCGGGCGTGACGGGGGACTGTGCCAGGCGCGCAGCGAGCGCGCTTATTCTCGGATACTGGAACATCTCGATTACGGTCAGATCGCTCGCGAGCGAACGGCTGATGCTAGCGTGCACCTCCAGCAGGGCGAGCGACGTACCGCCCAGATCGAAGAAGTTATCCTCCACGCCGACTTCGTTCCTGCCGAGTGCGTGCTTCCAGACCTCGAGCAGCAGAGCCTCCGTGGCGCCTTGTGGGGCGCGTCCCCGGACTTCGGTTTTCCCGGACACGAGATGCGGCAGGCGCGCGCGGTCCACCTTGCCAGTGGGCGCGAGCGGCAGCGCGGGCAGCTGCGTGATCGTGGCGGGCTGCATGAAGTCGGGGAGCTCGGCGCGCAGTGCGCGGCGCAGCGCGTCCTGATCGAGGGCGCCCGCGGGGGCGGTGACGAAGGCGACGATGCGTCGCTGGCCACCGTTGGCTGCGCTCTCGGCCACCACCGCGGCATCCTGCACCAGGCCCGTGGCCCTGAGGCGCGCCTCGATCTCATCGAGCTCCACGCGCTTGCCGTTGATCTTCACCTGGCGGTCGATGCGTCCGAGGAATTCCAGGTTGCCATCGACGCGCACTCGTGCGCGATCCCCGGTGCGGTAGAGGCGCTCGCCCGGGCGCTGCGGATGTGCCACGAATGCCTGGGCGGTAAGCTCGGGCCGGTTGAGGTAGCCGAGCGCCAGCCCCTCGCCCCCGACACACAGCTCCCCTTCGCTGCCCGCCACGAGCGGCTGCTGATGCTCATCGAGTACGTAGGTGTCGGTGCCGCGGATGGCGCGCCCGACCGGCAGTGCCGTGTCACCCTGGTAATCGTGCGGAATCGTGTAACAGCAGCTGAAGGTGGTGTTCTCGGTCGGGCCATAGCCGTTGATGAGCCGGCAGGCGGGCAGAGCCTTCAGCGCGCGCACCACGTGGGGCGGGGACAATACGTCGCCGCCGGCGATGAGCTGACGCAGCGGCGCGAGACCCTCGAGGTTGTTGTCCACCATCAGGTGGAAGAGTCCTGCCGTCAGCCAGAGCGTGCTCACCTTCTGGGCGGCGATTGCGGCGCCGATCTCGGCGAGGGAGGGATAGGGGTTGGAGAGGATCGCGAGGCGGCCGCCATTGAGGAGCGCCCCCCAGATCTCGAAGTTGCTTGCATCGAAGGACAGGGGCGCAAGCTGCAGGATGGTTTCCTCGGGCCCGAACTGCGCGTAGTCGTTCCCGAGCACCAGTCGCAGCACCGCCCGGTGCGGCACGAGCACGCCCTTGGGCCGCCCGCTGGAACCGGAGGTGTACATGACGCAGGCAGGGTCGGCGCCGGAGGGCATGCGCGTCGGTGCGCCGCCAGGACCCTGGAGCGCGGCATTCACCGGCAGCGCCTCGCCGTTCCAGAACGTCGGCGTGTCTGCCTTCAGGAGCGACGTATCCACCAGCATCGCCGCCGGGGCGCTGTCTTCGTAGATGTAGCGCAGCAGATTCAGTGGATAAGAAGTATCGAGCGGCACATAGGCGGCGCCGCTCCTGAGTACACCGAGGAGGGCGGCGATGGCATCGGCAGAACGGTTGGCGTACAGACCGACCCGATCGCCGGGGCCCACGCCGCGCGTAACGAGCGTTTGTGCAATCGCATCTGCGCGCGACGAAAGCCCGGCGTAGCTCAGCGGCGCGCCGTCGCCGCACAGCGCAATGCGCTGCGGCGCGGATGCGGCGATCGCGGCAAAGGCTTCAGGGATGGATTGCGCAGACATAGTGGCTGAGGCGCTGTGGCCGGGCAGTCAGGGCGGGCCGGGGGCGCTCCGCATCGCGCGTCCTCTCCCGGCACTTCTGCGAGAGCTCCGTCTCGATCCCGCTCCGCGCGGGAGCGGGGCGCCGGGTCCTTACATTGCCGATCGCGTCACCTTCCGGGGCGAAACCCGGGCAGCAGCTGCCATTCGAGCGCATTGGCCGAGTCTTAGCGCGCTTGGCACCGGCGGTGCCGCTCACTAGGATCGGACGATGCCTGAAACTGTAGCACCCGCGCCCCCGGCCTTGAACCCCGCCGCGGCGGCTGCGGCGCTCGAGGCCCTGTTTCCGCCGGGAGTAGTGGCCGCGCAGCTGCAAGGTGCGGCCCCGGTGGGGCTTTTGACAGAATCCGAGGCGCACGCCGTAAGCCATTGTGCGCCAAAAAGAATAGGCGACTTCACGGCCGGCCGCCTGTGTGCACGGCGGGCGCTGGAGGCCTTCGGGGTCAGGGATTTCCCGCTGCTGCCGGCCGCGGACCGCCAGCCACAGTGGCCGGCAGGTTATGTCGGCAGCATTACGCACACGGAGGGCTACTCGGCAGCCGTGGTGGGCCGGCGCGCGCAGTTTCGCAGTCTCGGGGTGGATGCGGAGACGATCGCCGCCGTGCATACGGAACTGTGGCCGCGCATTCTCGGCGAGGCTGAGCGACGCCAGCTCGCGCAGTTTCAGGCGCCGCAGGACCGCAAGCGCACCGCGGCCCTCATCTTCGCAGCCAAGGAGGCTTTCTATAAGTGCCAGTTCGCCCTGACGGCCGAGTGGCTCGAATTCGAGGACCTGCACATCGAGTCGCAGGACTTCGGGCGCGACACCGGGCGCTTCAGCGTGCGCCCGTGCCGGGCGCTGAGGCTCGGGCATGCGGGTGCCCTGATGCAGGGACGCTTTCGCGTGCACGCAGCCTACGTCAGCTGCGGCATCGCCCTCTCGGTGTGACCATTGCGCCTGCGGCGGTGCTTGCCGCAAGCTCCCGTGCGGCGCCCGATAACCACGACAGGGGTGAGACTTTGAGAGTGACAGCAGGCAGCGCAAGCGCGGCACAGGGCGTGCCGCAGGCCGCAGCGGGCGCGCCAGCGGGGCAGCCGTGAGCGACCTCGTGCGCGTAACGCAGGCCGACGGTGTGTGCGAGCTGCGCCTCAACCGTCCCGAGAAGCGCAACGCCATCACGTTTCAGATGTACGCGGCGCTCACCGCGGCCTTCGCCGCTGCCGAGGCCGATGGCGGCATCCGCGCGCTGCTCTTGAGCGGGGAGGGGGCCGGGTTCTGCGCCGGCAATGACCTGCACGATTTCCTCGCGGGCCCGGATTTCTCGGGCGCCCACCCGGTGATGGGGTTCCTCAAGGGTCTCGCTACCCTGAAGAAGCCGCTGCTCGCGGCCGTCCACGGACAGACGGTCGGGATCGGGGTCACGCTGCTATTGCACTGTGACCTGGTGCTCGCCGCGCGCAGCACACAGTTCTCCATGCCCTTCGTGAGCCTTGGCCTCGTGCCCGAGGCCGCAAGCTCGCTGCTCTTGCCGCGTCTCATCGGCCCGCAGCGGGCCGCGGAGCTCTTGCTCCTCGGTAAGCCCTTCGATGCCGCCGCGGCGCACGCGCTCGGGCTCGTCAATCGCGTGGTGGAGGAGGCGGCGCTCATGAGCGAGGCACGCGCGCTGGCCCAGGGCCTGGTGCGCCAGCCACCCTTCGCCCTCACCGCCACGCGCCGGCTGCTGCGCGGGGACCCCGCACAGATCCTGGCGCGTATGGAGGAGGAGGCGCGCATCTTCGGCGCACAGCTGAAGTCCGAGGAATTCCGCACCGCCGTGAGTGCCTTCCTCGCGCGCGCCAAGGCCCGCTGACCCGCATGCCCATCTATTCACTCGAGAACCTGATCCCGGCGGTGGACGCCACGGCGTTTGTGCACCCGCAGGCGGTGCTCATCGGCGATGTGATCATCGGACCGCACTGCTATGTCGGTCCGCACGCAGCGCTGCGGGGTGACTTCGGCCGCATCATCATGAGCGCCGGTTCCAACGTGCAGGACTGCTGCGTGCTGCACAGCTTCCCGGACAAAGATGCCCTCCTGGAGGAGGATTCCCACATCGGGCACGCCGCCGTGCTGCACGGCTGCACCATCCGCCGCGGCGCCCTTATCGGCATCGGCGCCATCGTCATGGATGGCGCGGTGGTGGAGGAGGAGGCCTTCGTGGGAGCTGCGAGTTTCGTGCGCGCCGGGTTCGTGGTGCCGCGGCGCACGCTCGTCATGGGTGTACCGGCGCGCATCGTGCGGGAACTGAAGCCCGAGGAACTCGCCTGGAAGGCCACCGGGACGCGCGAGTACCGGGAGCTGGCGGTGCGCTGCCAGGAGTCACTGCGGGAGTGCGTGCCGCTCGCGGCGCCGCAGAGCGAGCGGCCGCGTTACGGCGCAGGTTCAGCGGCGGTGCCGCTGCATACCCTGGAGCGCAAGTAACGAGGTCAGATGCGCCGTCTCAGGGCGGCGCTGGCGCATCCGCTGCATCGGGGTTGATGACGCCGAAGGTTGCCGGCACGCAGGCATAGAAGAGCCGGACTCCCTGCCCCTGCAGCAGCCGCATGAGCGCTTCCTGCTCCTGCGCGCTAACTATGAACTCAACCGCAATGGTGAGCGTGCCGCCCAGCTCGAAGAAGCGGTTCTCGCGCAGCACATGGTGGCGGCCGAAGCCGGCCACGGCGCGGAAGGCCGAGCCGCCGCTGATGCCGAGCTTGTTCGCCTCCTCGAGCAGCCACTCCCAGAGCATCCGGTGCGCATGGCGCTGGTTCTCATGGACGTAAAACGTGAGCAACGAGCCTTGCATGGCGTGCAACTCCTGGAGGTTCGGCTGTGTCGGTTTAGCTGCGCAGCAGCGCCACCGTCCCGATACCGGCGAAAGTCATGACTATCGAGCCGGCGAAGTGCGCGGCCGCATGCCCGGCTGCCCACATGAGGCGTCCCTGCTGCATGAGCGCCACGCTCTCGGCGGAGAAGGTCGAAAAAGTCGTAAGTCCCCCGCAGAATCCGGTTATCACGAACAGTCGCCACTCCGGCGCGATGGCCGTGTAGGTCGCGAACACCCCGATCGCCACGCCGATGATGTAGCCGCCGATGAGGTTGGCGGCGAGCGTGCCGGGCGGCAGGGACGGAAACTGCGCGTTGAGGAACAGCCCGAGCCACCAGCGCAGCAGCGCCCCCAGGGCCGAGCCGATACAAACAGCAACAACTGCCTTCCACATTGCCCTCCTTGTACCGCAGGGCGTGAGGTGCGCGCAACGGTTCGAGTATCCTGTTGCCAACATGAGCGCGCCCGCATGCACGGCCAGCGCACGGAAAAGTAGCCATGCCCAAAGTTGTAACGGCCCTCCTGCTCACTGTGCCCCTGGTCCTCAGCGCCGGCAGCGGCTGCGCGCGTCGTTCGGCGAGCGATGCCGAAGACGCACGCCTGCAGGCGATCTACAACGGCGAATGGAAATGGCGTACCGATCAGCAGCCCGACGATGAGGACGCTACCCGCCCGATTGCCGAACATCTGCCGCGCGTGGATCCGCAGACCCAGCAGATGCGCCTGAAGTACTGGGAGGACGTCGCCGCGCGGCTGGACGTCATCAAGCGCACGCGCCTCTCGGCCAAGGAGCAGGTCAACTACGACATTTACCACGCGCAGATCGGGGTGCTGATTGCCGACCAGCGGTTCCGCGACTTCGAGATGCCGGCCAATTCCGACTCGAACTTCTGGACCGATATCGGCTACACCGCGCGCCGGCCGTTCCGGCACCTGGAGGACTACGAGCACTGGATCTCGCAGATGCAGGACGTGCCGCGCTACTTCGAGGAAGAGATGAACGAGATGCGCGCGGGGCTGAAGCGTGGCTTCACACCGCCGCGCCTCACCATGGAGGGGCGCGACGGCTCCATCACCGCGGTGATCGATGCCGCCCCCGACGCGAGCCTCTTCTACACCCCCTTCAGGCAGATGCAGGACGTGCCCGTGCAGAAGCAGCAGGCACTGCGGGAGCGGGCGCTCAAGGTGATCCGCGAATCCGTGCAGCCGGCGTACGTGAAGCTCCTGAAGTTCATGCGCGAGGAGTACGTGCCGGGGATGCGCACCACGCTCGCCGCCGAGGCACTGCCCGATGGCAAGAACTACTACCGCGCCAAGATCCGCGAGTTCACCACGCTCGACATGACGCCGGCCGCGATTCACGAACTGGGCGTGGCCGAGGTCAAGCGCCTGCACGCGGAGATGGTGACGGCGATGCAGGAGACCGGCTTCAAGGGCGAGTTCCCGGCGTTCCTGAAGTTCCTGCGCAGCGACCCGCGCTTCTATGTGAAGACCCCCGAGGATCTGCTCATGCACGCCGCCTGGATCGCCAAGCGCTTCGATGGCAAGGCGGCGCAGTACTTCGGCTACCTGCCGCGCGCGCGCTTCGCTATCAAGCCAGTACCCGATGACATGGCGCCGTACTACACCGCCGGCCGCGGTGGCGCCGGGGTGTATCTGCTCAACACCTATGACCTGCCGAGCCGCCCGCTCTACAATCTCACCGCGCTCACCCTGCACGAGTCCGCCCCCGGGCACGCGTTCCAGATACCGATCGCGATGGAGCACAAGGATCAGCCCGCCTTCCGCCAGCTCACCTACATCTCCGCCTACGGAGAGGGCTGGGCGCTCTACTGCGAGCAGCTCGGCGGCGAGATGGGCATGTACGACACGCCCTACGACCGCTTCGGCATGCTTGGCTACCAGATCTGGCGCGCCGCACGCCTGGTGGTCGACACGGGCATCCACTCTCAGGGCTGGACGCGCGAGCAAGCGATTGACTATTTCCGTCAGTACACCGCGCTGCCGGAGCGCGAGATCGGCACCGAGATCGACCGCTACATCACCTGGCCCGGGCAGGCGCTGTCTTACTACCTCGGCGAACGCGCCATCCTTGAGGGGCGGGCAAGTGCGGAAAAGGCCCTCGGTGAGCGCTTCAACATCCGCGCCTTCCATGACGCGGTGCTCGAGCTCGGCTCGGTGCCGCTGCCGGTGCTCAAGTCCCGCATCGAGCGCTTCATTGCCGAGGGCGGCCGTGGACCCTACCCCGAAATGGAGTAGCCGCCCGGCGGGGCGTACCATGGGGGCCGTGCATTCCCGGCGGTAAAAATGACAAGAGGAGAGGCTATGAGAGGCTCGAGTTGGCTCGTGACGATGAGTGTGGCGGTGGCGATCGTGGCGTTCCAGGGGCCGGTCGCGCTGGCCGAGAACAGCCAGCAGACGAAGATGTCCAGCTGTAACGCGGATGCCTCCAGCAAGAACCTCAGCGGCGATGACCGCAAGGCGTACATGAAGACCTGCCTGTCGGCCGCCAAACCTGCGAAGACCAACAGCCAGCAGGAGAAGATGAAAAGCTGCAACGCCGATGCCACCACCAAGGGGCTCAAGGGCGATGACCGCAAGAGCTACATGAAGACCTGCCTGTCAGGCAGCACTACGCATTGAGGGATTCCAAGGCGGGCGGCCTGCACCGCCCGCGTCCCTGATCGCGCCGCCGCCTGCTGGGCGGCGGCTCTTTGCTCAGCGCCCCGACAGCGGACGGATGAAGCGCTGCGCGAAGCCCTCCATCACGCGCTTCTTCTGATCGAGCGTGGAGGTCTTGCCGGCGGTGAACGTGAAGGGATAGCTGACGCCGCCCGACATGCCCGCCTCGTGCAGGCGCTGGAACGTCGCCAGGTCCGGCGGCGTTGACAGGCCGATGACGGTCTCGAACGGCACCCCCTCGCGCCCGGCGGCCGCGCGCAGGCGGCGGAACTCGGCGAGGATCCCTGGGACTTCCTCGGGCGTGTTGCCCGCGCCGATCCAGCCGTCGGCCTTCTCGGCGGCGCGCTTCAGGGCCACCGGGGCGCCGCCGCCGGTGAAGATGGGCACCGTCTTCTGCGGCGCCGGCGAGATCTGCAGCGGCGGAAAGTCGATCAGCTCGCCGTGGTGCTCGACCATGCCGCCCGCCCAGAGCTTCCTCAGCACTTCGATCTGCTCATCGAAGCGCCTGCCACGGGTGTGGAAGTCAACGCCGTAGATCTCGAACTCATCCTTCATCCAGCCGATACCCGCCCCGAGGATGAAGCGGTTGTTGCTGAGGAGTGCAAGCGTGCCGGTGGCGCGCGCGATCTCGAAGATGTTACGCAGTGGCAGCACGTACACGGCCACCGCGAAGCGGATGCGCTGCGTCACGGCGCTGATGGCGCCGATGGTGGCCCAGCAGTCCGGATACCAGGCGTCCGGCGCCATGGGGGGCTTGCCGTCCCGGGAGTAGGGGTAGGGGGTTTTGACATCGCGCGGGAACACGCCGTGGTCCCCGAGCATGACGCCCTCGAATCCTAAGTCCTCGGCGAACCGTGACACTTCCAGAATCTGCTCCGGTTCCATCCAGGTGAGCATCTGCCAGAACTTCATGGCGGTTCCCCTCAGCGCTGGTACTTGCCGCGGTTGAAGAAGCGGTCAAAGGCATCCGGATCCGCGGCGCCGAAAGCGGCGCGGTCGTGTTCGAGGAAGCGATCGCCGCTGACCACGCCACGCTGTACCGCAGCGCGCGCCTCGATACCGCGGAACCAGCGACCGAGCGCCGGCCAGGGCGCGAGCGCATCGCCCGCTTCGGCCGCCTCGACAAGCCACGGATAGATGGTGCGCGAGGTGCGGATCCAGGGCCACGTGGCGATATCGGCAATCGAATACTCGGAACCGCCGAGGAATGGCGCCTGCGCCAGGCGCGTCTCGAGGACGCCGAAGACACGCCGTACCTCGCTGGTGTAGCGGCTCACGCTGTAGTCGTTGCCGGGCGGCGCATAGCGGGTGAAGTGCACCAGCTGGCCGAACATGGGGCCGACGGAGGCGAGCTGCACGATCAGCCACTCGAGCACCGTGACGCGCGCCACGCCCTTGGCCGGTAGGAGCCGCCCGGACTTCTCGGCGAGGTATATGAGAATGGCGCCGCTTTCGAACACCGCGAGCGGCGCGCCTTCCGGGCCCTCCTCATCGAGGATCACGGGCACCTTGTTGTTGGGGCTGATCTTGAGGAATTCAGGCGCGTGCTGCTCGCCTGCGAACACGTTAACGTGGTGCTGCCGGTAGGGCAGGCCGAGTTCCTCCAGCATGATGGTGATCTTCACCACGTTGGGACTGCTCATCCCGTAGACGTCGATCATCATCGTCCTCCTGGGTAAAGGCTGCGGTGACTGAAGGCGGCTGCACCGTGCGTGAAGCCCAAGGTTAGCGCATCGCCCAAATGCGTGAGACCGTCCCCTTACCCCATATGCATGATGACGTTAGCCCACCGGGAGCGGGTACGCTAACCTCGCGGGGCGCTGAGGCCGGCGCGGAAGGCAGCACATGGGGGAGCAGCTACAGCAGCTGATCGACAAGCAGGCTCTGCAGGAGCTCGTGCTCAGGTACTGCCGTGCCTGCGATCGCCGCGACTTCGTGCTGCTGCGCGCGCTCTACCACGACGATGCCATCGATGATCATGGCGAGATGTTCCGCGGCACCGCCGATGAGTACCTCGCCTGGCTTCCCGGCGTCATGGTCAACTTCGAGGCTACCGTGCACTCAGTTTCGAACGCGCTGTTCATCCTCAATGGCGATGCGGCGCAGGGGGAGATCTACACCGTCGCCTATCACCGTACCCACCCGCCGCAACCGCAGGATGTCGTGATCGGCGGGCGCTACCTCGACCACTACGAGCGCCGCGACGGGCAGTGGAAGTTCAAGCGCCGCGCGCTGGCCCTCGACTGGTGCCGCGTGACACCGGTGGACGCGGCGGCTTACCGGCAGTTCGCAGCCGGTGCGCCCGCGGGGCGCACCGACCACGAAGATCCTTCCTATGTCGCGCTGTCATACTTTCGCCGGGGGTCAGATAAGCCATGAAATTCTGGTTGTCGCTGGTTGCGGTGCGGGAGATGGAGCAGCTGCCGGAGCTGGCGCGCTTCGCCGAGGATCTGGGTTTCCACGGCCTGATGGTGGGCGATCACCTCATCTGGCCGGCCGACATCAAGACTCCTTACCCCTACTCTCCCGATGGCAAGATCTTCGTGCCACCGGACACCCCCTGGCCGGACCCCTGGGTGCTGTTCGCCCACCTCGGCGCGGTCACGCAGCGGCTGCACTTCGCCTCCAACATCTACCTCGCCGCCTTGCGCGACCCGCTCACGGTGGCGAAGAGCGTGTCGAGTGCGGCGGTTCTGACCCAGGGCCGCGTCGTCTGCGGCGTCTCGGCGGGCTGGCTCGAGGAGGAGTACCAGGCGGCTGGCGTGGACTTCGAGGGTCGGGGGAGGCGCCTCGACGAGATCCTGGTGGCGATGCGCGAGCTGCTCAGCGGAGAGATGGTCAGGCACGACGGTCCGCTCTTTAAGTTCCACGGCATCATGCGTCCGGCACCGGCGCAGCCGGTGCGCATCTGGTGCGGAGGCGGGGCTGCTCCTGCCATGCGCCGCGCGGCGTCTCAGGATGGCTGGCTGCCGCTGCCCATGACGGTCGCGCAGGCGGACACGGCGCTCGCGGCGATCCGCATCATGCGCCGCGACGCCGGGCTGCCGCAGGAGGGTTTCGAGGTCGGACTGCCGCTGGCGGAGCCCGTAACGCAGCAGGCCGTCGATGCGGTAGAGGAACTCGGCGTGCATGACCTCGTGGTGATTGCTCCGTGGCTGCCGTCGCCCTGGGATGTCACTTCCTGGCTGGCAGCAGGAGAGGACATGTCGCACCTGGCCGTCAAGAAGAAGGCCCTGCAGCGATACGCCGACGCCGTGCTGCGCAAAGTGCGCTGAAGGAGAACCATGATCAAGACCATCGCGCTGCTGAAGATGAAGGCGGGGCTGACGCGCGCCGAGTTCATCGATTACTACGAGACCCGCCACGTACCGCTCATCCTCTCCATCGCCCCGCAGATCTGCGGTTACCGGCGCAACTTCATCGAGCCCGAAGGTGCGATCCTCGGCGCGTCGGCCGCGGCGCGTGACTTCGATTGCCTCACCGAGCTGTGGTTCCCCGATGCGGTGGCGTTCGCCGCCGCGATGGCCGCCTTCGCCGATCCTGCCAACGCTGAGCGCATCGCCGCCGACGAGGAGAACGTCTTCGAGCGCGGCTTCACGCGCTTCTTCACGGTCGGGGAACATATCTGCCAGGGGCTCGGGCGAGGCTAGGAATACGTCCTGGCCGCGCGCGGCGCCGCTTCACGAGCGCACTCGCCGTGACCAGCGGGCGCGCCTGCCGCGAGGCGTCGAGGAGACTGTTGGAGGCTGCATCCTCGGATCGCCGCTTCGGAGCTCGCCGGAGTCGGTTAGCGCGGACAACCTTAAGACGCCCCGCACGAAATCGTCGAGCGCGTGACGAATCGCTCACTTTCGCAGCCGCGCTAAGCAGCTCCGAGGGATGCGGTGGCAAGCTGCTGTGCTGTCCGCCCGCGCGGATGAACCTGTGAGCATGGAGCGATTGCGTGAAAAGACGAACACTCGTGGGACTGGGAGTGCTCATTCTCACTCTGGTACTGCTGATGCCAGTGTTGCGGTCGGCCGAAGCGCTGGCGAGCGAGGGTGTTGCCACAATCAAGAAGGAATTGGTGCACGACCCGGCTCCGAGCGAGCTGACAGCCACGGGCGACCGGGCAGCCGCTGCGAAGGACTACGCCGAGGCGATGCGCCAGTATCTGGCTGCGACCCAGGACGCGGACACCAAGGTGCAAGCGGCCGCGTTCAACCGCGTCGGAGAGCTCTATGAGGGGGGACTGGGCGTCACCCAGGACCGAGCCCAGTCGTTCAAGTGGTTTCAGAAATCCGCAGAGCTCGGCAATCCTTACGGACAGGCCAACCTCGCAAACTGCTTCTTCTTTGGTCTTGGCACCGATCGCAATCTGGAAGAGGCGCTTCGCTGGGCCAAGCAGGGCGCAGAACAAGGCGTAGCCCAGGCCATCAATCAAATGGGGTGGCAGTACCTCTACGGCGTAGGGGTTGCCCAGGATGCCGCCGAAGGCCGGCGCTGGTATGAGAAAAGTGCGGCCCTCGAAGATGCCACGGGTGAGCTGCAGCTCGGTTGGATCTACGTGCACGTCGAGCCGGTGGATTACCAGGAAGGCATGCGGTGGTACAGGAAGGCGGCCGATCAGGACGATGAGGGCGCGCAAAACAACATTGGCTATCTGTACGAGAATGCTTTGGGGGTTGAAAAAAATCTCGAGGAGGCAGCCCGCTGGTACCGGCTGTCCGCGGATGCGGGTTACCCGCGCGCCCAATTTCATCTGGGGCGGCTCTACGATTTGGGGCTGGGTGTGAAACCCGACAAGGCACTGGCGCGCGACCTGATTGAGAAGGCCGCAGCAGGCGGGGATTCGGATGCGCTGCAGTGGCTTGCCGCTCACGGATCGAGCGGCTGGCTGACCCGGTTGCTTGTACTCGGTCTGGGGCTCAGCGTTCTCGTGTGGTTGAGGAGGCGTTTGTTTCAATAATTGCCGGCGGCACAGTGCCGGCGGACTTGTGGAACAGCCGTCGTAGCAGGCGGATCGCAAACCAGCAGAAGAGCGCGAGCGCCGCCAGGGCGAGGAGCGGTGCTCCCAGGGCCAGCAGCGACAGGCCCAGTGCCCCGCCGAGCTCCCCGGTGGCAACGGCGTGGTTGCCGAGGCCGGCCGTGAGCGTCGTGGACTTCAGACGCAGGAGTGAGGTAATGCCCTGCGTGAGTCCCGCCGCGCCGCCGCCAGCGATCACCGCAGTGCTCCACTTCACGATCGGCGGCAGGTCGGCCATCACGGCGGCCGCCACCACGGTGCCGGCGATGAGCGCTGCGGGAGCGGCGAGCGCATCGAGCAGGTTGTCGACGCCCGGGATGTAGTACGCGACCACCTCGATAACCGCGGCGATCGCCAGCATCAGCAGTGCCGGCGCCGTGCCGAGCCAGGCGAAGCCACTGCTCAGGTGCAGGTGCCCTGAGTAAGCGGCGACGCTCATGACCAGCATCGGCAGGAAAACGCGAAAACCCACCGCCGCGGCGAGCCCCACCCCGAGCGCCACGGACAGTGCGACCTCGGTGCCGGGCATGTGGGGGACGCTGATCACGCGCGCTACGATAGAGGCGCCGCCCGGGGCTGTCGAGCGTGCGGGTATACTGCGCTCCCCATGATCGCCTACCTGCGTGAACTCAGCCCGCGCCTCGAGCGCTGCGAACTGTCTTTCCTCGGGCGCAGCCGCATCGACGGCGCGCAGGCGCGTCGGCAGCACTCAGCCTATACCGAGGCACTGGAATCGCTCGGCTGCCGCCTGGCGTGGCTGCCGGCCCTGCCGGAACACCCTGATGGCGTCTTCGTCGAGGACACCGCCGTCGTCGCCCCGGAGATCACCGTCATCACCCGTCCCGGCGCGGCCTCGCGCCGCAACGAGGTCGAGTCGGTCGCCACCACGCTCGCCTCCCAGGCCCGGCTCGCGCGCGTACGCGAACCCGGCACCCTTGAGGGCGGCGACGTACTGCGCATCGGCCGCGCGCTCTACGTGGGCATGTCCGCGCGCAGCAACGCCGATGGCATCGCGCAGCTGGCTGCAGCGCTCGCCCCGTTCAGTTACTCCGTGCAGGGTGTGCCCATGCAGGGGTGCCTGCACCTGAAGAGCGCGGTGACCTGTGTCGCGCCCGACACCATCCTGGTGAATCCGGAATGGGTGGAGCCGGCGCTCTTTGGTGTACGCAACGTCATCGAGGTGGCAGCGAACGAGCCGTTCGGCGCCAACACGCTGACCGTGAGCGGGGTGACGCTGGTGAGCGCGGACTACCCGCTGACACAGGAGGCCCTGGAGGCCGCCGGTGTCAGTACCCGGGCGCTCGAGGTGACCGAGCTGCATAAGGCCGAGGCCGCACTGACCTGCATGAGCCTCATCTTCGAGTAGCTGCCGCCTTCAGGCAGCGACGCTCGCGCGCAGCGCCGCAATGAACGAGCCCACTTCCGGCTCGGTGCCGATGGTGATGCGGCACCAGGAATCAAACGGCGCGAAGCGGCGTCCCACGAGCACGTTGCGCTCCTTCATGCGCTGCGTGAAGGCCGCAAGCGGCATACCGGTATCGAAGAACACGAAGTTGCCCTGGGGCTCGGCGTAGCGCAGCTTCAGCCGCGTCAGTTCCGTCGTGATGCGGGTGCGGCTGGCGAGGATGCGGCTGCGGGTGGTGGCGAGGAACTCCTGGTCATCGAGGCTCGCGCGCGCGGCGCGCACCGCCAGGATGTTGGGGAAGGTCATGCGCGCTTCACGCAGTGATTTTGCCAGCTTCGGGGGCGCGATCGCGTACCCCATGCGCAGCCCCGCCATGCCGTGGATCTTGGAAAAGGTGCGCAGCACGATCACCTGCCGGTCCCCGTCCACGAGCTCGCGCACCGAGCGCACGCCAGGGCCGGTACAGAAGTCCATGTAGGCCTCATCGACGATGGTCACGACGTGCCCGGGCAGGCTTGCCACGAAGGCGCTGATGTCCGCCGCCGGCAATGCGGTACCGGTCGGGTTGTTGGGATTGCACACGTACACCGCACGCGTGCGCTCACCTACCGCCGCACGCATCGCCGGCAGGTCGTGGGCGAGGCGCGGGTTCACCGGCACGAAGTGTGTGTTCGCCCCCTGAAGCCGGGCGTACTCCGGCAGCTCAAGATACGTGGGCTCCGCGGCCACGAACTCCCCGCCGTCGCGCCCGAGGACCAGCCCGAGTGCGCACAGGAGCTCTCCTGAACCGGTGCCCGTCACGATGTGATCAACGTCGGTGCCTTCATGCCGGGCGAGCGCCTGCTCCAGGCCTTCCACCTCGGGCATGGGGGGGTAGCGGCAGCCCTCGGCTATGGAGCGCGCCACCGCACGCCGTGCGGCCGGAGAGGGGCCATAGGGGTTCTCGTTCCAGCACAGCACCGCGGGAGCCGCCGCGCTTCGCGACCCGGCGGCCGACAGACGCAGGGTCATCGCAGGTCCCGCCAGCAGCAGCGCTGAGGCGGTCAGCAGATCGCGGCGGTTCACACTCATGCAAGCTCTCCCTGCCGCGCCGAGACAGTCAGACAGCGGCCCGCTCTCTTTTCCCCCGGCGCGCCCGCGTCTGTCAAGCCGAGGCGGCTTCAGCGCGCGGGCGCAGGCGGCTCGCTCCGGCCGGCGGCGCTCTGCAGGGTCCCAAGCAGCGCAGGAGCTACGCGGGCGGTGAAATCCGTGGCGCCGGCGGGGCTTAAGTGCAGGCCGTCGGTGAAGTTTCCGCGCGGCATCTCCGCCGGTCCGTACGGGAGCAGTACCTCGATGCCGGCGGCGTGCGCACGCGCCGCGAGGGCGGCGCCGATGTCGGCGCGATTGAGCGAGGGCGGCACCAGGTAGACAAAGCGCACGCCGTGCTCCTGGGCAAGGGCCTGCAGGCTTTGCAGGCGCGCCATGGCCCGTTCCAGCGTCTTCGCATTGACGATCAGCGGCAAGGGATCGACGACCGTAAGGTGCGCGGCGAGCAGGTCCGAGTGCGGCAGCCATCTTTGCAGCAGGCCGACGCGCAGGGCACTGCGGCTGCCGAGCCAGGCGCTCTTGGTGGCGAACAGATAGGCACTCGCGGTCATCAGGTCGAGGTGTGCGTCGTGCATGAGCTGCGGCAGGTCGCGCGGCTGCAGCAGGCGGTAGGCGAACGTCTCCCCGTAGGTGGCGTTCGAGAGCAGCTGCCGACCCGACATGCACAGCACCACGGTGTCGGGGCGCGAGCCTTGCGCGAGCAGCCGGCGCAGCCCGTACAGCCAGTCAAGATAGGTCGTGCCCTCGATGGGGTAATACGCGACGAAGTATGCCGGGCTCATGGTCTCCTGCAGCTGCTGACGGTTGATACCCTGCTCGAGGAGCGAGTTACCGACGATGAGCACGCTGCGCTCGGCGTGCGCACCCATCGGTCGCAGCTGGAATGCCAGGGCGGCATCGGCCTCCATGCGCCGCTGCGTATCGCCCAGGTGCGGCAGCGCCACGCGCATCGCCACTTCCAGGAGCGCAAACCAGGCCACCAGCGCCACCAGCAGCACCAGGATCGCCCGCATCGCACGACGCGGGTCAGAAGCGGAAGTAGATGAACGCATTGGACTGATTCGCCCCGAGAAGCGTGATGATTACACACAGCGCCAAGCCGACCGCGACGCGTACAGCGAGACTGCGGTCAGCAAAGAGGTACTCAGTGCCGGCGGCCTCCAGCTGCAGGTCGAGCAACAGCAGCATGCCGGCGAATACCGAAAGGAATATGAGCGCCACACCGTACACCGGCCGCCACTCCAGGTGCGCAAGGCCCGCCAGCTGCCCCAAGGCGCTCTGGAGCGAGGGCTCGCGGAAGAAGACCCAGGCGAGGCACACGATGTTGAAGATAACGATGCGTCGTACCCACACCACGAGCGGGCGGTGCGCGTTGGCTATGTCGCCGCCGCCGGTCAGCAGGCGCTCGAGCGCCAGCACTCCGCCGTGGATCGCGCCCCAGATGACGAAGGTCCAGTTGGCGCCGTGCCACAGTCCGCCGAGGAGCATGGTGACCATGAGGTTGGCATAGGTGCGCACGCGCCCCTTGCGATTGCCGCCGAGCGGTATGTAGAGGTAGTCGCGCAGCCAGCTGCTGAGGCTGATGTGCCAGCGACGCCAGAAGTCCTGCAGGCTCTGCGCGAAGTAGGGCTGGCGGAAATTCACCATGAAGTGGAAGCCGAGCAGCTGCGCACTGCCGCGCGCAATGCTGCTGTAGCCGCTGAAGTCACCATAGATCTGCCACGCGAAGGCGAAGGTGCCGAGCGCCACCGTGGCGAGGTTCGGGCCGCCGAAGCCGCCGCCGAGGGCGCCATTGGCGATCAGAGCGCAGTTGTCGGCGATGACCACCTTGCGGAACAGGCCCTCGAGTATCAGCAGCAGGCCGTCGAAGCCCTTGTTGGCATCCCAGCTGCGCGCCTGCTGCACCTGCGGCAAGAGGTGCGAGGGGCGCTGGATGGGACCGGCGATCAGGTGCGGGAAGAGGCTGACGAACAGCGCGTAGTCCACCAGCGAATCGGCCGCGCGCAGCTTCTTCTTGTAGACATCGACGATGTAGGCGACTTCCTGGAAGGTATAGAAGGAGATCGCAGGCGGCAGCACGATCGCCCACACCGTACGCGGCACGGCATGCAGGCCAATCGCCGCTGCCAGGTGTTCGAAGGAATCCACGAAGAAGCCGAAGTACTTGAAGAACCCGAGGCAGCCGAAGTTGAGGAGCAGCGAGAGGGTGAGCAGCGCCCGCCGCCGCGCCGGGTCGCCGGTACGCTCAAGGCCGCGGCCGACGAAGAAGTCGACGAGGGTCGAGGCACCCATCAGCAAGAGGAAGCGCCAGTCCCACCAGCCGTAGAAAAAGTAGCTCGCGCCGAGCAGGAACAGGTTCTGCGCGCGCAGCCGCAGGCGCCAGTAGATGAGCACCACCAGCGCCAGGAAGACAATGTAGACGGTCGAGTCGAAGTACATGCGGTGCGGTGCGCGCGCGAGCCTAGTTACCTTAAAACAGCGCGGCACCGCACGCGCCTGGGGCGCGCACCTCAGGAAGTGGCCGCGGATCTTGCGGCAGCCTACCAGAGTCGCTCGGGCGGGTACCCGCACCCGGTGGACACTCGATGAGTGCCGCAGCTAGACTTTCCGCCATGCAGACGTCCGCGCCAGCACTGGCCGTGAAGATCGGCGGCCCCACGCAATTGCTGCTTCAGCGCGCGGGCGGCGGCTCCTTTGCGATCCACCCGCTGTGGCTGCGCGAGCGCTGCCGGGATGCGGCCAGCATGGATCTGAAGACCCAGCAGCGCCTCGCCGACCCATCCGACTTTGACCTGGAGCTGAAGATCCTGACCCTGACACAGCCCGCGGCGGGCACTTTCCGCGTCAGGTTCAGCGACGGCCACGAGGCCACCTTCAGCGCCGCCGACATCCTCGAGGAAGCCGCGCTTGCGCCCAACGACCAGGATTGCCCGCCGCTGACCCTGTGGGACGGCACGCTTGCCGAGCTGCCGCGGGCGCGCTGGCGCGCCGATGCCAGCGAGGGCGAGCGGCTCGCCTGGCTGGAATCCTTCCTCAGCCGCGGTTTCGTCATCTTCGAGGGCGTGCCGACGACGCCGGGCACGGTGCTCAAGGTCGGCTCCATGTTCGGCTTCACGCGCGAGACCAATTTCGGCGCGCTGTTCGACGTGCGCTCGACGCCCGACGCCACCGATCTTGCCTACACCAACATCTCCCTCGATCCGCACACCGACAATCCGTACCGCGCGCCGGTGCCCGGCATCCAGCTGCTGCACTGCCTCGCCAACGAGACCACCGGCGGCCTGTCGACGCTCGTGGACGGCTTCGCGGTGGCACAGACGCTGCGCGACACGGAACCGGAGGCGTTTGGCGTGCTCGCCGCGACCGCGGTGCGCTTCAAGTACATTGACGCCGACACCGAGCTAACCGCCAGTGCGCCGCCGATCGAGCTCGACGTCACCGGCGCCGTGAAGTCCATCCACTTCAGCCCGCGCCTGGACTTCGTGCCGCTCTTCGCGCCCGAGCAGCTCGACGCCTACTTCCGCGCGCGCCGTAAGTTCGATCAGCGCCTGCGGGCTCCGCAGTTCGAGATCCGCTTCCTCCTGAAGGCGGGCGACCTCGTGATGTTCGACAACTGCCGCCTGCTGCACGGGCGCACGGGCTTCAACCCCGCCGAGGGACTGCGTCACCTGCAGGGGTGCTACATCGACATCGACGGTCCGCGCAGTCTCTACCGGGTGCTGCGCCGGCGCCGCACGCAGGCCGCCACCGTGAGACGCAGCGCATGAGCCGCATCGTCAGCTTCCGGCAGATGAAGGACGGCACCAAGGAGGATTACGAGCTCCTCGATGAGGCCGAGAAGCGCTATGCGCTTGGGCTCGCCGACCGCGTGCTCGAGAGCTTGGCCAAGCTCGATCACTCGCTGGAGGGCTACCCCGTCAGCCGCCTGGGGCACTCACTGCAGGCCGCCACGCGCGCCCTGCGTGACCATGCCGACGAGGAGATGGTGGTGGCGGCGCTCATCCACGACGTGGGGGATGAGCTGGCGCCCTACAACCACGCCGAGGTCGCGGCCGCCATCTTGAGGCCCTACGTGCGGGCCGAGGTCAGCTGGATCGTGAGCCACCACGGACTGTTCCAGAATTACTACTACGTGCACCACTTCGGCGGCGACCGCAACGTGCGCGAGCGCCTGCGTGACCATCCCTGGTACGAGGCCTGCGTGCACTTCTGCGCCGCCTGGGACCAGAGTTCCTTCGATCCGGACTACCGCAGCGAGCCGCTCGCGACGTTTGAGCCGCTGCTGCGGCGGATCTTCGCCCGCCCGCCGCACGATCCGCGCTACCTCGCGACGGGCGCCTGATCAGGCTCGACACCGCGCAGCAGCCAGGCGCGCGCTTCAGGCACCGTCTTGAACACGGCGACCGGGATGCCGCGGTTCACGGCCACGGTTTCGGCGAACTCCATCGACCGCCCCTGCGCATTCACATCAACGAAGGCGAGCGCATGCAGCAGGCCGCGTGCCCGCTCGCTTGCCTCCGAGATCACCTTGTAGACCGGGAAGGTGCTGAGGCGCTCACCCTCCAGACGCTCCTCGATCAGCAGCCGGTAGCAGCGCCGCGCAATGCATTCGCGCCGCAGCTCATCGAGGTAGCGCGCCACGGTGTCGGCGTTGTTGGTGCCCGTCACGATCACGTGCAGGAAGTGGGGCTCGTGTTGGATAGTCAGCTGGTGGGCCATGGCGGGTCCGGAAACTCACCTGATGCGCAGCGCGCGCGCCGCTGCAAGATCGTAATATAGCCCGGCAGAAACGGGGAGGTGTCTCGTGAACGATCAGATCCAGACCATCAGCTCGGTGAAGGACACGCTGCTGGACCTCGCCATACGCTTCGGCCCAAAGCTGCTGGTGGCGATCCTTATCCTGGTCGCCGGCGCCATCGCCAGCCGCTGGGTGAGCCGTTGGCTGCTGCGCATGCTCGGGCGCCTGGAGCTTGAGGCCCCGGTACGGCTGCTGCTGGCGCGTGCGGCCTGGGCCGCCTGCTTCGCGCTCTTCTTCATCATGGCCTTGCAGAACCTCGGCGTGGAGCTCTTGCCGCTGATCGCAGGCCTGGGCGTTGCGGGAGCGGGCATTGCCCTTGCCACCCAGGGGGTGCTCAGCAACATGGTGGCGGGTCTCTCGATCATCTTCGCCAAGCCCTTCCGCGTCGGTGAGTACATCGAGATCGCAGGGGTTGAGGGCACGGTCGAGACCATCACGCTCTTCAGCACGACGCTCCTGCACGTGGACCGCTCGCGCGTCATCGTGCCCAACCGCAAGATCGTCGGCGAAATCCTCCACAACTACGGGCGCATCCGCCAGCTCGAGCTGATCGTCGCGGTTGCCTACGACGCCGACCTGCAGGCCGCGCTCGGCTCGGTGCGCGAAGTGCTGGAGAACAATGCGCGCGTGCTCAAGGACCCGGTTGCGGTGGTGCAGCCGGTGCAGCTGGCCGATTCGTCCGTGAACATCGCGGTGCGCCCCTGGGTACTCATCGAGGATCAGGGGAGCGCGGCGGGCGAGATCAACGCTGCGGTGCTAGCGGCCTTGCGGGCGCGCGGCATCGGCATCCCGTTCCCACAGCGTGAAGTGCGCCTTATCGGCACGGGCACACCCTGAAGGCAGGGTATGCCCGTCGCCGGCACATCCTTACCAGTATCGCGGTGTCTTGTAGTAGTCGAACGTGCGTTCGCGGAACTGCCCGTCGTTCTTGGTGAGTTCCTCGATCGAGCCTGCCGGGGCGGCCTCAAGCTGTTCCTTCGAATAACTCACCAGGTATGCCCCGGCGTTGGCGTCGTAATCCAGAGTTTCCCAGGGCAGAGGATGGTACTTCTCATTCATGCCGAGGAAGCCGCCGAACCCGACCACCGCGAACATGATGTTGTTGGACTCTTTGTCCAGCACCACGTCCTCGATGACGCCAATCTTGCTGCCGCTCTTGTCCTTGACCGCGGTCCCAATGACTTTCTTGGCCCGGATCGCTGAAGTGTGCCCGCTGGCGGTGGTCATGCTTATCTCCTTGGATGCTGTCTGTGTGAGGGGCTGCATCTTCGGGCAATGCACCGGTCGCCGAAGTAGGTGTGCGCCGCGCTGGCCCGTAGGACGCACAAGGTGTCGCCGGTGCGTCTGGCGGGAGCCGTTGTGCGATATTTGCTGCCAAGCCCGTGCCGTCGCCGCGAACGCGCGATACCACCACACACCTGCCGTGGTGACCTGGAGACTTTCTTGAAGCACGCCCACTACATCGCTGGTCACTGGCACAGCTCCCGCGCGGCCGCCCCGAACGTCAATCCCTCCGACACGACGGACGTCATCGGCGAGTACGCTCTCGGGAGCGCGGCGGAGGTCGCCGCGGCCTGCGCGGCGGCCGCGACCGCCGCGCCCGCGTGGGCGCGCAGCACCCCCATGGCCCGTGCCGAGGTCCTGGAGGCCATCGGCGCAGAGATCCTGGCGCGCCGCGCGGGGCTCGCAGACCTGCTGGCACGCGAGGAGGGGAAGACCCTCGCCGAGGCGCAAGTGGAGGTTACCCGCGCCAGCCAGATCTTTCGTTACTACGCCGCCGAGGCGCTGCGACCCAGCGGGGAATACCAGCACTCGCTGCGGACCGGTGTCGAGGTCGAGATCACTCGCGAGCCCCTCGGCGTCGTCGGACTGGTGACGCCCTGGAACTTTCCACTGGTGATCCCGGCCTGGAAAATCGCTCCGGCCCTCGCCTTCGGCAACTGCGTGGTGTTCAAGCCCGCCGAACTCGTGCCCGGCTGCGCCTGGGCACTCACCGAGATCATCGCGCGTGCCGCCCTTCCCGCCGGTGTCTTCAACCTCGTGATGGGCGCAGGAAGCGTGGTGGGGGAGGCCATCATCAACGAACCGCGCGTCGCGGCAGTGAGCTTCACCGGCTCCGTGGCCGTCGGGCGGGCGATTCTTCAGGCCACCGCGCGGCGCGCCGCGAAGGTGCAGCTGGAGATGGGCGGCAAGAACCCGCTCGTCGTTCTCGCTGACGCCGACCTCGATGCGGCGGTGCGCGTGGCGCTCGAGGGCGCCTTCTTCTCCACCGGCCAGCGCTGCACTGCCTCGTCGCGCCTGATCGTCGAGGAGGGCATCCACGAGCACTTCGTCGCCGCTCTCAGCGCGGCGATGCGCGCGCAGGTGATCGATGATGCGCGCAAGCCGGGCACCACCATCGGCCCGGTCGTGGATGCGCGTCAACTGGCGCAGGACCTCAAGTACCTGGAACTCGGCAAGGCCGAGGGCGGCCGCCTCGTCCAAGGCGGTGAGACCCCGACACGCGAGCGTCCCGGCTTCTACCTGACGCCGGCGCTCTTCACCGAGACTCGCAGCGAGCAGCGCCTGAACCAGGAAGAGGTCTTCGGCCCGGTCGCGAGCGTCATCCGCGTGCGTGACTACGAGGAGGCGCTCGCGGTCGCGAATGCCACCGAGTTCGGCCTGTGCGCCGGCATCTGCACCACATCGCTCAAGCACGCGCGTCACTTCCAGCGCAACGCCGACGCCGGCATGGTGATGGTGAACCTGCCTACGGCCGGCATCGACTACAACGCCCCCTTCGGCGGCCGCAAGGCCTCCGCTTATGGCGCCAAGGAACTCGGGCCCGCGGCACGCGAGTTCTACACGATGAGCAAGACCGCGTATTTGCGCGGCGGTTGAGGGGTAGGGGATGTCAGAGAGAGTACTGATCGTCGGGGCGGGGCCCACCGGACTCGTGCTTGCGCTGTGGCTCACGCGCCAGGGCGTGAGCGTGCGCATCATCGACAAGACCGCGGGCCCGGGCACCACCTCGCGTGCGCTTGCCGTACAGGCGCGCACGCTCGAGCTGTACCGACAACTGGATCTGACGGATGCGCTGCTGGAACTCGGCCACCGCGTGCCGGGGATCAACCTCTGGGTCAGGGGCGAGCGGCGTGCGCGGCTGCCGTTCGAGTCGGTCGGCGGCGGCCTCACCCGCTATCCGTTCCTCGAAATCTTCCCGCAGGACCAGCATGAACGCCTGCTGCTGGAGCGCCTGGGCGCGCTGGGCGTGGCGGTGGAACGCAATACCGAGCTCAGGAGCTTCTCCGAGGAAGGCGACCGGGTGCGGGCCCAGCTGCTGCGTGCCGATGGCACGATGGAGGTCTGTGAGGCGGCCTATCTGGCCGGCTGCGACGGGGCGCGTTCGCTGGTGCGCGAGATCCTCGCGGCAGGCTTTCCCGGGGGCACCTACCGGCAGGTGTTCTACGTCGCCGACATCGAGGGCGGCGGTGAACCGATCGATGGGGAACTGCACATCGACCTCGACGAGGCGGATTTCCTGGCGGTGTTCCCGCTGGCCTCGCGCGGTCACGTACGCCTGATCGGCACGGTGCGCGATGAGCGCGCGGAGCGCGCCGAGTCGCTGAAGTTCGAGGACGTCAGCCAGCGCGCCATGGAGAACCTGAAGCTGCGCGTCGAGCGCGTGAACTGGTTCTCGACCTACCGCGTGCATCACCGGGTGGCGAGTCACTTCGGCAGCGGTCGTGCGTTTCTTCTGGGCGACGCGGCGCACATCCACAGTCCGGCAGGCGGACAGGGCATGAATACCGGCATCGGTGACGCAGTGAATCTTGCCTGGAAGCTCGCCGCCGTACTGCGCGGGGATGCCCCAGCGAGCCTCCTCGCCACCTACGAGGCCGAGCGCATGCCGTTCGCGCGCCGCCTGGTCGCCACGACCGACCGCGTCTTCAGCATCGTGACCACCGAGGGCGCCGTGGCTGACTTCGTGCGCATGCGCCTCGCCCCTATCATCATGCCGCGGGCGCTTGCGTTCGAGACGGTGCGCGGCTTCGTGTTTCGCACAGTGTCGCAGATCATGGTGAATTACCGCGGCCGCCCGCTGAGCGCCGGCTCCGCGGGCTCAGTACACGGTGGTGACCGCTTGCCGTGGGTGCGCAGCGGATCGGGCGACAACTACGACTCGCTCAATACGCTTAGGTGGCAGGTGCACGTCTACGGGGAGGCCGCACCAAAGCTGCGCGACTGGTGCCAGCAGCGCGGGCTTGCCCTCAGTGTCTTCGCCTTTGGGGCAGAGCACGCGGCTGCGGGCCTGGTGCGCCATGCGCTCTATCTGCTGCGCCCGGACACCTACATTGCGCTCCTGGACCCGCAGGCGCAGCCACGCACGCTCGAGAGCTACTTTGCCAGCCGGAGTCTGCGCCTGGGGAGCAACGCCGCCTGAAGGTCGCCCTGGCCCGCGCGTTGGGACGAGAACGGCGGCGCGGCACTTCGTTTTGATATTCTCCCGAGCCTCCTTCCTTGCGCTTAAGGTTTTCGTGATGCCCATCGCTGCCGCCCTGCGCATGGCCCTCGTCGCCGCGTGCCTTGCTCTCCTTGCCACCACTGCCCTCGCCACGGACGCACCGGCCCGGCAGGTGATAACCCACGAGGCGCTGTGGATGATGAAACGCGTCGGCAACCCGGCGGTCAGCCCGGACGGTAAGTGGGTCGTGTTCTCGGTGCTCGAGCCTTCCTATGATCCCGACAAGGAAGTCAATGGTCTGTGGCTGACCGCGGCCGACGGCAGCGGCAGCCCGCGGCGCCTCACCCGCAGCAAGACGCGCGAGAATGGGGTGAGCTGGTCACCCGACAGTCATGCCATCGCCTTCTCCGGCAAGCGCGAGGGCGATGAAGTCGAGCAGATCTATTGGCTCGACCTCGCCGGCGGCGGCGACGCGCGGCGGCTCACCACGGTGGCCACCGGGGCCGCGAGTCCGCAGTGGCGCCCCGACGGTCGCGCCATCCTGTTCGAGTCCTTCATCTGGCCGGGGGCTGCCGATGATGAGGCCAACAAGAAGGTCATCGCCGAACGCAAGGCACGCAAGTACAACGTGCGCGTCTATGAGCACTTCCCGATCCGCTACTGGAACCAGTGGTTCGATGAGCGTCGCCCGACGATCATGGTGCAGTCGCTGGAGGAGGGGGCGCAGGCACGCGACGTGCTCTCCGGGACGGCGCTGGCGCGTGCGCCGGGATTTGCCGGGGACTACAGCGAGACCAGCATGACGCTGGCGCCGCTGTGGAGCCCGGACGGCGGGGAGATCCTCTTCACGGCGACCACCGAGCGCTGGAACGCCGCCTTCGCACAGGTCGGCTACCACCTCTACCGCATGCCATCGGACGGCAGCGCGGAGCCGCGCGCGGTGACGCCCTCGAGCGGTGACTACCGGGATGCCGCGTTCGCACCCGATGGCCGTGCGCTTTACTTCAAGTACGCACCCCACGATGAGGAGGTCTATCACCTCGGCCGGCTCGAGCGCGTGCCCTGGCCCGAGGGTGGCGAAGCTGTGCTCATCGCGCGCGACCTTGATCGGGAGGTGGCGTCCTACGCATTTACCCCGGACAGCCGCACGCTGTATCTCGTGGTGCCCGAGGCGGCCAATGACAACCTCTACCGGGTGGCTGCCGCCGGCGGCAAGCCTGAGCCCGTCATCATCTCCGCGGTCGGCGGCTACACCACACTCGTGAGCGCGCGCAAGGCGCCGCGTCCGGTCTTGATCGCGCAGTGGGGCAGCTCGGTGAGCCCGTGGGAGATCGTGCGCATCGACCCCGGGGCACGGCGCCACACCAACCTCACGCACATCGACAGTGCCGCCGCTGCGGCGATCGACTGGGCGCCCCCGGAGCACTTCTACTTCACGAGCACCAAGGGCCGCAGCATCCACAGCATGATCGTGCGGCCGCCGGCGTTCGATCCGGCGAAGAAATACCCGCTGCTGGTCCTCATCCATGGCGGCGCTGCCAGCAACAACCCCGACCAGATCGGGCTGCGCTGGAACTATCACCTGCTGGCCGCGCCCGGCTACGTGGTCCTGCTCACCGACTACACTGGCTCCACGGGCTTCGGCGAGAAATTTGCGCAGGCCATCAAGCTCGATCCCCTCAAGACTCCCGGGGATGAGATCAACCAGGCGGTCGATGAGGCGCTCAGGCGCTTCCCGTTCATCGATGCCGCGCGCATGTGTGCTGCCGGTGCCAGCTACGGCGGGCACCTCGCCAACTGGCTGGAGGCGACCACCACGCGCTATCGCTGCCTCATCAGCCACGCCGGCGAAGTGGATCTGACCACCCAGTGGGGCGAGAGTGACTTCGCCTACGGGCGCGAGGTCACCAACGGTGGCCCGGCCTGGGGCGGCAGCCCCATCTGGCGCGAGCAGAGCCCGATCAGCTACGGGGGCAACTGGAAGACCCCGATGCTGTTGAGCATCGGTGAGCGCGACTTCCGCGTTCCCATCGGCAATACGCTGCAGAACTGGACCACCCTGCAGCGTATGCAGGTGCCGAGCCGCCTGCTCGTATGGCCGGATGCCTGGCACTGGATCCTGAAGCCCGAGGACAGCCGCTACTTCTACAAGGAAGTGCACGCCTGGCTTGCCACCTACCTGAAGGATCCCGCCGCCGCGGCGCCAGCGGCCGGCCAGGAAGGCGTCACGGCGGCGGCCAGTCGATGAAACCCGAAGCCGTCGCCGCTGCACTTACCTGAAGGGACGACTGCAGCGAAAGGGCCGGAATCGGATGCGCATGCTCCCCGGGTGGGTGCTCCTGGTTTGTCTGCTGTGCGCGCGGGGCGTGGCGGCGCATCACCTAAACGGCAGCAACACCCGCGTCACGTTCGAGATCGAGCGCCTGGGCGTTGACTGGTTCAGTGCGGCGTTTCCCGACCTCAGCGGAGATTTTGTGCCCGCACCCGATGGCAGCGGCGGGCAGCTGAGCGTCAGCGTGCGGCTGGCATCGCTGAATTCGCGCAGCCCCTACTGGAACGAGCGGCTGCGCTCGCCGCAGTGGCTCGATACCACGCGCTACCCCGAGATGACCTTCCACTCGACCGGCATCGAGCTGCAGGGCGCGCAGCGCGCCCAGGTGCACGGCGAGCTGACCCTCCACGGGGTCACCCGTCCCTTGAGCCTCAGCTTCACTGACATCGACTGCCCGGAAGCGCGCGCGGCGCCCGCGGACCACTGCCGCTTCCTCGGCCGCGGGGAGCTCAGGCGCTCGGACTTCGGCCTCCCGCACGGGTTCTGGCAGGGCGGGGACTGGGTCGAGATCATCGTGCGCGGCGACTGAGCTGCGCCGCACGCCCGCCGATCGGGCGCCGCCGTGCATGATTCCTGCTCCCACGTCGGCCGGCGGCCCTGCGTAACACCTTGATGCCAAAGGGGCATCGCGGTCACATGCCCAACATGAACGCGCCCTAATGTTCGCTTAAGAGGCGCCTAATGCGCAGGCGCTCCAATGGCGTTTGTGAAAGCTGTGCACGTCAGATGCTGTGCCACCCGTGAGGCACGTCCGAGCGCGCCCGAAGCGCCGCCATGCCGCTCGTAAGCTATGTCCTGGGCCGTCCCTACACCGTCGTCGCGGCGCTCATCCTGATTGGGCTGCTCGGTATCGGCGAGGCGCTGCGCATGCCGGTGGACATCTTTCCGCGCATGGACATCCCGGTAGTGAGCGTGGTGTGGACCTACGCCGGCATGAGCGCGCAGGACATGCAGAACCGCATCCTGACACTGCACGAACGCCAGCTGGCCTCCCTCGTCGATGACATCGCGCGCATCGAGGCGACCAGCTACGAGGGCGTCGGGGTGGAGAAGATCTACCTGCACGAGGGGGCTGACGTCACCCGCGCGGTAGCGCAGCTCGCGAGCAGCTCCCTCGTGGTGCTGAAGTACATGCCGCCCAACATCACCCCGCCGCTCGTCATCCGCTACGGCGCCACCGACGTGCCGATCATTCAGCTGAGTCTTGCGAGCAACTCCCTGCCCGACACCAAGCTCAACGATCTCGGCCAGAACATCATCCGCCCGGCGCTGGCGATCGTGCATGGCGCCGAGGTGCCCTATCCCTACGGCGGCAAGCCGCGCGTCATCATGGCGGACCTCGAGGCGCAGGCGCTGCAGGCACGCGGGCTTTCGCCTGCAGACGTGAGCGACGCGCTGGCGCGCCAGAACGTCATCCTGCCGGCCGGGGACGTGAAGCTCGGCAGCCGCGACTACCTGCTGTCGATGAACAACAGCCCGGACGCCATCGAGGCGCTCAACGCTTTTCCCATCAAGGAGGTTAACGGCCGCGTGGTGCTGATGCGCGACGTCGCGCACGTGCACGACGGCTTCCAGGTGCAGACCAACTCGGTCGCGGTCAATGGCGTGCCCGGTGCTCTCATGACCATCCGCAGCACCGGCGGAGTCTCGACGCTTGCGGTGATCAACGGCATCCGCGCGGCACTCCCGGAGATCCGCCATCTGCTGCCGGCCGGCATCAGCATTCAGCCGTTGTTCGACCAGTCAGTGTTCGTCAATGCCGCCCTCGACAGCGTTCTCGTGGGCGGGCTGCTGGCCGCGGGCCTCACCGCGCTCATGATCCTCATGTTTCTCGGCAACTGGCGCCTGACGCTCATCATCCTCGCCTCCATCCCGCTGTCGGTGATCGCAGCGGTACTGCTGATGGGCGTGGGCGGGGAGACCCTCAACGCCATGACGCTTGGGGGGTTCGCGCTCGCGGTGGGAATCCTCGTCGACAACGGCACGGTAGTGATTGAGAACATCGAGCGGCACGTCGGCCTCGGGCAGCCGCTCGAGCGGGCCATCATAGATGGCGCTGGCGAGGTGGGTACGCCGACTTTCCTGGCGACGCTGTGCATCTGCATCGTGTTCGTGCCGGTGTTCCTCCTGCAGGGCACGGCCAGGTACCTGTTCTCGCCGCTGTCGGTCTCGGTCATCGTGTCGCTGCTGGCAAGCCTCGTGCTGTCGTTCACGCTGGTGCCGGTGCTCTTCAAGTACCTGATGCGCTCGGCGGTGCAGGCCGGCGGCGGGCACGCACCGGCTGCGGCCGAGCCGTCAAACCCGGTGCTGCGCGTGCATCTGGCGTTCGAGCGGCAGTTCCAGCGCTTCCGCGAGCTGTACCGCAACATCCTCGCCTGGGCGGTCGCCAACGCCCGCCCCACCGTGATCGCGTTCCTCGTGCTGATGGGGCTGTCGCTGACGCTCTTCCCGCAGCTCGGGCGGGATTTCTTTCCGGAGGTCGACGCCGGTCAGATGCGCCTGCACGTGCGCGCACCCCCTGGTACCCGCATCGAGTCGACGCAGGAATACTTCGCGCAGGTCGAGGCTGCCATCCGCCGCCTCGTGGGCGCAACCCAGATCGCGGTGATGCTCGACAACATCGGCCTGCCCTACAGCGGCATCAACATCGCGCTCTCGGACTCCGCCACCGTGGGGCCCATGGACGGCGAGGTGCTCATTTCCCTCACCAAGAGTCACACGCCGACGGCGCAACTGACGGCGCTCCTGCGGCAGAAGCTGCCGCGGGAGTTCCCGCAGCTGCAGTTCTTCTTCCAGCCCGCCGACATCGTCGACCAGGTGCTGAACTTCGGCCAGCCCGCCCCGATAGACGTGCGCGTCGCCGGTAGCGACCAGCAGGAGACCTATGCGCTGGCACAGCGTCTCACGCGCAAGCTTGCCGCCATCCCGGGGATCGTGGACGTGCACGTCTTCCAGGTGCCCGATGCCCCGGCGCTGACTGTGGACGTGGACCGCATGCTCGCCACCCAGGTAGGCATGACACAGCGCGAAACGGCCAACAACGTGCTGGTCGCAACCAACTCCAGCGCCCAGGTGTCGCCGAACTTCTGGGTCGATCCGCGCAATGGCGTCAGCTATCCGCTCGTCGTGCAGCAGCCGACCTATAGTATCCAGAGCGTCCAGGACCTGAAGACCCTGCCGGTGTCGGTGGCCGAAGGTGCCAGCCAGGAGCAGCTGCTCATGAACCTCTCCGACTTCGGGCGGCGCACGGTGCCCATGGTCACCTCGCAGCTCAACATCCGTCCGGTGTTCGACGTGCATGCCAACGTGCAGGGACGCGACCTGTACGGTGCGGCCAAGGACATCGACCGGGTGCTCGATGCCAACCGGCCGGCCGCCGCCCGGGCGATCACCGTCACCCTGAGTGGCCAGGTCGAGACCATGCGCGACAGCTACAGGGGGCTCTTCAGCGGCATCGCGCTCGCGATCGTGCTGGTATACCTGTTCCTCGTCATGAACTTCCAGAGCTGGATCGATCCTCTCATCGTGCTGCTCGCGGTGCCCTTCGCGCTGAGCGGGGTCATGTGGATGTTGTTCCTCACGCAGACCCACCTCTCGGTGCCGGCCCTCATGGGGACCCTCATGTGCATCGGCCTGACCACCGCCAACAGCATCCTGGTCGTGACTTTCGCCAACCAGCGCATGGCGGCCGGCGACAGCCCGCTCACCGCCGCGGCTACCGCCGGCTACACGCGCCTGCGCCCGGTGCTCATGACTGCCGGTGCCATGATCCTCGGCATGATTCCGATGGCGCTTGGGATCGGCGAGGGGGGCGAGCAGAACGCGCCGCTGGCGCGCGCCGTGATCGGCGGGCTGTTGTTCGCAACCTTCGCCACCCTCATCTTCGTGCCCACCATGTACCGCCTGCTGCGGCGCCCGCGCGCCGCCGGTCTGGCTTCCATGCATGGCTGAGGACTGCAGAACCGCAATGGACGATGACACCCGCCCCACGGACTACGGCGATGACGTCAGGCGCACCGAGACGGCCGCCGTCGCCACCGGCTACGACCCGCGCACCCGTGACAACCTCAGGCGTGGTGTGCGGATCTTCCTCATCGTGCTGCTGGTCGGCTTCCTCGCCGTGCGCGTCGACCGCTTCTTCCACGATCGCGCGCTGGCGAAGACGGCCGAGACGGCCGCGGGCGAGGCGCCGCTGGTCGAGATGATCGTGGCGCAGAAGGTGGCCGCCCTGCAGCGCTTCGCGCTCCCGGGTGAAACGGCGGCCTGGTACACGAGTACCATCTATGCGCGCGTCAACGGCTACGTCGCCCACTGGTATGCCGACATCGGCGATCACGTGCAGAAGGGGCAGTTGCTGGCCCTCATCGATACTCCGGAGGTCGATGCGCAGCTCGCGGCCGCGCGCGCGCAGCTGCAGCGCGCGCAGGCGGATGAGGCCATGCGCAGGGCCGAGGGCACCTTCGCCAAGGTGCAGTATGAGCGCTGGCGCGACTCGCCCAAAGGCGTGGTGTCCGACCAGGAGCGTGAGCAGAAGCACGCCGAGTACGACAGCGCGACTGCGCAGTACCAGGCCGCCGTGGCGCAGGTGGCCCTGAACGCGGCACAGGTCGAGCAGTACAGCGCACTGTCGCAGTTCAAGCGCGTGAGCGCGCCATTCGATGGCATCATCACCGCGCGCGACATCGACATCGGCAATCTCGTCACCGCCGGCAGCACCACGGCGACGACGCCCCTTTACGTCATGACGCAGAACAATCCCATGCGGGTGTTCGTCGACGTCCCGCAGAGCGCCGCGGCGGAACTGATGCAGGGCGCGGTGCCGGTCAGCGTGCAAAGCGGCGATGGCGGCGCGCGCGCTTACCCCGGCAAAATCGCGCGCACCTCGCAGGCGATCAACCCCCGTGCTCGCACGCTGCGCGTGGAGGTCGATCTCGACAACGCGGACGCGAGCCTCGTGCCCGGCCTGTACGTGCAGGTGGCCTTCTCCCTGCCGCCCAGGGGTCTGGTGCAGGTACCGGCCGCCGCGCTCCTGTTCCGCAGCTCAGGACCCGAGGTTGCGCGCATCGGCGCCGACCACAAAGTCACGTTCGCCCCCGTGACCATCGCCCGCGACGATGGCAACGTGGTGGAGCTCGGCGCCGGGGTCGCCCCCGGGGATCAGCTGGCGCTTAACCTGAGCGGCCAGGTGAATTCCGGGGACCTGGTGCGCATCGCATCGCCTGCCGAGCCCGGCTCGCCGGCGGCGCCCGCGCACGGGCCGGGGCCATGAGGATCCTGCGGACACTGGCTCCGGCACTCGCGCTTGCCTGCGCCGCGGGGTGCGCGGTGGGTCCGAACTACCGCACGCCCAAGATCCCGACCCCGTCGCAATACGCAGCCGCGACGCCTGCGGCCGCGACGCCTGCCGCCGCAGGCGATGTGTCCCCGGTGCAGTTTGCGGCCTGGTGGCATGCGCTGAACGACCCGGAGCTTGACTCCCTCATCGAGCGCGCGGTGAAGGGGAACCCTGACATCGAGATCGCCCTCGACCGGCTGCAGGCCGCGCGCACGCTTGCCGTCGGCACCTGGAGCACGGTGTTGCCCTACGGCGGCGCGAGCGCCGGCGGTGGCCGCGGCACGGGCAGCGATCTTGGGCGCGGCCGCGCCTCGCAGCAGCTGGTGTCCGCCGAGACCGGTACCGGCCTTTCGCAGGTGAACCTGCTCGCAGGGTTCGACGCCGCCTGGCAGCTCGACTTCTTCGGTAAGTACCGCCGCGAGATCGAGGCGGCGCGCGCCGATGCGCAGGCGGCCGCCGCGGCGCGCAACGCAGTGCTGGTAGCGGTGATCGCAGACGTTGCGCGCGCCTACGTCGACCTGCGCGGGCTGCAGATGCGCTCGGCGGTGCTGCACTCGGCCTTGGGCGTGCTGCAGCAGTCCCTCGACATCGTCGACCAGCGCTATGAGCGCGGCATCACCAACGAACTGGACGTGACGCTCGCGCGGCGCGAGTTCGAGTCGCTGAAGTCGCAGGTAGCGCCGCTCGATGCCCAGGTGCAGGCGAGGCAGTACGCGCTGGCGACACTTCTGGGTCAGTACCCGGAAGACCTCACCCAGGAACTCGCGCCCAAGGGAGCGCTCCCGATCGTGCCCCCCTCGGTAGCGGCCGGCCTTCCCGTTGACTTGCTGCGGCGCCGGCCGGACATCCAGGTGGCCGAACGTGAGCTGGCCGGATCGACGGCGCGCATCGGGGTCGCCGCCGGCAGCCTCTTCCCGCAGGTGGCGATCTCCGCCTCGGTGGGCTTCGAGCATCAGGGCTGGGGCAGCACGCCGCAGAGCCTCACCCAGCACATCTGGTCGGTGGGTCCGGGCGCCACCTGGCCGCTGCTGGACTTCGGGGCGCTGGATGCGCAGCTGCAGGTGGCGAACTACAAGACCCGGGCGCTGCTGGTGAACTACCGCAAGACGATCCAGGCGGCGGTGCAGGAGATTGATACCGTCCTCTCCGCCTATCGGGCGAGCCAGGAGAGTCTGCAGAGCCTCGCCGCGGCACTCACCGCCAGCCAGCGTGCGGTGACGCTCGCCAACGAGCGCTACGAGCGCGGTCTCACCGACTTCCTCAACGTCGTCGAGGCCGAGCGCGCGGAGTACACCCTAGAGGACCAATACGCGCAGGCGCAGGTGAACGCCTGCGAGGAGTTCGTGGCCCTCTATCGCGGTCTTGGCGGCGGCTGGCAGAACTACCAGGACCTGCCCCCCGCGACGGCGCCGCTGCCGGCGGTTGCCGCCATGTTCCGCGAGCTGCTCACGCGCAACACCGCCCTGCAGACACCTTAAGACATCTGGCTGCCAGGCGTTGGCAGTAATTAAGCGTTCGTTGTCATTGCGGCCACCGGCGCGCCTGCGCAGAATCCCCTGGCACTATGCGCTCAGGCGCCCACGGGGAGCACGGCATGAATAGGCGGGAACTGTTACTCAGCTCGGCGGTGCTCGGGGTCGGGGCGGTAACGATGGCGCCCCCAAGGCTGCCCGCACAGTCAGCGGCCCCCGCGGCGCCGCCTCTCGAGCCGCCCGCCCACGGCCCGATTCCCGTGGCCTTCCTCATCTCGAAGGGGGCGGTCGTGATCGATTTCTGTGGCCCGTGGGAAGTCTTCGAGAACGTGAATGTCTCGGGCAGCGAAGAACCTGCGTTCCGTCTTTACACTGTGGCCGAGGGCGCCGCTGCCGTGACGATCAGTGGCGGCATGCAGATCGTGCCGAATTTCACTTTCGCGTCGGCGCCGCAGCCAAAGATCATCGTCATCCCGGCCCAGGGCGGCGACAGCGAAGCGGCGCTTGAGTGGATCCGGCAGGCGAGCCGTAAGACCGACCTCACCATGTCCGTGTGCACCGGTGCTTTTCTGCTGGCGAAAACCGGCCTCCTCAATGGCAGATCCGCTACCACCCACCACGACGCCTACGGCACTCTGGCGATGCAGTATCCGGCCATCCGCGTGGTGCGGGGCGCGCGCTTCGTCGAGGCTGGCAAGCTGGCAAGCTCGGGCGGGCTGACCAGCGGCATCGACCTGTCGCTGCGCGTCGTCGAGCGCTATTTCGGCCGCGCGCGGGCTACCCAGACCGCCGACGATCTTGAGTACCAGGGTCAGGGTTGGCTGAATCCGGCATCAAACGAGGCCTACCGCGCCCGCCGTGTCTCAACCGCAGCGCATCCGCTGTGCCCGGTGTGCGAGATGGAGGTCGACCCGAAGAGCGCGCCGCGCTCCACCTACCTGGGGCAGACCTACTACTTCTGCATGGCCTCGCACAAGAATGCCTTCGACTCCGCGCCGGCGAGCTTTGTCGAGATGCTCAAGGCCGGATGAGGCGCGCGAGAAGACGCCCGCCGGCTGCCGCTCGCGCGCCGCTCGCCGGGGGCGCGCGGCCGCGGCGCGTAGTTCTGGTCGCAGCTGCGGGAACCGAGGCCCTGGACTTGATCGGACCGTTCGAGGTCTTCACCTCGGCGGCGAAAGTGTTCGCGCGCAGCCACGAACACTCCTCGCCCGTCTATCAGGTGGAAGTGGTTACCTGCTCGCGGCAGCGAGCGTTCCTCACCAACTCGGGCCTGCAGCTCACCGCGCACCGGACTTTCCGGGAGGTGCGCGGTGACATTGATACGCTCTTGGTGGCAGGCGGGGATGCGGTCGAAGAAGGTCTGACGACCCTGGAGACGGTGCGATGGCTGCGGCGCGCGGCGGCGCGGAGCCGGCGCGTGGGCTCGGTTTGCACCGGTGCCTTCCTCTTGGCGCGCGCGGGCCTCCTGGACGGCCGCAGGATCACGACCCACTGGAGCTGGTGCGGGCGTCTGGCGACACTCTGTCCGGGCACGACGGTCGATCCGGATCCGATCTTCATCCGCGACGGCAAGGTCTATACATCCGCCGGGGTCACGGCGGGCATGGACCTGGCCCTGGCTCTGGTCGAGGAGGACCATGGCCCGAAACTGGCGCTGCAAGTGGCACGGCAGCTGGTGCTGTACCTGCGCCGGCCGGGCGGGCAGTCGCAATTCAGTGCCGCGCTCTCGCTGCAGGCCAGCGACCGGCAGCCGCTGCAGGAGCTGCAGTCCTGGCTCCTCGAGAACCTCGACAAGCCCCTGACGGTGGCCACCCTGGCAGCGCGCGTCGCCATGAGCCCGCGCAACTTCGCCCGCATCTTCCAGCGCGAGATGCACCTCACGCCGGGGCGATTCGTGGAGCGCCTGCGTGTGGAGACCGCGCGCCGGCGCCTGCAGGAGACCCGCCTGAGTCTTAAACGGATCGCGCAGCAGTGCGGTTTTGGCAGCCTGGGCGCGATGCGCACCGTGTTCCGCAGAGTGCTGGGGGTTCCACCGGGTCAATACCGACAGCACTTTCGCAGCGCCGGCCGCCTGCGGTAGCGCGTCAGCCTCCGGTGCACGCGCGCTGTGTGTCCGTGACCTGACCGGCAACGATCAACCTGTGGGCTGGCGGATCGCTAGTTGGCGCTGCGGGTCATATGCCACTTGAGCTGCAGGGGTTTGCCCTGGTGCAGGAAATCCCCCGTGATGTCGAGGCCCGCGGCGGTGGCCTCGTAGGTGAGTCGTTCGCCCGCGCGTGCGCCGGCGCCTTCAAACAGCACGACCCGTGCACTGCACTGGCCTGCGAGGAACTCCATCGGGGCCTCGCGCTCTTCCCAGGCGCGACTGAGTGCGACATCGAAATGGCGCAGCACCATTTTCAGCGTGTCGCCCTCGGGCCGTACCGTCATGATCTCGGCGAAGCCGGCCTTGCCCTCGGGCGGGAACGACCAGGCGCTTCCCATGAGGATCCCGCCCGGGGCCAGGCTCCACTGTTCCTGTGCGCCCTGCGGGTTCGAGGCGTCGTGCCATTGGCCCGCCATCCAGTTGAGCACGCCGGGCGCGCAGCCTGCAGCGGCTGCGCCTGAGTGCGCACCGAGCAGCAGGCCGAACAGCAATGCCGCAGCTGCGGCCCTGGTTCGTTCCGGCAAAAGCATCGCTGTGGAAAATTGCATGCAGCGCTCCTGCGGGGGATGGGCCGCCGTGACGATACGCCGCGGGCCGCGCGGCCGCGAGCGAAGCGGCCCTGCACAGTGGTGCGCATGCTGCACTACTGGATAGCAGGAGATTTCTCGGCGTGACGCTGCGCCGGCTGCGGCGCCTGGCGGCATAATGTGCGTATGCCCCAGCAGGAATTATTCGGCAGCCGTTTGGATCTGCCGCCTGGATTCACCTACGCGCCGCAGTTCCTCGGCGCGCAGGAGCAGGCGGCGCTGCTCGAGAGGCTGCATGCGCTGCCGTTCGAGGCCGCGCGGTATCGGCAATGGCAGGCGCGGCGCCGCATCGTGGCCTTCGGTGCTCGCTACGACTTCGCGCATCGCGCGCTGCTCGCCGCACCGCCCATCCCGCCCTTCCTCGCCCCGCTGCGCGCACGCGTTGCCAACTGGGCCGGTGTCGCGCCCGAGGGCATCGCCCACGCCATCATCACGGAGTACCAGCCGGGGACACCGCTCGGCTGGCATCGCGACATTCCGGAGTTCGAGATCGTCGCCGGCGTTTCCCTCGAAGGACATGCGCGCATGCGCTTCCGCCCGTGGCCGCCGAAACCCGCCGCCCGCACCCGCTGTGACATCGAGCTCGAGCCGCGCTCTGCCTACCTCATGCAAGGGGCCGCCCGCTGGGGCTGGCAGCACGCCGTTGCCCCGACGCCGGAGCTGCGCTATTCGATCACCTTCAGGACCCGCCGGCCGTGAGCGAGGAGGATTCCACCCTCATCCCGGTCGACTTCCGCCGGGCGCCCGCGGAAGGGATTGCGGTGCCCTACACCGAGCTTTCGGCCGAGGCGCTGCGCGGGGTGATCGAGGGCTTCATTTTGCGCGAGGGCACCGACTACGGTGAGCGCGAGGTCAGCCATGAGGCCAAGATCCGCCACGTCCTGGCGCAGCTTGAGGCGGGCGACGCCCAGATCTGGTTCGACCCGGACACGAGCAGTGTTGACATCCTGCGCACCGACGGCCGCGGCCGCTGAGCAGGCTCTGGCGGCCCCCCGCGACCGCCCGCAGCTGACGCGCTACCTGCGCGCGCAGCTGCCTGGCCACCTGTGTGATGCTTCCGCGACGCTGCCTCAAGGGGTTGCCATCTACTCCCTGTGCGACCCGCGCGAGCTTGCCGCGCCACGCTACGTCGGCCAGACGCGTCACCCGCGCCGCCGCCTGCAGCAGCATGTCGGGGCCGCGCGGCTCTGGCTGCCGGATGAGCGCCCCTGGTGGGTGCGTTCGCCGAAACTGCGGCCACTCTATGAGTGGCTGCGGGAGCTGTTCCGCGACGAGTGCCGGCTGCCGGTGATGGTGGTGCACGCCTGGGTCGAGCTCTCCGCCGCGCGCGCCGCCGAGCGTGCCCAGATCTGCGAGTGCCTGCAGCGCCAGCGGCCGCTTCTGAACTTCGAGTACGAGCTGCTGGAGCGGCAGCTGCAGCTCATTTAGCGCGCGGGCGGGGAACGCAGCACCTCATCGGCAGCGCGCGCGCCGCTCTCGAGCGCGCCGGCGACGGTCCCGGATTCGTCCTTGATGTCGGTCGCTTCGCCCGCGAAGAACAGCGTGTCGTGAAGCGGCCGCGCCAGCGCGGCCCGCGCTTGTGTGCCTCCGGTGAGCACATAGCTGTAGGCGCCCCGGGCATAGGGATCGCGCTGCCAGTCATGGCAGTAGTACGCCTCTAGCAAACCTGCGATGCCCGCATCGGGCCCAAACAGCGACTCGAGGCCGGCGAGGATCGGCGGCACCAGGTGCGCGCCGTCGCCGGCGCTAGCCGACAGTGCCAGTGCCCGCGGGCCGGCCATCCAGGCCACGAGCAGCGGCGCGCGCAGCGGCGCCGGGGTCCAGAACGTGGGCAGCTGCGTGCCGGGCGCGATGAAGAAGGAGGCATCACGGTAGCGACCGCCCTGCAGGTTCTCCCAGAACGGCTCGGCAAAGCGCAGCAGCACCTTGATGACGCTTCCCGTTGCAAGCTGCGCCAGTGCCGCGCGCTTGTCCGTCAGGGGTGGGCAGAAGGTTACGGCGGTCGCGTCCTGCAGCAGTGCGAGCGGCAGCGTCACGATCGCCCGTGGGGCCGTGGCTTGCAGGGAGTGACCGAGGAGGCGGCCGCGCACCTTCACGGTCCCGTGTGACCATTGGACCTCGTCCACCGGACACTGCAGACGCAGCGTCAGACGCCCGGCGTCCATCTGCGCCATGAGGGCCGCGAGCAGTCCCTCATAGCCGCCCTCGGGGCGCGACTGCGGTGAATCGGAGAGCGTATCCCCGGTCCACTCACCGACGATGGCACGCGCACTGGCGCGCGCGGTATCGGCCGCATCGAACCCTTCCGCCATGCGACGCGCAGCGGCGCGCTGCACGGGCGTCAGTTGCGTGTGCTCGAGGAACTCATCGAAGGACATGTCTGCAGATTCAAGCGCGGTGCTCGCCCCGAGCGCCCCGATGACCTGAGCGAACCACTCGTCCGCCTGCCTCAGCTCTCCTTCCTGTAGCACCCAGCGCTGCGCTGCCGCGTCGATGCTCGCAATCCCGGCCCCCGACAAAAGCGCGCGCGTCAACGGCGCGTGTCCGTGGATGAATTCGGCGCCGAGCTCGATAGGACAGGCGAGGTGCGGCTCGCGGCGCGTGAAGATGCGGCCGCCGATGCGGTCGCGCGCCTCGAGCAACAGCACGCGCCGGCCGGCGCGGGTCAGGCGTGCGGCCGCCGCCAGCCCGGCAGCTCCGGCGCCGATCACGATCACATCGGCCTTCACCGCGGCTTGCGCCCGGCCGGCAACGCCTGAGTGTGCGGAAGTTGATTCACGGGGATTCCCTGGTGTGCAGTGCGGCTGCGCATCATAACCGGGTGCAACCGTGGCAGCGTCAGCGCAAGCGCGACGTTGCTCGAGCTGTTGGCTGCGCAGTTTTCTGGCCTGTTGTGCGTCAGGGCGCGTATGTTAGGGGGCGAACTCAAAGAAAGGGACCGTCTGCGGGTCCCGCAAACGCCTTGGCTGACCTGGACTTCGGAGGTGACATGTGAATTTTCTATGGTTCCTCATCATCGGTTTGGTGGCGGGATGGCTTGCCGGGGTACTGATGAAGGGCGGTGGCTTCGGCATGGTCGGTGACCTGGTGGTCGGCGTCGTCGGCGCGCTGCTCGGCGGCTGGCTCTTCGGCGCCCTCGGACTTTCCGCCGGCGGCGGCCTGATCGGCAGCCTCGTAGTCGCCGTCATCGGTGCGGTGGTGTTGCTGTTCCTCGTCCGGTTGATCAAGCGCGCCTAGGGCTCAACGCTTTAGGCAAGGCGGCCCAGCGCGGGCCGCCTTTTTTTTTGGCGGCGTCAGTCCCCGCTGAGCGTGGCTGCCGCGCGCTGCGCGCGCAGCAGCAGGCGCTCACCGCCGAGGCGCGGCGCCAGGGCTGCGAAGCTGGCGGTCGGGCCGCGCCAGCGCAGCTCATCAACGCTGCCGTAGAGCGCCGCATCGCACCTGAGCGTCGCCAGGTCCTTGAACAGCAGCGCGAGCGGGCGTTGTGCGCCGAGCACCTCGGGGGGGAAGTCCTCGATCGCGCCGTGTCTTGTGATCAGGCGCGCGGCGGTCACGCGCCCGATGCCGGCGATCCCCGGGTAGCCGTCGGCGCTGTCGCCGACGAGGGCGAGGAGGTCGGGGATGCGCTCGGGTGCCACGCCGAACTTCGCGCGCACGCCGGCGGCGTCGCGCACCTGTTTCGCACGGCGGTCCACCTGCACCACGCGCGCCTCGCGTACGCACTGCGCGAGGTCCTTGTCCGGACTCCAGATCGAGACGCCCTTGACCGCGGCATCTGCTGCGGCGATGCGGGCCGCGGAGGCGAGGCCGTCATCGGCTTCCAGCTCTACCATCGGCCAGGTGGCGATGCCCAAGGCGCTGAGTGCCTCCTCCAGCGGATGAAACTGCGCCCACAACGCGGCATCCAGGCCGTCCCCGGTCTTGTAGCCCGCCCACAGGGTGTTGCGGAAGGACTCGATGACGTGATCGGTCGCGACCCCTAAGTGGGTGGCCCCGTCTTCGATCATCTCGAGCACCGTGTTGAGCACCCCGGTCACGGCACCCAGCGGGCGTGCTTCGCCGCTGCTGAAGCGCTTGAGTCCGTAGAAGTGACGGAACAGCTCATAGGTCCCGTCGATGAGGTGAACGATTACGCCACCTGGTGCGCTGCTCACGGCGTGCGCGGGCTGCCGACGTGGCGGCAGATCTCACGCCGCAGTGCATCGGAGCTTGCCGCCACGAACGAGCGGCGCTCGATCAGGGCCGCCTGCTCCCCGTTGAGGTCGCTGACCGAACCGCCGGCCTCCGTGACGCACACCACTAGCGGGCCGATGTCCCAGGGATTCATGAGCGGGTCGATCGCGGCATCGAGGGCGCCGCGGCATACGAGGGCGTACTGCACGCAGTCCCCCACCAGGCGCAGGCGGTTCGCGGCGCGCGCCAGGTCCCGGATCCGCCAGACGCCGGGGCGGCGCGCGAGGTCGCTCTCCTTGAAGCTTGTCAGACCGACCTGCGCCACCTCGAGGGCGCGCGGCGGGCCGACGCGCACCCGGCGCGCGCGTGCCCCGTCGCGGGTCAGCCAGCAGCCGAGGCCACGGGCGGCGTAAGTCGTCTCCTTCAGTGCCGAGAGGTGGATGCAGCCAAACGCCGGCTCGCCGTCGATGAGCAGCGAGATGAGCGTGCCGAACATCGGCACACCGAGCACGTAGGAGGCGGTGCCATCGATCGGGTCGATGAGCCAGCAGCGCCCCGAGCGTACGAGGCTGCCGCCGTACTCCTCGCCGAGCACCGGGTCGCGCGGCCACGCGGCACCGAGGTGGCGGCGCAGCATCCGCTCGCCCCCCTTGTCGGCAACGGTGACTTCACTGCCGTCGGCCTTGTGGCTGAACTTGACCCGCTGAAAATGCCCGAGCGTGATCTTGTCGCTCGCTACGAGGGCTGCGCGCACGGTGGCGAAGGTGTCGCGGAACTCGCCTGGCGCAAGCGCGGGGCGGCGGGGTGCGGATTTGCGACTCACGGGGGCTCCGGAGGGTGCATTTCGTTGTTGTCGACCGGCACGCATACTAGCGTGACCGCCACAGCGCGGCACGTGCCGGCGGGCGCCTCCGAGGGAAGAAGAGTCCATGCGATCGCCAGGGCTGGCGCTGGCGCTCCTCGCACTGACGGTGGCCGCCGTGAGCCTCTACCTGCGCACCCGTCCGGCGGGCATAGCGCTCGCGCGCAGCCTCACGACCCACGCGCCCCCAGCGTGCGTGTTCGCACTTCCTGAGCCCCGCTCCCGACCCGCAGTGAAGTACGCTGCGCGCCCTCAGGCGCTCGCGTCCAGCAGCGCGATGACATCTTTCCAGGGCGTCGGCCCCTCATGCATCGCATAGACGGTCTCGACGCTGAGGTGCTCGCGCTCGACCGCCTGGCGCACCTCGTGCATGAGCTGCGGATCGTAGAGGGTGTGATTGGCGTTCATCACCAGGGTGTCGCTCGCATAGAGCAGGTGCCGGGCGGGGAAGTACACCATGTACTGGCGCTCGGTGGAGGCACCGCGCAGCGGGTAGAGCTCCATGCGGTTGTCACCCGTGCCGAGGCTCTCCTTGCGCGCCAGGATCTGCCAGTTGACGACGTGGCCTGCGGTTGCCGGTGATGCGGCCAGGAAGCGCTTGAGCAGGGGCAGGTTCAGATCGAGCACGTAGAGCGGCGCACCGGTGAGCACGTCATAGCGCAGCCCGCCCACGTGCGGCCAGGAGTCGGAGGTCATGAGGACCGCCGTGACTCTTTCGCCGGGGTACTTGCGCGCCGCCTCCTCGAATATGCCGCGCGTGAAGGTTTCCGATATCGGGGTCTCGAGGATCACCACTCCTGAAGCCTGGTGCACCAGCGTCGTGTTCCACGAGCCCTGGTAGAGGTCGATGCCCGGGGCAAGCTCGGTGTTCTTCGCGGCGCTGAAGGGGCGCTCCCAGCCCTTGGCGGCGGCGCTCTGCGCAGCGACCTTCGGGTCCATGGCGAAGTCCGGCTCCGCGACCGGCGCATTGAAGTGCACGTCGAGCGCCTGGGTGGAACTCCACAGGGCGCCGTTGCGCTCGATGATCTGGTTGGAGGGGTAGCTGACGCCCTGGATGTAGCGCCAGTTGTCCCAGTAGGTGCGCTGCGCCACCTCACCCCAGTAGTACCAGAAGTCGTTGAAGCGGGCGCTGGTTTCGATCGCATCGGGGAGGTGATTGAAGCGGTTGAGCGCAAGGCTCACCGGCTGGCCGTTCCAGGTGAACGTCACGATCGTGTGCTCGGTATCGCGCAGCACCTGGCTCGGCCCGTAGCGCAGATCGCTCGCGGCGAGCGCCGTGAGCAGTGCCCGGGTCGGGCTCAGGGCCAGCTGCTCGCGGGTGTTCTCAAGATCCGCCCGCGAACAGGGCGAATCGCCCTGCGCGCCGTGATAGACACCGCCCTCGGGGGCGGCGATCAGGATGTTGTCGGATTCGGCTTCATTGAGATCAGACTCCGGCCAGATGCCGTGGGCATCGGTGCGTACGCGCGAGCCAGCGAAATCCAGCGTGACGTGGTCGCGCTCGTAGGCGGTGATG
>Ga0302311_10000346_pt1 | contig 58646 bp, 56 predicted proteins | sample III_Palsa_N1_3_FD_200449 | JGI IMG/M metagenome (GOLD analysis project Ga0302311, IMG submission 200449) | Peat permafrost microbial communities from Stordalen Mire near Abisko, Sweden - III_Palsa_N1_3 | ecosystem: Environmental > Terrestrial > Soil > Palsa > Peat permafrost | place: Sweden... | reverse complement strand
CGGCCAGCGAGATCGCCCAATCGACCGCCGAATCGCCGCCGCCGGCGATGACGATGCGCTGGCCGCGATAGGCCTCGCGCCGCTGCACCAGGTAGAACACGCTCTTGCCTTCATAGGCCTCGATGCCGTCGAGCGGCGGCCGGTTCGGCCCGAAGGCGCCGCAGCCCGCGGCCAGGATCACGGCCTTGGCGACGATGGTCTGCCCGGCCGAGGTTTGCAACCGGACCCGGCCGTCTTCAAGCGATTCGAGGCCGGTGACCTGCTGGCCCAGGTGATAGACCGGATTGAACGGAGCGGCCTGCTGCGCCAGTCTGTCGATCAGATCCTGGGCCTCGATCGCCGGATGGCCGGCGACGTCATAGATCGGCTTTTCCGGATAGAGGGCCGCGCATTGCCCGCCGACCATGTCGAGCGTGTCGATGACGTGGGTGCGCATGCGCAGCATGCCGCATTCGAAAATGGCGAACAGGCCGACCGGGCCGGCGCCGATGATCGCGACATCGGTCTCGTGATGGGTAGTCATGGCGCAGGAACTCTCTAGGCGTGACGGAAGACAGGCCGGAGACCATGACCGCGCCGCGCCGGGCAATCAACCCTGGCGGTGGCCTTGGCGCCACGCCGACGGCAAAGCCTGGCGTGGCGCATCCCCTCAATCGATTTCAGGCAGCCTGCCGTGCGCCCGGCAACCGATCCAGAATCGCATAGATGATCTGATAGGTCATGTAATAGAGAAACACGATATTGACGCCGGGAATGATCGTCAGCACCGCCCAGAGCGGCCCGCTTTTCCCGAGACGCTTCGCGATGAAATAATTGCCGATCGCGAAAAAGATCGACCCGATCACGAAGATCACCAACTCGGTCCCGACGATGCCGAGAATCATTTTCTCGTTTCCCATATTTCCCCCTGAATGATCTGAGTGCATTGAATCGCAACGCGAAAAACCTGCCGGATATCAACCCGGCAGGCAAATGAAAACCACCACAGATAGATCTTCGCAAAAAGATCGCGTCGCAAGGCGACGCGTTACGAGCCGCTATACCAGTTGTAGCCCTGGTCTTCCCAATAGCCGCCCGGATAGTCGTTGGTGACGAACAACGCACCGATATGTTTCGGGTTCTTGAATCCCAGCTTGGTCGGCACGCGCAGCTTCAGCGGGAAGCCATATTCCGGCGGCAGCGGGTCCTTGCCGTAATCCAGTGCCAGGATGGTCTGCGGATGCAGCGCCGTCGCCATGTCCAGGCTGGAATAATAGCGGTCGGCGCATTTGAACCCGACGTATTTCGCCTTGAGATCGGCACCGACATGTTCCAGGAAGGTGCGGAATGGCACGCCGCTCCATTGGCCGATGGCGCTCCAGCCCTCGATGCAGATATGCCGGGTGATCTGGCTTTCCTGCGGCAAGCCGCGCAGCCGGCTGAGCGGCCAGGGCGTCTTGTCGGCGACCAGGCCCGAGACCTCCAGCTTCCAATCGTCGCCGTCGATATCCGGCACGTCGTCCTCGGGATAGAAGGCGTTGAACGGGAACGGCTTGGTGATATCGGCTTCGGCATAGACCGGCGCCAGACGGCCCGGATCGAACAGCGCCGCCTGGACCTTGTCGTTCCAGCGCGACATTGCCCACAGCACCTTGTCGACCGTGTCGCCGTCGGTCAGGTCGCAGCCGGTCAGCATCGTGAGCGCGCCCAGCGACAGGCCGTTGCGCAGGAACAGCCGCCTATCCAGGCGGGCCAGATCGGCTTTGGCATCGACCAGCTTCGCCGGTTTGCGCGGGCGAAACATCAATGCTCGTCCTTGGCGCTGCCGGTGATCGTCACCGGCAATTTGCCGGTGATCATCGGCGGCAGGGTGCGCGGCACCAGCAGCACCAGCGCCAGATGCACCACGACGAAACCGACGATCCCGCTCATGGCGATGAAATGGACCCGCCGGGTGATCTCGTAGCCGCCGAACAGGTTGGACAGGAAGTTCAGCTGCACCGGCTTCCACAGCGCCAGGCCCGAGGCGACCGCCAGCACGCCGGCCAGTAGCACCGCCACGTACAGCAGCCGCTGCACGGCGTTGTAGTGGCCCAGGCGATGGCCCAGCTTGAACCTCAGCGCCGCCTTGGTGTCCTGCCAGACCGCGACCGGCGAGAGCGGCAGGAAGCTGCGGCGGAAATGCCCGCCGATCAGCCCATAGGCGACATAGAGCAAGCCGTTGGCGACCAGCAGCCACATGGCGGCCAGATGCCAGGCGATGGCGCCGCCGAGCCAGCCGCCGAGCGTCGCCCAACCCGGGAAGAACAGCGGGGGAAACAGCGGCGAGGCGTCATAGATCTTCCAGCCGCTCATGATCATGCAGACCATGGCGAAGGCATTCACCCAATGGGTGACGCGCACGATCAGCGGATGGATTCTCACCCGTCCGCGTCGCGCCGGTAGGATCGATTGAACCGCCACGCCCCTGTCCTCCCGGCCTACATCGGCGGCGTCAAGCCGTCCTTGCCGACGCTGACGCGGTCGGTGCTGAGGCTGCCGTCGGCCGCCTTCATCGCGAAAATGATGACCTTGGCGCCCGGCTTGACGTCGGCGGCCGAGCCCGGCTCGAACGTCACGATCGGCACGTCGGCCGGCACGATCACCTTCTTCTCGCCGCCCTCGTACTTCACGGTCAGCGTCCGGTCGCTGCTGCCGACCACACTGCCGACCGTGCCGTTGGTCATGGTGCTGTTCGGGCCCAGGTCGAACGGACGATGGCCATCGCCGGTGCCGCGCATCGATTCGGGAAACACATGCACCTCGAGCGCCTTCAGATCGCCGTTCGGCAGCGGAGCCGCCGCCGTGCCGATGTAGCTGTTCGGCTTGATCGCGCTGATATCGATCTTGCTGACCTCGGCGATCTTCACGCCGGCGGCCATGGTCACGGTCAGTTTCTCGCCGGCCCGGCCGGTGATGTGCAGCACCGGACCATCGACCTGGTCGATCGTGCCGCGCACGCGCGTCGGCGTGCCGTCCGCGGCCGAGGCGGCACCGGCGAGGATCAGGCCCAACGCGAACGCGGTCGATACGAGCTTCTTCATGGTGCGCCCCAGCAGAATGTCAGATGCGGACAGAGGTACGGCCCAGCACCATCTCGCGACCAGAGGCGACACGGTCGCAGGCCGATCACATCCGCGTGATCGCATCCACGCTTGCCGGTTGCCCCCCTCCGTCCGGCGGATTAGAAGTTTCCCCGTGTCTGGACCCTTGATCATCGACCTGGCCGACGAAGCGGCGACCGCGGCGCTGGGTGCGCGGCTGGCGGCCGTGGCGCGTCCGCGCGACATGCTGCTGCTGCATGGCGACCTGGGCATGGGCAAGACCGCGCTCGCCCGGGGATTTGTCATGGGGGCGGCACCGGAGACCGACGAGGTGCCGAGCCCGACCTTCACCCTGGTGCAGACCTATCCCGGCGACCGCGGCACGATCTGGCATTTCGATCTTTATCGCCTGAAGCAGCCGGACGAGATCTGGGAGCTGGGCTTCGAGGATGCGCTGGTCGATGGCATCCTGCTGATCGAATGGCCGGACCGGCTGGGCGGCCTGGCGCCGCGCGACCGGCTCGACCTGACGCTGTCCCTGGGCGACACGCCCGATGCCCGGCGGGCGACGCTGATCTCCGCCGGCAAATCCACCTGGTTAAGCCGGATCTCCGCATGATGGATCGCGACCGCCTGCGCCGGGATTTCGCCATGACTGCCGGCTGGGGCCGGGCGCGGGCCGAGCGGCTGCCGAGCGACGCCTCGACCCGGACCTATTACCGGCTGAGCGACCAGGGCCGGCGCGCGATGCTGATGGACGCGCCGCCGCCGCGCGAGAAGCCGGCCGAATTCCTGCAGATGGCGCGCCTGCTGCACGGGCTGGATTATTCGGCCCCGATGATCCTGGCGTCCGACCCGGTCGCGGGCTTCATCCTGTTGGAGGATCTGGGCGACACGACCTACACGCGGCTGATCGCCCAGGGCGCGGACGAGACCCGGCTCTACGGCCTCGCCATCGATCTGCTGGCCGATCTGCACGACCGGTTCGATCCGGCCGGCGCCCATGGCGTCCCGCCCTATGCCGACGAGATCCTGCTGAGCGAGGCCGGGCTGTTCGTCGATTGGTGCCTGCCGGAGATCACCGGGCAGCCGACCGATCCGGCGCTGAAGGACGAATACCTGGCCCTGTGGCAAGCGGCCCTGCCCATGGCCCGCGCCGTGCCGGCCAGCCTGACGCTCCGCGACTATCATATCGACAATCTGATGCTGCTCGACGACCGGCCGGGTTTGCAGGCCTGCGGGCTGCTGGATTTCCAGGATTCGCTGATCGGCCCGATCGGCTATGACCTGGTCTCGCTGCTGGAAGACGCCCGGCGCGACGTGCCCGACGATCTCGCGGCCGCGATGCTGTCCCGCTATCTGGCGGCACGGCCGCTGGTCGATGCGGCGGCACTGGCGCGGTCGATGGCGTTCCTGGGCGCCCAGCGCCACGCCAAGGTGCTCGGCATTTTCTGTCGGTTGGCGCGGCGCGACGGCAAGCCGGTCTATCTGAAGCATCTGCCCCGGCTCTGGCGCCTGCTGCTGCGCAGCCTGGCGCACCCGGAGCTGGCCGGGCTGGCGCAGTGGATGGACCGTCAGGTGCCGGTCGCCGCCCGCGGCATTCCCGACACGCTGGCGGCGCTCTATCCGGAGGCGGCGGCATGATCCGCCCGACGGTCGGCATGGTGCTGGCGGCCGGGCGCGGCGAGCGCCTCCGGCCGCTGACCGACACGATCCCCAAACCGATGGTCGAGGTCATCGGCAAGCCGCTGCTGGACCACGCCATCGACCGGCTGCTCGCGGCCGGCGTCGCGCGGGTCGTGGTCAATACCCACCATCTGGGCGACCAGATCGCGGCCCACCTGGCGGGCCGGCCCGAGATCGTCCTCTCGCGCGAGGAAACCGCGCTGGAGACCGGCGGCGGCGTGGCCCAGGCGCTGCCGCTGCTGGGCGACGCCCCCTTTTTCGCCGTCAACGGCGATTCCCTGTGGCTCGATGGTGCCGCTCCGGCGCTGAATCGGCTCGCCGCCGCGTTCGATCCGGCACAGCATGATGCGATGCTGCTGTTGCAGAAGACGGTGAGCGCGGTCGGCTACGAGCAGAATCGCGGCGATTTCGTCATCGATCAGGCCGGCAAGCCGCGTCGGGTCGGGTCGGGCGAGGTAGCGCCCTACCTGTTCGCCGGCGTGCAGATCCTGGCGCCGTCCCTGTTCGCGGGCGCGCCGGTCGGCGCCTTCTCGCTGAACCGGATCTACGACAAGGCGTTGGCCTCCGGCCGGCTCGGAATCCTCGTCCATGACGGCGAATGGTACACGGTGACCGACGCGGCCGGATTGGCCGAGGTCCGCGCCCAGCTCGACCGACGCCGCAGCCGGCGCTGATGGCGGCCCGCCTCTATAATATCCCGGCGACGCTGCCGTTTCTGGACGCGCTGGTCGCGGGCCTGTTCGAGCGCTTCGGCCACGCGCCGCTGGATCTGGCCGAAGCGACGATCCTGCTGCCCAGCCGCCGCGCCGTCCGCGCGCTGAGCGATGCATTCCTGAAGGCCGGCGGCGGCACGCCCATGCTGCTGCCGCGGCTGGCCGCACTGGGCGATATCGATGCCGACGAGATCGAGCTCGGCGCCGGTGACGGCCTGGCCGATGCGCTCGACCTGCCGCCGGCGATCGCGCCCTTGCGCCGCCGGCTGCTGCTGGCCCAGTTGATCCATCGCTGGGGCGCGCGGCGTCCGGGCGCGCATATCCTGCCGGCCCAGGCCGTGGCGCTCGCCGACGACCTCGCCCGCCTGATCGACCAGGCCTGGACCGAAGACGTCGGGTTCGACCGGCTCGAGCGGCTGGTGCCGGACGATCTGGCGCGCCATTGGCAGATCACCGTCGATTTCCTGAAGATCGTCACCGAGCATTGGCCGGTGCTGATCGAGGCCGAGGGCGCGATCGATCCGGCCGACCGGCGCAACCGCCTGATCCGCGCCCAGGCGGCCGCCTGGCGCGCGACGCCGCCGACCGGCCCGGTCATCGCCGCCGGATTCGGCAGCGCCATCCCGGCCGCCGCCGAACTGCTGGGCCTGATCGCGAGCCTGCCCCAGGGCGCCGTCGTACTGCCCGGGGTCGAGACCGAGGCGGACGCGGCGCTATGGACCGCGATCGGTGACGACCCGACCCATCCGCAATATGGCCTGCACCGGTTGCTGGCCCGGCTGGGCGTGGCGCATGAGGATCTGCCCACTTGGCCGTCGCCCGGCATCGCGCCCGGTGCGCCGGCGCGGGCCGTGCTGGCGCGCGAGATGATGCGGCCGGCCGCCGTCAGCGACCAGTGGCGCAGCCTCGGCACGCTGCCGTCCGATGCGACGCAAGGCCTCGCCCGGCTCGATTGTCCGGGCCCGCAGGAGGAAGCCGGCACGATCGCGCTGCTGATGCGCCAGCGGCTGGAGATGCCCGGCGCCACTGCCATGCTGGTGACGCCCGACCGTGGCCTCGCCCGCCGGGTCGCGGCCGAGCTGAAGCGCTGGGACATCGACATCGACGATTCCGCGGGCCTGCCGCTGAACCAGACGCCGCCCGGCATTCTGCTGCGCCTGCTGGCCGATGCCGCGACGGAGGAACTGGCGCCGGTGCCGCTGCTGGCGCTACTGAAGCATCCTTTGGTCGCCGCCGGCATGGCGCGCGGCGCGTTCCGCGCCGGTGTCCGGCGGCTGGAACGCCAGTGCCTGCGCGGTCCCCGCCCCGCACCGGGAATTGACGGTCTTCGCCAGATCGCCGAGGAGAGCGCCCCGGAACTGCTACCGCTGATCGATCAGCTCGACCGGCTGCTCGGGCCGTTTCTGGCGGTGATCGCGGCGCCCGAGACCCATCTGCAGACGGCGCTCGCGACCCAGATCGAGGTCGCGGAGAGTCTCTGCGCGACCGACGATGCTCGGGGACCGGCAAATTTATGGTCCGAGGAGGCGGGATCCAGCCTCGGCGTCTTCGTGGCCGAACTGCATGACGCCGCCGCGGGTTTCCCCGCGATCGTCGGCACCGACTATCCGGTGCTGCTGGAGGCGCTGCTCGCCGGCGGCGTGGTCCGGCCGCGCTTCGGCAAGCATCCGCGCCTGCAGATCCTGGGGACGCTCGAAGCACGCCTGCAGCAGGCCGACCTGGTCATTCTCGCCGGCCTGAACGAAGGCGTCTGGCCGCCCAACGCCGCGTCCGACCCGTGGCTGTCGCGCCCGATGCGCCGGCAGTTCGGGCTGGAATCGCCCGAGGCCCAGATCGGCCTCGCCGCCCATGACTTCACGCTGGCGGTGACCGCACGCGAGGTCGTGCTGACCCGGTCGGCCCGGGCCGAGGGCGCGCCGACCGTGCCGTCGCGCTGGCTGCTGCGGCTCGACACGGTGCTGCAGGCGGCAGGATGTGCGCTCGACAGCCCGCGCATCCAGCCCTACCTGGCCTGGCAGTCCCGGCTCGACGCGCCGGCCGCGACCCGGCCGTGCCGGCCGCCCGAGCCGACGCCGCCGGTCCATGCCCGCCCACGCCAGCTGTCGGTCACCGAGATCGAGACCTGGATGCGCGATCCCTATGCGATCTACGCCCGCCATGTCCTGAAGCTGCGCCCGCTGGATCCGCTCGATGCCGATCCCGGCCTGGCCGAGCGCGGCAGCTTCATCCATGAAGCGCTCGACCGCTTCGTGCGCGACGGACGGCCGGGGGCCGACCTGATCGCGATCGGGCGCGACGTGTTCGGCGATGCCCTGGCGCGGCCGGGCGTCTGGGCCTTCTGGTGGCCGCGGTTCGAACGCATCGCCGCCTGGTTCGTCGCGACCGAGGCGGCGCGCCGGCCGCTGATCCTCGACAGCTTCACCGAATGCCGCGGAGAATTGCGGTTCGAGACCGCTGGCGGCCGCTTTACACTGACAGGAAAAGCCGACCGCATCGACCTGCTGCGCGCGGGCGGCGCCTGCCTGATCGACTATAAGACCGGCGGCATCCCGAAACCCGAGGAAGTCGTGCTGGGCTACGCCCCGCAATTGCCGCTCGAGGCGGCGATGCTGGCCGAGGGCGGCTTCGCCCAGGTCCCGGCCAGCGCGGTCAGCGAGCTGGCGTTCTGGCGCCTGACCGGCAACGATCCGGCGGCCGAGATCAGCCCGGCCGGCGGCACCAAGGCCGATCCGGCCGACCTGGCCCGCGCGGCCCGGCTCGGTTTGGAACGGCTGGTCCAGCGCTATGACGATCCGGCGACGCCCTATCGCTCCCTGCCCCGGCCGGAGCGGGCCGGGCGTTATCGCGATTACGACCATCTGGCGCGCGTCGCCGAATGGGGTTCGGGGGGCGGCGAATGAGCCTCGATCCGACCGCCATTCAGCAACTGGCCTCGGACGGCCGCGCCTCGGTCTGGGTCGCGGCCTCGGCCGGCACCGGCAAGACCAAGGTGCTGACCGACCGGCTGCTCAACCTGCTGCTGGCCGATACGGCGCCGGGCAAGCTGCTGTGCCTGACCTTCACCAAGGCCGCCGCCGCGGAAATGGCGAACCGGTTGAACGCCAAACTGTCCGGCTGGGTCACCGAGGGCGACATCAAGCTGCGGGCCGAGATCGCCGGCCTGGTCGGTCTCGACGAACGCGAGGTGCCGCAGGCCATGCTCGACCGGGCGCGCCGTCTGTTCGCGCGCGTGCTGGACACGCCGGGCGGCATGCGCATCCTGACCATCCATGCCTTCTGCCAGTCGGTGCTGCGCCGCTTCCCGCTCGAAGCGGGTCTGCCGCCGCAGTTCGAGGTGATGGACGACCGCAGCGCCACCGAGATGCTGGAGGAAGCGCGCCAGGGCGTCCTGATGGCGGCCCGCGCGGCCGAGGATGATCTGGGCCAGGCCCTGGCCGAAGTGACCCGCCATGCCGGCGAGCAGAGCTTCGGCGAGCTGATGCAGGCGCTGACGACCGAGCGCGGCCGGCTGACCCAGATGATCGACCGGGCCGGTGGCCTCGCGCCCTATCTGGCCCATCTGCACCGCCGCCTGGGCGTCCGCCCCGACGAGGACGAAGACGGTGCGATCGCCCGGGCCTGCGACGAAGCCGCGTTCGACGGCCCAGGCTTGCGGCTCGCGACGGAAGCGCTGCTCGGCGGCAGCAAGACCGATATCGGCCGCGGCGAAATCCTTGCCGACTGGCTCGGCGCGCCGGAGACCCGCGTCGTCACGTTCGACGATTACCTGCCGGCGTTCCTGACCGAGAAGGGCGAGGCGCGCAAGGTGCTGGCGACCAAGGCGGTGCTGGCGGCCGATCCGCGCATCGGCGAGATATTGGCGGTGGAACAGGCCCGGCTGCTGGCGCTCCAGGCGCGCCGCGCCGCGATCGTGGTCGCGCGGGCCAATGCCGGCCTAGCGCGGCTCGCCTCCGCCTTCCTCGACGCCTACGAGGGCGAGAAGCGCCGGCGCGGGCTGCTCGATTACGACGATTTGATCCTGTCGACGCGCGCGCTCTTGGATCAGCCGGGCATCGCGCCCTGGGTGCTGTTCAAGCTCGACGGCGGCATCGACCATATCCTGATCGACGAGGCGCAGGACACCAACCCGGACCAATGGCGCGTGGTCGAGGCGCTGGCGTCGGAATTCTTCGTCGGCGACGGCGCCGCCCCGCCGAACCGGACGATCTTCGCGGTCGGCGACGCCAAGCAATCGATCTTCAGCTTTCAGCGCGCCGACCCGCAGGAATTCCTGCGCATGCAGCAGCATTTCAGGGATCGGGTGACCAACGCCGACCGGCCGTGGCGCACGGTGCCGCTGTCGGTCTCGTTCCGCTCGAGCGCCGCCGTGCTGCAGGCGGTCGATGCCGTGTTCGCGCTCGACGAGGCGCGCAACGGCGTGGCGCTCGACGGTGCCGCGATCGAGCATCTGGCCCACCGTCAGGGCCACGCCGGCCGGGTCGAGCTTTGGCCGGCCCTGGAACCGGACGCGGTCGCCGACGAGGAGCCCTGGGCCCCCACGCTCGACCAGCGCCCGATCGAGGCGCCGCGCGGCAAGCTCGCCCGCCGCATCGCGGCGACCATCCGGCATTGGATCGACGCAAAGGAACTGCTGCCGGCGCGCGGCCGGCCGGTCCGCGCCGGCGACGTGCTGATCCTGGTCCGGCGCCGCGGCGGCTTCGTCGCCGAACTGGTGCGCGAGTTGAAGCAGCTGGGCGTGCCGGTCGCCGGCGCCGACCGCATGGTGCTGACCGCGCAATTGGCCGTCATGGATCTGATGGCGCTGGGCCGGGTGCTGCTGCTGCCCGAGGACGACCTGACACTGGCCTCGGTGATCAAAAGCCCGCTGATCGGTCTGGACGAGGACGCGCTCTATCGCCTGGCCCACGGCCGCCCCGGCAGCCTGTGGCAGGCGCTGGCCGCCGCGATCGAACCGGACATGGTCGTGGCCTACGATACGCTCGGCCGATTGATGAGCCGCGCCGATTTCGTGCCGCCCTATCGGCTCTATGCCGAGTTCCTGGGCGCCGGCGGCGCGCGCAAGCGGCTGATCGGCAGGCTCGGTCCCGAGGCGGCCGATGCGATCGACGAGTTCCTGGCGCAGAGCCTGGCGCATGAGCGCGCCCATGTCCCGTCGCTCGAAGGCTTCCTGCATTGGCTGGAACGCGGCGAGCAGGACATCAAGCGCGACCTGGACCAGGGCGGCCGCGACGAGGTCCGGATCATGACGGTCCATGGCTCCAAGGGCCTGCAGGCGCCGATCGTGTTCCTGCCCGACACGGTCCAGGCGCCGGTGCAGATGCCGCAGCTGCTGTGGCCCGAGCGCGCCGACCTGATGCTGTGGCGCCCGGCCAAGGGCGCTGGCGAGCCGCTGTGCGAGGCGGCGCGCGGGCTGGCCAAGGACAAGCGCGACGAGGAATATCGCCGGCTGCTGTATGTGGCACTGACCCGGGCCGAGGACCGGCTCTATGTCGCCGGCTGGCGCGGCAAGCGCGACCAGGCCGGGTCCTGGTACGATCTGATCGACGCCGGCCTGCGCACCATCGGCCGGCAGGAGATGCTGGCGCCGCCGCCGAACCACGAACCGTTCCTGATCCCGAGCCTGGTCCATGACACGGCGCAGAGCGTGCCGCCCAAGCGCGACACCAAGCCCGCGGCCGAAGGCCTGAGCGACGAGGCCCTGCCCGATTTCGCCCTGCGCCCCCGCCCCGACGAGCCCTCGCCGCCCCGGCCGCTGGTCGCGTCCCGCCCGAGCCAGCCGGAGCCGGCCGCGACCTCGCCGCTGGGCATCGACAGCGACACCACGCGGTTCCAGCGCGGATTGCTGATCCATCGGCTGATGCAGTCCCTGCCCGACCTGCAGCCCGACGCGCGCGAGCCGGCGGCGCGGCGTTTCCTGGCGCAGAAGCTTCATAAGCTCGCGCCGGAAGAGCAGGACGCCATCGCGCGCGAAACCATGGCCGTGCTGGAGCATGCCGAATTCGCGCCCTTGTTTGCCGCGGGCTCCCGCGCCGAGGTACCGGTCGTGGGCCTGATCGACGGCCGCGCTCTGAACGGCCGGATCGACCGGCTGGTCGTCACCGGCGATACCGTGCTGATCGTCGACTACAAGACCAACCGCCCGCCGCCGACCGACGCCGCCGCCGTGTCGCCGGCCTATGTCGAACAATTGGCCGCCTATCGCGCGGCACTGGAGCGGATCTATCCGGGCCGCCGGGTGCGCACCCTGCTGCTCTGGACCGACGGTCCCCGACTGATGGAACTGGGCTGATGCGGGCTGACCAGATCGGCCGCCTGCGGCACCGGCCAGGATAAATCATGAGCTCCGATCATCGCATTGCGTCCGGCCGCGCCACGCTGGCCGCGGAAATGGTCGGGAGTGGCGACCCCGTCGTCTTTCTCCACGCCAGCATCTGCGACCGCCGGATGTGGCGCGCACAGCTGGACCGCGCCGGTGCCGCCCATAAGGCCATCGCCTATGATCGGCGGGGCTTCGGCCGGAGCCGGGCCGAACCCGAGGCGTTTTCCGCCGTCGCCGACTTGATGGCGGTGATCGACGCGCTGGGGGACGGCAGGCCTGCGATCCTGGTCGGATGCTCCGAGGGCGGCCGCATCGCGCTCGATGCGGCGCTTCGGCACCCGTCGTCCGTCCGCGCCCTCTTTCTCATTTCGCCCAGCGTGAGCGGTGCGCCGGAAGCGATCCATCCGGCCGACATCAAGGATCTGCTGGCCCAGTTGAAGCAAGCCCAGGAGGATGGCGATCTGGACCGGGTGAACGCGATGAAGGCGCGCCTGTTCCTGGACGGTCCCCTGGCGCCCGAGGGGCGCGTCAAGGGCCCGGCGCGCCGGCTTTTCCTCGACATGCATGCCGATATCCTCCGGTCGCCGCCGGCCGGGCCGACCCTCGATGCCGCTCCGGCCTTCGCTCGCCTGGGCGACATATCGGCGCCCTCACGGGTGATTTGCGGCGACCTCGAATTTCCCCATATCCAGGAGCGATCCCGGCAGATGGCCGCCACGTTGGCGAACGGGTCGTACCATCCGTTGACCGGCACCGCCCATCTGCCGAGCCTGGACCGGCCGGCGGAGATCGCCGGCCTGCTGGGGCAATTCATCGAGCGCTGCTGATCGGGGGTATCGCGGAACGGCTCAGCTCGCCAGCCGCTCGATCACCAGGTCGAGCAGGGCGCGCAGCCGGGCCAGCCGCTTCAGATCGCGGTGATATCCGACCCAGGTGTCGCGACCCGGCGGCGGTTCGCCGAGGTCGATCCGATCGAGCCCGGGCAGCGCGTCGCCCAGCGGACGCGGCAGCACGGCGACGCCGGCGCCGAGCACGCACAGGCGTGCCTGAATGTCGCGGTTGTTGCTGCGCGAGACGACATGGGCGTTCGGCAGCACGCGGGTCAGCCAGACCGCGTCGGGCATGCCGCCGAAGGCGGTGTCCATGGTGATCAGCGGCGTTCCCATGCCGTCGCCGGTCCGGGGCGGTGCTACGCCGGACTTCAGATAGGCGCCGTAGTCGATATGCAGCAGGCGGCGCGAGATCACCTCGGGCTCGTCGAACGGCTTGATGCGGAACACCAGATCCGCCTCCCGTCGGGGCAGGCTGTAGAGCCGGGCGTCGGTCAGCAGCTCGACCACGACACGGGGCTGGAGCCGGGTAAATTCGGCCAGGACCGGCGTCAGCAGATGCGCGCCGAACCAATCGGACGACGAGAGCCGCAGCATGCCGTCGAGCTGCCGGTCTCGGCCGCCGAGCTGGCGTTCGAACGCCAGCGCCTCTTCTTCGATCCGCTCGGCATGGGCCAGGACGGCGGCGCCCTCGTCGGTCAGCACGAAGCCCTCGCCGGTACGCTGGAACAGCGTCTGGCCGACCGCCTGTTCCAGCGCCCTGAGACGCCGCCCCATCGTCGGCTGGCTCTGGCCCAGCGTCCGGGCGGCAGCACCGAGCGTGCCCGCGCGGGCGATGGCGAGGAAGATCCGCAGGTCGCTCCAATCCATCTTGGCAGTACCCATTCATTTATGAATGAGTATCGTGCCGTATCGTTCGTTTTCAAACAAGCCGTCGAGCACGAGATTGCGGAGCAGGACATCGAACAGGAGTTCTTGCCATGATCCCGGAATATCAGATGAAGGCGGCGGTCCTCGAAACCCACGGCGCCGCGTTTCGCGTCACGTCGATCGCGCGACCGACGGCGGAGACGGGCCAGGTGCTCGTGCGCATCAAGGCCAGCGGCGTCAATCCGCTCGATACCAAGATCCATGCCGGCCAGGCCGCTCATGCCCGCCACCCGCTGCCGGCCATCCTGGGCATCGACCTCGCCGGCATCGTCGAGGCAGTCGGTGCCGGCGTGACCGGCTTCCGGCCAGGCGACGCGGTCTATGGCATGACCGGCGGCGTCGGCGGCCTGCAGGGCTCGCTGGCCGAATTCGCCACGGTCGATGCCCGCCTGCTGGCGCCCAAGCCCGCCAACCTCAGCTGGCGCGAGGCCGCGGCGCTGCCGTTGATCTTCATCACCGCCTGGGAAGGGCTGGTCGACCGGGCCGGCATCCATGCCGGCCAAAAGGTGCTGATCCTGGGCGGCGCTGGCGGCGTCGGCCATGTCGCGGTCCAGATCGCGCGGGCCCATGGCGCCGACGTCTTCGCCGTCGATTCAGGTTCGAAAGCGGATTTTCTGACCCGGCTGGGCGCGACGCCGATCGACTATCGCGCGCTCACGGTCGAGCAGTATGTCGCGGCCCATACCGGTGGCCAGGGTTTCGACATCGTCTATGACACGGTCGGCGGCGCTTCGCTCGACGCGGCGTTCAAGGCGGTGGGCCGGTTCGGCCATGTCGTCAGCTGCCTCGGCTGGGGCACCCATGCGCTGGCGCCGCTGTCGTTCCAGGCCGCGACCTACTCGGGCGTCTTTACCCTGCTGCCGCTGCTGACCGGCGAGGGACGCGAACATCATGGCCGGATCATGGGCGAAGCGACCAGACTGGCCGAGGCGGGCAAGATCGTGCCCCGGGTCGATCCGCGGCATTTCACGCTCGAGACGATCGGCGAAACCTATCAGGCGATCGCCAGCGGCGCCGTCGCGGGCAAGCTGGTCGTGGACATCGATCCGGCGGGTTAGCTCTCGTCCAACCGCGTCAAGAGGCCGGTCCCGGGCAATTCGCCGAGGTTCGTGTCCTCGCGGATCAGCGCCCGGGTCGCCGCCCCCAGCAGATTGGCGCCGCGCATATCGGCCTTGGTCACGTCGGCCTTGTTAAGGACCGCGCGGCGCAGATCGGTCGCCAGCATCAGCGCGCCGTTCAGCTGGGCGCCGGACAGGATGGCCAGCTGCATGTCGGCGGCGCTGAGGTTCTTGCCGCTCAGATCGTAGCCGGCGAGATCGCAATTGCGGAAATCCGCCCGTACGCCCTGCTCGCCGCCGCTGAGGATCCATTCCAGATGGGCCGCCAGCCGGCGGTCGACCTCGCCGGCCGGCAGGGTGATCGGCGCTTCCGGCTTGATGCCGACCGAGTCGAGATAGGCCAGCGTCTGCTGATCGATGTTGGCGCCGCCCAGGTCCGCCTCGGCCATCTGCGCGTTCTTGAAATTGGTCGCCTGGATTTCCGAGCCGCGGAAGTTCGATTGCCGCAGATCCGCGGTCGCGAAGGTCGAGCCACGGATGATGGCGCCGGCGAAATCGGCGCCCTTCAGCCGGGCGCTCGAAAGATTGGTCCCGTCGAGTCGGGCATTGCCGAAGCGCGCGCCATGGGCTTCGTCGCGGCCCGCGATGGCGCCTTCGCGCAGATCGGCGCCGGTCAGCTGGACATGGGTCAGGTCGGCGTCCTCGAAACTGGCGCCGCGCAGATCCGCCTTCTCGAAATTGCCGCCGGACAGATTGGCGCCGTTGAACACCGCGCCGAACAGGTTCGAGCCGCGAAACAGCGAGCGCTGGGCCTTGCAGAGTTCGAATTGGCAGCCGATGAATTCGCTGTTCGACAGATCGAGTTCGGACAGATCGAGCCCGGAAAAGTCGCAATTGACCAGAATCGCGCGGCGTCCGTCGCGCTGACCTTTCAGAAAGCGCTGATGGGCCTCCGCCATCCGTTCCAGCAGTTCTTGGGAGAAGCGGATATCCCGCAAAGTGCTGTTCTTGGTCCCGAGGGTACTCATGCGGCCCCGCAACGTTCCAGGCGCGACAAGCAGAGCATGCGCCGACAGGGTTAACAACTACTTGCGACTGCTGGGGTTCCCTGGCGCGGCGCGATGGGTGCCCCGCGCGCAAGGGGGCCTGCCGCACGGCTCCCATGAGACAATCCATCCGGCGCGCGCCTTGACCTTGGATTTGCCCAACCCCTAATCTTCTCCAGTATGGCGGAAGATCGTCCGCTTCACGCGTTTTGGGCGCCCGGGCGCCCTCCCAGGAGAATTGATCTCATGTCCGCCAATGCGCTTACGACCAAGGTTTCCGATCAGAGCTTCGAGGCCGACGTGCTCTCGGCCCCCGGCCCGGTCCTGGTGGATTTCTGGGCGGAATGGTGCGGCCCCTGCAAGATGATCGCCCCGGCGCTCGAGGAGATCGCCCAGCAGTTCGCCGGCAAGATCACCGTCGCCAAGGTCAATATCGACGAGAACCCGAGCACGCCCGCCAAATACGGCGTGCGCGGCATCCCGACCTTGATCATCTTCAAGAACGGCCAGGTCGCGGCCCAGAAGATCGGCGCCGTGCCCAAGAGCAAGCTGATCGAGTGGGTTCAGCAGTCGATCTGACGAAAGCGGATCGGGCTGGCCGGGCGGAAAACGCTCCGGCCAGCCCGATCGTTTCAAGCGCGTAGAGCGCCAAGGCCGAGGCAAAATGCCATATTAGAGACTTGACGGACCGCCGGTGCGATCTAGCGTCTTTGATATGATGATCCAAGAACTTCAAAACCTGATCGAGCCTGCCGCCGCCGTGCTCAAGGCGATGGCGAACCCGCAGCGGCTTAAGATCCTGTGCCTGCTGGCTGAGCGCGAGCTGTCGGTCGGGCAGTTGGAAAGCCTGGTCGGCCTCAGCCAGTCGGCCCTATCCCAGCATCTGGCGAAACTGCGGCAGGACAAGCTGGTCCGCACGCGGCGCGAGCGTCAGACGATCTATTACGCGCTGAACGGCCCGACCGCGCTTACCATCATGACTGCGTTGGTCGAACTGCACCGGGCGACGCCCGACGCGGCCAATTCCGACGAGGACGACGACGAGACCGCCTGCGCCTGAGATCATTGTCGCAGCCGGCGCAGCCCCAGTCCGGCCACGACCAGCCAGCCCAGCATGAAGGCCGTGCCGCCGACCGGCACGAGGACGCCGAACGGACCCAGCCCGAGCGTCGCCGAGACCAGCAGCCCGCCGCCGAACAGCACCATCCCAGCGAGGAACAGCCAGAACGCCGTATCGACCAGCCAGCCGCCGGTGCCGGCCCGGCCGAAATGGGCCAGACCCAGCAGGGCCGCCGCATGCAGCAGCAGATAGCGCGAGGCGAGATCGACCAGCAGGCGCGCATGCTCGTCGGCGAGCGCATGGGTCCCGGCCGCACCGGCCGCGACCGCGACGAAGCCACCCAGCCCCGCCGCCAACAGATATTTCCCGGCCATCGCCGCCTCTTCAGGGATGATCTCGCAGGGGATTCTGATAGCATGGCGCGCCCGTCGGTGCCCCGATGCGGCTGCGCGGCAGCCCTGCTAAGATTGACCTGTCGTTTTCGAACGGTCGCGGTCATATTGTGCACCGCAGTGGTTGGTGACGGCCGCTCATGTTGGTGCCGTCACATTGGGATTAGATCCGATCGTTCGGGTCCTCGAACTTGTTCCCTTGAGCGCCACTCGTTTCGCACCCCCCATTCAAGGGGCGGCGAAGAGATAGTTGGTGCTCCGGGACCCCCATGAGCGGTTGCGGCGTACCCCATATTTTTCTGAGCGGACGGGTCCGGCGGAAAAATAAGGTCACCCTTCGCGCCCCGTTCGAGGAACACTCATTGTCCTTTTCCGAATTCAATCTGCCCGCCCCCATCCTGAAGGCTCTCGAGCAAGAGGGTTACACCGAGGCCACGCCGATCCAGGCCGAGGCCGTGCCGCTCGTGATGGCCGGCCGTGACCTGATCGGCAGCGCCCAGACCGGTACCGGCAAGACCGCCGCCTTCATGCTGCCGGCGCTGGCCCTGCTGTCCGACAACAAGCAGCCGCGCGTGCGCGGCCCCCGGGTTCTGGTGCTGGCACCGACCCGCGAGCTGGCGACCCAGATCCTGGACACCGCGCGCAAGCTCGGCAAGTTCATGAAGCTGAACACCGTCTCGATCCTGGGCGGCATGCCCTATCGCCTGCAGCTGCAGCTGCTGTCGCGCCCGGTCGACCTGATGGTCGCCACGCCGGGCCGCCTGATCGATCATATCGAGCGCGGCCGGGTCAGCCTGGCCGACCTCGAAATGCTGATCCTCGACGAGGCCGACCGCATGCTCGACATGGGCTTCGTCGACGCGGTCGAGACGATCGTCTCCGCCAGCCCGGCGACGCGCCAGACCCTGCTGTTCACCGCGACCTTCGACAAGCGCATGGTTCAGCTGACCTCCAAGATGCTGAAGGATCCGGCGCGCGTCGCGATCGAAGCGACCACCATGACGGTCGACAAGATCGAGCAGCGCGTGCATTTCGCCGACGATCTGGGCCACAAGCGCCGTCTGCTGGCCCATCTGGCCGCGAGCCCGGAAGTCGAGAAGGCGATCATCTTCGCCGCCACCAAGCGCGACGCGGACACGCTGGCCGAGGAACTCAACAACCAGGGCCATCAGGCCAGCGCGCTGCATGGCGACATGACTCAGTCGGCCCGTAACTACACGGTCCAGAAGCTGAAGCAGGGCCGCATCCGCCTGCTGGTTGCGACCGACGTCGCCGCCCGCGGCATCGACGTCAAGGACCTGACCCACGTGATCAACTTCGACCTGCCGCGTCAGGCCGAGGATTACGTGCATCGCATCGGCCGCACCGGCCGTGCCGGCGCCTCGGGCATCGCCATCTCGTTCGCCTCGCCCGCCGACCGCCAGCTGGTCGACCGGATCGAGCGCTACACCGGCGCCACCCTGACCCAGCACGTCATTCCGGGTCTGGAGCCGACCGCGAACTTCAACAAGCGCTCCAGCAGCCCGCGCAAGCCGGGTGGCTTCAACAAGGGCCCGCGTCGCTTCGGCGGCCCGGCCGGCTCCGGCGGCGGCTATGCCGGCCGTAGCGAAGGCGGCAATGGCGGCGGCGGTTATGCCGGTCGCGGCGAAGGCGGCGGCTATCGCGGCCGCAGCGCCGGCGGCAATGCCGCTCCGGCGCCGCGCCCCTATGCCGGCAACAGCAACAGCCAGGGCCAGAAGCCGGCCGGCGCCAATCATCCGGGCGGCGATCGCCCGCTGAAGCGCGCCAGCTAAGCTCACCGAAACCGAACCGAAGGCCCGCCATCCTCGACAGGGGATGGCGGGCCTTTGCGTTTGGCGCTAAAACCCGTCATCCGACTGACTATCCAGGAATTCGACATGCCGAGCTTCGATATCGTTTCGAAGACCGACCTCGCCGAGGTCGACAATGCGCTGGGCAATATCCAGCGCGAAATCGAGACCCGGTTCGACTTCAAGGGCAGCCACTGCAGCCTCACCCGCAAGGACGAGACGCTGACCCTGCTGGCCGACGATCCGCTGAAGATGAAGCAGGTCCACGAGCTCTTGAAGACGCATCTGACGCGCCGCAAGCTCGACGCCGGCTGCCTCGAGTTCAAGGAGGTCGAAAAGGCGTCCGGCGACAGCGTGCGCCAGATCATCATCGTCAAGCAGGGCATCGACAAGGACCTGGGCAAGAAGATCGTCAAGGACCTGAAGGATTCCAAGATGAAGATCCAGGTCTCGATCCAGGGCGACGAATTGCGCGTCGTCGGCAAGGGGCGCGACGAGTTGCAGATGGCGATCGCCTTCGTCAAAACTCTGAAGATCGAACTGCCGCTGCAATACGTGAATTTCCGCGATTAGCTTTCGCCGGCGTGGGCCGGTCGCATGGCTGGCCCGCGCCCTAGCCTAAAACGAGACGCTTGATCCGGAGCGGCCGCTCCGGTATCTCTCGCCTCCTCTTCGGGTCCCCATCGTCTAGAGGCCCAGGACACCGCCCTCTCACGGCGGGAACAGGGGTTCGACTCCCCTTGGGGACGCCAAAGATATCGATGACTTAAGGCCGCCTTCGGGCGGCTTTTTCGTTTTGTGCGGGAGTCATATGGCAGAGTAACGACCGCGTTTACCTTCCGCCATGACGGATTTATTCGAGGAAAATCCTGATTGATGGCCGTCACGCAGCAGAATTATTATGCTATTTTCTTGCCATTTCCGTTGCCAATGCCGCCTTGTACTTTTCTAGAAAAGATAAATATTTTGCCGGCAGCCTGCTATCAGATTGGGCGAATTTCATTTGCTCGTCGGTAAGAATTTTGGCGTCCTTTGTTTTGACATCGGTGTCTCCGACAAACCTGTTAAATTCTAATCGAATTCTGTATTCCGATACTAAAGCAATAGAGAAAGAATTCATCACCATTCGACATATATTACAAGGCGGCTTACGTCCGTAAACAGGGAGTATTGGCCCAAGCTTATCCAACTTCCTTGGATCGTCACCCGCATTTTTTAATTGTCTCGCATAGTCCAAAAGTAAATTCTGCTCTGCGTGATGATCTCCGCCCACCATCGTAGGAATATTAGATACGACAACCTTAGTTTCCTTCGTCTCCGCTCTCAGTCCTTCGTCGATTTTGTTGGTGGATGGCGTTGAATTTGACGAAAAGTAATATTTCCCTCCGACGTTCATTATCTGAACCTCTTGAATTTTCGAGGTAATTTTCTTACTAAACTCACCTATTTTTATTGCAGCAGCTTGCGTTCTTCGCACAACACCTGCTGTTGAGCCGGCCATTGGAGCTTCTTTGATCTCCTTGGTCTCAGCCGTAAGCGTCGCGCGCTGGATGACCGTACAGCCGAACGGACTCGTCTGCGCCGAATCTCCAGGTAAGCGACCGAATTTCGTCGCAGGGGGTGGAACAGCTGGGGGCGCAACCGCCGCCCCTTTTGGCTGGCCCGAAGATGATCGGCGGAACTTGGTCGGCGGCGGTGGAATCGGTTGTCGTGCCACGGCGATATCCCAGAACGTTCGTTCGCGCAGGCTACCACAGCGCCAACGTGGGCACGTTGATATCCGACCGATCCTATTGGAAGCGCTTCTCCGCGAGCCGGCACGACTCGTCCCGTTCGGTCGTGCTGTTGAATGACCGGGCAACCCCCATCACCGCTTCCCGCCAATCCCCGGATTGATCGCCAGCGCCGCGCCGGCGGCGCCGCCCGCGTCATAGGCGTCCGGCTGGATGAAGCGCCGGCCAGTCCTGACCGTGCGGAGCTGCAGGTTGAGCTTGGCCAGTTCCGCATCCACGACCGAGCTTTTGACCAGCACCAGATCGCGTCCGTTGCTGCGGTTGGCGTCGTCGCGCGCGGCCTTCATCGTCCCCAGCTTGTCGGCGATCGACGCGACCATGCCCAGCGCGAACGAGCTGTTGGCCAGGTGGCGGTCCTTATGGGCGAAGCGCTGGTAGTCGCGCGAAGTCTTGAACCGGCCCAGCTCGGTCCGGACCGCATTGTCGATCAGGTCGGTCAGGTAATGCGCGACCGACACATCCGCGCGCAGGCCGAAGAAGACATAGCGGAACGCGCCGGCGCCGTTCTTCTCGCGCCAGATCTTGCAGTCGCAGAAATCGGCGACCGCGCTGACGCAGCCGTCGAGCGGGATGCGCTTCTTGCGCCCGGTCTCGAACGCCAGCTGCTCGCACGGCTCGGCGGCGAGCTCGACGTCGCTCAGCGACAGATCGTAGCGGTCGAGCAGTTCGGCGACCTTGGCCGCGGCGGCCAGCGCCTCGTCCTCGGTACAGCCATTATCGATGGTTTTGGCGCGCAGGCCCTGGATGCGGGCATGGAGCTTGTCGAGGTCGGCGGCGGACATGGACCGACCATAGGCGATGCCCACGCCGGCCGCCACGGGGAAACGGGCTTGATGCGGGCGCGGCGCCCCTGCGAGAGTGGGACCCTGTTTCCTTGACCCGCCGGAGCCCCGATGACCGACGTGCTGATCACCGAATTTCTCGACGAGGCGGCACTGGCCGCGCTCCGGGCCGAGTATGCCGTGCATTACGATCCGGGCCTGTGCGAACGGGCGGACGAGATCGCGGCGCTGGCGCCGGGCGTGCCGGCGCTGATCGTGCGCAATCGGACCCAGGTGCGGGGCGCGGTGCTGGCGGCGTTCGACCGGCTGAAAGTGATCGGCCGGCTCGGCGTCGGGCTCGACAATATCGACGTGCCGGCGGCCGAGGCGCTGGGCATCGAGGTCTGTCCGGCGACCGGCGCCAATGCCGCCTCGGTCGCGGAATATGTCATGGCCGCCTGCCTGATCACGCTGCGCCCCATCTGGCAGTCGAATGCGGCCGTGCTGGCCGGCGCCTGGCCGCGCAACCAGCTGATGTTCAACGAGGTCCAGGGCAAGCGCCTGGGCCTGATCGGTTTCGGCTCGATCGGCGGCGAGGTCGCGCGCCGGGCGCTCGCCCTGGGTATGGCGGTGGTCGCGGTCGACCGGCCCGGCGCCGATCCGGCCCGGCTGCTGGCCGCCGGCGTCACCCCGGTCGATCGCGCGACCCTGTTGGCGACATCCGACGTGGTCAGCCTGCACGCGCCCTCGACGCCGGAGACCTATCACCTGATCGATGCCGTGGCACTCGCTGCCATGAAGCCGGGCGCCGTGCTGATCAACAGCGCGCGCGGCGGCATGGTCGACGAGGCGGCGCTGGCGGCGGCGTTGCATTCCGGCCATCTGGCCGCCGCCGTGCTCGACGTGTTCGAGGATGAACCGCTGAAGGCCGGCTCCGGCCTGATCGGCGTGCCGAACCTGTTCCTCACGCCGCATGTCTCCGGCGTGACCGTCGAATCGAACGCGCGCGTGTCGGCGGTGACGGTCGCCAACGTGCGACGGGTATTGGGCAAGCGGTAGGCGAGCGCGTTCACCGCGGCACGCCCCCGCGAAATGCGGGAGAGGGTATTGGGTGGGGGTGTCGCTAGCGTAGGATAGCCAAGCAGAACCTACTTAGGACAGGCTCGCTTGCCAAAGGATCAGCAGCCCGTCCTCGGGATCGAGCCGGCTGCCGGCCTGGACGAAGCCGTTCGCCGCCAGGACGCGCTGCGAGGCGATATTGTCGGCCGCGGTTTCGGCGGTCAGCCGATGGATGCGGGCGTCCCCGGCGGCAAGGCTGAGGATCTCGGCCACCGCGCGGGTCGCCAGCCCCTGCCCGCGCCGGGCCGCGACGATGCCATAGCCGATCTCGACCGCACCATCGGCCGAGGGACCGTGCTTATAGCCACAGAGGCCCGCGACCGTGCCGTCCACCACGACGAGCCAGCTGCCCGGGCCGTGGTGCGTGCGCAGATCCTCGGCGACGCGCCGCAGGTATTTGAGCACGCCAGGGCGATCGACGCCGCCCTCCGGCAGGTTCAGCCCCTCGAACCCGCCCTCGCCCGCCAGCATCCAGGCGAAATGGGCGTCGGTCGCGGGGATCAGCTTCATGTGCCCACGGCCGCCGCGATCAGCACCCGGCCGGCCGAGGCCAGCGCCCGGGCCGGGCCTTCGGCGCCCAGCGCCTGGCCGGCGGTATAGGCGCCGTCGATGATCAGCTGCAGCTGGTCGGCCAGCCCCTGCGGGTCGCGTGCGCCGGCGGCCGCGGCCAGCGTGCGCAGACGGTCGTTGACCTTGTGCTTGTGCGCGCGGATCACCGCGTCGGCCGGCAGGGTCGACCCGGGAAATTCGGTCGCGGTATTGAGGAACGGACAGCCGCGATAAGCATCAGCCAAGGTGCGCCGCATGATCGCGTCGAGCAGGGTTTCGAGCTGCCGGCGCGGCTCACCCGGATGCGTCGCCAGCGTCCGCTCCCAGCGCTCCCAGAACTCGACATTGCGCCGCTCCAGATAGGCCGCGACCAGATCGTCCTTGGACGGAAACGCCCGGTACAGGCTCATCTTGGCCACGCCGGCCGCGGCGATGATCGTGTCGATGCCGACCGCGCGCACGCCCTGGTGATAGAACAGCTCGCTGGCGACATTCAGAATCCGGTCGCGCGCCGACAGCTTGTCGCCAGAAGAGGGAGCCACGCTCATGTCACATGCCGTCCTGCATCATTCATGGTTGACATGATACAGACCTGTCTCTCACATTGCCAGCGTTACAGCAGCGTTGAGGAAAACGGTCGATGGCGCGCCTGAGAAATCTGCATTACGGCTGGATCGTCGCCGCCGTCACGTTCCTGACCCTGCTGGCCGCCGCCGGCGTGCGCTCGACGCCGAGCGTGCTGATGGTGCCGCTCGAGACCGAATTCCACTGGAGCCGCGCCACGATCTCGGGCGCGGTCGCCGTCAATATCCTGCTCTACGGCCTGATCGGCCCGTTCGCCGCCGCGATCATGGAGCGGTTCGGCATTCGCCGGACCATGCTGTGCGCGCTGACCGTGATCGCCATCGGCGTCGCGACCACGCCGCTGATGACCCAGCCCTGGCAGCTGGTCCTGCTGTGGGGCGTCGTGGTCGGCAGCGGCACCGGCGTCACCGCCATGGTGCTGGGCGCCACCGTCGTCGCCCATTGGTTCACCGAGCGGCGCGGTCTGGTCATGGGCATCCTGACCGCCAGCACCGCCACCGGGCAGCTCGTATTTCTGCCGATGCTGGCCAGCTTCGCCGAGGCCTATGGCTGGCGCTCGGTCTCGCTGACCGTGGCGCTGGTCGCCGCCGTGATGGTGCCGATCGTGGCGATCTTCATGCGCGACCGGCCGGGCGACATCGGCTTGCGCCCCTATGGCGAGCCGGAGGGCGTCGAGCCGCCGGTCCGGGTCACCGGCAACCCGGCGCTGCGCGCGATCAACGCGCTGTTCAGCGGCTTCAAGTCGCGCGATTTCTGGCTGCTGGCCGGCAGCTTCTTCGTCTGCGGCGCCAGCACCAACGGGCTGATCGGCACCCACCTGATCCCGGCCTGCATCGACAATGGCATCACCGAGGTGACCGGCGCCGGGCTGCTCGCCGTGATGGGCATCTTCGATTTCTTCGGCACGACGCTGTCGGGCTGGCTCAGCGACCGCTGGAACAACCGCTATCTGCTGGCCTGGTATTACGGCCTCCGCGGTCTGTCGCTGCTGTTCCTGCCGTTCGCGTTCGATCTCAGCTTCACCGGCCTGTCGATCTTCGCCGTGTTCTACGGGCTCGACTGGATCGCGACCGTGCCGCCGACCGTGCGGCTGGCGACCAACGCGTTCGGCAAGGAAAACGTCGGCATCATGTTCGGCTGGATCGCGGCCGCCCACCAGCTGGGCGCCTCGTTCGCCGCCTATGGCGCGGGCCTGATCCGGACCGACCTCGGCTCCTACACCCAGGCCTTCATGATCTCGGGCGGGTTGTGCCTCGGCGCCTCGGTCATGGTGCTGTTCATCGGCATGAAGAAACGCGGCACCGGCACGCTGCAGCCGGCGGCGCTCGCGGCGGAATAGCGCGGCCGCGCCGGGCGGCTGGTGCCGCCCGGTGGTTCATGCTGACATGGCGCCCTGCAATCCGGAGCTGCCATGTCCACCGACAAACCCACCAAGATCGAGACCCGCCTGACCCATGCCGGACGCCGGCCGCAGGACCATTACGGCGCGGTCAATCCACCGGTCTATCACGCCTCCACCATCGTGAAACCGTCGCTCGACGCGTGGGAGGCCGCGCACAAGCCGGGCTTCACGGGCTATATCTACGGCCGCAATGGCACGCCGACGACCCGTGCGTTCGAGACCGCGATGGCCGAGATCTACGGTGCCGAGGACGCGGTCGCGGTCTCGTCCGGCATGGCCGCGATCGCGGTGGCGATGACCGCGCTGACCAAGGCCGGCGACCATGTGCTGGTGACCGACAGCGCCTATTTCCCCTGTCGCAAATTCTGCGACGGCGTGCTGAAGAAATACGGCGTCGCGACCAGCTATTACGACCCGACGATCGGCGCCGGCATCGCCGGCCTGATCCGGCCGGAGACCCGCCTGATCGTCACCGAATCGCCGGGCTCGCTCACGTTCGAGATGCAGGATATCCCGGCGATCGTCGCGGCGGCCCATGCGCAGGGCGTCAAGGTGATGACCGACAATACCTGGGCGACCGCGCTCTATTTCAACCCGCTCGACCATGGCGTCGATGTCGTGGTCGAGGCGGCGACGAAATATATCTCGGGCCATTCCGACGTGATGATCGGCCTGGTCGCCGGCCGCGGCCCGGACACGCCGCTGCTGCGCCAGACCGCCCGCCTGCTCGGCAATTGCTCCGGTCCCGACGATCTCTACCTGGCCCAGCGCGGGTTGCGCACCATGGCGGTGCGCCTCGCGCGCAACCAGGCGAACGGCCTGGCGCTGGCGCGCTGGCTGCAGGGCCGACCCGAGGTCGCGCGCGTGCTGCATCCCGCCCTGCCCGACCATCCCGGCCATGCGATCTGGCGGCGCGATTTCACCGGTGCCTCCGGCCTGTTCGGGGTCGTGCTACATCCGGTGGCGCGGCCGGCGCTGGCGGCGTTGCTCGACGGGCTGACGCTGTTCGGCATGGGCGCCAGCTGGGGCGGTTTTGAAAGCCTGATCCTGCCGGCCGATCCGCGCGCGCTGCGCTCCGCCACGACATGGGACATGCCAGGCCCGCTTTTGCGCATCCATGCCGGGCTGGAAGACCCGGACGATCTGATCGCCGATCTCGAAGCCGGCTTCGACCGGCTGGCGCGGGCCGGAACCTGACCCCACATAGAGCCGTAGACCCTAAGCACGGCTAAGACGGAGGAAACCATGGCGACCCTATCGAGAGTGCTCGCGACCCTGGCGATCACCGGCCTCGCGGCCGGCGGCGCGCTGGCCCAGACGCCGTCGAGCACCACGTCGCTGCAGCAGACCGCACCCTCCGCCGACACGACGCCGCCCGGCACCGGTGCCGCCGACCTGCCCCATGGCCCGATCGTCAATGGCAAGCAGTTGCAGCCCCGCGCCGGCCAGCCGCCGTCGCGCCAGGAGACCAACCAGATCGACCAACTGGTGAAATCGACTCCGCCCGACGCCGCAGCCGACGGCCCGATCGTGCAGCCGCGCGACCTGTTCGGCAACCCGCTGGGCGGCAGCCCGGGGCTGGATCCGAAGAAGCCGTAACCGGCCCGCCCTTGATCCGTCCAGCCGCGGGCCCATCTACCCCCGGGTAGAATCCCCCCGAAAGGACTGCTTCTTGGACGCCCCACCGACCGCCGCGCCCCGTCGTCGCGGCAGCCTGGCCACGCTCGGCACGCTCGCCCCCTATCTCTGGCCGCCCGGCGAGTTCGGTCTGCGCGTCCGCGTCGTCCTCGCCGTCTGCTGCCTGATCGTGGCCAAGGCCGCGAACGTCTATGTGCCGATCCTCTATAAGCGCGCGATCGATGCGCTGGGCGGCGGGGCCGGCAACGGCGCCGGCTCGGTCGCGGCCGTCATCACGGCGGTGCCGCTGGCGCTGATCCTGGCCTATGGCACGGCACGCGTGCTGTCGCTGATCTTCGCCGAGCTGCGCGACGCGGTGTTCGCCCGGGTGACCCAGCGCTCGATCCGGACGCTGGGCTTGCGGGTGTTCCGCCATCTCCATGCCCTGTCGCTGCGCTTTCACCTGGCGCGGCAGACCGGCGGCCTGACCCGCTCGATCGAGCGCGGCACCAAGGGCATCGAGACCCTGCTGCAATACATGCTGTTCAACATCGTGCCGACCCTGTTCGAGATCGCGCTCGTCTGCGCCATCCTGTGGCACCTGTTCGACTGGCGCTTCGCGGCCGCGACCTTCGTCACGGTGACGCTCTATATCGCCTATACGCTGATGATCACGGAATGGCGCACCAAGTACCGCCGCCAGATGAACGAGGTCGATTCCGAGGCCAATACCAAGGCGGTCGACAGCCTGCTGAATTACGAGACGGTCAAGTATTTCGGCAATGAGGAGCATGAGGCCGCCCGCTTCGACGGCGCGCTCAGACGTTACGAGCGCGCGGCGGTCAAGAGCCAGGTCTCGCTCTCGATCCTCAATATCGGCCAGGCTGCGATCATCTCGGTCGGGCTGACCATCGTCATGTACATGGCCGGCGTCGGCATCGTGAACCACACGATGACGCTGGGCGATTTCGTGCTGGTGAACACCTATCTGGTCCAGCTGTACCAGCCGCTCAATTTCTTCGGCTTCGTCTATCGCGAGATCAAGCAGTCGCTGATCGACATGGAGCGGATGTTCGAGTTGATGTCGGTCGAGCGCGAGATCGCCGACGCGCCGGACGCGCTGCCGCTCGCGGTCGCCGGCGCCACGCTGGAATTCCGCGACGTGCATTTCGGCTACGACCCGCGCCGCGAGATCCTGAAGGGCGTCAGCTTCACCGTGCCGGCCGGCCATACCGTCGCCGTGGTCGGCCCGTCCGGCGCCGGCAAATCGACGCTGAGCCGCCTGCTGTTCCGCTTCTACGACGTCGATGCCGGCCAGATCCTGATCGACGGCCAGGATATCCGCGACGTGACCCAGAAGAGCCTGCGCGCGACGCTCGGCATCGTGCCGCAGGACACGGTGCTGTTCAACGACAGCATCACCTACAACATCGCCTACGGCCGCCCCGGCGCCTCGACCGCCGAGATCGAGCAGGCCGCGCGCATGGCCCATATCCATGATTTCATCCTGGCCATGCCCGACGGCTACCAGACCATGGTCGGCGAGCGCGGGCTGAAGCTGTCGGGCGGCGAGAAGCAGCGGGTCGCGATCGCGCGGACCATCCTCAAGGACCCGGCGATCACCTTGTTCGACGAGGCGACCAGCGCACTCGACACCAATACCGAGCGCGAGATCCAGACCAACCTCAAGGAAGTCAGCCGCGGCCGCACCACGCTCGTCATCGCCCATCGCCTGTCGACCATCATCGACGCCGACGAGATCATCGTGCTGGAGGCCGGCCGCATCGCCGAACGCGGCCGACATTTCGACCTGGTCGCCGCCAAAGGCCGCTATGCCGAGATGTGGCGCCGGCAGCAGGAAGCCGCCGAAGCCGGCCAGCCGATCGAGGTCCCGCCGCCGTTCTATCAGCCGGCGTAGGATTAATTTATCAGTCTCAGGCGGCAATCATGTTCGACTGTTCGCACGTTAAGGTTAAGCTGACGCGGGTTCGTCGCGATGCCACCTCGAGTGAGCGCTTTTCGTGAAATTATTCGTTCTGTTCGCGGCGCTGACTTTGATCGGCATCGGTCGGCCATATCGCGCCGATGCAGCGGAAGAAGTTCCGCTGATTGGATGTGCGATCGAGACCGCATTCGACAAAGCGCCCGCGCTATCTCCTTCGTGGAAGACGACGGGCCTTCCGACCGAGATCGCTCATGAACTGGCGTTCTACGCGACCGAAGGCGACAACATGCCGGTGCTGGCCCCTCGCGGATGGCAATGTCATGGCACCGGTGGCTCCTCTGGAACCTACCTGTACATATGGCCGACAGGAGAGCCGTCCGATCAATTACCTCCAAAGGGCGAATTCGTGTCGTACAGCCTGACATCAAATTCCGGGCTCCACGTGCTGGAGACGCTGGCGCGTGAGCGACGGCTACGAAACAAGCATTGGACCCCGCAAGAGGACGCGAACCTCGTTTCGACATTCAAATACTACGGCGCCGATTTCTCTTTCGCAGATTGCGGCACGCCGTTCCCGGCAAATCGGCTGGCGGATCGAGGGCCAAACATCGTCGAGTTCGAGACGCCCCCAAACCAGAGAGGCGTCGGCGCCCGGGGGCGCCTGTGAGGGCGAGATATCCCCGCTTGCGACATTCGGATTTGTCGAGTTCTCCAAGCTCGACGAAACTCGATCGATGGTCGTTAGGCTGCCCGGTGAACAGTCGGCACTCGCGAGAGAAATCGTAAGGGCATCGATCGAAAGCGCGGCTGCGTCCCCGCTGTCCGTCGAGTCGAGCGTCCGACGACGCGACTGACCGCAGACCGTCAGATCAAAGCCCAATCAGCGCCGCGAGTTTGCCTCTGACTTCGGCCAGCAGCGGCGCCGGCACCGCCGCGCCGGCGAAGGTGAGCGCCCGCGCCAGGGTATCGATGCTGCGGGGATGGCTGGTCAGGATTTCACCGCCGATCGGCAAGCCGTCCGGGAGGACGGCGCTGGTCGGGAACGGGCGCACGCGGGTGGTGATCGGACAGACGATTGCGAAGCGGGTCGCTTGCCAGAAGGCGATCGGCGAGACCACCAGCGCCGGACCCCGACCGCTCTGCTCGCGCCCGACGCGCGGGTCGAGATCGATCCACACGAGATCGCCCGCCTCCGGCGCATAGACCGGTTCAGTCACCAGTCTCGCGCCCCACATCCGGTCCCCAGTCGAACGCATCCTGCATGGCGTCGGGGGCCATGCCGACCAGCAGTTCCGCCAGATCGTAGCGCGGCCGCGTGGCGGAGATGACGATACGATCACCCTCGGCCTCGATTTCGACGCGGGTGCCTTCAACCAGCCCGATCTTGCCGGCAATGTCCTTCGGAATGCGCAAGCCCAGGCTATTGCCCCACCGCGCGAGTTGCACCTGCATCGCCGCCTCCCGGATATCCGAAAGCTATCCTACGACATATGCGTCCCCTCTTCAATCTCGTGTCTTCCTTATGGCCGTGGAGACACCCGGGCCCCTCGGGTGTTCATTGTGCGACACGCTCGATCACGGATGAAAGTGAACCATGGCATCGCTGCGGCGAAGCGGGAAAATCGGGGCGGTCTTGGTGCTGCTGCTGGCGTCGACCACGCTGGCCCAGGCCGAGGATCTGGAGGCGGCGACGGCCGCGCGGATGGGGGACTATCCGACCGCGGTCGCGCGCTGGTCTGCCTTCGCGCAGCAGGGCGACCCGGATTCGGCCTATCGGCTGGGCCAGGCCTACGAGACCGGCCAGGGCGTGCCGCGCGATCCGCGCCAGGCGGATTACTGGTACCATTTCGCCGCCGCGAACGGCTCGGGGCCGGCCGCCTATGCGCTGGGGTTCCAGGCCGAGCACACCGAGCGGCCCGACGGGCTGCCGCAGGATCCCGATGCGGCGATCCGCTGGTATCGCCAGGCGCTCACTGCCGGAGACCCCCGGGCCCGCGAACGGTTGGCCGCGCTGGGCGCCGGCGAGAGCGAGGGCGAGAAGCCGGCGCGCCATGCGCCCGCCCCGGCACCGGCCCGCATCGTCGTCCCCGTGCCGGCCCCCCATCCGGTCGCGCGCCCGCCGGCGCCGGCGGCGCCGGACAGCGATTTCGAGCGCGTCGTCGGGATCTGGCGCGCTCATGGGCTGGAAGGCACCGATTCGACCGCCATCGCCGCCCTGGTCGCGGCGGCGAAGCAGGGCCAGCCGATCGCTCAATATGATCTGGCCTATGCCTATGAACATGGGCTGGGCGTGCCGGCCGAACCGGTGCGCGCCTATGCCTGGTACCGGCGCGCCCAGCGCGCGAACGGTCCGGCGCGGCTGCGCGAAGCGGCGGAAACCAACGGCAACGCGCTGGGCGCCAAACTATCCGACAGCCAGAAGCAGGCGGCGGAGCGGGTCGATACCCAATAGCTACCGGTCGAGCAGCGGCCCCGGCAAGGCCACCAGTTCGCCCGCCGTCAAGGCCCGGTCGGCCGTCAGATCGGGATTGGCCGCGAGCAGCTGATCGAACGGCGGCCGATAGCGCGGCGCGCGATAGGCCGCGCGATAGAGCGTGCGCAGCGTGTCGCCCCGGCGCGCCGGGATGAACAGCAGATTGACTTCGGCCGGCACGGGTGCCGCCGCGGTCTGCGGCGGGCTCGGCACCGGCGGCGTTGGCGCGGCGGCGGTCTGGACCGGCGACGCCGACGGTGAGGGCGATGCGGCGGCCACGGTCGGTGCCGGCGGTGGCGCGGTGTCGTCCGACAGAGCCCAGAGCCAATAGCCGACGCCGACCGCCACGATCAGCAGCATCGTCGGGATCGCGATCCGGGACGCGCCCCGGGCCGCCCGGGTCAGCAGGCCCGTGGACAGGACGGCCGCGCGGCGCGGTTCGATGCTGATCGGCGGCCGAACCCGGACGGGCGCCGCCACCGCTGGCGCGCCGCCCCGGATCGCCGCCTCGGCCGTGACATAGTCGATCGGCAGGCGGCGGCGGGCCGCACCGGCCTGCAGCACCCGGTCGCCGAGCGACAGCAGTCGGCGGGGAATGCCGCCGGCCTCGATCACGATCGCCTCGATCGCCTCGGGCGTCAGCAGTTTCGCCGGATCGTCGGCGCCGGCCTGGCGCAGGCGATGCTCGATCAGCCCGCGCGCCTCGACCGGCGTCAGCAGCGGCAGCCGGATGCGCACGCTGGCCCGGCGATCGAGCGCTGCCGCCGCCGGCCGCGAGAACAGGGCGACGAACGGCGGCCGGACCACCAGCACGATCGACACCAGCGAGTCATCCTGGCCGGCCAGATCGGCGATCGAACCCAGCGCCTGCAGCGCGCTGTCGCTCAGCGCTTCCGTATCGTCGACCAGCAGCACGGTCGCCTGGCCGGCCGCGGCCCGTTCGGTCAGCAGCCGCTTCAGATCCTGCGCCGGCGGCGGCGGCGCGAACGGGCCGGCCAGCATGTCGCCCAGCATGACGAACAAAGCCGCCCGGTCGAAATCGGGCCGGGTGATCCAGCCGACGCGCACCCGGTCGGGATCGGCCGCGCGCTCGTAGGCGCGCAGCAGCTCGGTCTTGCCGGCACCGGGCCAGCCTTCAAGCGTGATGACCCCGGTCCGCCGGCGCACCTGGTCGGCGATCGCGTCGAGCGCGCTCAACCGCCCGGCGGTCCCGACCTGGAACGAGCCATCGGCGACCGCATCGAACGGCATCTGCCGCAGGCCGTAAAACGCTTGATCCATCGGGGCTCCAGCCAGTGATCCGACGGGCAGACTCGCGGCCTGCCCATTGGATTAACGCTTACCCGCGGAACGGGTGCCCTGCGCCGCCTGGGTCATTTTCCGGGCAGCGGCCGCCTTACCCCAGACTCTTGCTGCGCTTGTACTGGTACAGCGCCGCGCCGAACACGCCCATCGAGACGAAGGTGATGATCACGGTGGCGAGCGCGTTGATCTCGGGGCTGAGGCCGAGGCGCACCTTGGAGAAGATCACCAGTGGCAGGGTGGTCGAGCCGGGCCCCGAGACGAAGGCGGTGATGACCAGATCGTCGAGGCTCAAGGAAAACGCCAGCAGCCAGCCGGCGACCAGTGCCGGGGCCATCAGCGGCAGCGTGATCAGGAAGAACACCTGGATCGGCCGCGCGCCCAGATCCATCGCCGCCTCCTCGACCGAGATGTCCATGCCGGCAAGCCGGCTCTGCACGATGACGGCGACGAAGCTCAAGGTGAAGGTGATGTGCGCCATGATGATGGTCAGCACGCCGCGCCCGGCCGGCCAGCCGATCGCCTGTTCCAGGCCCACGAACATCAGCAGCATCGAGATGCCGGTGATGATCTCGGGCATCACCAGCGGTGCCGTCACCATGCCGGCGAACAGGGTTCGGCCGCGGAATTTCGTGAAGCGCGACAGCACATAACCCGCGATCGTGCCGATCACCAGCGCGCCGGTCGCGCTCGCGACAGCGACCTGCAGCGACAGCCAGGCCGCATCCAGGATCTGGTCGTTATGGGCCAACGCGCCGTACCATTTGACCGAAAAGCCGGACCAGACCGTGACCAGCTTGGATTCGTTGAAGGAATAGACCACCAGCGACGCGATCGGGCCGTAGAGGAAGATCAGGCCGAACACCAAAGCCGTCGGCAGGAACCAGCGGCCGCGGCCGAAGCCGCCGCTCATGATGCCGCCCCATCGGCGGCACGCGCCTGGGCGCGCTGCAGCAGCATCAGCGGCACGACCAGCAGCGCCACCATGACGACGGTGACGGCCGACGCCATCGGCCAGTCGCGGTTGGCGAAGAACTCGCTCCACAGCTGGGTCGAGATCGTCAGCGTATCGGCGCCACCCAACAAGGTCGGGATGATGAACTCGCCGACCGCCGGGATGAACACCAACAGCGAACCCGCGATGATGCCGGGCAGCGACAGCGGCAGGGTGATCGCCCAGAACGCGCGCAACGGCCGGGCGCCCAGATCCATCGCCGCCTCGAGCAGCGCCCCGTCGAGCTTTTCCAGGGTCGCGTAAAGCGGCAGCACCATGAAGGGCAGATAGGCATAGACCATGCCGATATAGACGGCGGTCTGGGTGTTGAGGATGTTGAGCGGCTGGTCGATCACGCCGAGCCAGATCAGGAAATTGTTGAGCAGGCCATTGTCCTTGAGGATGCCGATCCAGGCATAGATCCGGATCAGGAACGAGGTCCAGAACGGCAGCACGATCAGCATCAGCAGCACCGGCCGGAGCGTCGGCTGGGCGCGCGCGATGGCATAGGCCATGGGATAGCCCAGCAGCAGGCAGAACAATGTCGTGACCGCGGCATTGCGCAGCGAGCTCAGGTAGGACAGCAGATAGATCGGGTCGTCGCTGAACAGCCGGATGAAATTATCCAGGTGCAGCGTGATCTGCAGCGCGCTGTCGTCACCCAGTGTGAACAGCGGCGTGTAAGGCGGGATGGTCGAATCGCTGTCGGCGAAGCTGATCTTCAGCACCAGCAGGAACGGCACCAGGAAGAAGACCGCCAGCCACAGATAGGGCGCGCCGATGACCAGGCCGCGGCCGGGCAGCCGGCGGCCGACCGCCTTGAGGAGACCGCTCACGGATCGACCAGGATCGAGGCGGCCGCGGCCCAGCCGACCGTCACCTCCTCGTCGCGCGCGAAGGGCTGATCGTCCCAGCGGCCGAGGTTGGGCGCGGTCGCCTTGACGAGTTTTCCGCCGGCAAGCGTCACGTGATAGACGCAGGCATCGCCCAGATAGGCGATGTCGCGCACCCGGCCGGCGAGGCGATTGGGCAGATCCAGCCCCTCGCCCGGCTTGGCCAGGCGCAGCTTCTCCGGCCGGACCGCGACGCAGATCGCGGCACCGGGGGCGTAGGTGCCGGCCGGCCCGACCGTCAGATCGGCACCGGCCTCGGCGCTCTCGACCAGGGCATGGTCGCTGAAGCTCTGCTTCAAGCGGCCCTCGAACAGATTGACCGAGCCGATGAAGTCGGCGACGAAGCGGCTGTGCGGGAACTCGTAGATCTCGTTCGGCTTGCCGACCTGGACGATCTTGCCGTGGTTCATCACCGCGATCCGGGTCGACATGGTCATCGCCTCCTCCTGGTCGTGGGTGACCATGACGAAGGTGATGCCGACCTGTTCCTGGATCTGGCGCAGCTCGTACTGCGTCGCCTCGCGCAGCTTCTTGTCGAGCGCCGACAGCGGCTCGTCGAGCAGCAGCACCTTGGGCCGCTTGATGATCGAGCGGGCGAGCGCCACGCGCTGGCGCTGGCCGCCGGATAGCTGCCCGGGCTTGCGCTTGGCCAGCGGTCCCAGTTGGACCAGGTCGAGCGCCTGGCCGACCCGGCGTTTGATCTCGCCCTTGTCCACGCCGTCGCGGCGCAGGCCGAAGGCGACATTGTCCTCGACGCTCATGTGCGGGAACAAAGCGTAGGACTGGAACATCATGTTGACCGGGCGTTCATACGGCGGCACGCGGCTGACGTCCTGGCCGTCGATCACGATCCGGCCGGCGTCGGGCGTGACGAAGCCGGCCAGCATACGGAGCAGTGTCGTCTTGCCGCAGCCCGACCCACCCAGCAGCGCGAACAGCTCGCCGCGATGGATGTCGAGCGAGACCTCATCGACCGCGCGCGTGTCGCCGAACAGCTTCACCAACTGATCGATCTTGATATGGGCTTCGGCCGAAGGATCGCGCCAGGGCTCGCTGTCGCGAACGGAGGGGTGTGTCACGGGGCCGGATACCTTTATCGGGGCTGAAAAGTGCGGGGCGGCACCGTTCCCGATGCCGCCCGTCCCTCTATTAATGCCCGCTCTTGATCTTCGTCCAGAGCCGGTTTTTCAAGCGCTCGATCTCCTTGGGCGAGACGGAGATCGAGAACAGCTTCGCCTCGACGTCGGCCGGCGGAAACACGCCGGGATCCTTGGCGATTTCCGGCTGCACGAACTTGATCGCGTCGGCATTGCCGCTCTGGCCGTAGATCGCGTTCGAGGTCTCGGCCATCACTTCGGGCTGCATGATGTAGTTGAGGAACTTCAAGGCCGCGTCCGGATGCGGCGCGTCCTTCGGCATGGCCATGGTGTCGATGTAGCGCTCGGAGCCTTCCTTGGGGATGTAATAGGCGACGGTCACGCCCTTGTTCGCCTCGGCCGCGCGCCGGCGGGCCAGGTTGATGTCGCTCGAATAGCCCCAGGCGACGCAGATATCGCCGTTGGCCAGGTCGTTGATATATTCGGAACTGTCGAACTTCCGGATGAAGGGCCGGATCTTCATGATCAGCTCGTAGGCCTTCTGGATATCGTCCTTGTTCTCGCTGTCCGGATTCAGGCCCAGGTAGTTGAGCGCGGCCGGGAACACGTCGGTCGGCGTATCCAGCATGGTGATGCCGCAGCCCTTGAACTTGGCCAGGATCGCCGGGTCGAAGAAGAACTTGAGGCTATCGACCGGGGCGTCGGGCGCGATCGCCTTGACCTTTTCCAAGACCACGCCGATGCCGGTCGTGCCGGTGACCCAGGGGATCGCGTGCGCGTTGTCCTTGTCGTACTTGGCCATGCGGGCGAGCAGGCCCTTGTCGAGATGGCTCCAGTTCGGCAGCTTCGACTTGTCGAGCGGCTGATAGATGCCCGACTGGATCTGCTGGGCCAGGAACGGCGTCAGCGAGGGCACGACCAGGTCATAGCCCGAATGGCCGGCCTTGAGCTTGCCGTCGAGCGTCTCGTTGGCGTCGTAGGTGTCGTAGGACACCTTGATCCCGGTCGCCTTCTCGAAATTGGCGATGGTGTCGGTGCCGATATAGTCGGACCAGTTGTAGATGTTGAGGACCGTGCTGTCGGCGGCCTGCGCCGCCCCTGAAAGCGCGACCAGCGCCGCCGCCGTGCCCAACAAAACCCGTCGCATCATCATGCCTTGTCCCCCTCTGATCGCCCGCAAAACCCCAATCGCCTCTCCATGGACGCGAGCGCTGGGACACCGGGATCCGACGTCTCAGGCGGACGCGTCGCCCCTTGTGAACACAGGCGTTTTCGAGAGAATGACGATGTCCGCATCCGAACAATTTCCAGCCACGCTTGTCAAGCGCGCGGGCGGGCGGGCGGAGAAACTCGCAAAAGCGCCTCGTGTCGTTCTGACACAGGTACGCCATTCAGCCGCCAACGAGCCCGCTTTCCGTCGGGAACGACGGCGCGCATGCTCGATCCGATTCGGCACCTACTGTGGCAGGCACTCTTCCATGATCCAAACCGATCCGTTCGACGGGGTTCTGCGTGATGACCGGCTTCATCTGCAACCGCTTGAGCCGCACCATGCCGAATCGTTGTTCGACGGGCTTCAAAACCCACGCCTATACGATTTCATCGACGATCAACCGCCGATCACGATCGAAGCTCTGCGGGCGCGCTATGTGAGGTTGGCGCGCCGCCGGTCACCCGACGGCAGCGAAATCTGGCTGAACTGGGCTGTCTGGTCGGCCGACGAGACGCGGTTCATCGGCTATGTCCAAGCGACGGTCACGCCTGACGAGCGCGCGGTTATCGCCTACGTCCTCTTTCCCGATGCCTGGGGCAAAGGCTACGCAAAGGCAGCCGTCACTCTGATGATGTCCCATCTGGCAGCGATCCGACCGAATTTGGATTTTCACGCCTATGCCGATGTTCGCAACCGCAGATCCATCGCGTTGCTGGACGCCCTTGGGTTCCGGCGCATCGCGGTCAGAAAAGACGCGGGAACAATCAGGGGCATGGCAAGCGACGAAGCTGAATTCAGCATGGTCAGATCATGTCCCTGAGCCGGAACCACAGCATCGCCAGCAGCAGCGCCGGCGTGCGCAGCGGGCCACCGGGGAAGGTGCCGTGCGGGATGCGGGCGAACAGGTCGAACCGTTCGGCCTGCCCCGCGATCGCCTCGGCCATGACGCGGCCGGCGATCCCGGTCAGCGCCACGCCCTGGCCCGAGAAGCCGTGGGCGAAGTAACTGGTCGGGCCGATGCGGCCCAGATGGGGCGCGCGGTTGACCGTGATATCGACCAGGCCGCCCCAGACCTGGTCGAACCGCACGTCGGCCAGCTGCGGGAAGGTCTGCAGCATCGACCGGCGCATCTGCTGCTTGAGGTCGGCCGGATCGCGGCCGGAATAGCTGACGCGGGCGCCGAACAGCAGCCGGTCGTCGGGCGTGCGGCGGTAGTAGTTCAGCACGAAATTCATGTCGCACACGGCCACGTCGTCGCGCAGCACCTGGCGCATGCGCGCGCGGCCCAGCCGTTCGGTCGCCGCGATATAGGTGCCGACCGGCGCGATCGTACGGCCGAGCCCCGGCACCAGCTTGCCCAGCAGCGCGTTGCCGGCGATGACCAGCGCCGTGGCCTGGACCCGGCCACCGGCCGTGGTCAGCGACGGCGCGGCCCCGGTATCGACCGCGACGACCGGCGATTGCTCGTGGATCGTCACGCCAGCGGCCCGGCAGGCCTCGGCCAGCCCCAGGGCATAGTTCAACGGATGCAGATGGCCGCCCTCGGGATCGTACAGGCCGCCGACGTAGCGCGGCGAGCCGACCCGGGCGCGCATTTCGTCTTGGCCCAGCAGCTGCGCGCTCTCATGCCCCAGCCCGTGCCATTCGGCCTGCATCGCCTTCAGATCGTCCAGGTGCCGCGGCTTGAGACCGGCGAACAGATAGCCCCGGGTCAGGCCGCAGGCGATGCCGTGGCGGGTGATCGTGTCGATCAGGAGCCGCTTCGCCTCCTCGGACAAGTGCCACAGCCGGCGCGCGTCGTCCGGCCCGACCCAGCCGGCCATGGTCGCGATCGACGGGTTGTAGCCGGTGACGATCTGGCCGCCGTTGCGGCCCGAGGCGCCCCAGCCGATCCGCTTCGCCTCCAGCACCGTGACCTTGAACCCGCGCAGGGCCAGATGCAGTGCCGCCGACAGGCCGGTATAGCCGGCGCCCAGCACCGCCACGTCGGCGCGGCTATTGCCGCGGAGCGGCGGATCGTCCGGGATCGGATTGGCCGTGCGCAGGTACCAGCTGTCGATATGGGCGGCGTCGTCGCTCAAACCCGCTCTCCCGCAATGCAACAAATTCGGCGTGTGCCCGGTTGGCGGCCGGCGGCCATCGGCGCATAGTACGGCACGACTATCGCAACGGCAGAGGAGCGCCGCCGGCCCGGTTCGGCGGCTGATACAGCATGAGTCTCCTGGAGACCTTCATCAAGGATCATCGGATCACCGAAGTGGAGTGCCTGGTGCCGGATCTGTCGGGCATCGCCCGCGGCAAGATCCTGCCGGCCGAGAAGTTCCTGCGCATCCTGCGCGATCGGGGCCTCCGGATGCCAGAGGCGATCTTCGTCCAGACCGTGACCGGCGATTTTCCGGACGACGAGGACGTGACCAGCCCCGAGAACAGCGACATCTACATGATCCCGGACGGCTCGACCATCCGCCTGGTGCCCTGGCACAAGGAGCCGACCGCCCAGGTGATCAGCGACTGCGTCTATGCCGACGGCGCCGCCGTCGACATCTCGCCGCGCTTCGTGCTGCAGCGCGTGCTGGAGCTCTATGCCGCCAAGGGCTGGAAGCCGATCGTGGCGCCGGAGCTGGAATTCTTCCTGGTCCAGATCAACACCGACCCGGACTATCCGCTGGTGCCGCCGGTCGGCCGCACCGGCCGGACCGAGAGCGGCCGGCAGGCCTATGGCATCGACGCGGTCAACGAATTCGACCCGATCTTCGAGGATGTCTACGATTACTGCGCGGCGCAGGAGATCGACATCGACACGCTGACCCATGAGGCGGGCGCGGCGCAGATCGAGATCAATTTCAACCATGGCGACGCGCTGTCGCTGGCCGACCAGGTGTTCCTGTTCAAGCGCACCGTGCGCGAGGCGGCCGTGCGCCACCAGATCTACGCGACCTTCATGGCGAAGCCGATGCAGGGCGAGCCCGGCTCGGCCATGCATATCCACCAGTCGATCGTCGATCTGGACTCGGGCCGGAACCTGTTCGCGAGCGACGACAATACCGACACCGACCTGTTCCGCGGCCACATCGCCGGCCTGCAGAAATTCCTGCCCGCGGTCATGCCGCTGTTGGCGCCGAACGTGAATTCCTATCGCCGGCTCATTGCCGGCACCGACGCGCCGATCAATGTGCATTGGGGCCGCGACAATCGGACGGTGGGATTGCGCGTGCCGCTGTCGGCCCCGGACAATCGCCGGGTCGAGAACCGGGTCGCCGGCGCCGACGCCAATCCCTATCTGGCGCTGGCCGCCTCGCTCGCTTGCGGCTATCTGGGCATGACGCTCAACCTCAGGCCCGAAGACCCGGTGCGCGGCAGCGCCCATGGCCGCCCCTTCACCCTGCCCCGCCACCAGTCCGACGCGCTGGAGAAGTTCAACGCCTGCGAGCCGCTGAAGGAGATCCTGGGCGCCAAGTTCATCGCCGCGGTGACCTATGTGAAGCTGGCGGAATACGAAGCCTATCAGCGGGTGATTTCGAGCTGGGAACGCGAGAACCTGCTGCTGAACGTCTAAAGGAAACCCGCGTGCCGCATATCATCATCGAATATTCCGCCAATCTGGCGGAGGTCGCCGCGATCCCCGACCTGCTGAGCGCGGTGCACCAGACCGCCGCCGGTTCGGGCGTGTTCGAAATCGGGGCGATCCGCACCCGCGCGGTCGGCCGCGAGCTGGTCATGATCGGCGACGGCAACCCGAACAACGGCTTCATCCTGATCATTGTGCGCCTGAAGGCCGGTCGCGAGCCGGCGGTGCAGGAGAAATTTGCGGCCGCCCTGATGGACACGGCGTCGCGCTATCTGGCGACCGCGTTCGAGGAACGCTTCGTCACCCTGAACGTCGAGATCCACGAGATCCCCAGTCTCAATCTGCGGCGGCGGTCGGGGGATTGACGACCGCCGCAAACCCTGTGGACCGATGCCACCCGCTGCTGCATCGCCTCGCGGGCAATAGCTGAGATGCGCAGGCTTTACTTCGCCCTTGCCGCGCTGGCCCTGCTATCCGGCCCGACCGTGCTCGGCGCCCAGCCGCAGCAGGCGGCCCAGAAGACGGCCCCGATCGAAGAGGTGACCGTGATCGGCCGGCGGCCGACGCCGGTCACGCCGACGACCAGCTACTGGGTCGAGGACGCCTACACGACCTATCCGCTGCTGGGGCCGAACTTCGCGCAAGGCCTCGTCATCTGGAATCACGCGGACTATTACAACAGCCTGGGACCGGCGGTGCCGCCGATCCGCGCGATGGAAGGGATGGCGGCGCTCGGCTGGGACATCGTGCGCCTGCAGCGCAACAGCCGCATCGTTCAGCGCCGCGCCGATACCTGGAACCTGGAAGTCGAGGACGTCGAGGAGAACCTGCAGAAGCAGATCGACAATGCCCGGGCGGAGGGCTACGCGCGCATCATCGTCGCCGGCCAGGAAATGGGCGGCGGCCTCGCGCTCGAAGCGTCGGAGCGGGTCGAGGGGCTCTACGGCGTCATCGCCTTCGCCCCCAATACCGGCATCGAATGGTGCGGCCGGACCAGTCACGGCAAGATGACCTGTCCGGAGGACCAGCCGCTCGACTTCAACGCCGAGATCATCCTGCAGCAGACCGGGGACCAGTTGCGCCTGGTCCATCCGGCACGACTGTTCGTGCTGTTTCCCAAGGACGATGCGGAGATGCCGCATCTGCGCGGGCCGATGGCGCACGAGATCCTCGGCCAGCGGACCGACCTCTCCTACCTATTGGTCGACGAGACAGGCGGCGTGAGCACCAACACAGGCGCGGACAAGCCCGAGTTCGATGCCTATGCCAGCTGCATGGACCTTTTCCTGCAGCCGGACCTCACGCCCAAGCCGGGCGAATTTCACTGCAACAGCGACGAGGTGCCGGCGGCACTCGCCGAGATGGGCGTGAAGCCCCATGGCGGCGAGGGCTGGTTCGGTTACAGCAATCGCGGGCAAACGATTTATCTGGAGCTGCCGTCCGGCGGCCGGGGCCCCGCGTTCTATGGCTGGGGTGCCGGTGCCAACGGCAAGACGCGGCCGGGCTTCCGGGCGGTCGAGCCGAAGGTCTCAGGCGACGTCTTCACCGCCGCGCTCGACCCCGATCGGGTGATGCGCGGCGTGCACCTCGGCGTGCAGCTGCGCCTCACGATCGACCAGGACGACGGTACCCGCACTGCCGCCGTCCTGCATCGCCTGCCGGGCAACAGTTAGGCTTCGCAAGACGATGCCTCTCCGCGCCGGCCCACGGCCGCCGTCAGCCGAATGGCCCGTGTCGTTATAGCGTGCCGTCGCGTCCCCGATGGATGGGAGCGGGTTCTCTCGAACCGATGCCGGCGCGGCAGCGAGCGACCCAAGTCGGGCCTACAAGATCGGTTTCGCCAGTCCTGAAACCGGCCGTTCGCCGCCGACCGGCAGACATAACTTCAGACCGGCAGACATAACTTCAGAATGTTGATTTCGAGGGCCGGACGAAGATGTTCGTCTGGCTATTCCAGATACGGCGTCAGCACATCTTCGATCCATTTCATGAATGCGCGGACGCGGCGCGACAGATTGCTCCGATGTGCGACGACGAGGGAGACGGCGAGCGCCCGGCGGCGAAAATCGGGCATGATCTCCACAAGCGCTCCATTCTCCAAGTATCGGCCAACCCCCAAAAGTGGCGCCTGAATCAGGCCAAGGCCGGCGAGGGCCGCAGCTTCGTAGGTCTGGGCGCTGTTGACGTGGAGCGCACCTGGCAACTGAAGCGTCGCGTAGCTGTCGCCGTCCGGATATTCCCATCCGTGGGGTTTTGCGCCCAGCATCGTCGAAAAATGAATTGTCCGATGTTCCTGACGCTGGAGATCTTCCAGCGATCGAGGGACGCCATAGCGCGCGAGATAGGCGGGACTGGCCGCGTTGACCATGCGCAGCAGGCCCAGCGGGCGGGCAATCAGCGTCTCGTCGCCGATGGGTCCAAGCCGCAAAACACAGTCGAACCCCTCTTGAACCAGATCGACTTGCCGATCCGTGCTCGACACCTCCAGCTCCAACTCGGGGTGCGCCGCCATAAAATCCGGCAAGGCCGGCACGATCGTCATGCGCGCCACCTCGGTCGGAAGGTCGACCCGCAAACGTCCGCGAAGTGCCACACGATCGCCTGCGAACATCGAGTGTAGGTCATCGACTTCCGCAAGCAGATCGCGGGCTCGGGCATGAAATGCGCGTCCGTCCTCCGTCAACTGCACGCTGCGCGTCGTCCGGTGCAGGAGCCTGACACCGACAACCTCTTCCAGCTTCCGGACCGCCGTTGAGGCCCTTCCCTTCTGAATGCCCAGGCTCTCGGCTGCGTGGGTGAAGCTCCCCATTTCTGCGACCGTTGTGAAGATGAGGAGGGGTTCGAGATTCTGCATTTCCGCGCCTCGACATTGTTCATCACGCAGAGAACAGTTTGTTCCATTTCTCGGTATTTATCATGAAATAGAGACACAGTAGGTTTCGGATATCGGGATTCCCCACCGGAGAATGAAAATGTCCGAAGCGATGAACGTGCCTGAAACGATGACCGTGCATCGCGCCCTATGGGCCGGACGGATCATGAGTGGGTTCGTGGTTATCGCTCTGCTGGCAGACGGCACTATTCAGCTTTTCGCGCCGGCACAGGTCGCGAACCTGTTGCAGGAGACCGGGTTCTCGATGGACCTGACGCGCGTGGTTGGTCCGATCATCCTCACCTGCGCCATCCTTTACGCCCTCCCGACGACCGCCGTCCTCGGCGCAATCCTGGTGACGGGCTTTTTGGGAGGTGCCATCTGCGCCCATGTCCGCATTGGTGAGTTGGGATCGCCGCCGGAAATCATCTCTTTGCTTCTGGGCGCGATGACATGGGGCGGCCTCTACGCGCGCGATCCCCGTATCCGGGCCCTTCTGCCGCTCATCCGTTGAACCAACAGGGGCAGTGCTCTGTCCCTCAAGATCGGGAGAAATCGCATGTTTTTAGTAATGGGAATCACGGGAAAAGTGGGCGGCGCAACGGCAGAAGGCCTGTTGGCGCACGGCAAGGAAGTACGCGCGCTGGTCCGCAATCGCGAGAAGGCGTCAAGCTGGGCGGACCGGGGCGTGGAACTGGTTGACGGTGATTGGAATGATTCGGCAGCCATCGAGCGGGCGCTCAAAGGCGTCGAAGGCGCGTTTGTCATGTTGCCGGCTGTCTGGGCCCCCTCGCCCGATTACAAAGAAGCCAAAGGCGTGGTTGCGAACTATGTCGAGGCGCTCACCAAGGCAGCGCCACCGCGGGTGATAGCGCTTTCGTCGATGGGTGCGAACAGGACCAGCGGGCTCGGAATGATCACGGCCTTGTCGCTTCTGGAGCAAGGGTTTCGCGACCTGACGTCCCCAATCGCATTTGTGCGCGCCGGTGGATTCTTCGAAAATTTCCTCTACGGCTTGCAGGTCGCCCAGGGCGGAACGCTACCGGTCTACTACAATCCGACAAACCGGAAATCGACCATGGTCGCGACGAACGACATCGGCACGGAGGTCGCAACCCTTTTGACCGAGCCAGCCTGGTCAGGGCAGCGCGTCGTCGAGCTTGGTTCGATGGTCAGCGCGGATGAAGTCGCGGAGCAATTGGGTGAAGCCCTGAATCTTGACGTGAAAGCCTTTGCAGTCCGGCGTGCAGAGTGGGCGGAAGCGTTCGAGCAGTTCGGCATCCCGAAGGGCCACACCGGACCTGCCGAGGAAATGTTTGAGGCCGTGAATGCAGGATGGATGGACCTCGGAGTTGAGGGTACGGAGCACGTAGTGGGTACGACATCCGCACGCGACGTATTCGAGGCCGCACAGAACGCCGCCAAGGCCTAAGTCCGGGGCGGATCAGGCATGAGACGGAGACTGTCCGCTTCTGCGTCGGACGCGCCGCGGGAAGCGCTCAACCGTTCAAAGCGACGCGAAGCGCCTCCACTCCCGCCTGACCGTCGATGAGAGCGTCGACCGGATGATGCCGCGCGAAGATCTGGCCCGCGCCCGCGTCCGCTTGCTCGACGGGGCCGATACCGAGCGATATCTGGACGCGTGACGGTCGCGGGATCAGGGAGGATCGGTTTCCGTCCGATGCTCTAGACGGGCCTGGGCGATCTCGACGATTTTCCGGGCGATGCCCTCCGGCGACAGCACGTAGTCGACATACCCGCTGTCGATTGCACTTTCGGGCATATCCGGGTGGCTGGCGGTATCGAGCTTCTGCGCGATGATGATGCCGCCGACGTCCCTGATCCGACCCAGCGCCGCCGCGCCGTCGCCATCGAACCCGGAGACGATGACGGCGATGAGCCGGCCGTGCCAATGCTCGGCCAGGGAACACAGACAGACCGTGATGACGTCCGGCCACCCCCAGGGCTTCGAAATCGGCTTCAGCCGGAACTTGCCATCGAGCACATGCAAGTCCCGCTTCGGTGGGATGATGAACACGTGGTTGGGCCGGACCAGCATGCCGTCCGCGATCAGATCGACCGGCATGGTGGTGTGGCGCGGCAGAATCTCGTGCAGCAGCGTCGGCACCGCCCGCAGGTGGTTGACGATGACGACGGCGACGTTCATGTCGTCGGGCAGATGCCGGAGCAACCGGATATAGGCATCGAGACCGCCCGCGGAGCCGCCCACGCAAACGACCGGAAAGTCCGTCATCCGATCCTTCGCGGTCATCGGCGGGGGCCTCGCGCTGAAATATTCATGGATGGTGGTCGCCCATTTCGTCGCGGTCGATGCCCGGAGCATCGCCCGGCTGGCAAAAGCATATGGGAGACGGGGGCACCGACCACCAGATTCGGAAACTACTCAGACACCGACGCGCGATGGCTCGGGTTTGCGCCCTATCCCGCCATCGCCCGCACCCGGTCGCGCCGCGGCGGGGCGCCGAACATGCGGGCATATTCGCGGCTGAACTGGGACGCGCTTTCGTAGCCGACCCGATAGGCGGCGCTGGTCGCGGTCGCCTCGTCGGCCAGCATCAGCCGCCGCGCCTCCAGCAGGCGCAGATGCTTCTGATATTGCAGCGGCGTCATCGCGGTCAGCGCCTTGAAATGCTGGTGGAACGACGAGGCGCTCATCCGGGCCGCCCGGGCCAGTTCCGCGATGCGGATCGGCCGGGCGAAATCGTCGCGCAGCAGATGGATCGCCTGGGCGATCCGGGGCGTATGGCCATCGGCGTGGGCGAGCTTGCAGATCTCGCCGCCATGGCGGCCGCTCAGCAGCCAGAAGCAGATCTCGCGCTTGATCGCCGGCGCCAGCATCGGGATTGCCTGCGGCGTCGCCAGCAGCCGGATCAGCCGCAGCACGCCGTCGGCAACCGCATCGCCGACGTCGCCGACGAACACGCCCAGGCTGACGTCGCCGCTGGGACGCGGCGGCTGCGCCATCTGCTGCAGGACTTCGCGCAGTTGGCCGATGTCGAATTCCAGGGCCAGGCCCAGGAACGGCCGGTCCGCGCTGGCGCGGGCGACCCGGCCGGCGAGCGGCAGTTCCAGGCTGACGACGAGCGACTGCATCTCGTCATAATCGAACGTCTCGTCGCCCAGCATGATCTGCTTGGCACCCTGGGCCACGATGCAGAGCACCGGCCGGTAGATCTGGTGATGCGGCAAGGTCTCGCTGCTGCTGCGCATCAGGGCCAGCCCGTCGATCGCCGTCGGATAGATGCCGTCGGTGCCGGCCTGGGCATCGATATAGGCGGCGATCGCGTCCTGCAGCGGTGATGGCATGGCTGGATTTCCCGGGTGATCGACGACCGATCCTACGCCCGCGACCGTGCCGCGCGCAAATCCTCGATTTGGAGGATCAGGCAAGAAGTTCGCGGCTTCCGGTATTCGGATCGGGCGACGGAATCTCTAAGTTCTCCCCATCGCTTTTAACCGGGAGAACCCCCATGACCGACCTGAAATCCGCGCCCAAGCTGGCGATCGTCACCGGCGCCAGCCGCGGCCTCGGCCGCAATACCGCGCTCAATCTCGCCAAGCGCGGCGTCGATATCATCCTGACCTATCATTCGAATCAGGCAGAAGCCGATAGCGCCGTGGCCGCGATCGAAGCCTTGGGCCGCAAGGCCGTGGCCCTGCAACTGGATGTCGGCAATGCGGCTTCGTTCGGCGATTTCGCCGGCCAAGTCCGAAACGCCCTGAGTCTGACCTGGGGCCGCGACCGGTTCGACTATCTGGTCAACAATGCCGGCGTCGCCGCGCCCGGCAGCATCGCCGAAATGACCGAGGCCGATTTCGACCGGCTGGTCGCCATCCATTTTAAAGGCGTGTTCTTCCTGACCCAGAAGCTGCTGCCACTGCTCGCCGACGGCGGCCGGATCGTCAATATCTCGTCCGGCCTCGCCCGCTTCGCTCTGCCCGGCTACGCCGCCTACGGCGCGCTCAAGGGCGCGGTCGAAGTGCTGACGCGCTATATGGCGAAGGAACTCGGGCCGCGCGGCATTGCGGTCAATGTCGTGGCGCCCGGGGCGATCGAGACCGATTTCGGCGGCGGCCGGGTCCGGGACAATGCCGGGCTCAACCAGTATGTCGCAGCCCAGACCGCGCTCGGCCGGGTGGGATTGCCCGACGATATCGGCCCGATGATCGCGGCGCTGCTGGCCGACGAGAACCGCTGGATCAACGCGCAGCGCATCGAGGTCTCGGGCGGCATGTTCCTTTGAGATCCAAGCGGCCCTTACAGCTCGAACACGCCCCGGCTCATCAACACCGCCGTGCCGCCGACGCGCGCGGCGGTGAGTTCGCCGTCCAGGATATCTGCACCGATCTCGATCCGGCTCGGGCGGCCGAGTTCGGTGCCCTGGGACAGGGTCCAGCGTTGCGCGCCGTCGGCCGGCTTCTGGCGATCGGCGAGGAACCCCACGAAGGCCGCGGCCGCGGCCCCGGTCGCCGGATCCTCCGTGATGCCCATGGCGGGCGCGAACATGCGCACGCGCGCCATGCGGCCGTCCGCCCAGTCGTCGAGCGACGCCAGATAGAGATGCTGCGCCGAAGTCCCGGCCAGATCGCGGCGCCAGAGGCCAAGATCAACCGAGGCCTGGGACAGAAAATCCGGGCGGACCGGAATGATCGCGAAGGAGACACCGGCACTGTAGAGTGCCGACGGCACGTCGGATTGCAGCATCGCCTCCTTCAGCCCGACCGCGGCTGCGAGCAACGCCGGATCGAGCGTTCCCGGCAGGCGCGACGGCACGCGCGGGCTGGTCAGCGTGGCACTCAGCGTACCGTCGGGGCTCCGCTCGATTGTCACCGGCACCGGTCCGGCGCCCTCTTCGAAGATGATGTCGAGCCGCCGGTCGATCGGGCCCAGCCGTCCGGTCTCGGCCAGGATGATCGCGGTCCCGACGGTCGGGTGACCGGCGAACGGCACTTCCATCGCCGGCGTGAAGATCCGCAGGCGGCAGGTATGGGCCGGGCTTTCCGCCGGCAGCACGAACACGCTCTCGCTCAGATGCAGCTCCGCCGTCAGCTGCTGCATCAATTCCGGCGTCAGGTCCGCGTCCGGAAAGACCGCCAGTTGATTGCCGCCGAACCGACGGTCGGTGAACACGTCGGCGGTGATGAAGGCGTGCTGGGTCATGCGGCGACATCCGAAAACGACGAAAGGCGCCAGTCTTGGCGGACCGGCGCCCTTCGCTCAACCGAAGATTTCTATTTCGCGCCGAGCAGATCGACGTCGAACATCAGCGTGGCGCCCGGCGGAATGTCGCCGCCGGCGCCGCGCGCGCCGTAGCCCAGCTCTGGCGGGATGATCAGGGTGCGCTTGCCACCGACATGCATGGTCGACAGGCCTTCGTCCCAGCCCTTGATCACCTGGCCCTGGCCGAGCGTGAAGGAGAACGGCTCGCCGGCATCGAGCGAGCTGTCGAACTTCTTGCCCTTCTTGCCATTGACGAACAGCCAGCCGGTGTAATTCACCGTCACGGTCTGGCCGGCCGTCGGCACCGGGCCGATGCCGACCTTGGTGTCGATGATATGCAGGCCGCTGGGCGTGGTGACATCGGCGGCTGTGGCCGCCAGGGGGGTCGATGCCACGACCAGCGAGAGGGCGGTGCCGAAGAGACGCTTGAAGAACATGGGGCCTCGTTGTTTCAAAGCGACCGGCAACCGCCGGCCCGAATGGCGCCAGACACTAACGTCATCCGGGCCGGCAGGCGAGCCTAGTCCTTGACCGCGAGTTAAGGACCTAGTCCTTGACCCGTGCGACCAACTGCACCGGGTTCACGAAGCGCAGCGCGATGATCAGCCAGAACAGCGACGAGATCATATAGACCACGGCCAGGGCATCGAGCGACTGGTTCGCCCGGATGCCGGCCGAGAAGGCGGCGGCATAGAGCGACACGACCAAGGTCTGGCTGTCCGGACCGGCGGTCAGGAACGTCAGTTCGAACATGCCGATCGAACGCACCAGCACCAGGAGCGAGGCCGCCATGATGCCGGGCGCCAGCAACGGCACCAGCACATAGCGGAACACGCCCCAGGTCCCGGCGCCGCAGACCCGCGCGGCCGATTCCAGTCTTTGGTCGATCTGCTCGATGAACGGCGTCATCACCAGCACGACGAACGGCACGGTCGGCACCAGATTGGCGCAGATCACCCCGGCCAGCGTCCCGCCCAGACCGACCCGGTACAGCAGGGTCGCCAGCGGCACGCCATAGGTGATGGTCGGCACCAGCACCGGCAGCACCAGCAGCAGCAGGACGGTCCGCTTGCCGGCGAATTCCCGGCGGGCGAGCGCATAGGCCGCCGGTACGCCCAACAGGACCGAGATCAGCACGACCGAGACCACGACCTTGATGGTCACGGTCAGCACGTCGCCGAGCTGAAACTCGTCCCAGGCGCTGAAATACCATTTGGTCGTGAAGCCCTCGGGCAGCCAGGTGCCGAACCAGCGGGTACCGAAGCTGTCGACCGCGACCGAGGCGGCCACGGCGGCGACATTGAGCACGAACAGCCAGACGAGGCCCCAGAGCAGCACGCTCCAGACGCGATTCCAGAACGGCGCGCGGAAATCGCCGCCGCGGGTCAGAGTAGCGGTACTCATCCCTTGGTCCCTCCGACCGGACCCCGATAGAACAGGCCGCGCAGACCCAGCACGCCGGCGACGACGATCAGCTGAACCGCCCCCATCACCATGGCGCCGGCAGCGGCCATGGGCGCGTTGTAATCCTCATAGGCCAGCTGATAGACCGCGAGCGCCATGACGCGCGTGCTGCCGGCCGGTTCGCCCAGCAGCACCGCCGACGGGAACACCGCGAAGGCCTGCACGAAGGCGAGGCAGAAGCCCATGGCCAGGCCCGGCGCCAGCAGCGGCAGATAGATCTGCTTGAACTGGGTCCAGGGACTCGCACCCAAGGTCGCCGCCGCCTTGGCCAGCATCGGGTCGATGCCGGTGACGTAGGACAGGGTCAGCAGGAACGAAAACGGGAAGCCGGTGATGATCAGCGACAGCAGCACGCCGATGTAATTATGCGTGAGCCGGAACGGCGCATCGATCACGTGCAGCGTCATCAGCAGGCGCATGAACCAGCCGTTGGGACCCAGATAGCCCAGCAGGCCTTGCGCGACCAGCACGGTGCCGAGCGTGATCGGCACCACCAGGATCGCGGTCACGATGCGCTGATAGCGGCTGGTCTTCCGGAGCGCGAAGGCGATCGGCAGCGCCAGGAACACGTTGGCCAGCGTTGCCGGGATCGCGAGGAACAGCGTCTTCCAGATCGTCGAATAGAACCGGTTCTCGCTGAAGAAGCGGATGTAATTGTCGAACGCGTCGCCCTTCAAGGGCATGAACGACAGGATCAGGCCATAGACGCAGGGGAACACGAAGAAGGCGAGCACAAAGACCACCGCCGGCAGCACCAGCAGCGTGGTTCCGTCCCAGCCGAGCGAGGCGCGCCAGCCGGGCTTGGACCCGGCGACGCCGCCGGATTCGGCGATGCTGCTCATCGCGTCAGATCCGCGAAGACGCGCACGCGGTCGGTCGGCACCGACAGGCGCACCAGTTCGTCGGTCGAGATCCGGCGCGGGCTGCGGAAGATGACCGGCTGATCGTCCCGGGTCAGCGCCGTGCCGACGAATTCGCGGCCGGCATATTCGGCGCCGGTGACGCGCACGTCGATCGTGTTGACGCCCTCCGCGCCGGCAACCAGATCCTCCGGCCGGATCGAGGCCACGGCGCGGCCGGACGGGACATGGCCGATGCCCTGGATCACCATGCCGGGGCCGGCGAGCTTGGTCTCGCCGTCGATCGTGCCGACGACGTCCATCGCCAGCGAATTCTGGTAGCCCATGAAACGGGCGACCTCGTGATTGGCCGGGCGGGCGTAGAGATCCTCGGGCGATCCGACCTGCTGGACCTTGCCGTCATGCAGCACGACGATGCGGTCGGCCATCGACAGCGCCTCGTCCTGGTCATGGGTCACATAGATGGTCGAGCGGCCCAGTTCCTTGTGGATGCGGCGGATCTCGACGCGCATTTCCAGGCGCAACTTGGCGTCCAGGTTCGACAAAGGCTCGTCCATCAGCACGAGCGGCGGCTGCACGACGATGGCGCGCGCGATGGCGACGCGCTGCTGCTGGCCGCCCGACAGCTGGCCCGGCAGCTTGTCGGCATGGGCCTCGAGCCGCACCATGCGCAGCGCCTCGGTGACGCGCTTGTCGATGTCGGGCTTCGACACCTTGCGCATCATCAGGCCGAAGCCGATGTTCTTGCGCACGGTCATGTGCGGGAACAGCGCGTAGCTCTGGAACACCATGCCGAAGCCGCGCTGTTCCGGGCGCAGCACGTCGATGCGCCGCTCGTCGAGCCAGATGCCGCCGCCGGTCAGCGGCAGCAATCCCGCCAGGCAGTTGAGCGCGGTCGACTTGCCGCAGCCCGACGGCCCGAGCAGGGCGATGAACTCGCCGCGCTTGATCGTCAGATCCAGCCCGTCCAATGCCGTAATGCCGGCGAACCGACGGGTGACCCCGTCGAGCTTCAGAATTTCGAAATTACCGTCGATCGGCCCCGTCGCCATACTGACCTGCCCTATCGACGCTTCGGCGATGCCGACGGCATCGCACCAAGAAAATGAAGGATCATCGCGTTGCTCCCCAACTGAATTTATTCTTACCGACCGACGGCGTCGAGGGCGGCCAGCGTGCCCGCGGCCCGCAACCGTTCCAATGCATCGGTCAGCTTTACCCGGAATTCCATGCGCGCCGCCAGCGCCTCCGGAAACACCGCCCGGACGTCGAGCAGCCGCTCGACCACCTGGGCCGCCGGACGATCGGCCGCCGCGAGCGGCATCAGCTTGCCGGCCAGCGGATCGTTGACCGGAATCGGCTGCCCGGCGTCGTCGCGGCCGCCCAGATGACGCAGCCACAGCGCCACGGCATAGGTCAGACGCGGGGCCGGCAGGCCCTGCTCCAACCGCTCGCCCAGCGCCTTCAACAGACGCTGCGGCAGCTTCTGCGAGCCATCCATGGCGATCTGCCGGGTCCGGTGCTTCACCGCGGTATTGTCCCAGCGCAGCATGAGCTGCCGGCTGTATTCGGCCAGACGCTCCGGCGGGAAATGCCCGACCGTCGGCGCCAGCTCCTCCGTCTGCATCGCCGCCACGAAACGGCGCAGCGCCGGTATCGCGACCGCGTCGGAGACATATTCGGCGCCGATCGACTGGCCGGCATAGGCGATGGTCGAATGGGCGCCGTTCAGCAGCCGAAGCTTCATGTTCTCATAGGGCTCGACCGCGCCGACCAGTTCGGCGCCGACCTCGCCCAGACCCTGCAGGTCAGGGTCGAGCGTGTTCTCGATGACCCATTGCGAGAACGGCTCGGTCGAGACCGCCGCCTGGTCGGCCAAGCCGATCAGCCGTGCCGCGTCGGCGAAATCCGCTTCGGTCGAGGCCGGTACGATGCGGTCGACCATGGCCGAGGGTGCCACCAGATTGGCCTCGAGCCAGGCCGCGAACCTATCGTCCGACAAGGCGGCACCGTCGATCAGCGCCCGGCGCAGCGTGGCACCGTTCGACGGCAGATTATCGCAGGACAACACTGTCGGCGGCCGCAGCCCGGCGACCTGGCGCGCCTTCAGCCCGGCCAGCAGATAGCCGATCGCGCTCGTCGGCGCGATGCGGTCGGCCAGAATATCCGGATGCTTCGGGTCCAACCGATGAGTCGCCGGATCCAGGCAATAGCCCTTTTCGGTCACGGTGAGCGTGACCAGGCGGGTCGCCGGATCGGCGATCTGGCGCACGACCGCGCCCGGATCTTCCGGCCCGACCAGCAGGCGGCCGATGACGCCGACGACGCGCGGTGTCACAACCGCGCCATCCCGCACCAACAGGGTATAGAGCCCGTCCTGCGGCATCAGCTTGTCGCGCATGCCGGGGCTTTTCAGACTGACGCCCACGATGCCGAGCCCCAGCCCCGTGCGTTCGACCAGATCTTCCAGATAGATCGCCTGATGGGCGCGGTGGAAATTGCCGATGCCCAGATGGACCACCCCGGGCGCCAGGCGCGCCCGGTCATAGCCGGGACGCCGGACGCCGGCCACGACCCGGTTCAGCGTGTCGGACCGCAGGCTCACAGCTTGTAGGCCTGCTTCGCCAGCCCGTAGGCCAGGTCGTGCGCCACCGCATGCGCCTCGTCCAGGTCCAGCCGATGCTCGGCGACCAGCTGGGCCAGATAGGCGCAATCGACGCGGCGCGCGACGTCATGGCGCGCCGGGATCGACAGGAAGGCACGGGTATCGTCGTTGAATCCGACCGTGTTGTAGAAGCCGGCGGTCTCGGTGATCTGCTCGCGGTAGCGGCGCATGCCTTCCGGCGCGTCGTAGAACCACCAGGCCGGGCCGACCTTCAAGGCCGGATAATGGCCGGCGAGCGGCGCCAGTTCGCGGGAATAGCTGGTCTCGTCCAGTGTGAACAGAATGATCGACAGCTTCGTCTCGTTACCGAAACGATCTAGCAGAGGCTTCAACGCGTGGACATAGTCCGTCGCGGTCGGGATGTCGGCGCCCTTGTCGCGGCCGAAACTCGCCATCACGCCCGGATTATGGCTGCGGAACGAGCCCGGATGGATCTGCATGACCAGACCGTCGCCGACGCTCATGGCCGCCATCTCGGTCAGCATCTGGCCGCGGAACAGTTCGGCCTCATGCGCGGTAAAGCTGCCCGACGTGATTTTGGCGAACAGCTCCGAGGAGACCTTGGGCGACAGATCCGCCGTGACGGCGGTCGGATGGCCATGGTCGGTCGAGGTGCAGCCGCCGACCTCGCGGAAATAATCGCGCCGCTGCTGCAGCGCCGCCAGATAGCCCTGCCAGGTCGTCGTATCCTGGCCGGTGATTTCGCCCAGCGTGACCAGGTTCTCGGCAAAGCCCGGGAAGTCCGGATCGACGACCGGATCGGGGCGATAGGCGGTCAGCACCCGGCCCTTCCAGCCGCTTTCGCGGATCTGCTTGTGCCATTTCAGATCGTCGAGCGGCGATTCGGTCGTCGCGATGACCTCGATATTGAACTTCTCATAGAGCGCGCGCGGCAGGAATTCCGGCAGCTTCAGCTTGGCGTCGATCTGGTCGTAGATCGCGTCGGCATTCTCGGGCGTCAGCCGCTCGCGCACGCCGAACACCTCATGAAACGCATGGGCCAGCCACATCGCGCTGGGCGTGCCGCGAAACAGATGCTGGTTGGCGGCGAACAGGTGCCAGATCTTGCGCGAATCCTGCTCGGTCGCCCCGCCGTCGCGGCGTGGTACCCCCAAAGCTTCGAGCGCGATGCCCTGGCTGTAGAGCATGCGGAAGACGTAATGGTCGGGCACGATGAACAGGGTCGACGGGTCGGGAAACGGCTCGTTCTCGGCATACCAGCGCGGGTCGGTATGGCCGTGCGGGCTGACGATCGGCAGGTCCTTGACGCCGGCATAGAGCGCACGGGCAATGGAACGCGTAGCCTCGTCCGCCGGAAACAGGCGATCGGGATGGAGGGTCAGGGCATGGCTCATGATTCGACCTTAAGTACCTTTTCGGGAATGTCCTTGGACGCGGCGCCATCGACTGTCGTCGAGGCCTGGCCATCGACTGTCGTCGAGGCCTGGCCATCGACCTTGGCCGCGGCATTCCAGGCGTCGTTCAATTCCTCTTCGACCGCGCCCAGATGGGTCTGCATGGCGCGGCGGGCCGCCTTGGGATCCTTGGCGCGGACCGCGTCCAGCACGGCGGTGTGTTCCGCGATCCAGCGCGGGCGCAGGCCGGCATTGTGCATGCGCAGTTGCATCTTCTCCCACATCCGGCCGCGGCCCTGGTCCCATAGGCCCTGGACCACCAGCAACAGTGCCGAATTCTGGCTGGCGCTCGCCAGACGGATATGGAACAGGCGGTCGGCGTCCTCGCGGCTCTCGTGCCGCAGATCCTCTTCGCGCATCTGGGCGACCGCGTCTTCCAGACCTTCGACATCGGCCGCCGTCGCCTCGCGCGCGGCGACGGCGGCGACCTCGCTTTCGATCAGATGGCGGGCGCGGATCAGCTCGAACGGGCCCGGGCCGCCGTCCGGTACGCCCGCGGGCTCCGCGCCGGCGAAATCCGTGCGGACATAGATGCCCGATCCGGTCATGACCGTGACGAAGCCCGAGATTTCCAGCGCGATCAGCGCTTCGCGCAGGCTCGGACGGCTGACGCCAAACTGGTGCGCCAGATCGCGCTCCGGCGGCAGACGGCTGCCGGCCGGAAATTCGCCGGCCAGGATCAACTCGCGGATCTGATCGGCGATGCGACGATACAGCCGACTGGGCTCGACGCGGATGATCGGCAAAACTCTATCCTCAAAGGGCGCGAGCGACCGGTACGGCCGGGCCTGTTCGTTGAAGCGCGCGATAGCTGGACAGCACGGGATAAACCTGAAATGGTCAAGTGGTCTGGCCAATTGCCCGGACCCTGTCACGGGCCTTGCCGGCTGTCAACCGCCTGTCATATCCCGCCCTTCCCCGCCCGATCGTCCGATGGTGATGAGCAAACTTCCGAGCGATCTCGCCGCCTGGCTCACAGGCGATTTCATCCCCCGATGGGCCGGGCGCGCCGTGCGTCCCGGCGAACCCGGCTACCTGGAATATCTGACCGCCGACGGCCTGCCCGACCCGGCGCCGCGACGGACGACCCTGGTGACCGCGCGGCTGGTCTATGTCTTCGCCCATGCCCATTGCCTCGACCCGGCCGGGCCGGGCCTCGCCGCGGCACGCCATGGCTATGACTTCCTGAGCCGATTCTGCGCCGATGCCGACGGGCGGTACCGTCACGCGGTCATGCCGGACGGGACGGCGATCGACGATCGCTCGGACCTTTACGATCTGGCCTTCGTGCTGTTCGCCTGCGCCTGGTACGCGCGTGCGACCGGCGAGGTCGAGCCGCTCGAGCGCGCCGAGCGCGTGATGGGTTTCATCGAGCGCCATCTGACGGCCGAGCATGCCGGCTTCGCCGAGGACAGCCTGGGTGCCCTGCCGCGCCGGCAGAATCCGCATATGCACCTGCTCGAAGCCTGCCACGCTCTGGCCCGGACGTCGGGCGAGCAGCGCTGGCTGGATCGGGCCGATGCCCTGGTCGAATTGCTGCGGCGCCGGCTGATCGATGCCGAAACCGGCACGCTCGGCGAATTCTTCACCGCCGACTGGCGCCCCGCCGCGGGCGCCGCGGGCGCCTTGCGCGAGCCGGGCCATCATTTCGAGTGGGTTTGGCTGCTGCACCATCATGCCCGCCTGACCGACAGGATCGACCTGACCGGTATCGCGGAGGGCCTGCACCGCTTCGCTGCGGCGCGGGGCATCGTCCGCTCGCCGGACGGTCGGCCGCTGGTGCTGGATGGCGTCGACCGCACCGGCGCTCCGGTGGCTGCGACCCGATTGCTCTGGCCGCAGACCGAGGCGATCAAGGCCGAGGTCGCGCGGATCGAGTTTCTGGACGATGCCGGCGCGCGGCAGCGGCGCGACAGCCATCTGGCCGCCCTGTTCCATCACTGGCTTGATGAGCGGACCGGGCTTTGGGTGAACCAACTCGACGCCTCGAACCAGCCGATTCGGGCCGAGATGCCGGTCCGCGTGCTGTATCACGTCTTTCTGGCGCTCGCCGAAACCGTGCGTGTCGGACGGATTTAGGAAGCGGACGCGGCCGGCGAATGCAGGATCTGCAGGATCGACGAGCGGATCTGCCCCTGCAGCGCCGCCGATTGCAGACCGAGTTCGATCCGCAGGTCGCTGGCCTGGGTACGGGCGGCCGCCTGGTTGAGATCGGCCAGGGTCAGTTTCTGCGCGCCGGCCTGAAGCTGCGCCGCATAGCTTTGCTGAAACGCCGACCGGGTCTGCAGGACCTGGGAAACCCCGCCGAGCGAGCTGGCGATGCTCTGCAATTGCGTGATCGCGGTGGATAGGCGGCTCTCGGTCTCGTCGAAGATCACCTTGGCGATCGAGGCCGCGACCGTCCCGGTGCCGGCGCCCGTGCCATTGACGGTATCGAGCGCCGAAAAGCCCTTGACCCCGATTCCGGCGCCGGCGACGACATTCGAGAACAGGATCGCCCGCAGCGTGTCGAAGGCGCCGGCGGCCCCGGTGAACAGCGTGCGCGCGCCGCCGCTCGTCGCGATCAGATTATAGCCGAAGGCCTGGACCGAGCCGCTGCTCTGCGGGCTGAGCGGCACCGTCAGGGTCGCGGCGGTCGAACTCAACAGATTGAGCCCCTGGTATGACGAATCCTGCACGAGCTGGCTGAGCTGGGTCCCGATCGCCTGGAATTGCTGGGTCGCTTCGGTCCGGGCCGCGACCGAACCGCCGACGGCGCCCTCGACCACGCCCTGGAGCTGCTTCAGCAATCCCTCGACCGCCGTGGTCGCGGTCAAGGCCGTATCGACCGACGACACACCCTGGTCGATGCCACCGTTGTAGTTCAGGATCTGGGTCGCCCGCGTGGTGAGCGACGCCGCCTTGAAATAGGCGACGGCATTGTCGACGGGATTCGAGACGGCAAGACCAGTCTGGAGCTCGCTCTCGACAGACTGGTACTCACCCTGAACCTGGGTGAGGTTGGTCAGGGCCTGTTGAAGCGACGGCGATAGTTGAACATCAGCCACCGGATCCATCCTTTTCAGGCGATGGACGAACGGCCGTTTGCGGCCGCACCCGTTTCCGTGTGCGCCGTGCGGGTAATCTTGTCAATTGGTAAAGAAAGAGACTTTACCGATTAACCATTGCGTCGGCGGAAGGCGCCTCCGGGAAAAGACCCGGAGGCGCCGGCCGATCGTGCTTCTAACCTAGTAGTCCAATCCTAACGCCTGGTTCCCAAGCGCTGGGTGAATCGCCCCACCAGATTAATGCGTTGTTTTATCCACTAGCGGAGCAGGGTCAGGATCGAGGAGTTCTGCGTACCCTGGACCGACAACGACTGGATGCCGATCTGCTGGCGCAGCGACAGCGCCTGGGAATTCGCCGCCTCGACGTTCAAGTCGGCGAGGGTCAGCTTGTCGCCACCGCCCGACAAGGTCGCCGCATAGTTGGCGGAGAAGGTCGAACGGGCCTGCAGGATGTTGACGTTCGTACCGAGCGCCGCGGTCAAGGCCGAATTCTGGCTGATCGCGGCGTCGATGCGGTTGTCGCTCTGGGTGAAGATGACCGCGGCTTCCGAGGCCGTGATCGTACCGGAGCCAGTGGCCAGGTTGAGCTGCGAGAAGCCCTGCACCTTTTCCGCGGCACCGCCGCTACCGGCCGAAGCGACGACCGCCGAGAAGTTCAGCGTCCCGTCCGACTTGAAAGCGATCGCCGAGCCGGTGAACAACGAGTTCGCATTGCCGCCCGAGGTCGAGACGAAGTTGAAGCCGTTGATGGTGAAGGTCGCGGCCGTCCGCTCGGAGAACTGCGTCGTCAGCTTGGCGCTGGTGCTGGTCAGCAGGTTCAGGCCCTGGTAGGACGCGTCCTTGACCAGCTGGGCCAGCTGCTT